>Ga0116126_1001350_pt1 | contig 15648 bp, 12 predicted proteins | sample June2015DPH_16_5_FD_89730 | JGI IMG/M metagenome (GOLD analysis project Ga0116126, IMG submission 89730) | Peatland microbial communities from SPRUCE experiment site at the Marcell Experimental Forest, Minnesota, USA - June2015DPH_16_40 | ecosystem: Environmental > Terrestrial > Soil > Wetlands...
GATAAAGCGTAACTGTCGCGAGCGCCAGATTGGACGCAGGTTGGGAGCGGATCGAGCGATCCTTACCGGCCTGAGACGAATTACCAGCTTGACGGGCTGCACTTTGTACTACAAAGTGTGGTTATGAAACATTTCTGGTTCAAACGTCTCGGTTGGCTGTATTGGCCGGTGTCCTGGCAAGGAATCGTCGTGGTGCTGTTGGCTATCGCTTTTTGCGTGAATGTCTTCCTCGCCGTCGACCGGCATTCCCACTCGGCAAGCGACACGCTGTACGGCGTGTTTTCGTACTTTGTCTGCACCTTCCTGCTGGTCAATTGGGTCGCGTCCAATACCAGCAACCGGTAACGTCAGGCCAAACCAATGGCGCCTGCCCGAGAGAACCATACGGGCGAGACGCCCGTTCCACTATTCCTCATCGGCGCGCAGGCGGGTCAGCACGGAGAAATCCTCCAGCGTGGTCGTGTCGCCCTTGACGTCGCCGCCGGCGGCGATTTCCTTCAGGAGACGGCGCATGATTTTGCCGCTGCGGGTTTTGGGCAGGGCATCGGTGAAGCGGATGTCATCGGGCCTGGCCAGCGAACCGATCTGCGTTGCGACATGTGCGCGGAGTTCTTCCTTCAACTCGGGCGTGGCGTTGACACCGCTGCGCGGCGTGACGAACGCGACGAGGGCCTGGCCTTTCAGGTCGTCGGGCCGGCCGACCACGGCGGCTTCGGCGACTTTCGGGTGCGACACGAGCGCGCTTTCGACCTCGGCGGTGCCGATACGGTGGCCGGCGACGTTGAGCACGTCGTCGATGCGGCCGACGATCCAGAAATAGCCGTCCTTGTCGCGGCGGCAGCCATCGCCGGTGAAATACACATGGGGGATTTCGCTCCAATACTGGCGCTGATAGCGTTCGGGATCCCCCCAGATCGTGCGCAGCATTGACGGCCACGGTCGGCGGATCACGAGATAACCGCCGACATTGGGCGGAAGCTCCTGGCCTTCCTTGTTGACGACCGCCGCGTCGACACCGAAGAACGGGAGCGTACCGCTGCCCGGTTTCGTGGGAATCGCGCCCGGCAACGGGGTAATCATGATCGAGCCCGTCTCGGTCTGCCACCATGTGTCCACGATCGGGCAGCGTTTCTGGCCGATGACGTTGTAATACCACATCCACGCCTCGGGATTGATCGGCTCGCCGACGGTGCCGAGCAGGCGAAGCGAACCGAGGTTGTGTTTGTTCGGCCATTGATCACCCCAGCGCATGAAGGCGCGGATGGCAGTCGGCGCGGTGTAGAGAATCGTGACCTTGTACTTGTCGATAATGCGCCAGAAACGGTCCGGCTCGGGCCAGTTCGGCGCGCCTTCGTACAAGAGCGTGGTTGCGCCGTTGGCCAGCGCGCCGTAGACCGAATAGCTGTGTCCGGTGACCCAGCCAATGTCCGCCGTGCACCAATAGGTGTCCTGCTCCTTCAGGTCGAAGACGTATTTGGTGGTCAGGTAAACGCCCAACAGATAGCCGGCGGTCGAATGCAGCACGCCCTTCGGTTTGCCGGTGCTCCCGCTGGTGTAGAGGATGAACAACGGATGCTCGCTGTCGAGCCTGTCAGCAGGACAATCCGCATCGACGTGCTCCAACTGCTGATGCCACCACACATCGCGGCCTTCCTGCATGACGATCTCCGAGCCGGTACGGCGCAGGACAATCACGCGGGTGATTGACGGAGATCGTTGCAGCGCGTCGTCGACGTTCTTCTTCAGCGGAACGGTCGCGCCGCGGCGGTAGCCGCCATCGGCGGTGATGACCATCTTCGCGCCGCTGTCGTGGATCCGGTCGATCAGCGCCTGGGCGCTGAACCCGCCGAATACGACCGAGTGCGTCGCCCCGATGCGGGTGCAGGCCAGCATGGCGATGGCCGCTTCGGGAACCATCGGCATGTAGATGATGATGCGGTCGCCTTTGACGATGCCGTTGCGCTTGAGCACGTTGGCGAACCGGCAAACTTCGCGGTGCAAATCGGTGTAGGTGAGCACGCGCTCTTCGCCGGGCTTGCCCGCCGCGGCGGGTTCGCCTTCCCAGATGATGGCCGCTTTGTTCCGTCGCGGACCGTTGAGATGGCGATCCAGACAGTTGTACGAAAGATTGATCTGTCCGCCGACAAACCATTTCGCGAACGGCTCATGCCACTCGACAAGTTTTTTCCACGGCTTGAACCAATGAAGCTCCCTGGCCATGCGCGGCCAGAACTTCTGCGGTGATTTGATCGACTCGACGTACAGTTTGCGGTACTGCGCCAGCGATCGGATGTGGGCCTGTTTGACGAACGCCGCGGCGGGTTTGAACTTGCGGCCTTCCTTCTGCAGCGAAACGATATCCGTGCCTGACATGAGAGTAGCTCCCGTGAGAGATTTCCCGACCGCGGCGTATCGTAGCGGGCACGAACAGCGCGGTCAACCGCGAACTCGGGGCCACCAACGGCGGACGCGGCGGCGATACCCGTCGTACGATTCGCCAAATTGCCGATACAACGTCGGCTCCTCGTACAAAACCACAAAGCAGTGAACCGCCAGAAAGAAGATGGCACCGTAGATCAAGAGCGCGACCGACTCGAACAGCGCCGCCTCGCCGAGCAGGATCAGAACCACGCCGACATACATGGGGTTGCGGACATATCGATACGGGCCGCGCACGACCAGTTGTGTGGGCGGATCGATGGGCGCGAGCGTGCCGTGTCCTACGACGGCAAAGTCCCAGACGCACCAAAAGAGGATGGCCACGCCCACCGTGAGCGGCAGCAGACCCACATAACGCCACGGAGTCCAGTGTGCAAGGTTTGCGGCGCGGCCCTGATAGGCGATGAGCCAGGGAATTATTACGGTCACGGTTCCCGGCACCAATAGTGCAAAGAGGATGCTGCGGAGTGCCAGCATGACTCAAGACTTTCCAATATGCGTGGAAAGCTCGCGGACGAAATCCTCGGGCGAATCGGGAGTGAGGACGATTGTCCGACGGGCGAATTTCAACACAACGGCCCGTTTCGGGTCGGTGGCGAAGGCGCGGTAGGCCCCGAGGCGTCTGTTCCAATACCAGCCCGTGAACGAGTACATGCCGCCGTTGCCGCAGGTGCGAATGCTCCACCGCAGCGCTCCTGGATCGAACCGAGCCGACTGGAAATCCACCAGCGGCACGCGGGTGTTCCAGAACAGCCGCTGCACCAGAATGGCGTCCGGCGTGATCGCATAACTGCGAACGGTGAACGGGGCTGCGCCTACGATAATAATCAACGGCAACACGCTAAGCGGTCTCCCATGGATCCAGTGTCCCGAAGCCGCCTTCGAGGAGGCCGACAAAATTCCGGAAACCCAGATCAGGAGCGCCGTGACCGCTGTGGACACAATCCACAAGGCCTTTCCCCAGGGAGCATTGAACTGTTTCATGGTTCGCGGTTCACCATAGCGGGTGTGCGCGACAGAGGCAACCATCGTGTGTACCGCCGGGGGCTGACGCCGTCAACGAGCTACGCCTGGCGTTGAGGGGGCGGCTGATTCTGCGCATCCGGGCAGGTTGTACAGCGCAACGATTCGCAACCTGCGGTCAAAACCATGGCGATCGCGGCGAGCACGAGCGCCAATGGAAATCGCTTCCTGCAAGAAGGCGCGGAGGGTAACGGCGTCTCAGTTGGGGTTTGCATTCTCAATTCCCATCAATTGTGATCGGGGCGGCGGTTTCCGTACCAGATGTCCAGGCCATGACGATTGCGGAGGTAACGACGCCCATGGAAAATGATTCGCATAATCGGCGCGGCGATTTCGCGGACCGAACAGGTGGTCAATTTTCGTCCCGAGGTGGTCACGCTCTCGCGCAAGATGACAAATTTCCCCTGCCGCCGCAAGGCGAGACTCATGCCGCCTTCTTCGGCGGCGTAGAGTTGGGCGTTGAACCCGTTCACGCGCTCGAACGCCTCGCGTGTGCAAAAGAGGAAACAACCCGAGGCGATGCCGGCGAGCCGATAGAGTCTCACCGCGATCGCTTCGAACACCCGCGCACACAGTGGGATTCGACCGTAGAACTGAAACCGGCAGCCGCCGCCCACGGCGCCACGCTCGACGGATCCGATAGCGGCTTTCACAACCGGTTCGGTGATCAGCGTGTCCGCGTCCACAAAGAACAACACGTCTCCGTATGCCCGCCTCGCACCGGCGTTGCGCGTCGCGGCAATTTGCCGATGTTGAACGCGCACCACGCGCGCTCCGTGTTCGACCGCGATGTCCGCGGTCTGGTCCGTCGAACTGTCGTCGACCACGATCATCTCGCTGGTAACGGCCAGTTGTCGCGCCGACCTTTTGATCGCGTCAAGGGTCGGCCCGAGGACTGTTTCCTCGTTCCAAGCGGGGACAATAAACGAAATCGAGCGCACTTCCCTGATGATCTCCGATCTCTGACCAGATTTCTTCATTCGGATATCGCGACTCGCCGAAGCTCACGCCCGTTTGAAACTACTCCCGCGGGGACGGTTCCCGCAAGCCCAAAGGCGAAATGACGGAGATGAACAAGACGAGGGCCGCCGCTATTCTCCCTTCGCCCGTTCGTATTGTTTGGGCCAGGGGATGTCGACGTGAAGTTCCGCGGCGGCATGGAGAGGGAAATACGGGTCGCGGAGGAACTGGCGGGCCAGAAGCACGACGTCGGCTTGTCCGTTGCGAATGATCTGGTCGGCTTGATCGGGGAACGTGATGAGGCCGACTGCACCGGTGGCGATGCGGGCTTCGCGGCGGATTTTTTCGGCGAAGGGAACCTGATAGCCCGGGGCAGCCGGAACTTTGGCATCGGGCACCAGGCCGCCAGAGGAACAATCGATCAGGTCGACACCCAGATCCTTCACCGTCTTCGCGAGTTCGACCGATTGCTCGATGGTCCAGCCATCAGGCTCTTTCCAATCGGTGGCGGAGATGCGCAGGAAGAGGGGTTTGTCGTCGGGCCAAATGTTTCGGATGGCGGAAACGATCTCGCGAACGAGCCGGGTACGATTCTCGAACGAGCCGCCGTAAGCGTCCTGGCGGTGGTTCGAGATGGGCGAGAGAAATTCATTGAGCAAATAGCCGTGGGCCGAGTGGATCTCGACCAACTCGAAACCGGCCTCCAACGCACGGCCCGTCGCCTCGACGAACCTGTGGACGACCCTCTGGATGCCGTCCGTGCTCAGTTCTGACGGCACGGTCGCGGTCGCGTCGAACGGGATCGGGCTGGGGGCGACCGGTTTCCAGCCCCCTTGCTCTTGCGGAATGTAGCCTTTCTGGGGGCGCACGTGCGGCGAATACGTGCTGGCTTTGCGGCCGGCGTGGGCGAGCTGGATGCCCGGCGCGGCGCCCTGGGATTTGATGAACGTCGTGATGCGTTTCAGGAATTCGATCTGTTCGTCCTTCCACAACCCGAGGTCGCCGGGCGAAATGCGGCCTTCGGGTTCGACGGCGGTGGCTTCGGTCATCACCAGCGCAGCGCCGCCACAGGCGCGGCTGCCGAGATGCACGAGGTGCCAGTCGTTGGCGAAGCCGTCCTCGCTGGAATACATGCACATGGGCGAGACGGCGATGCGGTTCCGCAGGGTCAGGCGGCGCAGTTTCAATGGTTCGAACAGATGAGGCATGGATCGCATCGTATGGCCGGGCGGACCGCCCGCAAGGAAAATCTTTGGCTGTCTCGGGCGCAGTACGGCATGCTGGCGTTCAAGGAAGCGGAACGGCGGGGATGCAACGAGACGGCTGACCGAATGCCAGCGGGAAACCACGCAGGCTGCGCCGCGTTCGTAAACGCGGGGCAGCCTGCCCCATTAACTCCGCCGAAGCACCAGAGTTCTATGTCCGTTGCCGACGACGGGCCAGCGTGAGCAACCCTCCGCTCAGCGCCACTAAAGCAAACGCGCCAGGCTCGGGAACCCCGATCGGGATCACCTCTTGCGTAAAATTGAAATGCGAGGCACCGCTGAAAGACAACTGGTAGCTGAAGGCTATATCGTTACCGACCGGGATCGGTGCTCCTGTGTCGAGCAGCGCTGACACGACGTAGCTACCGAGCCCGTTGGTGGGGGTAACTGCCGAGATGCTCACGACTCCCCAATCGCCCGGGGTGAGCACGTTGAAGTTAGAAAGCGTGAAAGTATTGCTCATGTAGACATTGACGATATAGGCCGTCCACGCGAAGTTGGTGTCATTCTCGATGTCACTGGCCAGCGTGAGCGTCGGATCCGTTCCGCCAGTCGTTTGAACCCATCCGTTCATGTGGCCCGGTCCCCAGTACTGATCTCCGGACATGCTCAAGGTCCCGGATTGTGCATCGCCGCTTAAAGTCAGATTCGTCCAGGCACAAACGAGCGCACCATCCCCATCGTCCCACCACGAAGCGGCAGTAATAGAGGCGCGGCTGGGTGAGCAATAGAGTAACGTGGCTACGGCGATTAAGGCAAAAGCTCGCAACTTCATAAAGACTCTCCTACCCCTAGGGCTTTCCCGCAATACTGAGAACGTTTATAGCCCCAATGGTACCCCTATGTCAAGAACTATTCGTCGAATGTGTTGGGAGCGTGACGGATATGTGGCCCGCCTAGTGGCCTTGGCGGTCGGTTCAGATGGGCCAACAAGACACAGTTGCCCGCACCCGGCCAAGCGTCCCATAGACCTGCGCGCCTTATTTTCATTGGTCCACAACGGGTTACGGCGTCCGATGTTGGTCTAATTAGTGCTATCTGGAGGTAACGAGACGTTGGGGATGTCGTTGTAGTGGGACATCAAATGCGAATTGTTGCGAGAGTAGTTGCCGTATTCGCTGCCGCGGCCATCGGCATGGTTGCGCGTGGTCAGACCATCACAGCCACGGCTCCGGGGAATGATCCGGGTGAAACATTGGCTGCCTCGGCCACGTTTAGCATCTCGAATCTGGATCTCATTGTCACACTGTCCAATACGGGCACGTTTGATCCGTCCAATGCCAACGACATTCTCACGGGGATATTCTTTACGCTCAGCGGCGACCCGGCGCTCACACCCGAGTCGGCACAGGTCGCGCCGGGCAGTTCGGTCATCGGCCATCGGTTGCCGGTTGGTTTCACGGGCGACGTTGGCTCGCAATGGGCTTATCGGAACAATTTGGTCGGCGCTACGAACGGAGCGAACGAAGGGATTTCCAGCACCAGTCTGAAGTGGTTTGGCACGAAGAACCTCTTCTCGAGCAAAAAAATCAAGGGATTCGGCTCCTTCGGCGGCATATCGTTCGGCCTTACGACGACCGACGATCTCCCCGGCAACGACCGAGGCAGCCTCAAAAATCAGGGGTTGATCCAGAACTCCGTCGTGTTCACTTTTTCCGGGCTGCCGCAGGATTTCGCAATTTCGGACATTTCCGATGTCATTTTCCAATATGGGACGAACCTCAAACAACCGGAACTCATCAGTCAAGCCATGGCGAACAATGTTGCCGAACCTCCCACGATTGCGCTGGCAGCCATGGGGATACTCGGGGCGCTGGCCGCTTCGCGATGTCGCTTCCCGAGGAAGCCAGACCCCGTTTACTGACCCGTCCGCAAGCGACCGAGAGCGTCCCGGGCAACGGTCAAATCCGGTTTGAGATTCAACGCCTGCTGGTAATGCGCGATCGCGTCCGTCGCGCGGCCGACGTGTTCCAAAGCGACCCCGAGATTGCAGTGCGTCGTGACGGAATCAGGCGTGATTTGCAGTGCCTTTTCGTAATGACGGATCGCTTCATCGAGGTTCCCTTTCAACATCAGGGTGTTGGCCAGGCCGTTGTGGGCCTCGGCGTAATCCGGCATGATCCGCAACGCCTGTTCAAAGTGCGCGACGGCGTCCTCCACCTTGCCGGTTCGGGCCAAAGCGTTCCCCAATCGGTCGTGCGCTTCGGCGTAGTCAGGATCAATCTGCAACGCCTGTTCATATTGCCCGATCGCCTCCTGGGTCCTGCCAAATGCGAGCAGGAGATCCCCCAGGCTGCAATACGATTCACGGTGGTTCGGCTGGAGACGTAACGCTTCCTGATACTGTCGGATTGCCGCCTCGAGATTGCGGGTGCGAACGAGGGCGCTTCCCAAATTATAGTGAGCCTCGGCCATATCGGGCTCGAGCCGCACCGCTTGTTCATACTGCTGGATTGCCGCATCGATCCTGCCTGTTTGTTCCAAGGCCAACCCCAGTTCATTATGCGCCGCGGCGTAGTCGGGATCGAGCTTCACGGCCTCGGTAAAGCGGTCGCTGGCTTCCGTCACCTTACCCAGCTCCATCAACGTCATTCCCAAGTCGTGCCTTGACTGGGCGTAATGCTCGACGCTCGACAGCAGATTGAAGGCGACCGAGAAGCCCAGCAGCAGGCTCCAACCGCCACGCGCCACGCCCCGCCAGACCGGCCGGTGAGCCAACGTCCGCTCCAATCCGAATATGCCAACGACGGCGAGCAACACCAGCGTGGGAAGGAATTCCGTTTCATAACGGACGCACGCGGCGGAAAAAAGGGTCATGACCATGGCGCAAACAACAAACAGCAGGACCGCCGCCATCAGAAACCAACCCAACGTAGAACGCGCGGACTTTGACCGGCCGCGGCATGCCAACGGCACACCCAGTGACAGCCAGACCAGCGGAACGTTCGGGAGAATTGCGAAAGGGGCCTCCGGCAACCCGTGGCCCGCTGGCAACGGCGGAGGAACCGCCTCATTTACAAAAGGGAAATGACTGCTCCACCGTACCGGTTGGAGGAAGTACGCCCGGAAATTGAACCACGCGTAGCGCACAGAGAAAAACTGCTGCGTCCCCTGCCGAAGGGTGGTCAACTGATAGCGCAAACCGAATTCCAGTGGATTGCCGAATCGCAGAGCGTTGTAGACCATCAACCCTACCCCAATGAGCACGATGGGGCCGGTCGCCGCGATTAGTAGTGGCCAAATCCTCCGTCCCTCGCGCCATCCCTGGGCCACTGGAACGAGCAGAATGATCGCGGCATACAACAGCGAGGGTCGCGCTCCCAACGCGAGCCCGTACGCCGCACTCGCCGCGACCAGCCACCGGCACTTCCGCTCCGGGCTGTGTAACGCACCCCAGATCGCACCCAACGCAATCATCGTCAGCATATACCCGCAACTGATCGCCACTTCGTAAACCGAGCATCGTGACAGCAACACGGGAATTCCCGATGCCAACCCCAGTCCCAGAGCACCAGCCGCCAGCACCCACACGCTCACTTCTGAGAAGTGGCGCCGCCACAGCCCGCACAGTACACCCGCGCCGGCCAGATAGCCGACGGCGCAAAAGATCTCCACGGCTTGCCGGTGATACAGGTAGTGGCCGGTCAGCGAGACGAACGGCCAAAACAGGATCAAGGCGGGTGCTATCCCGAAGTAGAGGTATAACTTGCCCTTGTAGTAGCTCAAGTCGTGCAACTGATAAAAGGCGCCGCGATAGTGGGCGTTGGCAACCTGATCGTAGGGATCGGCGAGTTGCGTCAGTCCGGCCGGCGCATCCTTGTTCAGGCTGAGTTGGCCGACGCGAAATCCCTCCACCAACAAATTATAGTAGCTTTCCGCTGGATTCAGGCTCAACGATTCCCAGAAGCCCGAATGGGCGGTGACGGCATACACTCCAATGACCAGCGCCGACACTGCTCCGAGAACTCCGCGCTGCATCCACGAAGATTTTTGGGGGAGCGCAGCGGCCTCGCGATTTGGCCTGCCGTCAATCATGGCTGTTTGGTGGCGTCGGGCGGGCGTTGCGTCACAGCGGACAAAAAGTACGGAGTACTCACCTCGATCGTCCAGTGCTCTCTCCTCGCCTTCGCGGCTCAACGCAACCCGCTGGATGAAGGCGATGCATCTACTGTCCAGTCAATGCGACGGTCGTCGAGAACCCAAGGGGAAAAGTGCGGCTTTTCGGCATCGGCGGTCGGTACCAGTCCACGGTCGCCGAGAGTGTGTTGTTGGTGTCAAACGACACCCAGCCGACGCACGCGCCCTGCTTCTTGCTATAGAGCGCTTCGTAAAGCGGCCATGTGCCATACTGTGAGACGGGTGCGCTCACGTTGATCTTCGTCCCGTCCCCCAAAATGCCCGTCATCCGCCCGGTGCCGGCAGTCGTCACAGTAAAAGTTGCATTCCCGGTGCTTGATGGAAGGTTGGTATCGTTGCCGGTCGGCGCGTCGAAGACCACGGCGTACTGACCGGCTTGGGGACAGGGATTTGTGCGGCTGAATACCGCGCGATTGGCGACGAGAACTGAGGTGAATGTGCCATCCGATACCGTTCCCGTGATTTGGTCGGTCTGATTCTCGATGTCCAGATGCAAAATTACTTGCAGTTGGTTCAATCCATGCGGGGTGACCGTGTTGGTCGAATTGCCACTTGCGTCGAATTGTCCCCGGAAGCTCGCTTTCACGCCGTCCATATCCAGTTTGGCCGTAAACGCTCCGGTTTTGGAGATCACCAACTGGAGGCTGCCCGAACTGGCATCGGACGGCGCATTTGTCTGGATGGCCAACCCGCTGTACGTGCCCAGCAAGGATCCGGGCGAGGCGAAGGTGTTCGTGCAGACGGAAGCGCTTGGGGGTGAAGTAGTCCTCTGGCTATTGTACGCCACTACCTCGTAGCAATAATTGGAGCCTGGCGCCACCACTGTGTCGGCCAGATTCGTTGCCACGGTTGCCATCACCTGCACTCCGTTACGAAAAACCTCGTAACCAACGAAGCCCAAATCGCTGGCGTTTGTCGACGCCATCCAGCTCAGGTCGATCTCGTTCGCCGAGACGAACGTCACGGCAAGCCCTTCGGGGGTCGCGGGTGCCTCTTCGTTGCCAATCGCGATATAGTTTGTGAGCGTGACCGAACTGGTTCCCGCAGGTCCGCTCACGGTCAGGCTGACCGTGTTGGTACCCGACCCGGCGTAGGTATGCGTGAGGATATTGGCCGTGGTATTCGTAGCCGAGCGATCGCCAAAATCCCAGAACCGGTTTGTGAGCGTGCCTGTAGAGGTATCAGTAAACGTGACCGTAAGCGGCCACGGTCCATCGGTCGGGGCTGCCGAAAAGCTGGCGGCCGGTGCCACGGGCGAAGCCCCGTCGAGGATCCCGTTGATCCACGCGAGGTTGGCCGATATGCGCGTGCTGTAGAATGAACTGGGTATACTCTCGGTAACCAATATCCAATTGTTCGTGATACCGAGTGCATAAAAGCCACTCATATTTAAGAGGGCCGCATCGAATTCGGTGTTGGTCGTGCCATCGGTGCTGAACGGGCCATCTACGCCGTGATGAATCCCCGCGAGCTGCCATGTCGAACCATTCTGGATGAACATTCCGCCGCTGGAGTCGCCGTCGGACAGATCGCACTCATTGATCCCGAAAAACGCCTGCAGCATTTCCCCGTTGGTTTGGTCCGTGTACACATCCGAGACAACATTCTGCCCCCACCGCTCGACACTGTCACTGGCGCCCCATTTCCAGCCTTTCAAGATGCCGGTTGTGTTCGTCACAGCGTCTCCCCGTTGTGTGCCGCGCCCGAAAACAATGCATGGCTTTCCAACCTCGTTGCTCGCCACATACAACGGAGCGTGCGTCGGGAATGTTTCCGCGACCTGCCAGAGGCGCAGATCGCAATTCGGGCAATCGTTCGACGCCACGGCGTGGTACGTGAATCCGTTCAACACGAACAGGTCTCCCGTCGCGCCGCCGACGTGCTTGGCCGCGAGAAAAAACATGGGGGCAACCGGCGTGCCGAGGAAACCTCCGTTCTCGGTATTCCACAGGCCTTCGTACTGCCAGCCGCTGCCCGAGAGCGTGCCGCTCGGTGCTGTCGTGTTGAAGCCGGGATCGCCGGTGGATTCAAACAACACGGCGTGAGACAACGGCAACGATACAAGACTGCCCGTCACCATCCATACCGCAACCAAGAGATAACCCCGAACTTGCACAGCGCCTCAGTTTAGCAAATCCATCCCCCGCAGCAAACTGCAATTGCAGATCGTCAGCGCCGACATGGTTGTTCATAAGGGCTTCGGCTGGAAGGGGTTGGCTGACGGCGAGTTTTCACGGAGAGTGAAAATGGTGGAGAGGAATGGATTCGAACCACCGAAGGCATAAGCCAGCAGACTTACAGAAGCCGCAGGCGACCGCTTGATCACTCGAGCACCTGCCCTTGAATCTTCGGCTGTAACCTACCGACGAGCTTGCAGTCGCGCGAGCGCGTTTCGCGCCTGGACAAAATCGGGCTTGATGCGCAACACCTGCTCGTAGTGCCCGATGGCCTCTTGTACCCGGCCTGCTTGTTCCAAGGCGTCCCCCAAGTTGTAGTGCGCCTCGGCGAAATCGGGCTTGATTCGCACCGCCTGTTCGTAGTGGCTGATTGCCTCCGGCAGTCGGCCCTGTCCCATCAAAGCGGCTCCCAGGTTATTGTGCGCCTCGGCAAAATCGGGTTTGAGGCGCAGCGCCTGCTGATAATGTTCAATCGCCTCTTGCGCTCTGCCCAGGCGAACCAGGGCGATTCCCAAGGTGTTGTGTAGTACGTCCGTGTAATCGGGTTGGACCCGTAACGCTTGCTCGTAGTGTCCAATCGCCTCCTGTAGCCTGCCTTGCCCCATCAAGGTCACTCCCAAGTTGTAGTGCGCCGCGGCGAAATTGGGCTTGAGCCGTAGCGCCTGCTGATAGTGTTCAATCGCCTCTTGCACTCGGCCCAGGCGGACCAGAGCGATTCCCAGGTTGTTGTGTACGTCGGTGTAATCGGGTCGGATCCGTAACGCTTGCTCGTAGTGTCCAATCGCCTCCTGCAGCCCGCCCTGTTCAACCAGGGCAACCCCCAGATTGTAGTGCGCCTCGGCGAAATCGGGTTTCAGCCGCAGGGCCTGTTCGTAATTTCCGATCGCCTCTTGCACCCGGCCTGCTTGCCCCAAGGCGACCCCCAGGTTGTAGTGCGCCTCAGCGAAATCGGGCTTGAGACGCAACGCTTGCTCGTAGTGGCTGATGGCCTCCGGCAGCCTGCCCTGTTCCATCAAAACGGCTCCCAAGTTATTGTGCGCCTCGGCAAAATCGGGCTTGAGGCGCAACACCTGCTCGTAGTACCCGATCGCCTTCTGTACCCGGCCTGCTTGCTCCAAGGCGTCCGCCAAGTTGTAGTGCGCCTCGGCGAAATCGGGCTTAAGACGCAACGCCTGCTCATATTGCCCGATCGCCTCCGTCACCTTGCCGTCTCGTAGCAACCAACGCCCCAGGTTGTTGTGCGGCTCGGCACATCGCTCGACACTGGTCAACAGGTTAAACGCTACTGAGAACCCCAGCAGGAGGCTCCAACCCCAGCGCATCGCACGCCGCCGAAGCGGCTGACAAGCCAGCCCCGACTCCGCGGTCGGGGCCAGTGCGCGCTCCACACTCAGGATGCCAATTACCGCCAGCAGCACCAAGGCGGGCAGGAACTCCACCTCATAGCGGGTGCAGGCGGCAAAAAAGAGGCACAGGGTCAGCGTGCAAATCCCGAAAAACATTCCAACCGCCGTCACGAACCTGCGCAAGCTGGAACAAGATTCCGTTGACCGCCCCCGCCACGCCAGTGGCACGGCCAGCGCCAGCCACACCAGCGGAATGTTGGCCAACACGCCAAACGGCTCGTCAACCCGCCCGTGGCCTGCCGGCACCGTTGGGATGCTGATGTCATGCACGAATGGAAATCGACGGCCCCACCGCGCTGGCTCCAGGAAATAGACCCGGAAGTTGAACCAGAGATAGCGCAGATGGAAGCGTTGGGCCGTGTCCTGGCGGTCGCCGGCCAACATGTAGCGCCAGCCGAACTCGAGGGGACTGTCGAACCGCAAGAAATTGTATATCATCAGCCCCAGCCCAATAAGGGCAAGGGGAACCGTGGCCGCCAGCAACGGAGCCAACACCGTCCGTCGCTCACGCCAGGCCTGCGCCACCGGCACCAGCAAGATGATCGCACCGAACAGCAACGAGGGCCGCGCCCCCACCGCCAACCCGTACGCCACACTGGCTGCCGCCAGCCAACGGCACCTACGCTCCGGCTCGTGCAACGCCTTCCAAATCGCCGCCACTGCCAGCATCGTCAGCGCATACCCACAACTGATCGACACTTCGTACACATCACACCGCGCCAAAAGCAACGGCGTGCCGGTGACCAAGCCGAGCGCGAGCGTGCCGGCCGCCACCACCCGGGCGTTGACTTCGGCAAAGTAGCGCCGCCAGAGCGCGCACAACAGGCCGACGCTGACCAGGAAACCGACAACACAAAAGATCACCGCAGCATCTTTTTGCAGCAGATAGTGACCGGTCAGCACCACATACGGCCAGAACAGCATGACGGCCGGCGTCACCCCGAAATACAGGTATAACTTCCCGTTGTAATAGCTCAGGTCGAGCGCGCCATAGCGAGAATGGGCCGGCGGATCGTAGGGGTCGGCGAGCTGCGCGAGCCCGGGCGGCACCTCCTTTTTCAGGCTCAACTGGCCGGCGCGAAAACCCTGCACGAGTAAATTGTAGTAATCGTCAGCCGCATTCGGACTCGACGATGTAAGAAAGCCGGAGTGGGCCGTATAGGCGTAAATCCCAATGACCAGCGCGCACACGGTGGCCAGGATTCCGCGCTGCATCCACGAGCGCCTTGCTCTGGGTGCCTTCGCCTCGCGGCCATCTGACTGGCTGTCGATCATCTCTGGAATGAGCCCACGCTCCTCAAGTTCCCACCAATCGGAAGATAAGGGCGCCGACCACGCCGCCGAAGCCGCGCTTCATCCCTCGGATGCGAGTCGATTCCGCCTTCCGGTGATTGGACGGTTCGGATGATAGCCGTCGGGCGCTGCTTCTGCAATCCATCCCCGCTTTGGACGGTTCGCGGACCTTGCGGTTTGAGATTCCGATGGCGGTGACTTACTGACGAGCTTGCAGAAGGCAATCTCGACCACGATTCGGAATCACCAACGAGATTACTGGACCGGCATAGTCGACACAACGAATCGCCGCGTCTGGGAGCGCGATGACGGGTTCAAACAGCACCTCCGACGCATTCGCTGTATGGCCATCGACACGGCATGCGCGACACTGTTCATCACCGGCTTCTATTAGCTGGCTGTGTTCGTGTCGAAAGAGATCACGTATTCAAGCGGAATCTGGACGCGATGCCCGTTGACCATCTCTCGGTAGATTTTGCTGTCCAACACGAAGATCCCGTCGTCTGCGAACAACGATAGCAACCGGGCGTTCCGACCGAGTGTTCCTCGGAGCGGCACACGAAAACCCAGGTTGCCGGGGACACCGAGGATAAGTGCCGATTTTTCCAGCCGGTTCTCGTAGGCAGCCCAGAATGCAAGCGCACCCTCGCCGGATCGCACCTGACTCGCGGCCTTTTGCAAATTGAGTTGCTCCTGTTTCACTCGCTGGTTCGTATACCATCGGGCAAGAGGAGAATCGAGAAATCGGTTTCCCGACGAATTGCGGGAACGACTGGAGGCGCCTAGCGTGCCAGTCCCCCGATCATCTGTATTTGTATTATATTTATATTAGTCGGGGCTCGTATTCGCATTGATGAACGGCCACCAGTGCCACAATATACCGGCCTGCCAGTCCCCGTCCTGGACTGCGCTCGCATCCCATTGTATAGACCCAAACGGCGGAGGACA
>Ga0116126_1001352_pt1 | contig 15642 bp, 17 predicted proteins | sample June2015DPH_16_5_FD_89730 | JGI IMG/M metagenome (GOLD analysis project Ga0116126, IMG submission 89730) | Peatland microbial communities from SPRUCE experiment site at the Marcell Experimental Forest, Minnesota, USA - June2015DPH_16_40 | ecosystem: Environmental > Terrestrial > Soil > Wetlands...
CTTATAGACCACGCCCATACCGCCGCCGCCGAGTTTCTCGATGACGCGGTAATGCGAGATGGTTTTGCCGATCACTCGCGCACAATCTTACGGGGGGTGAGACAGACAGGTCAATGAAAGCCGGGGGTATTACGCATTGAGGGGATTTTGCTACACCCCCCACCTGCCGGGGTTGGGGTTAGGCCGGGGCCCGCGCGCTAGCGAGTGGGGCGAGCGAGCTGGGCCGGATGTTTACGAGCGACGGGTGAGTGGGTGAGCGTGGGTGCGACGCGGCTTCCCTACCGGGGACGTTTGGCGGGCTTCTTCTTGAGAATGTCCTTGGCTGCTAGCTTTGCCAGACCGAGGATAATGCCGGAATTGCTGAGAATCGCATCTGGCCACAGAGCATTCGCCGCCCTTTGGAGCGTGGAAAAATCTTCGGTGCTCATCTTAACGTTGACTTGGACTGTGCGCTTTCCGCCGGTTTCCATTTCCTCACTATCGTTACGTTCGTACCCTTTTGTAGCAACGATACTGTTGGTACCTTTCGTACCATAGCCCGACAGCCATTCGGCACAAGGCCGTTCGCAGGAGAGTGCGTATGAAAGAGCGAATCATCCGAAGCAGGGAATCTGGTCACGTTTCTGTGACAACGCTGATACTGGCAATCGTAATAACCGCCGTTGTTGTGATTGGAGCTTCATTCTTCTTCTGGAAATCGAAAAGTGCTGCTACACGAATCCCCACACCGCAACAATCGGGAGCAGTCCAGGAGCAACCTTCCACGGAGAACAGTCAAGCCAGTCTGAAGTCAAGCACGCCACCACCGCGAGAAGTATCTGCCGAGGACATATTTAAGTTGGCATCGCCCAGTGTTGCTTTGATTGAGGTGTTCAACGAGTCAGGGGAACGGATTGGCAGAGCAAGCGGTTTCGTGGCAAGCAAGGACGGGGCGGTCATCACTAATTATCACGTGATTAGAGGTGCATATTCGGCAAATGCTCATTTTCAAGACGGCAGCACACGTTCTGTTGAAGGTGTAATTGGCCATGACCCATATCGCGATGTGGCTGTCGTTAAAGTTAGCGATGTCGGAGCGAAACCCCTGACTCTCGGTGACTCAGAGCATTTGCAAGTAGGCGACAAAGTAATCGCGATAGGATCGCCTTTGGCCTTACAGAACACAGTCTCCGATGGGCTAGTGAGCGGGATTCGGAACGGAATAATTCAAACCAGTACACCGATTAGCCCTGGATCAAGCGGCGGGCCGTTCTTCAATACGCACGGGGAAGTCGTCGGAATTGCGGTTGCAACTGCTACTTTCAAAGGCCCCGAGAACATGAATCTTGCCGAGAACGTAAATTTTGCAGTTCCAATCAATTGGGCAAAAACCTATCTGCACGACTCCACGATCACTTCACTTGCCGATCTCGCGAAACAAAACACCGTTGTGAAACAGGTACTAGGTTCGACCATTTCTGTTCCAGCGCACCAACGTCGTGTTCTGCCGATTGTCGTCAATCCACACCAAATGTCGAACGCTGAACTCAAAGGGTCGTTTTCTTCCAGAGGCGGTGTGGACGGCGTTATTCGGATCATGGTGCTCAACCAAAACAGTGTTGTTTATGACTCAGGTCGAACCACAACCGGAACAGTTCACCTACCACTTAAAGCGGGAACCTACCAGTTGGTACTTGATAACACTAGATCGGCGCTATTTCCTCGGAGCGTGACATCTGACTTTAACTTGCGCTATGTGAAATAGGAACAGTGACACCAAGAATTAGAAGTGCGGGCTGAAGGTCCTCAGGTAGAGGAATTGCCAAGCCGCCCGCAACTTACTAAGGACTGTCGGGGCAAAAGTACCAGATTGTTTTACGTGGAAGGCAACGCAACCAACAGGAAGTCTTCAACCCAAGGGGGATTTATGAAACGCTTCATAGCACAGCTGGTCGTAGTAGTTGTGTTGACGCTTTCCGCGTCGATGGCAAAGGCAGCGATGACAGGTGCCAGTCTTGAAAAACTTTGTAATAGTTGGACCGTAGACGCAAGCCTAGCCGCTTCGGTTGGCCCCGGCAAGACTTACGAAAACCTGGATGGGTTTAGAAATGCCACTTGGTGCCAAGCATACATCGGAGGTTACGGGGCCGGTATCAAAGGCGCGATGGGAGCCGACGACAAGGGCATCATGGGCACCTACACTATTGAACAGGGAGTTACTCCGCCGCAAGTTGTCAAAGTATTCAAACAGTACATCGCGAACCATCCAGAAGAAGAGAACAAACCCGCTGGCGACGTGTTATACCACGCCATGACCAGCTCCGGGCTGCTCACCGTGGTAGTGGAAAAGAAATCAGGCGATCAATGAAAACCTTTCAACGTCTTCCATCCTAACAAGACTCTTTGAGCCGGACTTCAAGTTCTGGCTCCTACCGTTCTCGCTGTAATGCCGTCCATCCGCCAATTCCCGCCAGCTGCCCGCCGTTCCGATTCCCATTGCTGAAGGACTTTCAACACTTTGGCCAGCCTGGAGGCCCGCACAGGTTCTTTCCGGCAGATTTTCTCTAGCGTGTGCTGGTTGATCCCCCGGCGCATGAATTCCCGCTTAGGAACATTTGCGATCCGCGCTAATGGTTCATCGGTCGCAATTGCATTCCCTTTGCGCTTGTACTCGATGGCTTTGAAATCCAACAAACTCAAGTCTTCGCCCTCTTCCCAGTGCTTGTCGGATTCTTTTCCGATGTAAATCGGCGGCCAGTTTGCAACGATGTGTGCGCGTTGCAATAGTCCGCGCGTGTCGAATTCGCACGCTTTTCCGTCCGGGCCGAGACTCTTTGCTTCGGGATGGTTTTGGTACGTGTCCAGAAGCATAAAGAAATTCTTGACGACCGCGCGCGAACCGTCATAATCGTCCGTGAGTTCGTAAACGGGTGATTCGGGATCGTGGATATTGACGCACTTCGAGCGCATCCATTCCTCGCGCTCGGATGAAAACTGCGTGATGAGTGTGAATATATCGGGATCAACATTCTGCGGACATCCAAAACGGCAAACTTGCGGAATCATCATGAAATTATTGGGTCGCGTAAGCGGACCTTTCGCGAGATTGCGCAATGCGTGGTGCGGTGTGCTGAGCGTGAGTTTCATCATCACGGGAAGATCGAACCATTTGGGTTTTGTGCGCTTTAGCCCCAAAACCCCGCGCATGATCCAGTCCCAAGCCTCGAAAATCCATAATGGCGTTTCGTGATTCCAGCCTTCCGGGGAATCCTTGGGCGGGTAAAAGTAGCCGAGGCCATGTGCCTTAGGTTCAACAATTTCAATATCGTTTTGCGTTTTCGTGTAGAGTGCGTACCTTTTTACCGCAATGCTATATCCGTACAACTGCCGCCGCTGTTTGTTTTTGTCCCAATTTAATTTGTGAATTTTCAAAATCGATCCGTCAATGGCGTAGGGATTGAGCGATTTGAATCTGTCGGTAATCTGCTGAACTTCCGCCCACGAAAGAGCCGTTATCGGCTTCGCACCGTCCGGCATTGCTATTTGTTGCCGCGTTTCGGTGGAAACGATGGCCGCGCTATCCGTGTCACAAAACAAGTACGTGCCACCCGCGTCAGTGATGCACTTTTCGAGTATGGCCAGAAGCAGGCGACCGCCGGAAGTGATGAGGGAAGCGATGTGCGGCGCAAACCATTTCCCGGGTTCCTCTACCACGTCAGAGTGCGTCGGAAACGAATCTTCTCCCGAATAGACCTGCAATTCCGCCGCGTCGGCATCGTTCGGATTGAGCTCCACGAACAGGCCGTATGAGCCACTATTGGCGAGGATTTTCAGCCAATAATGAAGTGCCGGATTCGATTCGTGCGCTGCGCGTTGTTCGATGACGTGCTTGAAGAAGCTGTGCTTTTTCGCGTCCACCTGCACCATGCCGCGTAGGGATGTGGAACCCAATCCGGCCTGTTTGCCGTGAGCAACCACTCGAATCGCTTTTTCGATGTGCGGGACTTTTCCGGTCAAGAGAATGGATGCAATGATGTCCGGGCCTGCGAACCAGAGCGCTTCCTTGCTCGTGAGGTAATTGATTCCAATATTTTGAGTTGTGCCGTTGTAAATGGTGCGCACTGGCAAAATGTCATTGTCGGGACGGACGCGTGCGAAGAATCGGAATTTCAACCAAAACTTGCGATCAAAACACCGTTCCAGTGTGACGCGAGAAAGAAGTTTCCTTACTTCGTCCGTGGCATCTGGGAACGTGACACTTTCCGCCGTGAGAATTCCCCAATTGCCAAGCAGTTCATTCACCGTGGGATATTGGGACATGTAATCCACGGGACAGGTGGGTACTTCCCAATTGCGGATGCGGCACTCTGCGCGCCCGCCAAAATAGCTCTGCATGAAAATGCCATAGGCGGAGTCGGCATTCTTAACTTTCTTGCTCGGATACGAAATGTTGAGTTCCTCAAGGTAGGACTTCGCCACACTGGCTGGGCTAAACATTCTGTCGGGGCCGAGAGCAATGGGATGCAAATCGCATTCTTGCTTCGCCGCATTGAGCAGACCTATCGTGGCTCGCACGTCCTGTCTGCAATATTCGACCTCTTCCAAATCCACACGTCCGCTTGGCTTATGGTCCAGCTTTCCAGGAATGTTGAATTCCTTGCACCCTGTCTTCAGCGAGTATGATTTATTGCGAAGCGCCCACAGGAGAGTCCGCACGTCGAGGAATCTCGCGGCAGGCCAGAGCTTCACTTTCTCGCTTTCCTTACCCGGCTCGGACATGGGTGCTCGGGTTGAATGAATTATTGCCGTCTTGCTGTTGAGCGCTTTGATGACAATACGCGGGAAGAACTTATTCGCTCTAAGCTCGCTGGTTTTCGGATTGCGCCATTGCGAGGGGATGAGCGACCATCCGCCGTTCTTTGCGGTCTCCCAATCCAGAGCAAGTCTGCTTAGATCGAAGCCCGAATTGAAACATACGATGAGCGCCCTTGCCTGAATCGCCATCCCAAAGACCTCGTTGATAAACTTTGAGCGGGAGTAAAGACGCAAACGGTCGCAACCGCCGTCTGTGGTGTCGGGCTTCGTGCTTCTCTTGTATTTGCGAAGCAAATCGAATTCTTTCGCGGTAAGTCCATTGTCATCGTGAAAGATTCCCTCTTCTAGGGGGAGGTATTCTCCATTTCGCAATTCGCAGAAGCGCCAGAAGCCGAACGTCAAAGTTTGGTCTGCCGTGATGCGCGATTCGCAATCGAAAACAAGGGCATAGTCAGGCCATTTGGACTCATTGTCCTGGCGCGAACTCTCGCGCTGTTTCTTTTCAAGCGAAACCGTGTGCGCTCGAAGGTAGAGGTCATGATGTTCGTTCATTCGCGGTTCCTCTCTTTAAAGTGCCTTCCAACAAACTCGCCCATCGTTCCATAGCGTCCGCTCTGTCGCGGTCGTAAACAGCAGCCGACCGGAGAGCCAAAGCAACCCGCTTAACCAGGTCCGGTTCATATCGTGGCGAGATTCCGGCCTGCAACAATTGTTCATGTATCAGGCGATGATGCATCTCGCAAAGCGGCGCTTTCAGCTGTGGATCGTGGCGTCTGTGTGCGGTGTGATGATCCTGGATACAGAAAATGCATGGCGAAACTGCGATTCCCCGGCTCTCCCGCTCTTGCTGTCGCGTCTTGCGCCGCGCTGTGCGGATTGGCCGTTGATCTTTCACACGGCACCGCCATTGAATGTGCGGTATAGAGAAAAATCGGACAGCGCCGGTTCGATAGCCTTGAGCGTGCGACCAGCAGTAAGGAGTTCAACACCAGCAATCTTCTTTCCATGCCATTCTGAAAGAGCATCGCGGTTACCGCGCAAATAGCGTCCCAAGTCGCGAAGGTACTGACCAATCTGTGCGCGTTCTTTCGATGAACGAGTCTTGACCGAAACAGGCGTCCCATCCGCGCCGGGAACGAAGAGGGTGGCAACATAGCGGTCGGATGTGGTTATGCGGTATCTGCCATCGGCGGCCTTTGGAAGTGCTGAAGGAAAATATTTCCGAACTGTCTCTCGCTTGACGCCTTGCAGTTTCGCAGCGTGGGTTAGTGATAGGTTGGGATCGCGGCGCATGGCCGCGAGCACATGCAGGGCATGGTCACGGGCGGCGTAACTGCGTTCTGAAAGCTGCGAGATAGGAATCGAACGAGGCTTGCTCGTTTTCCGGGTCCGGGCTTCGACGCGTTTTTTATTGTGCGGAATATATTTATTTATTCGCATGAAATAACTGTGTCAGATTATGACACGGTAATTTCTAGTAACTGATTGATAGTAAATATGTTGACTATATAATCGGTCCAGACTTTCCGCATGATTTCACTTGTTTTTGCGGGAATTTAACGTACAATTAAGATGCGGTGCTCAGGAACTTTCCGCAAAAATGGCGAAGCCGAAAAACGCGCAAGAAAAGGCAAAAAATACCCTTGACACGGTTTCTCAAAAGGGCCGCCGAGGACCAAAGCCAAAGGTTGACGCCTCTGCTGTTCGCGGGCGAGCAGATAACTACCGTGGGATTCTGAACAATGTGTGGGACCAGCTTTGGCCTCCACTTTCAAAAGCGCAGACTGAGGATGACGTGATCAGGGCTTTTCAAGAAGGCTATCCGGGCGAGAGCGAATTCATGCCTTATCGGACTCCGCTGATCCTCAAGGTCCTGAAGGAACGTACGTTTCCCAAACGCCGGAAAGCGCATATCAACTTCTTAGCTGATTCACTGGCTGGGCTGGGGTTGGTAAGTCCGCGTCGCTCTCGCGACATCTGTGCGGAGGATCGAGCACGGGCGAAGAGTGCCCATCACATCATTCGCTACGAGTTTTATGTGGAGTGTTCTTGCGGCTACACCGGATTTTCTCGGGACCATGCTTGTCCAACATGCGGTGCAGGCATTCCTCTCGAATTGGACTTGATCGGTTGAGTCTGACGACCGACACACCATTCTTGTTATGCGGGAGTAGCAATTCGATGTTTTGAGACAAAGTGGGCCTGCCGCCTGTTACCAGCAGACGACAAGCCCTGACCACCATAGGAAGAGGTCTCCAATGGCAGCTACGAAAACCGTACCTCAACTCTCGCAATCCCACAATTCACAGACACCCCGTCACGGCGTCGTGACTCTTTTCGGCTACGGCATCCGCGTCCAGGTGAACGCCGGCCATCTGCTCTTGCACGATGGAATCGCGGACGAGCGCCGGACCATTCGCTTGCCACGCGTAAATCATGGCCTAAAGAGGCTGGTAATGATCGGGAGCGACGGTTTCATCACCCTTGAGGCTCTCCGCTGGATTTCTGACGTGGGCGCAGCGTTCGTGATGCTTGACCGCAGAGGAAAAGTCCTCGCTGTCACTGGCCCCGTCTCTTCATCGGATGCCAAGCTCCGCAGAGCGCAAGCGCTCGCACTGGGAAATGGGACGGCGCTCAAGATTTCCAAGGAACTCATCTCAAAGAAACTGGCTGGGCAGGAACTACTCGTGCGGGATATGCTGCACGATTCTGCGACGGCAGACACAATTGCTCAATTCAGAGGCGAGCTAGCGAACGCGGAGAGTGTAGTAGTGCGACTAATCGAAGCACAAGCTGCACGCTGCTACTGGCAATCCTGGAGTAACATACCGATTTGCTGGCCACGCAAGGACGAACGCCGCGTGCCCGAACATTGGAAACGCTTCGGTTCTCGCATCTCACCCTTGACCCACAGCCCGCGTCTTGCCTCTAGTCCACCGAACGCCCTGCTCAATCTTCTGTATGCACTCTTGGAAAGCGAGTCGCGCCTTTCTGCCGCTGCCATGGGCATTGATCCAGGTATCGGCTGCCTTCACGTGGACACACCTAACAGAGATTCGCTGGCTTGCGACATCATGGAACCGATACGCCCGAAGTGTGATGCCTTCGTTCTTCATTGGCTTCAAAACGAGCCTCTTCGTCGCTCCGACTTTTGGGAAGATCGTAATGGTAACTGCCGCATCGCGTCATCGTTGGCAATCAAGCTCTGCGAGACTTCGGACACGTGGCGCAGACTGGTGGCACCGGTCGCAGAATATGTTGCGCAAGAACTTTGGTCCTCGATTTCCAAACGTGCATCAATATCCGCTCGGCAACTGATCGCAACTCGTCTTACTCAGCGGAACAAGCGTGAAGTAAAGGGAAGTGACGTTCCACCGGTCAAGGTTCCGAAACCTGAGAGGGTTTGCCGTGGATGTGGCAAAACAGTTCAAGGCGACTCGATACACTGTGCCAAATGCGACGTTGCTATTGCAACGAAGCGCCTCGTGAAAGCTGCGCGGGCTGGACGCGTAGCGGGACACACTCCTGAAGCACTTGCCAAACAATCCGAGACTCAGTGCCGACACGGCCAAGCGCGATCTTCTTGGACACCTGCGAAGCAACCAGCATGGCTCACGGAGCAGATCTTTTCGGAGAGGATTCAACCAGCACTTGCACAAGCGTCACCTTCGGCCATCGCGAAGCTGATTGGAGTTTCCCGCTGGTACGCGGGTCGGATTCGCGAAGGCTACCGCCCTCATCCACGGCACTGGCTGGCGCTGGCGAAGCTGGTTGGCGTTTCAGAGGGCGGGTGAGCAACTGACTCTTAATTGCTTACACGTCAGCCATTCTCGTTATTTTTCAGCGGTTTAGGTGCTGTCATGTGCTGTGAAATGCTGCTGTTTTTGCCCTCATCAGTGACAGATAAGTGATAGCTTTTTTGAGCGAATTGTCGGCATGAGAGCAATGGCGCAAAAGTCAGTTGCTATTTGCGAATCCACCGTAATGCCGCGATATACTGACCCCATGCCAGAGCATCGCGAGATGATTGAAATCTGCACGCCGTTTGCTGGTGTAGGCTTTAAGCCTGCGGTCACTGGTGTTCTGGTTGAGCGCTGCGAGTCACCCACGAGGGGCTACGAAGTCCGTAGAGTCAACATGCTCTGGATAGCAAAAAGGGCACACCCAAGATTTGGAGAAATCACCCCGTAGCCTCTTAGTTCCACTCTCCACATCCCATTCCATCTCAGTTCCGCCTCCGCTGATACGAACTTCTTTTCCGCAAGAGGGGCAACGCGTCGGGATCATCGGCACAACTCCTTTCCCAAATTTTAGCATTGCCTTCTAGACAAACCGCTAATTCGGTTTCTTATGCTTCTCTGCTGGGTGACGGATAACAAAGGCAACCAAGTCCTGCGCTGAATCCAGTCGCGTCATGGGAACCCATACCCTAGGTTTCCCTCCTAGTCCGCTGTCATCCCCCTCAGCATCTTCGAGATCCAGTTGCCGCCATACCTTCCCGGTTGCGGTGTCCAGGAGGTACGCTGGTTCGCCAAACATCTGAAAGCGTCCTGCGTCCTGTTTTGGAGCGGTGGCTGGCCTTGGTTGTTGTGCCCATGCAAAGGCAAGGAACACTGCGACTGCGACAATTAATGTTTTCATGTTCATTCCTCGATTATCGGAGTTCGAGCCTAGAGGATGAGTGTATGCTGCAAGCCCGTGCCACGTCAGCATCACATGGAACCGCTTGAACAAGTCAAGAAATTCTTTCGCCGACCGTAGCTTGACGCGAATCTTCACCGTGCGGAGTGATAAGCTAACAACCTTCGTGGAGGTGTGTACCGATGGACATTGCGATTGCCGTCGTTCTCGGTTTGATACAAGCTCTCTTTGGTTTCGCAGGGGCTTCAGTTTCTCTGAAAGAGTGGAGCAAGCTCACCCGCGTTCGTATTGCAATCTTGTTCGGATTTCTTTCAGCATTCGGTCTGGTGCTAGTCGTTTGGCAAGCAGTTCGGGCTGCTCAAAGCAGCGAAGAGAATCGAAAGAATCTCTTGGGAGACGCGGAGCGACCGCCATTTGTCTCAGTGATAAGCTTACCGGGGAGCACTCGCTTCGTCACAACAAATAGCTCCGACTACCCCGCATACGGTACGACGATTCAGTTGTTCGAAGCCAAGGGGTCTGCACCCATTCGCACATTCAGTTACCCCGAGATGGCCGCACACGTGGCATTTCTAGATGACAGGACATGGGCGCCCGAAAACGATGCACCTGAGCATCGCTTCACCGCCCAAATCACAACTCGAACAGGTCTCGATTACGAAGAACTCATCCTACGACACACAGAAAATAATCAGTGGATGAGAGCCTGCCGAGTGCGGCAGGGAATGCGAATACTTGAAGAGGACGTTGATAGCTCGTGGCCCCGAGACGAAAAAGGCCAAATCGAGTGGAAGTAGCCCATTCTTAGCGCTGCGGTGTCTTCTTCCCCGCCTGCCCGCGCAAGAGTCAGTTGCTACTTACCAGCGCTCCCGCCCTTCGAGATGCAGGCTTTTCCGAAGGTCTTCCAGTGTTTCTACAAAATGCGAATTTGAGACGGGCGCATCGCTCTGGTACCAGTTTCCTGCCCCCGGCGCTAACTGCCTCCAATTGAATTCCCTGTGCCTGATCAGGGAGTAGGGCCGATACCTGATTTTGACACCGAGTACTGGTTGATCAATTGGGTGAGCCTCCAAGAACTTGTACCAGAACGTCGTTTATAATCCAAAGCAGTAGGGCTTTGGTTGGCGGCGGTGCTATGTTCTCCGTATACCATGCGATTTGACCTTAGCAGCGTGCTGAAGCGCTCGCTCACGAGAGCACTCGCCCTGTCCGTGGTGGCGTTTGCTATTCAGTTTTCATTCTGCTTCGCCCAAACGAACCCTAAGCCCGCCCGAGCTACAGTTCGACCCGTGGAGCCCGAAACGCCACATCTTGAATTTGTGACTGAATATATCCGTGAGTTGGCAGCGGTTGAGCGAATACGTGCGGCGGGTGAAGCTGAGAATAATCAAGATAAAAAAGATGACAAGCTGCCCTTCGCTGGCGCTATCCACACCAGCACGTTGTTCGAACTCGAATTAGGGTCGCAAGTCAAAATGCTCAAGGGTATGCACCTCAATGCACCTTTCGATGAACTCATCCCGAACATTACAGCGTTCTATGAACGAAAAATCGTACTTTGGCGAAGGATGCGCGAGATTAGCAGCGCCTTTATCGGCGGGCCGAAGGAAGGCGTCGATTATAGCAAGCTGGCAGCCGAAATGCCCCAGATAAGGGGTGAATTGGATTTCATTGACCAATCTCTGTTTGAGGCTACGGCGGGCGTCTTTGCGACACTGATAGATATGAAGGCAGACTCCAAAGGTCACGCAAGCCACCTGATTATCACGAAGGAGGATAAGGCTAGGTTAATTTCTAAGCTCAATGACTCCTTCAGCGCAAAGCTAGACCAGAAGGACCAAAACTACACAGTAAGCGCGGCCGCAGTCTTAAGAGACTATCTGAACAAAGATTTCAAATGTTCAGACGAACCTTGGGAGTGATTGCATTCAATGAAACGCGCACCTTTGCTCATTCTCGCAATTGTTGCCGTTACCGCTCACGCCCAACAGCCTGTCAGTTTGAAGGAAACTTTGGAGTGGATGCACAATTTTGCCGCTGACAACGGCAGACAATACGTCGGCCAGCGGAATACCGATAACGGACGTTGCGAACTGGGTACACCCGACTGCGGGCCACGGAAGGATGTGACCACATTCGATAGTCAGGGCTGCTCCGCAACAGTAAAGTGGTCATTTACATTGAACTTTAAGGATGTTGGGACCCACACCTACCGATTTTCGCTAAAAGACCTTGACCCCAAGAGCGTAGTCTGGGTGAAAGATATCCCGTTTGAAAATGCGGTCATCGCGGATACCGCGAACAGCGTGAAAAAAGTCAACGTTGTCTTCACTCCTCCAGAGGGTGTGACGTGGGATAAGTCCCTCGATGAACCACAAACATTTGTTGCTCTAGTCTTCGATAACGGGGACCATGCCAAGCGTTTTGTGAAAGCCTTTAAGCACGCAATTCAGCTCTGTGGCGGAAAACCGTCACCGTTTTAGAACTACTCCCAAACGATTGTGTGAAAAATCCTGATTATTCCCCACCCATAAAACACAACGTACACGGCCAAGACCTGACGCTGATAGGCATTGTGGATGGTGTCTGCCGGGTGATTGATTACCCAAGAGCTCGGATGGATGAGCTTCGAGCACATCTTCCAAAGAAGTGCTTCCTCTGCGTCGGATGGCTCGACAGTAACCCGATTCCCTTTGGCGAGCATGTTTCCCAATTGATAGGTTCCTGCGGGCACCACTTTTTCCAACTTGTCAAATAGTTCCCTCGCATCTATTTCTGCTTCGGAAATAAACTGTGTCGCTCTCGCTGGACTATCTGAGACAAAGTGAGCCCAAAACTTTAGCTCGATGAGGTTTCGCATAACGCCCGCCATCAAATCCGCATCCTCTTCAATCCAGCGAACAGCGCGCCCTAATTGAATGTCAAGGTGCTTGAGAATTCGGACCCGCGCAATTTGCTGGTCCGAACGATTATCTTCTGCTATGACCTTTGCGATTACGTCGCGGCAATGCCCCACGGCAAAGCGGAAATGTTCCGCGCTGTAAATGTTGGCAAGGTCCGTGACAGCGGTTACGGGATAAGGCACATCGTTTTCAGTGTTCACGTAAGGATTCTAGCGCAAAATCGGCAGGGCGAAAATAAAGCGTAAATTCCGGTCAGGTTGCGGTCTCTCGCGATAGCTGCATCCAACTGCTCCACAGGCACGCTGCTCGATGTCCATTCGACTTCCACGCCGTCTTCAGTTCTTGCGATTGACATGATTTCAGTGCCACCTCCATGCGCTCTTTCAATTAAGCGTTGACATGAAATAGACGCTGGGTCTAGGATTCGGGCGAAATGAAGTTACGACTTCTACTTGATTTTTTGTTTGATTGCCGCAGTAATTATTCTCGCGGCATGGAATCGTCATATCGAAAAACAGATTCAAACGTTGACTACACGCGCTGACGGTGTGGATGTGGTCGCAACGAATGCGCAGATTAAAGCTGATAAACTTGCCAATAATCCACCAGCCCACAACTATCAACTCATCAATCAAGGGTCGCGTACATTTCGGTTTGACCCAGCAACAGGCGATAGTTGCATCCAGCTAGCATCGAAAGAAGATTGGAAGCGGCCAGAAACGATTCGCCAAGGTTGCCAATATTATGATTTGGTGAATTCAGGTGACCCGTCAACTCGCGCAAGTCTCATTAACGCAGCGCAATGTATGCTTGTTGGTGTTGCTAAAGCCTGTCAAAACCCTAAGTAGGGCACTAATATAGCTGACTGACTATAATGATGGGGCCGTGACAGGGTTGTCCAGTTTGTTGCTTATCCAACCCAAAAAATGGAACAGGTTGCTGATGCTGTGCTGGCGACCTGTGTCCTTCAACCAAGCCTTGTAATCCGATTCATTGAAGCCAACTATTTTCTCAAGTTCGCCGGAATCGAGATGCTTCTTAAGATCGCGGAACCAATCTTCACCGTAGCTGTAAACCTCGAACCGTTCAGTTGCACGAAGTAGCTCCCACGATTTACGTGTTCGTTTGACCGGGCCGACAGTATGGTCTAATGCCTTCCATGCCTCAAAAGCTAGCAGGTCGGCAGCCTGCACACGCGGAGACTCCCGCCATGGCACGAATGAAATCTTGGGAGCTAGCCACTGACGAAATCGGGCGTCTCCATTCCGTGCCCATGAATACAAAAGGCCAGCGTTATATTCGTTTTCAGTACTAATATCAAAAGTCAACTCCGCGATTTCCCCCAAGTTCTGAGCTACATTCGCGGCTCTCTCTACGCACTCCAAGAATGCGCGATAGTACGCGAGCAGCAGCGCTCCCGGAATGATCTTTTTTTGCGCGATTAAATCGATTGCGATCCCGATCCCGCCGACCATGCTAGCCGCGAGAATACCTGTAAGGTCACTATACATCGCCTTATTTTCTTCATGAGGGATGCTCTCGTAGTCCCCATGATCGCTTTCGCAATCAGTTGCGTGAAACGGAATGCCGCCGCACCGTACGACCCACTGGTCCTCGACGTTTTGCCACCACTCTTCGGTGCCAGCGATAACCGAAACCGCTATAACTCGTTCCTTTTTCGCGTCTGCGCCGTCATCGCCATAAACATAGATCACGAGACACATCCTTTCCGCGGGTTGACTGGCGCACACCACTGCTATGCCCTCATTTCCAGAGGGCGAGAATGGCGAATCACCCAAAGAGTCTCGCAAAGAATCCAACAGGGGATTTCGGCCAGTTTACGAACTTCATGCGCCGTCTCGTTGCTGTGCCGCATTCTGAAATCAAGGCGAAACTCGATGCTGAGAAGCGGGCGAAAATACGGAAACGGAAGGCTGCTGGGCTTTAGCGCGTTTCTTTGTCTTCTGCTAAGCGTTTGTTCGCCTGCTCTTCATCTTCAGCCAGGAACTGGTTCCACAGTTTGTGGTGTTCCAAGAATTCCCTGTACCTCGATTCCATCACACTATGGAGGTCCGAGCTAATTTTCTCCCATGTCGGTCGCTCCGCAGCATCCGGATACTCCGTCTGGCAAGAAAATAGTTGCTTGTCCCGCGAGTGCAGCATTTCAAACGAGAAGTCACGCGCTACTCTATAGCTTTCCGTTGCCGTGCGCCAAGACACAGCAACCGCCTTGCACTCTTCAAGAGTTCGCGGGGAATGATCGTTAGATTGCGCAACACTCACGGCGGTCAACAATGCTACCATCAGCACAAGTCGGTTCATGATTCTCAGTCTCCAGCCTTCTTCTGCCTGGCTCTCAGAAATCTAGGAAGAGGGCAAAGTGAAACCTAGCCAGAATTTGCTTTTTTCTTTGTCGCGCTTCCAGTCGCCAAGAGCAGTTAAAAGTTGCAAGATGTGGTTGTATGCAGGGCTATTGTCATTCCACAACTGGATGTTGCAACTGGGGCAAGAAAACGATGTTGGTATTTTCTCCTTCAGCCCTTGAAGTGGGAGCGGAATAGGAATGCTCACTACGCCGCCGCATTTGCAATGAATATCGACAGCGCCAATTTCGATGAAATCGGCGCTGACGATAGATGTGGGAGTCATAAAGTTAAGTGTAATCCATCCTTTGCGCTGATCTTATGCCATGCGCCCGCACCGCCGAAGCCCGCTTCCCGCGCTTCTTCCGCAAGGGGTTAGAAAGCCGTTTCTCCCACCTTGCCAGTCACCTCCGCATAGGTCAGACGTTTCCCAGCGTGAGAGAGTCCTCTAAATGAGCGACCTGGGGCACCTGACGGAACTATCGGCCACGTTTTTGCCGCGTACATGCCAGCAACTGATGTGCCTGCCAGTGGCGGATAAATGTTTGCCGCAGAGAAAGGCTTCGCACGTGTAGCCAGCTTGGCGGCTGTAACGCTTGGCTGCCTCTTCCGCCTGCGCCTGCGTATCCGACGCCGTCGCGTCCGTCTTTCCCGTCGCGGCCTGTTTTTGCCAGTTCACTTTCTGTCGGCTGTGCGCTCGCTCGCCCCACTCGCTAGCGCGCGGGCCCCGGCCTAACCCCAACCCCGGCAGGTGGGGGGTGTAGCAAAATCCCCTCAATGCGTAATACCCCGTCAATGAAAGCCGGGGGGTTGGCAATCTTTTACGAGGATTTCTCAGCGCAGCAGGCAGGTTGCAGAGATGGTTCGATGGGTTCGAGTCCTGCACTGCCCTCCATTCTTCGTGGCGTGCACTTGAACGGGTCGGAAGAAAAAGCGACAAG
>Ga0116126_1001357_pt1 | contig 15615 bp, 14 predicted proteins | sample June2015DPH_16_5_FD_89730 | JGI IMG/M metagenome (GOLD analysis project Ga0116126, IMG submission 89730) | Peatland microbial communities from SPRUCE experiment site at the Marcell Experimental Forest, Minnesota, USA - June2015DPH_16_40 | ecosystem: Environmental > Terrestrial > Soil > Wetlands...
ACGCTGAGCCGAATGACTTCGGCTTCCTCGGCATCGTCCGAGACCGCGCAACGCATGGAAGCAACGGTGACGGCGACGGAAGAACTCTCCGGGTCAATCCAGGAGATCGGCCAGCAGGCGACCAATGGGCTGGGAATGGCGCAATCGGCGGTCGCGGACACTGAGCGTACCCAGAATGTCATCGGTTCCTTGAATGACGCCGCGGAGCGCATCGGCTCCGTGGTCGGTACCATTTCCGCGATCGCGGCGCAGACCAATCTTCTGGCGCTCAACGCTACGATCGAGGCGGCGCGCGCCGGCGAAGCGGGCAAAGGCTTTGCCGTGGTCGCCGCCGAGGTGAAGACGCTCGCCAATCAGACCTCGCGCGCCACCGGCGACATCTCGCAGCAGGTCGCCGCCATCCAGGAAGCGACCAAGCGGTCCGTGGAAGAAATTTCCTCGATCGCGCGAACCATTGGCAAATTAACGACCGTATCGACCAGCATCGCGTCGGCGGTGCAGGAACAGAGCATGACGACGCGCGGCATCGCCGAAAGCATCCACAACGCCGCCGGCCATACGGCGCGGGCCTCGGTCGAGATCAATTCCGTCGACGAAGCCGTTACGCGCGGCGTCGCGGCGGTCGGCGACATCGCCACCTGGACGGATCGGCTGACCGCGCGCGCCAACGACCTGGAAATGAAGGTCGCGACCTTCTTCAGCCGCGTCCGCGCAGCGTAGCCAGTCCTCTCCCGTTGCGGGAGAGCGAAAAGAATAGCCCCGACGTCATTTCTTCTCCGGCGCGCTGCGCTAGAGTGGCGCATCGCGTCATCAGGAGAGGAACATGAGTGATCCCGTGGTCAGACAGATCGTGCTGGCGTCTCGGCCCAACGGGCCGCCGACAGCCGAGAACTTCCGTTTGGAGGAGGTTCCCATGCCGAAACTGCCGCCCAGCGGTCTCCTGCTGCGAGTGCTTTATTTGTCGCTCGATCCCTACATGCGCGGGCGCATGGACGATGCAAAATCCTACGCGAGATCGGTCGGCGTCGGCGAGGTGATGACCGGGGAAAGCGTTTGCGAAGTGCTCGCGTCCGATCGCTCAGGCTATTCCGCCGGCGATATCGTGCTGGCGCATACGGGCTGGCGGACGCACGCTGCGTGGGACGGGCCGGCAACGCGAAAACTCGACCCAAAACTGGCGCCAATCACGACCGGGCTTGGCGTACTCGGCATGCCCGGTTTCACTGCGTATGCAGGCTTAAACCTCATCGGCAAGCCGAAGCCGGGCGACACGGTCGTCGTTGCCGCCGCGAGCGGACCCGTCGGCGCACTCGTCGGGCAGCTCGCCAGGATAACGGGCGCCCGGGCCATCGGCATTGCCGGCGGTCCGAAAAAGTGCGCTTACGTGGTCAACGACTTGCGCTTCGACGCCTGTATCGACCACCGCGCGGCTGACTTTGCGGCGGAGCTCGCGATCGCGTGCCCCAAAGGCATCGACGTCTATTTCGAGAATGTCGGCGGCGCCGTGTGGCAAGCCGTGTTGCCGTTGCTCAACACCTTCGCACGCGTGCCGGTGTGCGGACTGATCGCGCAATACAGTTCGCCCGGCCAGGCGGCCGGGCCAAACCTGCTCCCCGCAACCATGCGCGCCGTATTGACAAAAAGCCTCACCTTGCGCGGCTTCATCAACTACGAATTCGCCGCCGAGCATTATCCTGATTTCCTGCGAATTGTCTCGGCGGGAATCGCCGATGGACGAATCCGCTATCGAGAGGATGTGACCGAAGGCCTCGATAATGCCCCAGCGGCCTTCATGGGCCTGCTCGAAGGCCGCAATTTCGGCAAGGCGCTGGTACGCATGGGGCATTAGCGGCGATCATGGTTGCGCCAAGCGCCGATCAGGTGCGGAAGCGCTCCATTGATTTACGTCAAGACTCGCGTTGACCCGCCTGGCCAATTTGGTGGCGGCAGGGGCCAGTCAACTTCGTTCTGGCATCCTTCACACTTGGATTGCATGAAGGCGGCAAATGCCAAGATGATCAGAAAACTCCTACCGTTTTTCGCCCTGTCGATCGGTTTGGGCTTCACCATCTGGCTCATCGCGGCGGCCAGTTTAACGTCCATACTTCACAGTTTCGCTCAAATAGGCTGGGGTATCGTGGCCGTGGTCGGCGTGCGCGCGGCGATGATCACGATGAACGCGGTAGCGTGGAGACAATTACTAGCCAATTTGATCCATCTCCCTTTCGCTGTTTTTGCGCTGCTGCGTTGGATACGTGAAGCAATCGATGTCCTGCTGCCGGTAGCGGGCCTCGGCGGCAGCCTTGTGAGCGCGCGCTTGCTGACTTTTTGGCAGGTATCCGGCGCGACAGCTCTCGCGGGCGTGGCTGCCGACGTCCTTCTACAAACGGCCGCTCAGGCGAGCTTTGCCCTTTTGGGAGCGTTGCTCTTGGCGAGCCTTGTCGGCTTCAACAGTCTCGTTCCTGAAATCATATTGGGAATCGCAGCCGCCGTGATCGTCCTTGGCGGCTTCTACGTCGTCCAGCGCTACGCCGGCGCACCTTTGATCGATCGGGCGCTTGTGGCCCTGTTGGCGCGGACGACCTTCGATGCGCAGGAAGGACAGCCCAGTTTTCAGTCAGCTATAGACGGCGTATGGCACGATCGCCGCCGATACGTGGTTGCCGCCTCGGCTACGCACATCTGTGCCTGGACGTTGGGCACACTTGAAGTCTGGATTACGCTGCATTTCATGAAATGGCCGGTGCCGGTTGAACAGGCCGTTATTCTCGAAAGTCTGGGTGCCAGCATCAGCAGTGCGGCGTTTTTTGTTCCCGGAAGCTGGGGCGTCCAGGAAGCCGGCTACATTCTGATCGGTCAGATGCTGGGATTACCGGCTCATCTTTCGCTGGCTCTATCGCTTGTTAAGCGTGTCCCTGATTTGCTGTTAGGAGCACCGGGCCTTCTCGCTTGGCGTATTCTCGAAGCACGGCATTTGATTTCTTTAACAAGCCTCGAGGCCCGCTAGAAAACCTGGCACGGCCGAACGGGCCCAAGGCGCAAGCGGCGTCATTCCGAAACGATCTCCGTCGCGTCTCGCGCCTGCATTAGTCAGATACCGCGTCGGCCGAGCTTCACTCCGCCGGCTGCTTCGGCTTCGGCTTGAAGAAGGTGCGCTTGAGATTGTCGAACAGCTCGATCTTGGCGCCGTTCCTGTGCATGATCACGCTCTGCTGCGCCACCGAGAGCGAGTTGTTCCACGCCCAGTAGATCACCAGTCCCGCCGGAAAACTCCCCAGCATGAAAGTGAAGATCAACGGCATCCAGTTGAAGATCATCTGCTGCGTCGGATCCGGCGGTGGCGGATTGAGCTTCATCTGTACCCACATGGTGATGCCCATAATCACCGGCCAAATGCCGAGGTGGAGGAAGCTGCCGACGAGCGGCAACACCGTTGGGTCGAACGGGATCAGCCCGAACAAGGTGAAGATGTTGGTCGGGTCCTGCGCCGACAGGTCGCGAATCCAGCCATAGAACGGCGCGTGCCGCATCTCGATGGTGATGAACAGCACCTTGTAGAGCGAGAAGAACACCGGAATCTGGATCGCGATCGGCAGGCAGCCGGCCACCGGATTGATCTTCTCCTTCTTGTACAGCTCCATCATCGCCTGCTGCTGCTTCATCTTGTCGTCAGCGTAGCGCTGGCGGATCATGGTCATTTCCGGCTGCACCGCCTTCATCTTAGCCATCGAGGCATAGGACTTGTTGGCGAGCGGGAAGAACAGGATCTTGACCAGCACCGTGACGATGAGGATGGCGATGCCGAAATTGCCGACGAGATGGAAGAAGAAGTCGATGGCGAGGAACATCGGCTTGGTGAGGAAGTAGAACCAACCCCAATCGATCAACAAATCGAAATGATTGAGGTGGAGCGCCTGGTTGTAACCGCCGGCGGTCGCGAACGGGAAATTGACGCCGACCACCGAGACTTCCTTGGCGCCAGCGAACAGCCGTGCATTGACGGAGCCGGTCGCGCCGGACGCGACGGTCTGCGGATCGAGAAGGTAATCGGTCTGATAGGTTTTCTGGCCGCCGGCTTCGCCTGCGGAGAAGCGCGCGTGCACCTTGGCGTCCGGGTCGGGCAATAATGCCGTCGCCCAGTATTTGTCGGTGAAGCCGAGCCAGGCATTGGTGACGTCCCAGTGCTCGTCTTTTTTGTCTTCGATCTTCTTGTAGGTCTCTTCCTGCTCGCCTTGATCGCCCATAACGCCGATCAGGCCCTCATGGAGGATGTAGTAGCCCTGCACCTTCGGCGTGCCGTGGCGCGAGATCAGCGCATAAGGAAACAGCGTGACCGGACTGGTGCTCTTGTTTTGTACTTGGTCCCTGATGGTGAACAGGTAATGGTCATCGACCGTGATGATGCGGCGGAAGACCAATCCAGCGCCATTATCGTAAGTCAGCGCAACCGGATGATCGACGCCGAGCGTGCCGGTGCCCTGTTGCGTCCACACCGTGTCCGGTCCCGGCATCTTTTCCGTCGTGCCGGACGCTGCCACCCAGCCGAATTCCGCATAATAGGCTTCAGGCGATCCGGACGGTGACAGCAGTACGATCGGCGGCGAGCTGGGCTCGACCGTTTCCCGGTATTGCTCGAGCGAAAGATTGTCGATGCGCGCGCCTTTGAGGTCGATGCTGCCGTTAAGCCGTGGTGTGTCGATAGCGATGTGCGGCCAAGCCGCGATCACCGCCTCGCGCGTATTCGCCAGCGGCTGGGCAGGCGTGGTTGGTCCGCCCGGCACCGCGGGAGCGCTGCCGGGCGTCGCGGGCGTTACAGGCTGTGCCGCGCCGGGCTGGCCTCGGGGCTGTAGCTGAGCTTGCTCCTGCTGCTTGAGTTCCACCTCGTGGCGCTGCTTTTCCATCTGCGGATAGCCGACGAAATATTGCCAACCGACCACGACGATAAGCGACAGCACGATGGCCAGGATGGTGTTCTTATGCTCAATCATTCAGCGCTCTTGCGGCGGGAGTTCGGGCGGCTCTGCGGACGACTTTGGCGGCTTTCTGCTGCCGCGGCGAGGCTTTTGCGGCCGGGACGGCGAACCCGCTTCATGTAGGGGGCCGCGGCGGGCGCCACCAGTTCCCCCGCGTTCGGGAGCGTGTATCCGGGTAAGCGCCGCATCGAGTTCCTGCATCATGTCGCCGAAGGGGGCCGCCAGCGCGGTTCGCCGGCCGACCAGTACGTAGTCATGGCCGGGCGTCAATTGACCGCCGCCGCCGGCTGCCGCCGACAGTCTCACGATCTCCCGCAATCGGCGGCGCACGCGGTTACGTTCCACGGCGTTGCCCACCTGCTTTGACACGGTGAACCCGATACGGACCGCGCCGTCTTCGGCGCGCTGCCGCGCCTGTAGCACAAAGGCGCGGCCGGAAGCTCGCACACCGCTCGACGCGGCCCGAAAATCGCTGCGGCGCTTTAACCGCTCAACGGACGAGGGAACGGGCGTCGCGCTCACGCACTGAGCCGCTTGCGCCCCTGCGCACGCCGCGCCGCGACAACCTTGCGGCCCCCTTTGGTCGCCATACGCGCGCGAAAACCGTGCCGGCGCTTGCGCACCAATTTGCTCGGCTGATAGGTTCGTTTCACGGGACTTTTCTCCGCCGCACGCCCGTTATCGATCACGCACGCAAAATTCAGCGCGCTGGCGCGCAATTGGCGCGGCTTATACGGGAGCCCTCCCGGCTCGTCAATGCGATGCCCCGCGACTTTGCAACGGCTTGCCGGCCGCGGGATGTATAGAATATGTGTGACAGGACCGAGACCTCGGCGCCAAGGCTTCGATATCAGGACCTCGATATCAAGACTTCGGTATCAAGACCTCCGCATCACGCGGGTGTGAAGATTCTCCGCCAGGATTTGCGTCAATTGCAGTGAGTTCGGCGGACTAATGGCGCAAGAGAACAAAGAACTCAGACCGGATATTTGCGTTATCGGCGCAGGCCCCGGCGGACTTTCCGTCGCGGCCGCAGCCGCCGCTTTTGACGTTAACGCGGTGCTCATCGAAAAGGGCCGCATGGGCGGTGAGAGCCTCAACCGCGGCAGCGTGCCAGTGCAGGCGCTGATCGCGGCGGCCGAACGCGCCAACGCCGCCCGCACCGGCACTCGCTTTGGCATCAAAACGGGACGTTTCTCGGTCGATTTCGCCGCGGTCAACGCACACGTGCGCGACGTCGTCGGCACGCTGGCGCCGAACGCAGCGCGTGAACGGCTCGCCGGCCTCGGGGTGCACGTCATCGCCGGCCAGGCGTGTTTCACCGATCCGCGTACGGTCGCGGTCGGCGACGTTACGATCAGGGCGCGCCGCTTCGTTATCGCCACCGGCTCTTCGTCGGTCATGCCGGCGATTCCCGGTCTCCTTGGCGCGCCGTACCTCACCGACGAGACCGTCTTCGATCTCGCCGAAATACCCCGCCATCTCATCGTGATCGGCGCCGGACCCGTCGGCCTCGAATTGGCGCAGGCGTTTCGCCGGCTCGGCTCCGAGGTCACCGTGCTCGAAGCGGCGACGCCGCTTGCGGGCGCCGATCCCGAAGGCGCCGCCGTGGTGCTCGACGCGCTCGATCGCGAGGGCATCAAACTGCGCACCGGAGTCGAGATCGCCAAAATCGGCCGCGCGTTGTCGAGGATACAGGTCGTGCTCACCGCTCAAGATAGCGTCGAGACGATCGAAGGCTCGCATCTTCTCGTCACGACCGGACGGCGGCCGAACGTCGAAGACCTCAATCTCGACGCCGCCCGCATTCGCACGTCGCCCCAGGGCGGCGTCATCCTCGACAAATATCTGCGCACGACCAACAGGCGCGTCTATGCGGTCGGCGACGTGGCCGGAGGGCCGAACGCCACCCACGTCGCCCATTACCATGCCGGATTGGTGATCCGTCACCTGCTGTTCGGCGCACCGGTCAAGATGGATCACGAGATCATTCCGTGGGCGACGTTTACGGATCCACAGCTGGCCCATGTCGGCCTCCTCGAAGACGAGGCGCGCGCACACTCCGGCGTCATCCGCGTGTTGCGTTGGCCCTATCGCGAGAACGACCGCGCGCAGGTCGAGCGGGCGACCGATGGCCACATCAAGGTCGTCACCGACCGCACCGGCGAGATCCTCGGCGTGACGATCGTCGGGCCGCGCGCCGCCGAATCCCTGACCGCGTGGACGCTGGCGATCAGCCAAAAACTGAATATCCGGGCACTTGCCGGCCTCGTCGTGCCCTACCCAACCTATGCCGAGGTGGGAAAACGTGCCGCAATTACCTATTTCACCCAAGGTTTGACGACGCCCCGTACGCGTCACATCATGGGATGGTTGCGTCGTCTGCGTTAAGGCAGCGAGCTTTAACCGATGAACGATGATTTAGCCGCGCGACCGGAACCGGTCCGTGCGCCGCGCCTTGGGCTTTCCGGAAAACTCCTCGTCTTCACGATCCTGTTCGTGATGATCGCGGAAGTGCTGATCTATGTGCCTTCGATCGCCATTTACCGTTTGATGTGGCTTAACGATCGTCTGGCTAGCGCCTACACAGCCGCTCTCGTGCTCGAAGCTGCGCCGAACGGAATGGTACCCGACAGCCTGGCCAAGCAAATTCTCGACAGCATCGGTGCGCGCGCGGTCGCCATGAAGATGGGCACTCAGCGGCGGTTGCTCGCCGTCGGCGACGCGCCGCCGCCGATCGCCGACGACTTCGACATGCGCCACGTCTACGCCTTCGATTCGATCGTCGATGCCTTCATGATGATGCTCAACAACAAGAAAGAAGTGATGCGCGTCGTCGGCCCCGCTCCGATGGGCGGCGACTACATCGAGATCATCTTGGACGAGCCGCCGTTGCGCAAAGCCATGCTGCGCTATTCGGTGGACTTGTTACTGATCTCGCTGCTCATTTCCGGCATCACTGGAGTGTTGGTCTATCTGACGCTGCATTATCTGTTCGTGCGCCCGATGCGTCGCGTCACCGCCAACATGACGGCGTTCCGCGCTGACCCGGAGAATGCTGACCGCATCATCGTGCCGTCCGGCCGGGCCGACGAGATCGGCATCGCCGAGCGCGAGCTTGCCACTATGCAGGCCGAGCTCGCCTCGATGCTGCAGCAGAAAAGCCGGCTGGCTGCGCTCGGCCTTGCCGTCGCCAAGATCAATCACGATCTGCGCAATCTGCTCGGCTCGGCACAGCTCATCTCCGATCGCTTGCTGAGCCTTCCCGATCCGAACGTACAGCGTTTTGCGCCCAAGCTGGTGCGCGCGCTCGAGCGCGCCATCGCCTTCTGCCAATCGACGCTGTCCTACGGACGCGTCCAGGAACCGCCGCCGGAAAGAAAGCCGATCCTGCTCGAGCCGCTGGTCGAAGAAGTACACGAGACGCTTGGGCTCGGCCCCGAAGCGCCGATCCGTTGGATCAGCGCGGTCGAGCGGGGGCTGGTGGTGGAAGCGGACTACGACCAGCTCTTCCGCATCCTGCTCAACCTCGCGCGCAATGCCGTGCAGGCGCTCGAAAGCCACACAGCACCCGACCGCGGGCGCGACCAGATCCGCATCACCGGCCGCCGCGAGGGCGCCGTGGTGGTAATCGAGGTGTCCGATACCGGGCCGGGCTTTTCCGACCAGGCGCAGGCGCATCTGTTCGAAGCGTTCCAGGGCTCGACCCGCACCGGGGGCGCCGGTCTAGGGCTTGCCATTGCCGCCGAGCTCGTTCGCGCCCATGGCGGCGATATCCGCCTTGTCGAAGGCACCATTGGCGCGACGCTCCGCCTCACCATTCCCGACCGCGCGGTGGAGTTAAGCGCCCGCCGTGGCGCACGCGCACAGGGGTGAAAACCGCGTCCTGAGGTGGCCACGCCGCCGCGTGGATCGGCCAATTTGCGAGCACTAACCAAAAACCCATCCAAAAAGCTATTGCAGTCGCACTCTCGCCGCTGAAGTTACTTAAGCTCCCGCACGCACGCTCTTCACGAACTCCTGCGCTTCTCCTCTTGATTCGCCGCTGCGCATGTACCGCGTGAACACGTCAAGGAAATTGCCCACATCCAGTCCAGGCTCAGGCTCGTTTTCCCCCAGCGCCTTGTCTAGCCAATCGAAGACGAGGGCCTGCATCGGGGCCAGCGCCCGAATTGAATATTCACGACCTCGATTTGCGGCGAAAACAGTTTCGCTGCTTTGTGAAAGCATTCACGACTTGACGTCAGGTAGCTATCGAGACGGGCGTCCGTATGGGGCAATGAGAACATGGCCGCCCGGTAATAGTTGCTGGCTCGGAGGTACGCCTGGCGGGCCGTTACGGTCTGTCTCGATCGCGTCGCTTGCTCGGCAATCCGATATACACTTTCCGCAACGCCCGCCCATTCCCGAATCCAGCTTTCATCGTCATTCTGTCTGATCCTCTCGGCGACAAGGAGGCATTCATTGATTTCTGCCCCTCCCGTCCCAGCGACCATCAGCGTCCGCACGAAATTGAATGCGAAAGTTCCGATATCCATCGTCTTTCTGCGAAAATCGAGCTTCAAGACATTCCTCCTGCGTCCGATGCTGCGGCTCTGCCGTGAGCGCTATCCCCAACATCAACTGCCAGCTGATCTACGGCCTTCGCGACGATAGGCGTTAAAGGTCAATACAATTCCGATCGCGAGAAGACCTACTTGCACTGCGAACATGGTGGAAATATTTTGAGCGCCCGGTTGAGCAAGCTCCGGAGCGAACATCCGGAACAGACCACCGAGAACGGCGGCCCAGCCCACGAGCGTCACCATCACCGGCCAGCTACGCGTCCAACGATTGTGAGCGTGGACAATTGAAAGGCCGGCAACAAACAATAAGGTGCCGGCTTGGTAAGTGACGGGAGCAGTTACGGCACCCCAAATATCAGGATTCATCATTTCGGATGTCGTGATCGCAATAACAGAGTGGGACCGATCAGTCCTGCGAGACGGTTCGAACTCATCATTTTAACCCCCTTGGCGCCGACCCGGTCGCCGGGACGGGAAGCCGGGCAATTTAACTCGCAAGCGCGCCGAGAATATTTTCGTCCCGAATTTCATTGAAACGCGTTAGCAACTAGCCCGCATTGCGCCAACGCGTCGCGCCAAAGGCGACGCGATGATAAATTCCGCACATACGGGAACGATCATGCGGCTCAAACGCCAATCCTGCATTTCGCTAATGTCCATTCCAGGCTATGTTCCTTTGGGATGAAGGGGGCATCGATGAACGCCGGAGCGGATCAGGCGCACGCTGCGATCTATGACGACTTCGCGGCGGCCGGCCCATGGCCTGGCGACAAGTGGTACAAGCACCTACCCGCACCCGACCTTTGGGATCCGGCCGCCGTCGTGACATGCGCCGGCGGTCCCAAGGGAACGCTTGCGCTGGAAGCGCGCCGTTTCACGCTCGGCCGGCGCGACGCACACGACAACGTCAAGGCGCTGATCTACTCGACCGCGACATTCAGCCCAGGCGAGCGCGGCTTGTTGACGATAGAGGCGGACATGCGAGTCGACACGTTCGGTACGGAACGCAATCCGTATAATGTCGATGCTGGCGACGTTCGCCTCGGCTGTGGCGCCCTCAACACCATCGATTTAAAGACTTTCATGGTGTTCGATTTCTTTGTCAGCGGCAGCCGGATCGTTCCGCTTTATGAACGGCTGCCGTTCGGGCAGACCAATGAAAATCCCTACCCGGCCTTCACGGAATTGATCCCGATTGCGATCCCGACATCGCCGGGTCAATGGCACCGCTATGCCATCTGCTACGACCGGACGCACGACACGGTCGAATGGCGCGTCGACGGCGTGACCGTGGCCGAGCGCGCGACGGTCGGCGCGCCACCCGGCGAGCGCGGACCAATCGTGAAAGTCGACAGTATGAAGATCGGCGGCGGTCTGTTCACGATGTTCGGCGATTTGCACAACGACCGCGCGCGAACCGGAGACCGCGAAAGAATTCTCGGCCTCGATCCACTTTATGAGCGAACTCTGTTCGGGCAGGGAGCCAGGGTGGAATTCGGGAAGTTCATAGTTGCGCGGCGGTGAGCCGCTGGCTGGTCAAAAATCCGACGGAGGAAATGCATGGTGCGCGCATCTCGAACCATCAAGGTCAACGCCGATCCGAGGGAGCCGACGCTGACCCGGAACCTCGTCTGGCGTGGCCTGATGATGAAGGCGGAGAATCCGCTGCCGTTCGTTCCTGTCATTACCAGCTGCAAGGTTATCGAGCGGCAGGCCGACCGGCTGGTGCGTGAAATTGTCGACAAGGGTGACACCATCACCGAAGTGGTCATGTTCCATCCGGAACGCATGGTCAAATTCGAGCGCGTGTCGGGCCGTGTGCTGGGCACCATCCTCAACGAAATCGTCGAGGACGAAGACGGCGCCCTGGCGCTCAAGTTCACCTTCACGCTTGCGGTCGAAGGGATGGCCGACGGCAGCGCCGAGGAACGTGAATTCGCCGGGCAGATGGAGCAAGGCTATCTGATGGCTGTCGCGGCGACCCTCAAGGCAATGCGGATCTTCGCCAAGGACAATGCGCTGTCGGCGGCATCGTAAGTTGCAGCATCGTGATTTGGATCGCAAATATTCTCGTCGCGCTGGTCGCTCTTCTGCATCTTTATTTTTTGGTGCTGGAGATGTTCCTCTGGACCAAGCCGCTAGGCCTCAAGACCTTCCAGCAGACCCAGCAGAAAGCCGACGACTCCGCCGTGCTGGCCGCCAACCAAGGCCTCTACAACGGCTTTCTCGCGGCCGGACTGATCTGGGGACTTGTTCATCCGGTCGCCGGCTTTGGCTTCGAGATCAAGGTGTTCTTCCTGCTTTGCGTGATTGTTGCCGGGCTCTATGGCGGTTACTCGGTCAACAAGAGAATTATCCTGGTCCAGGCAGTGCCTGCCGCATTGGCGCTGGCGGCACTGTGGATCGCATAAAGCCCGTAGGACGGGTTCACCGCAGCCCGGCCTGCTGCACCAGCGGGAAAGTCTCGGCCTGGAATTGCTGCATGCCTTCGATGTAGCGCGGCCACGACAGCACGATACCGTCGAAGCCGGCGCGCTCGAGGAGCGCCAAACCGTCGACCACCTGCTCCTTGGTTCCGATCAACGGATAGCCGACCCAACCGGCGATGAAATGCTCCTTCAAATGCTGCAGCAGCGGTGCCGGGATCGACTGCGAGTTGAGGCCCATGACGCTGACCAGGTTTTCGACGCCTTCCCAATCGCCTTTCTTGAACACGCAATCGTCGTAGAACGCGCGCGCCTCGGCTTCGGTGTCGGCTTGAAAGATGTAGGCGTTGGTCCAGACCTGGATTTCTCGCTTGCACTCGTCCCATGCCGTCTTGCGCGAAGCGTCGACGCGTTTGCGTACACCGTCGAAGTCGTGCGCATCGAGATTGATGAAATTGACGTCCGCATAGCGAGCGGCGAACTCCCGCCCTTTCGGCGAGGCGCCCGCGCTCATGATCGCCGGATGCGGCTTTTGCAGCGGCTTGGGCGCGATGAGCGCGCCTTTAACCTTGTAGAATTGACCATCGAAATCGAACTCCTTCTCACTGGTCCACAGCCGTTTGATGATTTCGATCCATTCAATCGCCATCTCGTAGCGTGCGTCATGCTCGATGAGCGGCGCGCCGAACATCTCGATTTCGGGTCGGTACCAGCCGGTCACAACATTCAAGGTGAAGCGTCCGCCACCGATATGATCGATCGTGGCGGCCTGCTTGGCCGCCATCACCGGGTGCATAGTCGGTACATGCGAGGTGGCGAAAATTCCGGAATTCTTGGTCAGCGCGCTCATCGCCGCCGCCCAGGTGAAGCACTCGAAGCCTTCGCCGTTGAAATTGGTGGTGCCGCCGAAACCCTTCCAGCGCCCGACCGGGACGATGGCTTCGAACTCCATGGCGTCGGCCATCCGCGCCAGCGCCTCGGTGCTCTCCCACTTGGCCTGCAAGATGCCGTCGATCGACGACATGGTGCAGCCGCCGCTCAAGTTGGTACAGAAGGTGCCGAGTTTCAGCTTACGATCGTTGAAAAGCGGATTGCTCGCTTCACGCAGTTGATCGGATCTGGTGCGCGCATCCATTGGTCACTCCTCCGCCACCGCTGCGACATTCGCATTTCTTGTTGTGATAGTCCTAGAATGTCGCCGCACCGGTCGCAAGACAGAGCAAGCTGCCCGCGCCGGTTGAAGCAAAATACGGCAACGATTCGGTCGCCGTGCTCAGTCCTGGATTTCAGTCTGCGCAATGGCGGAAGGCGCCGCAATCGCGACGATATTGGTCATGGCAGCCCGTGCTTCTGCGGCTCGGGAAGAATGAGGTCCTGCACGAGGCCCCAGCCAATGAGCCCCGCCAAATTGCGAGTGAGATCGAATTCCGAACAGTCAGTCACCGCGGCCTCGGCCGCCTCGCCAAGAGTCATGTCTTTGGCGAGCGCGAGCAGGAATGCTGCGCCTCCCGGCGGCAGGATGCGGACTTCCACATCGAGATACGGCCGAACCACGATTGCATCCTCGCCGCGCCAATCTTCGATGGGCGCAAGCGCCCGCTGTCCAGAGTTCATCGCCCAGATGGTGACAATCGGATGCGGCGAGCGAACGATCTCGGCCGAAGGATGCAAATCAACGCGGATACCCCCGACAAGGCCGGCATCGAGCGCCGCGAACCGGCCCGCGTCGAGCGGCGTGGCGTCCGCCGCATGATAGGCGCGGGTGCGCGCGGCTTCGAGCCGCGCCACGTCGGCGAGATAGGGAAGTTCACGCGCCGGCTCAAAGCCGGCGATGAAGGCGGCAAAGTCGTCGCCATAGGTTGCGAGCAGCGGCGTGCGCGGGGGCCTTTCCACCACGAAGACCCGCGCCATCGCGCCAAAGAACGCTTCGCCGACGATCTTTTCGACCACGGGGAAGCGGTCTTTGAGCGTACTCGCCAGACCCGCCACCACGTTGTTGCGGTAGACGGCAAAACGGCGGGTCGGATTTGCAGCGTTATGCGCCGTGACGCCGTCAGGGATCGGCCGCTTGGCGTCGAGCAGCGCCTCAGCAAACGACATTTCGAACGGCGCGGGCATCACCCCCTCATGCCGCCGACGCGCGCGATGCATCGGCAAGAATAGCCTGCGCCGCGACCGCTTCCGCGCGCAACGTCGGCCAATCCGGAACGTCGTTGTCCCACTCGATCAAGGTCGCGATCGGCCCGGTGCGGGCGATGACGTGCGTGTAGAGCGTCCAGACCTCGTCGGCGACGGGCGATCCGTGGGTGTCGATCAAGAGCAGCGCGCCGGCGTCGTCTGTCTCCTCGTCATGCCCGCCGAGATGGATTTCCTTCACCCGATCGAGCGGAAACGAGTCCAAATACGACAGCGGCTTTGTCACCTGGTTCTTTGCTGAGACGAAGACGTTGTTGACGTCGAGCAGCAAACCGCATCCGGTCCGCTTCGATATATCGGCGAGAAAGTCGACCTCGGAGATCGTGCTTTCGGCAATATCGACGTATGTGGACGGGTTTTCGAGCAACATCATGCGGCTGAGCGCCGTCTGCACCTCGTCGATATGCTCGGCGACTCGCGCCAGTGTCTGCGGCGTATAGGGCAGCGGCAGGAGGTCGTTGAAGTAAACGCCGCCGTGCGACGACCAGGCGAGATGCTCGGAGAAACTCTCCGGCTGATAGCGATCACACAGTTGTTTAAGTCGCGCGAGATGGTCGCGATCAAGTGGCCGCATCGAGCCGATCGACAGCCCGACGCCGTGAACCGATAGCGCATAGCGCTCACGCAACGCGCCGAGCTGCGCGTGCGGCGGGCCGCCCGCGCCCATATAGTTCTCCGCGTGCACTTCGAAGAAGCCGATCGGCTGCGCCGTGGCGAAGATCTCGCCAAAATGAATGGGCTTGAAGCCGACACCGGCGCGCGCCGGAAGCGTTGCAACGATGGGCATGGCTATATTCCGACTTTGCGCAAGGCAGGAGCAACAAGAGGCGCACGCGGGATGGCGCGCCTCTTTGCCAGGTCAGGACTTGCTCGGCTCGAGCGAGCCCGCGCCCTTTGGTGTCTGGATCGTGGCGCACGTTCCCTTTGGCACGTACTTCCAGGCATTGCCCTGGTAATCGGCGCTCGCGGTGCCGGCGCAGGTGGTGCCCGGGCCCGCCGCGCAGTCGTTTGCGCCTTTCGTGGAGATGCCGAAGCATTTGTCCATGGTGGGTTGCGGCGGCTTCGGCCCGGCGAATGCCGGCGCGGCGACCATCGTCAGGGCGGCGGCGAAGGCGCCGGCGATCGTGGCGGCGGTGATGCTTTTTGAATTCATGGAGCTATCCTCTTAAACCTCGGACCGCGGTTCGAGCAATCAACACATTAGCAGATTTCATAGCAAAGCCGGAAACGGCTATGACAACCGACGCGCTGCGGCGTCGGACGCCGACTACGTCACAATCGTGTGAAGGAAATTGGCCCTTGCCGCGACGATTTGATTCGATTTGCTCGGGGCATAATAAGCCATCTTGTGACCTATTTTACTTTCATCGTGTGCGTTGCGTCCCAATCCGCACCCGGCGGCGACTTCAGAAACTGGCTGCACCGTTCGAGCATGATGCGCGCGGGCTGGTCCGA
>Ga0116126_1001362_pt1 | contig 15571 bp, 17 predicted proteins | sample June2015DPH_16_5_FD_89730 | JGI IMG/M metagenome (GOLD analysis project Ga0116126, IMG submission 89730) | Peatland microbial communities from SPRUCE experiment site at the Marcell Experimental Forest, Minnesota, USA - June2015DPH_16_40 | ecosystem: Environmental > Terrestrial > Soil > Wetlands...
ATGTTATTCGGCGGAGATAAGAAACGTGGATAGCGGCTTTTACGCGGCATTTACGGGGTTGGTGGCGGAAACCCAGGCGCTCGAACTGGCGGCCAACAACCTGGCAAACATCAGCACGACGGGCTACAAGGCTCAACAGGAGTTCTACAAGTCACTCACTGCGAGTCTTGGAAATACCAGCCAGAGGCCATTGAGTTCGTTGAACCAGGCGATTAACAACTATGGCGTGCTGGGCGGCGCTGCGGTCGACACTCAGGCCGGAATGCTCGAGCGCACCGGTAATGACCTCGACGTGGCGATGGAAGGCTCTGGATTCTTCGTCGTCCAAACCAAGGCAGGACTGAAGTATACACGCAACGGGAACTTCCGGGTTGACACGGACGGGCAGGTCGAGACGGCTTGGGGCGATCCCGTGTTGGATGACCAAAACCGCCCGCTCGAGGTTCCCAGCGGGCCGATATCCATCAGCCCTGACGGGACCATCTCCTCCCAGGGCGCGGTCGTCGGACGCTTCCAGACGGTTGACTTTGCGCCCGGCACGGCCTTGGATCCGGAAGGCAACTCGATGTATACCGCCCCGAAGGGGACGGCGACACCCGCCACTGACCCGCGGGTCCGCCAGGGGATGCTCGAGGCGTCCAACATGAGCCCTATCACGGGCACGATCGGCCTGATCATGATTCAACGGCAAACCCAGCTTCTCCAGCAGGCGCTCACGATATTTCATAACGAATTCAATAAGAGCGCTGCGGAGGACTTGCCGCACGTTTCGTGAATTGGTGAATAGGAACGGTTCGCGAACCGCCCCTACGTAGCTTACGGAATGGTCCCGACAAGGAGAGAGCAATGTTTCGCGCTTTATACACTGCCGCCAGCGGCATGATCGCTCAGCAATACAACCTTGACAACGTGGCGAACAATCTGGCCAACGCCAGCACCGCCGGTTTCAGAGGCCGCAGGCTGCAGTTTGAAGATCTTCTGTACCAGGACCTTGTCACGCCCGGAGCGGCTGCGACGCAACAGACGAATTTCTCATCGGGACTCCAGATCGGTTTAGGATCCCGCACCGCAACGTCTGAAGTCATCCAGACTCAAGGGGACGCAACCAACACGGGGAACCCGCTCGACCTGATGATCCAAGGCCAAGGGTTCTTCCAGGTTAAACAGCCGGATGGACAAATTGCCTATACGCGGTCCGGCGCCTTTCAGTTGGACCAGCAAGGAAACATTGTGACGGCGGGCGGCAATCCTTTACAACCCTCCATCACCATCCCTTCCAACGCCCAAACCGTCACCATTGGCACAGATGGTACGGTTTCCGTTACCCTGCCGGGTCAACAGCAGTCGCAGCAAGTCGGAATCATTCAACTCGCCACTTTCCCGAACCCCGGAGGACTCCAGAGTGTCGGCCAGAACTTGTTAACGGCGACCACCGCCTCGGGCGAACCGGTGGTGGGCAGTCCAGGGGGGGCAGAGGGCTTAGGCACCCTCCAGCAAGGAATGCTCGAGCAATCCAACATCGACGTCGTTCAGGAGTTTGTGGAGATGATTCTTACCCAACGAGCGTATGAAGCCAACTCGAGGGTGGTGGAGGCGGCCAACAGCATGTTTGAGAACTTGAATAATATCAACCGGTAGAAGCGCAGGAATCAGGAGTCAGGAGTCAGAAGGCTTGGTACTTCGAGTGATCAGATGAAAAAGAAAGTCCCTTACAGCAATTCGCTGAGTCATTCTCGGCCTTCAGGCTTGCGTCGCAAATCTGGTTCTGCGCACTTCCGGTTGAGGATTCCCGAGTTTGGCTGCCGGCTCGCGGCCGTAGCTCTGGCACTTTCTTTCATCCCCTCGCCCCTTGGCGCGGCTGGTTCCGTTCAGCCTCGCGTTCGCATTCCAAAATATGCTGAGGTGCAGGGCGAGACAATTCGACTTTCGGACCTGCTTCCACCGGACGCTCCGGCCGAATTGGGGCAGTTCGGTGCGCGGATCATCCTCGGAAACGCTCCCCTTCCTGCCAGCCAGCGGGTCATTTCCAAAAACCAAATCGAGCTCGAATTGCGCGAGTTTCCATCTGTTCGTGAACAGCTCGATCTCCCCGAGCGGCTGACTATCTCCTGCAAGCAACGCCGGCTTTCGCCGGATGAGATCTGGGCGGCGATCGATAACTTCCTCGCAGCAGAAGGGCTGAGCGCTTCGCGCACGGCACTCAAGAATTCGCTCAGCGACCAGGCGCCGGTGTTTGTGACCAGGGCTGATCCCGGGCTCGTGGTCAAGCGGATGGAGCCCGATCGCGTCCGGCGGCGGATTCGCTTTTTGTTGTGGGCTTCGAACGAGCCGCAGGTCTTGCCGTTTTACGTCACCGTCGCCGAACGGGCCAAAAGCGCAGCTTCGGCATCGTTGAACCAGGTGGAAACCGGCCCACGCGCCAATCTTGCGGATAATCCGGAGGACGTCCGGAGGACAGACGGAGAGAGTTTTGCGGCCTTGCTTGAGGGCAGCCGGTCCGGCGTGCGCGTCTACAAAGTCACGGCCCGTTCACGGGTAACGCCGCCAGCCGATATTCTGGTCACCAAGGGCAAACCGACAAAACTGGTGGTCGAAACGGAGACGCTACGCATGACGGCGCTGGTAACTCCGCTAGAATCCGGGGCCAAGGGTCAGCTCATTCGCGTCAAGAACTTGGACACGCAGCGCGTGTTCAAGGCGGAAGTGGTCGGCGAAGACCTCCTGGAAGGCGGGCTCGCAGGACGGTAACGGGGAAGAAGATCATGTCGATAAATACACTTAAGCACCTTAAATGCTTCCTTTTGATTCTTCTTGCCGCAGGCAGCGTCGGGGCGGCTCAGAACAAGAAAGAGAAATGCGTCAATGACGCGGCGGCGGACAGTCTGTCCCAATACATCCAGCGCGTTCGGGCGACTGCGGCCTCCAACTCCGCGCTCGGAAGCCTCTGGGTACCGCAAGGACGTTTTTGCAATTTACCTGCCGACGACAAAGCAAGGAGCGTCAACGATACGGTCATCATCAACGTCGTGGAGCAGACGACCGCCGAGGGAGATTCGAGCGTCAAGTCCGCACGAACGTTTGCCGCCAGTTCGAGCATCAGCGCCCTCGGGGGCCTGGTGAAGGCAAACAACGGGATGCAGAATATCTTCTCGCCTCAGTCCTCCCAAGCGCTCAATGGCGCTGCACAGACAACTTCGGATAGCAGCTTCACCACCAGCTTGGCGGCCCAGGTTGTAAACGTACTGCCCAACGGCTACCTGGTCATCGAAGCTGTTCGGCACATGGACATGAATAGCCAGCGTCAGACTCTCCTCATTCATGGAGTGGTTCGGCCAAGTGATATTGCAGCGGATAATTCGGTCTATTCGTACCAGATTTTCAATCTGGAGGTTCAATTGATCGGAAAGGGAGTGCTCAGTGACGGCGTCAGACCGCCCAACAAGCTGATCAATGCAATCCTGAAGGTGGTGGGATTCTGAGGGTGCAGCGCCACTTCGGCGGGCCGCAGAAGAATGGTCTGAACGATTACTGCCTTCGTGATGATCGGTTTGCAGAAGGCAACTGGAGAGGGGACATGAAATTCTTTCGTTGCTTGCTCGTGATCAGTTGGCTGCTGGCTGGGCGGCAACTCGTTGCCTCTAGTCGGGAGGCGGTGCTTCGGCCGGTCCGCATTCAAGACATTACGACGGTTGAAGGGGTGCGCGAGAATTCTCTGATCGGTTACGGAATGGTGGTGGGGTTGAACAAAAGCGGCGATTCGCAGCAAACCCTGTTTCCCGCACAGACCCTGGTGAATATCTTGCGGAAAATGGGAGTCCAGTTGTCGGGGTCATTGTCCTCGATGCAAGTGCGCAACATGGCGGCGGTATTCATTACTGCCACTTTGCCGCCGTTTTCAAGCCCTGGAACTCGGATTGACGTGGATGTTTCGTCGGTCGGCGACGCCAAGAGCCTGGAAGGCGGAGTCCTCCTACTCAGCCCGCTCTATGGAGCGGACGGCCAGACCTATGCCACCGCGCAGGGCTCGGTGGTGCTGGGGGGCTATACGGCCGGCACGCGCTCCAACTCGGTGCAAGTCAACCATCCCACGTCGGGCAACGTACTCGGGGGAGGACTGGTGGAACGTGATACTTCGGTCGATTTGGGCAAGCTAAGCCACGTGGCGCTGGTGCTTCGCAATTACGATTTCGCAACCAGCGTGAAAGTGGCCGACGCCATCAATGGCCGATTCGGGCAGGACTTCGCGCGCGCAGTGGATGGCCGCCGGATCGAAATCAAGCTGCCCGAGACGAACCGGGAAAGCGTGGCGCGTTTTCTGGCGCAGGTTGAGGAATTGACGGTCGGCGTCCAGGAACCGGCAAAGGTCGTCGTCAATGAGCGTACCGGGACGATTGTGCTGGGTCAACACGTAAGTTTGAGCGCCTGCTCGATCCTGCACGGTAACCTGGCGATTGAAATCACCACTCAGTACCAGGTTTCGCAACCCGAAGCGTTGTCCCAAGGACAGACTGTCGTTGTTCCGCAGACGACCGTGCACGCCAAAGAGAGTCCCGCTAATCGCGTGGAGCTGCGCGAGGGCGCAACCGTGCAAGAGTTGATCAGCGGGCTGCAAGGCATCGGGGCAACAGCGCGGGACATTGTGGCCATCCTTGAAGCCATTAAGGCTGCCGGCGCTCTACAAGCCGAACTCGAGGTGATCTGATGACAACCCCTTCCAGTTTGCACTCCGGCGGGATGCTTGCCTTACCGCATCAGGCAACTTCAGGTCCTGCTACAAACCCGGCAGGAGGACCCAGTCCGGGATCCCGAATGCAGAAACTGACCAAGGTAGCGACACAATTCGAAGGGGTACTGCTTTCTTCGCTATTGCAAGAGGTCCAGAAAGGCATGTCGGACTCATCCGATGGAGGTCTGGGCGGCGGCTCAGAAACGCTGCGTAGTCTGGGCACCGAGGCCGTCGCACAGGCTTTAGCGCAGAAGGGAGGACTGGGTATCGCGAGAATGATCGTTAACCATTTCCAGTATCTGGCCGACGATGGATCGTAGTTTGGAATCCCTCGCCTACGACCTGCTGCCTGCTTTTCGCGCGAGTCGTTAAAGTTCTTGGGCGTGCTGCCGATAAGGGGATTGAGATTAGAGGAGACTGAAAAATGAAGATTGATATGCCCCTTACATTCCCGCAGCAGGTTGAGCCACAAAGAGTCGGAACGACCGGCCCGCCGCCGAGTCAGAGCCAGGGGGAAACACCGGCACTTTCTTCGGACCGGGCCCAGTTTTCAGTTGACGGCGAAAAAGTCCAACAACTGAAGGGCAACTTGGCAGCCGTGCCCGAGGTGAGACAGGACCGTGTTGCCGCGCTCCAACAAGCCATTGCTTCAGGCAACTACAACGTGTCCGGCCAACAGATTGCCCAGGCCATGTCTTCCGACCTGCTGGGCGGAGAGTGATTTAGGGTCCGATATCGAGTGCTCGTAGTCTTGGAGAACCTCAGGTGTGACAAGTTGCCAGGAGGCTGCCCCAATGGAAGAGTTCTCGACCGCTCCTATCCCTTGGTCCACTCGCGCTGAAGACCAAGAGCGGCCGCCGGCACATGCCGCTCGTCGTCAACCCGACAACCGGTCTCGAGTACGGAGTAGCGGCTTGGAAACGAACGAACAGGCTGGCGCGCCTGAGGACGGCGAGCCGAAACACGATCTTGATATTTCGGTCTAAGCGATGAAAACGTCAGAAACCCGGATGTACGTCGAGCTCCTGAAGAGGCGCCTCGCCAGCCTGCGCCTGATGGCGAAGGAACTGCATGACTGTCGGCAGTCGTTTGTCAGTATGGACCTCGAGTCGACCCGCGAGCACATTTCGTATCAACAGGGTCTGTGTTCCGAGATCCGCTTCCTCGACCACGAATTGGGGGTGCTGAGGAGCCAAATCGTGGGGGCTGCGGGACTCCAGCCCGACGGATCGGACAATACCGCCTTCGCTAAGCTGTTCGATAGTGCCTCCGCGCTGGAGTTGAGTCGGGTTACCGGCGAGCTTGCAGCAGTTCAGAAGAGTGTATGGCGGCTGAACCGGGTCTACGCCGGGCTGCTGCGGCGCTCCCGGCGCTCCATTAACGTCCTGATCAACGTGATGGCAAGCTACAGGGGTACTTACCCCGCATCGCCGCGCCACACATGTTTATTCCCAAGACAGGCAGGAATGTGAGCTATGGCAAGCCTCTTCGGAGCTCTTTCAGTTGCGGTACGCGCCCTTTACGCACAAGAGGGTGCGATTGGTACTACTTCCAATAACATCGCCAACGTCAATACTCCGGGATATTCGCGCGAAACTCCCATTCTCACTGAAGCGCCCCCCCTCGACCTGGGGCAGATTTCGATGGGCAATGGGGTGGACTTCAATGGGGTTCAAAGCATCCGCGACAATGTCTTGGACCTCCGAATCGATCAGGAAACCCAGCAACAGAACCAACTCACCTCGTATGTGGGTTACATGAATCAGGTCCAGTCTCTCTTCAATGAGACGCAGGGATCCGGGCTCAGCGATGCTCTCAACTCGTTCTTTAATAGTTTTCAGCAACTTGCTGATAATCCGACCGATACCCCTACTCGCCAAGCCGTAATCTCGGCTGGACAGGACCTCGCTTCGGCTTTTCAGCAGACTGGGGAACAATTGACCACCGTCCAGCAAGGAGCCGACCAGGATGTAGTCCAGACAGTCCAACAGATCAACGCCGACACCACGCAACTGGCCGACCTCAACCAGCAAATCTCCGGCCTCGAGCCGAACAGCGAGCAGGCCGATATGCTCCAGGACAATCAGTACGAGGTGCTGAACAATCTTTCGCAGCTTGTGGATGTTGCGGTCACAAACACCAGCAATGGCGGCCTCACTGTCACTACGACCAACGGCACGGCGCTCGTCGCCGGCGGCCAGAGTTTTGCCCTGAGCACTCAGACAAATGCCAGCACGGGATTCCAGGACATTTTCTCCCAAGGCTCGGATGTGACATCGAGCTTTACGGGTGGACAACTGGCGGGCTTGCTGGAGGCGCGCGACCAGTCCATTCCTTCCGTGATGACAAGCCTTGACAATCTTGCTGCGGGCGTCATTAATTCGGTGAACGCACAGAGCCTCAAAGGATACGATTTGAACGGCGCCAAAGGCGTGAACTTCTTTGAGCCCGTGGTCCAGCCGACTCCTGGATCGAACGCCGGCGCGGCTGAGAACATGGCTGTGGCGATTACCGACCCTTCGCAGGTTGCCGCCAGCTCCGATGGCACGGAAGGGGACAACGCCAACGCGCTGGCTCTGGCGAATATACAAAATGAAGATATCGTAGACGGCCAAACGGCGACAGACTTCTACTCAGACCTGGTTTCCACGGTCGGCAATGACGTTTCAACCGCGACTGATGAGCAGGAATCCGTGGGCTTGGTCCTGACCCAATTGCAAAACCAGCAGTCAGACACCTCGGGCGTGTCGCTGGATGAAGAGGCGGCGAACCTGATTCTCTACCAGCGCGCTTACGAGGCTGCAGCGGAGGTTGTGTCTGCCATAAACAACCTGACTAGCGACTTCCTGTCGACAATCAATAGCAGTGTCTAGTGGCTGGTGGTTAGTGCCTAGCGACCGCTGCTTGGTGGGGTGAGAGAAATGGCGTGGGTGGTGAGTGGTTTCTTACTAACCACTAGCCACTAGCCAATGTTTTCCAGGGGGAGACGACGTGGGCATCCGCATCAACCCGAATCCGTGGACCGATCTGTTGACCGGACTTGCACTCGACCAACAGCAGGAAAACCAGGCCATTCAAGAACTTTCCACGGGCAAGAAAGTCAACCAGCCGTCTGATGATCCCGCGGCCGTGGCGGGCCTGATCGTGAACAATGCCGAGACCAGCGATGTGAACACCTACCTGAGCAATATCTCGACCCTTCAGAACTCCATGCAGGAGGCAGATTCGACCCTCAATTCCGTGGTGACGGCGCTCACGCAGGCAATCTCTCTGGGCACCGAGGGCGCAACCGGCTCCTTGAACCAGACGGATAGGAATGCGCTTGTTCAAGAGGTGAACGGCATCCAGCAGCAGATCCTGGAATACGCGAATCAGTCGTTTGAGGGCAATTACCTCTTCGCCGGGACGGCGGTTAATACAGCGCCTTTTGTGGCTGACTCTTCCTCATCCTCGGGCGTCAGCTACGTCAGCAACTCCGGCGTGAACAGTGTCCAAATCGGCGATGGTCAGACCGTTCCTGCGAACCTTCCGGGTAATCAGATTTTCACTGCATCAGGTTCGGATGTGTTCCAAGCCTTGTCAGACCTTTCGAGCGCCCTCTCGAGCGGATCCAATATCTCTTCCGCGGAAACCGAAGTACAGAACGCATTCAACTATGTCAGTGCCCAGCGCACTTTCTACGGCACCACCATCGATCGCCTCAACACGGCCACAAGCTTTTTGAATCAGGAGAGCACACAACTGGCAACGGAGCAAAACAACCTGGTGGGCGTTGACATGGCGACTGCCGCGAGTCAGCTCACCCAGGCCGAGGTTGCCCTGAACGCCGCCATGGCCGCAGGAGGGAAGATCTCCGACACCAGCCTGCTGAACTACTTGACGTAAAGCCGTGCTAGCACGGGGGAACACGCGCCCGCCCTGCCTGTTAGAGCGAACAATCTTTGCCCCTCGCCGCACAACGCCAGGCTCGGAATGACCCGGCCCACGGCTCTCAAACCCAGCTTTTATTAGGCAGAACTCGTGGCTCGAAATGCCTCGACCCAGGCGCGCGCCGAGTTCATATGGGAGAGGTCCTTCTTAAGGTGGTCGCGCTGCTTGGCTAGAGTGACTTGAACCCTTGCGAGGACCGTCTTGAGTGAATCGAGGTTGGAAAGGTACTCACCCAGCGCAGATACGAGCGCAGCTTCTCTGTGTTGGCCCGCAGGAAGCTGGCCGAGTCGCGCTGCCATGCGCGCCAGTCTCGCATTCAAAGCTTGCAGTTCTCCCGGCGGGAAGGCCGCATGAAGCGAGGCCACATTTGTTTCCGACAACCTGGAAACCGTGCTTCTGATCTCTTGATTGGTGCTCTGCAAGGCGGCGATCAGTTCGGATTGCATCGAACCTCCAAAGTTCCTTCTGAGTCAGGATCAGGCCGGCGAGGCGTCTAGCCCTCGAACAGCTTCACGACGAAGGGTTCACCCTCACAAACGAAGGCCTGGCGCGCGAGTACGGACGATTGGGGCGTCTCAGGCAAGTCCTGCTCGCGCTCCGCGACTTGCGGCGTGGACAATTGACAGTGACCGCACCCCAACGACTTGAGGTTGCCTGCCGTGACATTGGTTATTTCAGCCCACGCATCGCGCATTTCGTCAGGTGTGGGCTTTTGTGAATCGAGGCCGAACATCGCGCGCGCAACTCTTCCGGCCAACTCTTGCGTGCATTTCAGGGACACTGTGCGCTGCCGGGTCCCTGTGATTTGTACTCTGCCAATGAGTGTGCAGGCGCGTTCTTCGGCGGGAGTCAATCCCGCGGTGGGCTGCACCTCCAGGCCCAGAGTGGATTCCCAGATGGCGCGGGTGAACTTGCAGAGATCGTCGCTGGTGATGGTCATGATGATGTTCAGGCTTTCCGCACACGATAGCAGATGGTGCGATCGAATTGGACGCGCTCGAAGGAGTCGTCCAGGTTGAAAGTCGTCTCGGCGCCGCCCAGGAACAGCAAGCCGTCCTGCCTAAGCTGTTGCCGCGCCTTTCGCAGGATCTTCTTCTTTGTTTCGACGCCAAAGTAGATGAGGACGTTGCGCATAAGAATGATGTCCATGGGCGGAAGCACGGGCCAGTATCCCGCCAGGTTGATGGCCACGAATTCCACGCGGCTGCGAAGCTCTTCCGCGATCTGCCAATCAACCCCGTGCTGGCGGAAGTACTTGACCAACAGTTTCGCCGGCAGCCCCCGGTTCACCTCGAGCTGGCTGTAGCGCCCTTCCCGCGCTCGAGCCAGCATCTCAGCAGACAGCTCGGAGGCAATGAGCTTTATGTTCCACCCGGCGAGGCCGGGGAAATCTTCTCGCAACAACATCGCAATGCTGTAAGGTTCTTGGCCCGAAGAGCACGCAGCGGACCAGATGTTCAGCTCCTTACTCGCAGCGCGCGAACTCAAGACTTGCGGGAAGATCGACTTGCGCAGCGCTTCGAAGGGATGAAAGTCCCGGAAGAAGGAAGTCTCGTTCGTGGTCATCGCCTCCACGACGTGGCGGTGTAGACCGTCAGGTTTCTTCGCCAGCAGGCTTGCGACCAGGGAACCGAGCGAGTCGAATCCCTCGCGGCGAGCCACGGGCAAAAGCCTGGACTCGGCCAGATACTGCTTATCGTCGTCGAGCACGATGGCGGACTGCTCGAGTACCAGGCGCCGAATGTAGTCAAATTCCGCCGCAGTCAAGCTCATTCCCTGCTCTCCTAATCCTGGTACTGTCTCAGCTTCAAGTCGTGGCGGCGATCCCGCGTTTGTACCATCCCTGGACTGCGGATGCGCGCCGCCTCCACTTCCGACTGAAAGAAGAACCTGCTACGTCTGCCGGGCGAGTGTAGAAGGTGAGGCCACCGGCGTCTGGCCGGCCCGTACTTTTCGAACAATCTCACTGCCCAGTTCGTTGAGCGGCAGGACCTTGTCCGCCAGGCCCGCGGTGGCCACGAACCCCGGCATTCCCCATACCACACTTGTTGCCTCATCCTGAACAATGACTTGGCCGCCCGCCTTCCTGATCTGCTCACATCCGCGCAGTCCGTCCTGACCCATGCCGGTCATCACAACCCCCAGGACGCCCGCGCCGTAGGTTTGCGCTACGGACCGAAAAAGCACATCGACGGCGGGCCGGCAGGAGTTCTCAGGGGGTTCCTGGTTAGTCCTGATGCGCACGGTTCGATCTTCTTTTTGCACGATCATGTGATAGTTACCAGGGGCGATGAACGCGCGGCCAGGTTCGACCGCGCGCCCAGGCGCTCCTTCCTCAACTTGAATCTGAGATTTCGCCTTTAACCGGTCGGCCAGAAGCTTCGTAAAGACCGGAGGCATGTGCTGGACGACCACGATGGGGACGGAAAAGTCAGCCGGGAAAGTCGGAAACAGCTCGTTGAGGGCATTGGGACCGCCCGTGGAAACGCCGATAGCAACTACCTCGACTCTTGCGGCGGTTGGACGCCTTAGCACGGTGGTGTTCTTGCTTCCGGAAGGGGCCAACTTGGCCAAGGGTGGGGCGGTCATCAACTCGCGATCCGTTGCCTTGTGGCCAAAGATCTTAACCTTGGGAATCAACTCGGTGCGGATGTGCTCGAGGGCCTCCTGCACGCCCCCCACGTTCGCGGGCTTGGTTACATAATCGCTGGCGCCCAGCGACAGGGCGTCGAGTGTTGCGGCCGCTCCTCGCTGAGTCAGGGTGCTGAACATGATGACCGGTAGAGAGAGGTGGGTCTGTCGGATCCTCTTCAGGGTTTCGAGCCCATCCAGTTCCGGCATTTCCACATCTAGAATGACCATGTCTGGATTGAGTTGGGGAATACGGGCAAGCGCGATATTGCCGTTGGCAGCGGCACCGACCACTTCGAGTTGCGGGTCGGCGGACAGCGTGTTGCTGAGCATCCGCCGGACCACCACCGAGTCATCGACTACGAGAATCCTGATCCTAGAGTCCAACTACGCACCTGCCATCCCGAAAATCTGGAGTTTCTCCAGAATGATTTCTTGCGTGAAGGGTTTCATGACGTACTCATTGGCTCCGGCCGCGAGGGCCCGCACCACGTTCTCCATTTCGGTTTCCGTGGTCACCATCATCAAAAGTACGCCGTCGTATGACTGTTCGGCCCGAACGGTCCTGATGAACTCTAACCCGTTCATTTCAGGCATATTCCAGTCGACCAGCGCCAAATCAACACTTCCATTGGCCTGTAACCGCTCAATCCCTTCGCGGCCATTGCTTGCTTCCAAGACTTCGAAGCCTAATCCCTGCAACATTCTGCTCAGGATACTGCGCATAGCTTTCGAGTCGTCAATAACCAGTGCCTTCACGAAGGCTCCCTCCCGTAACGATGCGTCCCCTTAACGCAGAGCGCGCGCCTCCGCTTCTGAGGTCCGAGGCTCTTTCTTAGTTATCGGCCAATGCAGGGTCGAGCTTGACTCGATTTGGTTCGACTGCATACTTACGAGAATGCGGAGGTATTCTGTGGTCCCGGCCTTCACGCTTCTGCCAAGCGTCCGGTCAAACAGGTGCCAAGCCATTATCTCGCTAGAGAGGTGCCCGAAGTCGAACCGGGGATGGAGACTGGGCAGGAGGGGAACTCGCAACGCGAGATGCCCCCTCCCGGTCTGCGGCGCCACGAAAGTTCCGCCTTTAGTTGACTCGAGTCCCCATACTGGACGGCGATGGCGCCCGGCCCGCACTGAGCGGGTCGCGTGTCTGCTTGGGCATGCTTCGGAGGCCGCTTGCTTCGCCGGCCGATTCGCCACCGTCGTAATCGAATTGCCCGACGACTTGCTGCAATTCTGCCGCGAGGCGAGCCAGTTCGCCCGCTGCGGTTTGCGTGTCGTTGGCGCCTTGGGTAGTGCTCTTTGCGGCTTGCGCAACAGAGGCGATGTTCTCGGTCACCTGCGCGCCGCCTTTCGCCCCCTCTTGAACATTGCGTGCGATCTCATTGGTGGTCGCCGTCTGCTCCTCCACGGCACTCGCGATCGTGTTCGAGATGTCGTTTAGCTGGTTGATGATGCCGGTGATCTGGCCAATCGCTTCCACAGCCCCCTTGGTGTCTGACTGAATGGCCTCGATTTTCTGGCTGATATCTTCCGTCGCCTTGGCAGTCTCCTTGGCCAGTTCTTTCACCTCATTGGCAACTACCGCAAAGCCTTTGCCCGCCTCCCCGGCTCTCGCCGCTTCGATCGTGGCATTCAGGGCCAGCAGGTTGGTCTGTTGTGCGATGGAGGTGATGACTTTGATCACTTGCCCGATCTCGGCGCTCGACTCGCCCAGTTTGGCAACCGTGGCATTCGTCGTTTCCGCGGTCTTGACCGCTGAGGTCGCCACCCGTGCAGCTTCATTGGCATTCTTGGCGATCTCTTTGATGCTGGAGGTCATCTCTTCGGTCGCGGTCGAAACGGTTTGCAGGTTCTTAGCCACTTCCTCTGCCGCTGCCGACACGACGTTCGACTGGGTGGCGGTTTCTTCCGCGTTGGCGCTCATCTGATGGCTGACAGCATTGAGCTCCTCCGACGAACTGGCCAGCATCTGCGCGCTCTGCCCGATCTGCGACATACTACCGGCGAGCTTCTCGGCCATGGCGTTGATGTCGTTCTTGATCCGGGCGTGGTCGCCTTGATAGTCTCCCACCACCCGTGCCCTCAGGTCCCCTTGAGCAATCTTCTGCAAGATCGTTCCCGCTTCCTGCATCGGGGCGACGATGGCGTCGAGCGTTTGGTTAAAGCCCTGAACGGCCTCGCGGTATTTTCCCTTGAGCTTGGAGAGGTCGGCGCGAACCCCGAGCTTGCCTTCCACTGCCGCATTGGCCAGCATCTCGGTTTCTCGAACCACGCCGTCAACAGCCTCCATCATGGCGATGAGCGATGGGACGAGTTCGTCCTGTTCGCAGAGGCGCCCGATCTTTCTGTATTCCGGCAAATCCTCCAGGTTCCCTTCCGAAACCTTCTTAGCAGTTTTGGTGACAAGAATGATTCGCTCCTGCACTGTGTTTGTTGCCTTGGCTAACTCGGCGAAGGCTCCGTGGTAATCACCCTTAACCTGAAGGGTGTTGTCGTTCACGGCCATCCGTTGCAGGACCTTGCTCGCCTCGTCCAGTGGCTGGTGAATAGCGTCCAGCATCAAGTTGACCGCTTTAGCTCTCTCGAGATGGCGGCCTTGGAATTGGCTCTCATTGATACGCTCGTTGAGGCTTCCTTCCTTGGCGGCAGTGGCCAATCGTCCCGTTTCGCGGGCCAAGCCAACATCCCCGGCGGCAGGAAACACGAGCTCCACGATGCCTACTACCCGCCCTGCTGCGTCGAAACGTGGTGCTGCTGTGACCAGTACCGGCACTTCGTTGCCTTGAACCACGGGGAAGGCCTCTCCTTCGCAAACCTTGCCCGTCCTTGCCGCTTCCGCCGCCGGGCAGGTTCCGGCCCTGCAGCCTGGGTTGTCATACAGGTCCCAGAACTTGGCTCCGATGCAGTCCTCTTTCAGTTTGCCCGCTGCTTTAGCTGCGGGCTCGTTAAGATCCAGAATGGTGTGGTTCGTATCCATAACGACCACCATCCCTGGAATTAGGTCGTAGACTTCAGCCTTGTCCACCACAAATGTGCCCTTCCCACGATCCCGCAATTTCTTATGGCTGCCCTTCATCATTTGTCACCTCGTTGGTTAATTCCAGAAGTCCGATGGACTCCGTTTAAGAATCCAAATTGTGAGAGCGCCGCCCTGGAGCGAGGCGCGGCGTCTATCGTGTACAACCCGAATGTTTGCGCGCGTTGAAGCAAGCAGGATACGGCCGCCCCTTGCTCCCTCGATACCTGCTTCGCCATCATTCACAGCTCCGTTAACACACTCTCCACCAGGGAACGACTCCTCCCACCCGCTCAATTCAGCCGGCTCATTTTGGCCTGCTCCCTTGGATGTCCATGTGACAGGGGAACCACGAGCTCGATCCAGAAAACGTTACCGTTTGTGTTGTGATGGCGATCGCTTATGACAGCTTTCCTTCCTTACCCCTCAGACAGCCGCAGGCGCCAAGTCCAGCACCTTCTCGGTGTCCAAAACAATGAGGATGGTATTCTTCAGTTTGTAAACTCCCTGAATGAGCTCCCTTGCCTGGAGTGCGACGGTGCCGGGAGCCAACTCAAAAGACTCTTCCTCCACTTCCAGAACATCTCCGATTTCGTCCACCAGGAAGCTCACCGCTCCGTCGTTATGGCGGATCACGACGTTCATAGGCAGATCAGAGGCCGGCCGCTCTCGGAGGCCTAAGCGCCGCCGCAGATCAATAGCCGTTACGATCTGACCGCGCAGGTTGATGAGACCCTTCACGACGGGGGGCGCGAGCGGCACGCGTGTCATTTCCTGGTAGCGGATCACCTCTTGCACCTTCTCGACTGCCACTCCGAAGAGCAGCCGGTCGACCACGAAGGTTGAAAACTGTTTCCTGCCTGCCATGCGACCCCCAAGGGCGAAGTACGAGATTCGATACTCAAACGGAGGTGTTGGACATCTCTCGAGAATCAGTATCGGCAATCGTCAGTCGACCATCAGCCGGTACTCACCGCCTCCTCCGCAAAAAAGCCTGCGTCCGCCGCCTGAATGATCCCTTTCACATCGAGTAATTCCGTTACCCGGCCCTGCACGACCACCGACCCTAACGTTCCCGGGCGCCCCAGATGTTTGTGGGCCGCCGCACTTTCGTGCGCGATGTCCAGAATGCGATCCACGACCAGCCCGACACTTCGCCCGTGGTCGGTATACACCACGACCTGAATCTTCTCGATTTCCGCTGTTGACTCGGCCGGCTCTGAACTGCGCGATTCCCGGCGCCGTTCCGGAAGCGCCGAGGAGAGGTA
>Ga0116126_1001367_pt1 | contig 15553 bp, 10 predicted proteins | sample June2015DPH_16_5_FD_89730 | JGI IMG/M metagenome (GOLD analysis project Ga0116126, IMG submission 89730) | Peatland microbial communities from SPRUCE experiment site at the Marcell Experimental Forest, Minnesota, USA - June2015DPH_16_40 | ecosystem: Environmental > Terrestrial > Soil > Wetlands...
CATTTCGCGATAAACACCGTCAAACTGGTCAGCCTTGCCGCGCTCGGTGAGACGGCCTTCCCGGGACGCGTCTACCAGGCGCATGATCTCCTGCGAGACGAGCAGCAACTTACCGTCCCCCGACTTCTGCGCGCTGCTTGACCGGTCGCGATCGCTATGTCCGTTCCCCCCGTTGCCCTCATCGGTACCATGCAACTTTCGGCTTTCATGAACAACTTTAGTTGGCATAACTTCTAGCTCCTTTTAGTTTGAGTTCGTTCCCTCGTTGGTCTGCGGCCTTGCAACCAAGACCTTTCAAGTAACGAGACGCAGTTGGTTGGACCGTTGTTGAATAGCGCTGACGTTATCTCCAGCACCGGCGAAACTTCCAGAAGAGTTCAAGAGCAAGCCACCCCTTGCGTGGCTGCGTTTTGCGCCGCCACCTTTTCCGCCGCTACGCTTGGCGCGGCTACACCTTGGGCGCGCGGTCGCGGCGCCGCGCGGACGTCTGCGTGTTTGCCGAGCGACCGTGTGCCGAGCGAAATGGTTCGGAGCGCGTCCCGCACCAGCCGATGCGGGTCGAGGATCAAAGCCACGGTTCCGTTGCCGAGAATGGTGGCGCCGGATACGAGTTCGACGTGCCGGTAAAACCGGCCCAGGTTCTTGATCACCGTCTGGTGGTCTCCGAGCACCTGGTCGACGACGAAGCCGTAGCGCCCATCTTCCGTCTCGGCCACCATAATCTGTTCACGCTCCAGCTGTTCTATCGGCATATTGAAGTATTCCCTGAGCCGGATATAGGGAATGATCTCCCCGCGCACGTTGGCTACATGCTTGCCGTTGGCCTGCTCAATGTCCTGCCGCGTCAACTCGATGCATTCCAGAGTGGTCGCCAGCGGCAGCACAAAATAGGCGTGCCCGACCCGCACCAGGAGGCCGTCGATGATGGCCAGGGTGAGCGGGAGGCGCAGCGTGACGGTGGTTCCGGTGCCGGGCTTACTGGCAATATCGATTCTCCCGCGCAGGGTCTCCACGCTGCGGCGCACCACGTCCATCCCCACTCCCCGCCCGGACACGTCCGTCACCTGCCGCGCCGTGGAGAAGCCGGGCGCCAATATGAGGGCGAAGATCTCGGCCTCGGTAAGCTGGGCGTCCGAGGCCACCAGGCCCTTCTCGATGGCGCGCTCCCGGACGGCGGCTGCATTGATCCCACCCCCGTCGTCCGCGACCGAGATAAGGACGCTCGCCCCCGAGTGCCGCGCCGAAAGGTGGATGGTGGCGCTGGGGCGTTTGGCGGCGGCGAGACGACGCTCCGGCGGTTCGATGCCGTGATCCATGCTGTTGCGGATGAGGTGCATCAGGGGATCGTTCAACTGATCGATCACGCTTTTGTCCAGTTCCGTATCGGCGCCCTCGATGGTGAGCTCGACCTCTTTGTGCAAATCCCGCGCCAGGTCGTGGACCAGCCGGCGGAACCGTTCGAAGGTAGCGCGAATCGGCAGCATGCGGATGCTGATCGAACTCTCGCGCAGGGCTGAGGTCAGACGGTCGATTTCTTCCGACACCGCCCCCACTTCCGGATCTTCGCGGCGCGTGGCGATTTCAAACAATCGCGCTTGCACCGTGACCAGTTCCCCCACCAGATTGACGAACTGGTCGAGCTTGGCGGCGGGTACGCGAATGCTGGATGCATTGTCGGGCGTATCGGACGCGCGCCGTCCATAGCTGGGGTATTTCGCTTTGGGCGCCTGCGGCTCGGCGACGGCAGCGCTCGAGACCGGGCCCGAGACCGGCGCGATCGTCGGCTTGATCCTCATTTCGATCGCCGGCTCGGTCGTGAGTTCGATCTTCGGTTCGATCGTCGATTCGATCGCCGGCTCGATCGTCAGCTCACAACTATCCGCCACGAAAATGAAGACATCCGAGATCGCCTCGCGCGCAGCCGAGGTGGTCAGAACCATGTCCCAGCTGATGTAGCAGCGTTCCGGATCCAATTCCGGGATCGGCGGAACCGCTGCCATGCTGGCCTCGATCTGAAGGCTTCCCAATTGCTTCAGCTCGCGCAACAGCAGCAGCGGATTGGTGCCCGTACGCAGGAGATCGGCCCCGGGGCTAAAGCGGATTTGCCAGTCGCGAGTAGCACCCTTGGCATCCGCGGCCGGGGCCAACTCCGGAGAGGGCGCCGCCTCGGCTGGGCGCGGTTCAGGCTTTCCGGTCAGCTGCCGCACCTTCACCAGGATCTCGGCGGAAACCGTGCGGTCCGCCTCGCCCCCGCCGGCGGCTTCATCCAGCATCGCTTTAATCTGATCGAGCGCCGCTAAGGAAAGATTAATGAGCTCGGAGGTGACATGGAGCCGCCCGTTGCGCACTTCGTCGAAGGCGTTTTCGAGATTGTGAGTGAAGGCGGCGAGTTCGTCAAAGCCGAACATGGCCCCGGAGCCCTTGATGGTGTGCAGAGCGCGGAAGGCTCGTCCCACAAGTTCGTTGTCGCCCCGATTGTCGTTAAGCGCCAGGAGCGCGGACTCCAGTTCGACGAGGATCTCGCGAGCTTCTTCGAGGAACGTCTGCTTGAATTTGTCGATCGTCGGCTCTTCTGACAAGAAACACGCCCCTGATAAGAACCTCACCGCGTTGACTTATTTCGCATCCACCCCGACCGGAAACTTCTCCAAACCAGCGTCGCGTGCGGTGGCCGCGATCTCCTCCGGAACCCGCCCCGCAAGCGTGAATCCTCTGCCCGATCCTCTAGCTTCGCGCTCGGCCGCCCAGAGCAACTGCAGGGCGGTCACGTCCAGTTCGGTCGCGCCTTCCAGGTCTGCGCGCGGCTCTCTGCCCGACGCCAGTGCCTGGAGCAGCAGCTCCTTCAGTTCCGCCGCCGACGCAATATTGACCTCGCCATCCAGGCGGATAACGCACCGCGCTTCGCTTTGGTCAAGAGTCACGGCCATACTGCCTTCATCGGCATTGCGTAACGGAGCTTTAGACTTGGTTTGTGTCAACCTGATTGGGCCTACTCCAACTCGCCGAGCGAAAAAGTTTCAAACGCTTCTTCGCTTGCTGGAGTACCGGTCTTCGGTGCGCACGTCAAGGGCCGCGTTTTTGCACAGAACTCTTAGAGAAAATTCATTAAAGACCCAAAGACTGAGCCTGAGATTAGGGGACGTTGATTACAGCAGGGCGAAACGCCGAATCGGTATGGGCTCCGTTCATGAATCGCAAACTTAACCGTATTGAGGCCAGCGATGACACGAGACCTGCCAGGGCGGAAAGACTACTATATTGAGACTTATCAAGAGTGCCCCCATCGCGAGGATTGCTTAAGGACCTGCTATCCTGGCGCAGTTTTGAAGCCGCCTGCTCCCACAGTCCCGACCAAAACTGGTTGCCGGCGTTTCCAAGAACCGCTTCGCACGCACCAAAGCTCAAGCTCAACACCGGGGCCTGATTGTCTTCAATGGCACGGATCGCCGCCAGGGACACCGGATCCTGAAGAACGCCGGCGCTTGCGATCTACAGGTTCACGGTGGCCTTCGGCGCAATCGATCCGCTCATTCCCACGTCGAGATACGCTTCGATGTCGGCACCGTTTGTGCCGGGATGTTTCCATCAATCACCACCTGCGTGGGATTGCCGGGAAGGCCGAATAGTTGTTGATAGGCGTTGACTAAGCTGATGTCGATATTCGACTCGTTGATGATGCCGATGTTCTGCCCGGTACCATTCACACCGGCGTGATACTGCGTCGCAAAATCCTCGGGAGCAACCGCGTAGAAGTTCGTGCTGCCGTTGGGGATAGTCCATTAAGGGTTCCAGCGGCCCAGATTGTGGCGCGGCCGCTGCTCGATCGTGCGTTCCTCCGGCACCATCCGTTCTTTAAGAGGGCAGTTCGGATGCTTGTGCCTATACACGCGGTAGCGTCCGCCGCGCGAGCGGCTTCGTTCTGACGGGCAAACGGGAGATTATCCAAGGATTCGGTGGAATGGGTTCTACCCCAGCCAGAATCCTACACATGTAGGAAAAATAGATCATGGCTAGCGTGCGAATCGACAAGACGGATACACACGGAAAAATACAAGGCCCCCCTAACTGGTGCAATTTACAAACTAGGGCACTGGGCAAACCACACTCTTGCCAGAGCTGCCTACCCGAATGTCGATGAAGATGGAGGACCTATGTCTTGCGGACAGATACGACGGAGGCGGTGTAGCGGTCAGCCCGCAAGAGCGAGACGCTGTATTCAATCGGGATGCGCTGCACATCGTAGGTCGTCTCCTTGATCGAGAGCAGAGCACTCCCAGGCGATGTCTGCAAAATACGCGCCTCCTCCTCGCCGGCGGTGACCGCGCCGATCACTTCCTCCGCCCAATGGAGCTTCCGCTGGTAGACATTCTCGAAGACATGGTACAGGGACTGCCTGGCCAAGTCTTGTTTCTCGATTCCGGAGAAAAGGCGAACGGGCAGATGGCTGGTGACGACGGCCACCGGCTTTTTGTTGACGAACCGAAGGCGCCGTAGGCAGTATGTCTTTTCGTCGTCGGCGAGCTTGAGGGCTTGCGCAGTCTCAGTATCCGGCTCTTCGAGCTCAAGCGCCAAAACTTTGGCGGAAGGAACCAACCCGCGCCGCCGCATCTCTTCGCTGAAGCCACGCAGTTGCTGGAAATCCCAAGGGACGCGTCCGGACCCAACGATCGGCCGCTTGCCTTTGGCCATGATCAGCAGGCCTTCGGAGCGCAGTTTCTGAAATGCCTGCCGGACAGGCATCTTGCTGATGCCGAGCGTGCGGGCAACTTCGCCTTCCGAGCAGAAGATGTCTCCCTCGTGAAACACACCTTCTTTGATCAGATTGCGTACCCGGTCCACGATTTGCTCGTAATAGGGGACGAAACTTGCGCTGTCGAGCACCAAGCCCAGAGATCCAGCTTTGGGCGCCACGCCAGGTTCGAGATGAGGAGCTATCGATTGTCGAGCGAGCATGACACATAGTATACAACGGTTACATGTTGTTTGAAAACGAGATTTTTGGAGATCATCAGCGGACCTTTCCGAGAGTAGAAAACCATCCATAAATACAACATAGGAAAGCATCTAATTAGAATTGCCAGCGAGGCCTTCCGTGCTTCTGCCCCCCTACCTTGGAAAATAAAGATTGACAACATATATGCATATGATGTTTTTGTGTTTGTGTTGCTTGACTTGGGAAGTGTGGCGTCCGCAGGTTGCTGAGCTCCGCGAACCGGCGTTCCGTCACAAGCCCAAAGTGAGGAGGGAGTGAGAATGCTGGCACGTGCGAAATACGCGATGGTCGCGGCGGTCGCTTTTCTGGCGTGTCTAGCGTGCGTCGCGCAGGATTGCTCGGGCCCCGCGCTGCGTGGTTCGTTTCTGCAACCAGCCCTTGGCGACGCGTGGACTTTGAAACAGTGGGGCAACGAGTTCCAGTACATGAGAACCGCTGAACTCGATCAGATGGTCATACAGTGGACCGCCGACAGCAAGGAGAAGACCACGATCTATCCTTCCGGAATCGCCGGCTATACCCAGAACACGGAACGTGACGTGGTCAAGCGGGCTCTTGATGCCGCGGATGCCAGCGGCGCGCAAGTGTACCTGGGCCTGCAGACCAATGACGACTGGTGGACGAACGATATCTCGGACAAGGCCTGGCTCGAGAACGAGGCCAAGGTCGCCAACGCCTTAGCTGACGACCTCTGGAAGCGCTATGGAGGTCACGAATCTCTGACCGGATGGTATCTCGGATTCGAAGTGGATAACGTCGAGAGCACTCCGGCAGAATGGGCCAACCTGGTGGCGTTCTACCGGACCGTGGGCAATCACCTCCACAAGCTCACGCCAGGCAAGCCCATCGTGATTGCGCCGTTCTTCAACCCAACGGCGGGTTTCTCACCTTCGCAGTGGCAAACTATGTGGGAGTACGTTTTGAAACGCAGCCCCATCGACGTTCTGGCGCTGCAGGACGGAGTGGGTGTGGGGCACGCCACGAAAAAGCAACTGCCCAGCTGGTTCAGTGCCGTCGGAAAGGCGATTCAGAATTCCCGTCCGCGCATGCAGTTTTGGGCCGACACGGAAACCTTCACTTCGGACTTTGAACCCATGGGGATCCGTTCCATTGTGAACGACATGTGCGCGGTCGAGCCCTACGTCAGCAGTTATCTCAGCTTCAGCTTCAATCACTATATGAGCCCGCAGCAAGTCAATCCACTTTACTACCAGACGTATCTGGATTACCTCGCGACCGGGAAAGTCGACTCCGTGCGTCCAACGACGCCGACGGACTTGACCAGTGACGCCCCCAACTACCAGACCATCCACCTGACTTGGGACGCCTCGACCGATAACGTCGGCGTCGTTGGCTACAACATCCGCCGCGATGGACGGCATGTGGCCAGCCAGCGCAATGGAACGACGACCTTTCGAGATGAACAACTGGAGCCCGGCACAACATACACGTACCAGGTCAGTGCCTTCGATGCCGCGGGAAATGAGTCGGCGCTGAGCAATGCGACAACGGCGACGACGCCGGAGCCGCGCCTGTATCCGACCGACATTGCTCTGGGCAAACCGTACACGGCGACCATGCCGGCGAATCCCAGCTATCCCGATACCGGGGGCGTTGAGTTGACCGACGGAATTCTGGGCTCGACCGACTTCACTGACCCCGCCTGGCAGGGGAGGGCGACCACGAAGATTTATTCGTTCACGATTGATCTCGGCGCTGTGCAGGCGATCAAGGAAATCCGCAGCAATTGGCTCCAGGACGAGCCGCCGGCGATCTTTCTGCCGCAGTCGGTGACCTGTTCCGTTTCTGACGACAACGTGAACTTCACGGCGGTGGGGACGGTGAATAAACCGTCACTGGGCGATGGCACCCTGTCGTGGTGGTACACCTTGACGAACTTGACGGGCGTAAACGGGCGCTATGTACAGGTCCAAGTCAAGCCAGGATGGAATGCGGGCTGGACCTTTATCGACCAGATCGAAGTGCGCCAGTAAGAATTGCGAGCGCAGAAAGCAAGGAGGCAAGGACGGTGCAAAAGATGAGAGTTCTCCGGTTAGCGGCAATTGGAATGATCGCCGGTTGGGCGCTGCTGCTGTTGCAGCTACAGCCTAGCTTCGGTCAGCAGGCGAGTCCGACGGCAACTCCGACTGCGACCGTGGGGAAGTTGCCGCCGGTTCATCTTGACGGCCAGTACTTCACGCGCGACGGCAAGCGATTTCTGCCGGTGGGAGCGCACTGGGTTCCGGCCAAGGCAGCCATGCAGTGGCCGGTGCAGTGGGACCCGAAGGACATCGAAGCCGATTTCGCAAAGATGCACGAACTCGGCTACAGCATCGTCCGCTTCGACATGATGTGGGCATGGTTTGAGCCCCGTCCCGGAGACTACAACCCGGTTGCGTTTCAGCAACTCGATTATCTTGTCTCGCTCGCGCACAAGTATCAGATCTACCTGCACCCGTCCTTATTTATCGGCGGCGAAGTGGGCGAGGCCTACTGGGACGTTCCCTGGCGGCACGGCCGGAATCCGCACACCGACCCGGAAATGCTGCGGCTGGAAACGAACCTGGCGGAGGAGTTTGGCCGCCATTACGGAAACGAAACCGGCATCATCGCCTGGGACCTGACTGACGAACCACCATTCTGGATTGTGGCCAATACGACCGATGCGGCAGCCATCAACTGGACTCGCCTGATTGTCGGCGGCATCCGCCGCTACGACAAACTCCATCCCATCGTGGCCGGAACCAGCGGAGAAGAAATCGGCCACGGGCCTTTCCGTGCCGACAACCTAGCCAAAGAAGTCGACTTCTTCAGCGTGCATCCCTTCACGATTTACAACACCGATCTTTTCCCCGATCCCATGCTTTCCGAGCGCGGAACCTATGGCGCCGCTTTCGAAATTGGATTATCGAGCGGCGCCGGGCGTCCGGCGATGATCCACGAAATGGGCGGTTCGTCGGCGCAATATGCTCCGGAAAGGATCGCCGTCTATGACCGCTTGCAGATGTACTCAGGTCTGGCTGCAGGATCGATTGGCGTGGACCTCTGGTGCTACACCGACGCTTCACCTGAGCAATTTCACAAGGCGCCGTACCTGCGAACCCCACAGGAGACACGCTGGGGAATGACGGCCTGGGACCGTCAGGACAAGCCGCTGGCTACCGAGTTCAAGAAGTTTTCAAAGATTGTGGGCCAACTGGATCTGACCGGCATAACGCCTGCTCCCGCCGAGGTTGCCATTTTGATCCCCGGTGAATGGGCGCGAACGCACGGAGACTTTTCGCGTTTCGGTCTGACCGGTCCCGAGGTCACGCCCTACGTTTCAACGTTTGACGGAGACGCCATGCCCGGTCAGCCTCAGCCGAATACGAGCGCAGACAACCAATGGCTGATCAGCTCTGCGCTGAACTCGTTCGTCCTTGCGCATCGCGCGGGCTTGAAGCCGGATTTCCCGCGCGAATATGACGACTGGGCGAAGCGCCCCATGCTGTTCCTGCCGTCTCCGCTTACCAGTACGGCCAGCAATATCGTTCACGTTCATTCCGACTTCTATGAGAAAGCCAGAAAGTATGTTGAGGGCGGCGGCTTCCTCTACGCGTCGGTTGCGGCCGACGCTGCCATCCCCGACATGGAGACGATTTTCGGCGCGCGGCTGGTGGATACCGAGATCGTCTCAGATGTCACGCTGAAAGTGATCGAGCCCTTTGGTGGTTTGAAACCGGGCGACACGTTCCACTATTCCGTCCCCGGCGCGAACCCGCGCGTCTGGGGTTCGTTGCTGGAGGTAAAGGGTGGGAAAGTGATCGCCGTCGATCAGGAAGGACGGCCCGCACTGGTGGCGAACACCATCGGTTCAGGAAAGACGCTGCTATCCGCCTATCCGATTGAAACCTATCTGGCGAATACTCCGTCGGCATTTGAGAAAGCGGACAGCACACATCGCATCTACGAGGCTTTCCGCGACTGGACCGGCGTGAAGGCGGCCTTTCAAAGCGACCAGCCCTCGGTGGAAGTGACTTCGTTGCGCGGAGACCATCGCGGGTATGCCGTGGTCGTGAATCACAGCGCGCAGGCTTACAGGGTGACGATCTCGACATCGTTGCCGGTGAAATCCCTGCGCCAGATTGGATCCGAGAGTTCGAAGGCGCTGCCTGTCGAAGGCTCCAGCTGGAAGATGGCGTTGGAGCCCTACGAAGCGGCCATCGTCGAGTGGAAGTAGAACTCGAACGGGAAAGAATACCCATGATTGGTGCAATTGACATCGGCGGCACAAAAATCGCGGTGGGAGTGGTCGATGACGACGGCCGTGTGCTGTCTCAAGCGCAATGTCCGACGGATGTGGAACGCGGCTATGGAGAGGCGCTGGAGCGCATCGAGCACATGTTGCGTGCCGTGTTGACGGAGGCCAATGCCGAGCTGACGGGCATTGGAATCGGAAGCACCGGTCCCGTCGATCCCTTTACCGGCGAGTTCGGCGACGTCAATTTCTTTCCGGCTTGGCGCGGCCGCAATCCGGTGGCCGACCTTGCCCGCATCTTCGGTGTGCGCGTGGCGATGGAGAACGATGCCGATGCGTCGGCCCTCGCGGAGGCAGCGTGGGGCGCGGGAAAAGACAAGAAGTGCCTGATCTATGTGACCGTCGGGACTGGTATCGGCGGGGGAATCATTCTGGATGGACATCTTTATCGGGGCGTGGATGGGGCCCACCCGGAGATTGGCCATCATGTCGTCGACGCTTCCGGGCCCCTATGTATGTGTGGCTTCCACGGGTGCTGGGAATCCTTGGCTGCGGGTCCGGCGATGGTCTCGTGGGTGGAGAGCAGGATGCCGGAAGACTACCCGCACCGCGACCATCTAACCGCCAAGCGGATTTGTGAACTTGCGCAAGAGGGAGATGGATTAGCGCGCCAGGCGGTCGACCGGGAAGCTCGCTACTTAGGTCTTGGCTTGGCGAATCTGATCACGCTGTTTACGCCCGATGCCATCGTGCTCGGGGGCAGCGTGATGAAGAGCGCGGTTCTTTTTCTGGAAGAGATTCGCAGAACCATTTGCCGGTGCTGCCGCTTTGTTCCGTACGAGAAAACGGAGCTGAATCTCGCTTCTTTAGGCGAGGATGCAAACCTGATCGGCGCTGCGCGGGTGTGGCATCACCGGTTCGCTCAAGAGGGAGGACAGCATGCTTGAAGATCTCGCAATGATCGAAGGCGAATATCTTCGGGACATTCTTCATCAACCACAGGCTCTGGAGGACACTCTCTCCAGCCTGGGGCCGTCGAAGCCGCTGCAGGACGTGGCAGCGCGACTGAACCATGGCAAATTCCAGCGAGTGGTGCTGACCGGCATGGGCTCGTCGTTCCATGCCCTTCATCCGCTGAACCTGGAACTCATCGGCCATGGACTTACTGCCCTCATGGTCGAGACCTCCGAACTGGTGCACTACAAGAATCGATTCTTCGATCCCAAGACTTTGATTATTGCCGCGTCGCAGTCCGGGCAAAGCGCAGAAATGGTGCGGCTGGTGCAAACGAACCATAAATGCTGCACCGTGATCGCGGTGACGAACACGCCCGGCAGCCCGCTGGCCAAGCACGCAAATGCCGCCGTGATCACCAAGGCGGGCACCGAGTTCTCGGTGTCGTGCAAGACCTATGTGACCGCACTGATGGCGCTGAAATGGCTGGGGGATGTCCTCTGCGAACGCGACCTGCGGCGGACGCGCCGGGAGTTGAAGCATGCCTGTCCAGCCGCCGCCGCGTACCTGGTCGATTGGAAGGACTATGTTCACACTCTGGCTGAGGCGCTCAAGAACACTCGCCACCTGTTTCTGGTCGGACGCGGAGCGTCGTTGGCCACGGTCGGCACCGGCGCATTGATCGTAAAGGAGTCCGACCACTTTCACGCAGAGGGCATGAGCAGCGCCGCTTTCCGGCATGGGCCCTTTGAAATGCTGGGAAGCGAGACTTTCGTACTCGTCTTCGCCGGCGACGCCAAGACGCGGGACTTGAATCAGCGCTTGCTCTACGACATCCAGCAGCAGGAAGGGCGCGCCGAACTCGTCGATAAAGATGCTTCGTTGCCTTGCTGCCGTATCGCAGAGCACGGTCCGAGCGTTCGCCAAATTCTGGAAATTCTGCCGGTGGAGATGATCACGCTGGCACTGGCGGTGCAGGCCGGGCGCGAGCCGGGCCGCTTTGAACTGGCGAGCAAGGTTACAACGACAGAGTAAGAGCTGGTTTCATAAATCGGCTTTGGGTAGGGCACGGCTTTAGCCGTGCCGTTCAGGACCTGGAAAAATGCGGGCTTTAGCCCCTGAGGGAAGCGCCTTCGGAGCTGAAAGGCATTTGTGAAACCAGCTCTAAGTACGAAAAAGATTTTGAACTAAGGTTCTAAAACTATGGCGCGAAATCGCTACATGGTCGGCTTGGTCTTCCTGACATTCTTCGTGATGTCGCTGTTGACGAATATCCTCGGGCCGATCGTGCCCGATATCATCAGCAGCTTCGGCGTGAGTCTTACGGCTGCGGCGCTTCTGCCTTTTTCTTTTTTTATTGCCTATGGCGTGATGTCAATTCCGGCAGGCTTCTGGGTGGAACGCTTTACGGAGAAGCCCGTGATGATCGCCGCTTTCCTTGCCGGCACGATCGGATCCCTGAGCTTCGCCCTGTTCCCTGCGTACCACGTTGCGGTGGGATCGCTGTTCATCATGGGCGCGGGCATGGCGACGCTTCAGGTGGCGATCAATCCTCTCTTGCGGGTGGCGGGTGGCGAAGAGCACTTTGCATTCAACTCCGCGTTTGCTCAGCTGATCTTTGGTACCGCTTCCTTTGCCAGCCCGCGAATTTATTCCTATCTCGTGGAAAATCTTGGCAAGCCTTCCGCGAGGGGCAACTTACTGCTACAGATTCTCGCCAGGCTAACTCCGCCCGCGCTCCCCTGGGCCTCGATGTACTGGATCTTTGCGGTATTCACGGTGTCGATGATTGCCGTGCTCGGGGTCACACGTTTCCCTCGGGTCGAGCATACAGGCGACGAATCCGCCGGCTCGTTGGAAATGTATGGCAGTCTGCTGCGTAAGCCAATGGTGTGGGCGTTCTTTCTGTGTGTCTTTGCTTACGTAGGATGCGAACAAGGAACTGCGGATTGGATCTCGAAGTTTCTTGCTCAGTATCACGGCTACGACCCGCATACCACGGGGGCGACAGCCGTTTCCTGGTTCTGGGGAATGCTGACGGCTGGATGCTTTGTGGGAATGGGACTGCTCAAGCTGTTTGACAGCCGCAGAGTGCTGATTGGATTTACCATCGGCGCTCTGCTTTGCCTGACCGCTGCCTTATTCGGCCCTGCCCGTGTCTCCTTGATCGCGTTTCCGGCCATTGGCCTTTTCGCTTCGATCATGTGGCCGGTGCTGGTTTCACTGGCATTGAATTCGGTTTCCGAACATCACGGGCCGTTCGCTGGAATTTTGAGCACAGGAATTATGGGCGGAGCGGTGGTGCCGGTGATCATCGGCCGCATCGGAGATTTCGCCGGTCTGCGCGCCGGTGTCGCTTTTCTGTACGTGACGTTTGGGTGCGTTCTCAGCGTCGGCTTCTGGGCCCGTCCGATCATCACGAACGCCACGATTTTGCATCGGGACAACGCAGTCGAAGCTGCGGCCGAGCCAGACGGCGGGAGACGGAAATGATGTCAGGAGAACGCTTCGCAGGAGGAAGGATGCGGCGGCAGAGGTGGACACGGGCTTTCATGGCAGCTATCTGCCCTATGCTTTTCCTCTTCGCGCTCTCGGTGGCTTCCGGCGCACAGAGTTTTGTTCCGGAGCCGATTCATGGTGTGACCGTCGACGACAAGAACGACATTCGCGACGGCGCATTCCTTGCGAAGTTGCTTGAGTCACTGAGACATCTTTCGGTGAAGCCAACAGTGAGGATCGTCTACACACCCGGTAACAAGAATGGATATTTCCCCGCTAACTCGTACCTGGATGCCACCAAACAGATCAAGAGCATCGGATACGTTTTCGGCCAGCCGGTGGATTCCTTCTACATAAAGTGCTTCACCCCGGCCGAACATCTCAATCGCTTCAAAGACTACGTGACCACGCTGGGCCCACTCGTCGACATCTGGGAAGTGGGAAATGAGATCAATGGCGAGTGGCTTTTCGGCAATACGAAACGCTGTTCGCCGAAAGCGTCCGTGAAGTCCACGTCCCAAGCGGACGTCGTCACCAAGATGACCGAGACTTTTGACTACCTGAAGTCCCAGGGGAAAGTTACCGCCCTCACCCTTTATTACAACACCCCCTGTCGCAGGCCTGCCGCCAACGAGATGTTTAGGTGGGCCGACGCCAACGTTCCAGCCCGCATGAAGACCGGGCTGGATTACCTGCTGGTGAGTTACTACGAAGTGGATTGCCACGGCCGCAAGCCCGACTGGCAGCAGGTCTTCAGTCAACTCGCGGCCATGTTTCCGAACTCGAAGCTAGGCATTTCTGAGTTTGGTTGGTCAGACAAGAGAGCTTCAACCCCGGTCATTAAGGATTTGGTGCAGCGGCATTACGCCATTCATCCCAGTGTTCCGAACTGGGCAGGCGGAGGCTTTTATTGGGAGTTTGCCATCGACATGGTTCCTTACGATCCAGCTTCAGACTCGTTGTGGAACACGATCAATACGGCGATGGCAAACCAGAAGTGAAGTAAGAAGCATGTGGTGAGTTTTCGATGAGGAGCATACATGTTCAGCCCTGTTCGTAAGCTGTGCGTTCGGATCGGAGTAACTCTTTTCGTACTTGCGGCTGGAGTCGCTATTTTTTCGCAGGAGCAGCCCAAGACCGTTCCTTACCTCAAACTGACTGCGCCGCGACGCGTGCTTCCCGACGCGCAGAAATGGGAAGGCGACGAGTTTCCTCACACTATGTCGGTGCTGGAACTAAAACGTGACGGATTCCGCTACTGGGGATGGTACGGGCTGAACGAAGGGCGCGGGATCGGCCTGGCGCGCAGCAACGATCTCGTGAACTGGACCAAGTACGATCAGAATCCGCTTTGGACGAACGCTCGCTGGCCCTCGGTTCTCGCCGGCGCCGACTCGAAGCACACCGATCCGAAATACAAAGACCTGCTCTACTTTGCGATCACCCGCGAATACGATACTCCAAGCAGCCACATTGTGCTGGCCAGTTCGGTCGACGGGATCCATCTGACCGAAGAAAAGGTCCTGGTGGTGGGCGTTCCCGGCCAGCGCAACCAAAACCCGAACCTCTTCCGCGATCCACGCAGTGGGCGGTTCTACCTCACTTTCTACCGCGGTAATGACAAAGACCACTTCGAGATCATCAGCAAGAGCGCCGAATCCGTCGTCGACCTGGACAAGGCCCCGGAAAAGCTCCTGCTCAAGTCCACAGCGACGATAGCCGCGCCCACCCTGCTCTACGTCAAGGACGCAGTGAACGCCAGCGGCAAGAAGACGGGAGTCTACTATCTCGCTACCGAGATTTACCCGCACCGATACAGCGACGATCCGGAAGGCGAGTGGCAGGTGAAGATTTTCGCCGCCGATTCGCCGGATGGCGATTTCCAGCCCGTGGAAGGAAATCCCATTATGCGCGGCCAGCGCGCCTGTCTGTTCCAGCACATTTTTGACGATCGATTTTATGGCTATGACTGTCATATGGACACACCCGATCATTGGATGCTTGAGGAAGTCGAGGCGCCTTTGCCACGGAAATAGCACGCCGCTGCTCGCAAAGGAGTTGCACGAGCAGCAGGCATTGAGATTGGAGAACTAAGGAGACCCGCAATGACTGAAATTAGAATGCTTCACCCCGCTTCTCTGGACGGTGCGCGGCCAAGGACGCCGATCACGGCCGTCATCTGTGGCGCACTCATATCCTCTCTAGCTGTGTTGCTCATCTTGGCCGGGCTCGCGGTTCCCGCCGGGGCCCAGCTTTATGCCGGATCAGTTACTGGCGTGGTCAGCGACCAGTCCGGAGCAGTAATCGCGCAGGCTAACGTGACGCTGGTGGACGCGGACAAGGGTTTCACTTTCACCGCCAAAACCGACGACAAGGGCCGCTATCTCTTTCGCTCGGTGCCTCCCGGCAGATACAACCTTTCGGTCAAGGCAGCCGGGTTCAAAGACCAAGCCCGGAACGGAATTAAAGTCGACGTCAGTCAAAACGTGGGTGCGGATTTCGCGATGTCCGTTGTGGGCGCCAAGGAAACGGTGAACGTTTCCACGGCAGCTCCACTGCTGGGTTCGGAGGATGCGACCACTGGGCAGGTGGTGGACCGGAAGTTCCTTAACGATCTGCCGCTAAACGGACGGGCCGTTATGGATCTGATGTATCTCGCCCCCGGCGTTACCGAAGTGGATGCCGCCTGCATGGGGTGCTACGCCACCAATGTCATCATCAACGGCAGCCGCAACGCCACCACAGACATCCTCATGGATGGCGTGACCACGACCAACTACGAGCAGAACAGCGGCATCCGGGTGGAAACCTACACGCCCTCGGTGGATGCTGTCGAAGAGTTCAAGGTACAGGAATCGAACTTCAGCTCC
>Ga0116126_1001368_pt1 | contig 15546 bp, 9 predicted proteins | sample June2015DPH_16_5_FD_89730 | JGI IMG/M metagenome (GOLD analysis project Ga0116126, IMG submission 89730) | Peatland microbial communities from SPRUCE experiment site at the Marcell Experimental Forest, Minnesota, USA - June2015DPH_16_40 | ecosystem: Environmental > Terrestrial > Soil > Wetlands >...
AACGCTCCACACTCCTTCGCTGAAGTTACCGCCTTCGGGATTATAGATCATCACCACCGGCTGCCAGGGCGACGAAGGACTCGACTGGTCAGGATAGAAAATGGGCTTCGCCTCGAAATACTTGCCGAGCGTCTCGGTAGGGTCCACCAGTTCGATTCCGGCGGCAGGCAGTTTCCATTCCGAAGCATCCTGCGCCAGGAGCGCCCCCCGTCCCTTCACTGTCTGCCCTTGCGTGAGGCGCAGTTCAGCTTCGATACGATAGGATCCGCTGGGCCCTTTGGGTGACACGGCGCCCTTGTAAAGGGGCTGGACGAACTTCAGCGTATCGCCCTCGATGTCCACCTGCATTTCTGCGATCTTTTGCACGTTGCCGTCCGGGGCAAGTATTTGCACTGAAAGCTGGCCACTACCCTTCACCTGCCGCTCATTGATGAGCGTTACGTCCAACTGCACTTTGGCTCCGGTGTAGGCGACGCTAGGGATGGGAACGATTGCAAGGTGCACCGGCTCATTGACTTTCGCTAGCATCTCAGGAGGAAAATTGTGATTGCGTAGCGTGTCCACCATACCCGAAGTCCAGAAGGCCGGCATCTTGAACGCGTCGGGGCCGGACCCAAACGTTAGCCAATCGGCAGGATGCGATTGCCAGCCATTGACGGCAAGGCCGCTGGCCGCATCGGAGAGACGCACGGATTCAACTTCATGGCTGAAACCGTCGCCCTGTTCGAGTCCGATCAGGCGGCACAGTTCGCTGGGCGTCTTGAAGTATTTGCCCAAATCATATTGGGCAAAACTTTTCTCCAGCATTTCGGCCCAGTGGCGCCAGTCTGCCTCATAAGAGCCATCGGGCGCCTTGGCGAATCGGGCGGCAAGCATCGGAAGATCACCCAGCGAGTCCAGGTTGCGACTTTCGCCGTTGTAGAAGGCTTCATTGGCCACAGGCGCCTGGAAGTGCGAGTGCTCAATGGTCAGCGCGTCGCGCCAGACAGCCGGGACGTTCTCCACCGTGTGGGCGTCGTAAATCAATCCATATTCGGTGGCAAAGGGCCGGAACATGACGATCGACTGCCGAGCAGATGTATACGTAATGAAGCGTGAAGGGTCGAGACGATGGGCCGTACGCATCATTTCGTTGATGTACGGCTTCAGGTGCGCGGGGTCATTGACGACATCATTGAAAGCCTCATTGGCCAAGTTCCACCAGACGAGCGCTGGGTGGTTGCGATCGCGTACGATGAGCCGGGAGAGCTTCTGCAGGAAGGCTCGACGCTCAAAAGCTTCGGCGGGCGACTGCGGCTCCGGCTGGCGGTCGCGGGGAGCGCCGCCCGGCTCTTCGTAAATCATCAGGCCCAGGCGGTCCGCAGCTCCAAGCAGCGCAGGTGTGCAGGCAGTGCGATGGCAGGACAACGTGTTCAAGCCCAGGCTCTTGGCGGCCCGCACCTCCTTCTCCGCTAACTCCGGAGTGGGGTAAGCAACGGTGTAAGGATAGAAACCGAAGTTGATGCTACTGCGAACCACAACGCGATGGCCGTTCAGGAAGAGCCGGCCGTTCTGCTCCGAGAAGTAGCGCACGCCGAACGAGGTCTCCACCTGGTCATGATCGCCGTTGGCCGCGAGCCGAGTGACCAGCCGGTAAGTGCGTGGACTCTCAGGCGACCAGAGCTCGGCGTGAGGGATTTTCAAAGAGCTCTCGAGTGATTGTCGGCCACGTGCCGCAACCCAACCTACCGCTTTTCCCGTGGCGACCGGATTGCCGCCCTCCGGCCCATAGACCTCGTACTCCAGCGTGGCGCTACGCGCGGAAGATCCCGCATTCGCGATGGTGGCAGTGACGCGAAGCGTCTCGAGATCCTGAAGGGGCGCGGCAAAAACGTCTTGAATATAAGCCGATGGAGTAACAAGGAGATCCACATCCTGCCAGATCCCTCCGAAGTCGTGACTGTCCGGCAGTTGGACGTCGCCCCAAGTGATAGGCTCGAAGTCAGCCCAGCAGTTCCCGCCACCCGGATTTGTAACGCGGACTGCCAGGAGGTTATCCTCGCCGTAATGCACAGCCTGTGTGATATCCACAACAAAGGGCGTGAAGCCTTCCAAGCTGTAACCCATGAGTTGGCGGTTCAGGTAAACCTCGGCGCGCAATCGCACAGCGGCGAACCTGAGCTGGATCAGCTTCCCCATGGCGCTACGGGGAATCTGAACGGTGCGCCAGTACCACCCGACCCCGTGGTGGCGGGGATAGACTTCGTCCCACGTCGCCGGTACACGGAAGGACGTTCCCTTCTTGAGCATTTCGTCCCAGCCGGTAGTGGGTGGATAAACCGGAACTTCTCTGAGGTCGTGAGGATTCAGCACAAGCTTCTCCCGCTGCCAGTCGGCTTTCTCATCGAACCAGAGATTCCACGTGCCGTTCAGGGACTCGCTACGAGTGAGTTTGTTTGTAGGATACGCGAAGCGCGAGAAGATCGACACTCCGACCAGTAACAACCAAAAGAATCTTCCAAAACGGTAGGTCATATTACAGTCTTCACGTCAGGGGATGGCGCCGGCGTCGTGCCGGACTTCAGCAGACTCCCGGGAGCGCGTTTTGCAAAAAATATCTCCCACTGGCTTTTGCGGACCGCAGTGGAGACGCCCGCCCCTGCCTGCCCTGATCGCAGGGCAGGCAGGAACTCGGGTGGGGTTGTGTATTCAGAACATGAGTTTCAGTCCGAGCTGGATTTCTCGAGGATCGCGAGTCGAATTGGGCTCGCCAAACCCAGCCGTTCCGAAGGTTGCTAAGTATCCATTGAATTGAGTGTGGTTGAAAACGTTAAAGAACTCCGCGCGAAATTGCAGCGTCGCCCCTTCCGACTTTCCGGGCAGCGGGATTTTGGTGAAGTTCTTGAAGAGAGAAATGTCAAAGTCGTTGATTCCGGCCCCATATACCATATCACGAGCGCCATTCCCAAATTGACCTGTGGGGATGGGAGCAAACGCCGCGGTATTGAACCACTCCTGAGCGGTATGGATCCCGGAGCCCGCATTGGGATTGCCGATGATGTTGGCACGATAGTTACCGCATCCGCACTCGGCCGGATCTCCGGGGAACCCGACAGTAAAGGGGCCGCCGGACTGGAACGTGCTGATGCCGGAAAGTTGCCATCCGCCGATTGCCGCCCGAGCCAGCCCTGTGGCCGATTTTCCGATGGGGAGACTGTACACGTAATTGATGATGAGTATTTGCGGCAGATTGAAGCCACAGTTACCGTACTCGGAACCGATGTTGTAGGCATTCTGGATGAAGCCGGGCACGTCTCCATCCGAATAGTCGAGGCAATGTGACCAGGTGTAGGCCAAGCCGGCAGTCAAACCGTGCCATTGCGTGGTGCGCAGGCTGATTTGGAGGGAGTTGTAGTTCGAGGAAATAGAATTCTCGTACCAGCCGATATTCGCCCATCCCAGATAGGGCACGTGATTGTTAATAGATCCGCTGGTGACGGGTTGCAAGGGCTGATTGATATTTCTATTGTCCTGCAAGTGTGTGCCGCTGGTTCCGACGTAGGAGACGGAAAGCAACACGGCAGGGTTAAGCTGACGCTGGATCCCCAGGCTCCATTGTTGTGAATATGGCTCGAGGTAACGAGGATCGTAGCCCTGAATATTAGCAGGGAATATGGTGCCGGGCACGATGCCAGGATTAGTGAGTGAAGTGTTGAAGATTAGAGGCGTGTTCGCGAAGGGCGGATTCCCAGGCGCGCCATAAATATCGTTACCCTGAATGCGCTCATAGAAGAGCCCGTAGCCACCCCGGATGACGGTCTTTCCATCGTTGAACGGTTGCCAGGCAAAGCCGACGCGTGGTTCGAACAGTTTCCAGTGGTTATCCACCAGACCACGAGGGATGCCGTCCTTGCCGGCAATGGCGACGCCATTCAGCAGGTTGCCAGTACCCGGAACGATGCTTCCGTTCGGGTTCAGTTGGGGCGCATCTGCAGGGTTGTACAGAGATGTGCGGAATGTCGACGCATTGTCGTGAATCTCATAGACGTGAGGCATTCCCTCCCATCGCAGGCCATAAGTCAGGGTGAAGCCCTTCCGCACCTTCCAGGAGTCACCAAACCAGAGACCGACGTTGTTGACCAGGAAGGCTGGTAAGGTTGTTCGGTTGAGTTGGCTGTAGGAGTAAGCTTGGCCCAACATGAAATCCGCAAACTCGTTCCCCGACGTGGAGAGGATCTGTCCGCCCGGCCCCAGATAGTTTCCGCCTGTCGCTGTGCCGTTAAACGTGAAGTTCCCTGCCCACGATCCGGACACTTGCTGTTCCTTCAGGAAGCGCAGATACTCCCCGCCGAAAGTGAAGGTGTGATTCGCCTTCGTCTTCGTCAATTGATCGTGATATGTCCATGTGTTAGAGACGTTGTACCACAGCCCATCGCCAATGTCGTAGGCGACGCCTAGAGCTGGCCCGTAAAGGCCGATGGTGGGAATTCGACCCATGTTCGTAGTGGGGTAAAGGGACTGGATGGTTGTTCCCGAAGGCTGGGTGTAGGTGCCGGTCGGTTCAAGGGTCAACGGCTGCCGTTGGTAGGCGACCATGAATTCGTTCAACAAAGAGGGATTGATGGTTCGCGTAATTTTGAGAACCAGCGACTGGGGTGCGTTCAAGAAGTCGGTCCCCACCGTGGGGTAAGTATCGCTACTCCACAGCGACGTTGGGAAGCGCTGATCGACCCCATCGTGGATGTAATGGGCCATCAGCGACGTCTTTTCGGAGAAATTGTGATCGATTCTTATAATCTGCTCATCCACGTGGGTGGGTACGCTTGGAGTGCCCGTGTAGAGAACGCCGCCAGGACTGTTGGGCGCATTAAAGATAAGGTCGGGCGCGCCAAGAATCTGGGCATTAGAATTAAGCTCCGCGGTAGGGATTTGGTTGCTGGGGAATGGCGTGTAACCCGTTGTCCCATTCGGCAGGGTCACGGGTTTAGTGTGGTCGAGAATCGGAGCCTGATAGCTGCCGAAATTCCCCTGCGGCCAAGCTGCGGGAACGCCGGGCGCCACGATTGTTTGCGCTTGAACGAGTTCTCTCCAGTCACCTTCGAAGAAGAAGAATGTCTTCTTGTCGTGGCCGGGAAGCGCTATGGGGCCTCCCAGATTGAAGCCGAAGTCATTGAAATCCAGTTTGGGTATTCCCGCGCCGGAGGCATTGGCAAAGAAGGTGGAGGCATCCAGATCGGTATTCCTGACAAACTCGAACGCCTCGCCATGGATCTGGCTGGTTCCGCCTTTAATTTCCATCTGCACATGACCAGCCGTGCCAAACCCTGAGTCCGACTGTGTGTTGCCGGTTTCGACCTTGAATTCCTGGATGGCGTCCTGGTCAGGTATGATGGTGATGCAACCGCCGCAGCCACGATCGTAGTTCTCCTGTCCGTCCACATACCAGATGTTGTGATCGGGCTGCTCGCCATTGAATGCGATGCCGGCGCTGGCCGTCACGCCGACCGGAGTGTTGAAACTCGGAAGCTGCGACGCCGCCCCAGGAACCAGTGTAGCAAGTTGAATGAAATTCCGGCCGTTGATATCGATCTGGGCCACCTCCTCACCCGAGATGCTCTGGCTTTGAGTGCCCGATTCGGTTTGAAGATGGACTGCTGGGGCGGTGACGGTAATCTCCTGGCTGACAGCCCCCAGTTGGAGAGTGAAATCGACGCGAATGGTAGTGCGTGCATCCAAAGCGAGGTCAGATTGCACAACCGTCTTGAAACCTTGGGCCTTCGCCTCGACGGAATACTTTGACGCGAGGAGGGCGGGAATAGTGTAGTTCCCCTCCGCGTTGGTCACGGAATTCCTGACAACGGCCGAGGTTTCCATATTCGTTACAGTGATGCTAACCCCAGGCACTGCGGCTCCCGTAGGATCATTGACTGTGCCGACTATTGACCCGAAGTCTTGCGCTCGCAGGGCCGAAGTCAACAGAAGCCAAGAAACGGCCATGAGTAGGAACGGCCAAGCGGCACACCGTTGAGACAGGATGCCCCTTTGGCCTTTTCTCTTCTCCATAGGTGCTCCTCCTTTTTGTTGACCCAAGTACCCGACGCAATTCAGAGGGGAAATAAGGTATTCACTACATAGCAAACATTACGCCTATGCAAACCCCTCGTCATGCCCGGCATGCTATCGTCCGCTGGGGGGTGTGTCAAGACACTAAATTGCGGCAGGACAAGGTCGTTTTGCGTCAAGGCTCCCGTGCCGACATTCAGGTAATTTGCCTTGATTTCAGGAGAATTCAAGCGGCAGCTTGACAGGCCGCCTGCCTTGAGCCATATTTGCGTCATCCCGATGGACTCGCACAGCGGTCGGCAAATGCTCACCTGAGAGGGAGTGAATCAGTTTGGTGTGGTAGCGGCGAGTTTACCTCGCCAGGTAGCGGCGCAACGCCGCCGCTTCGCTAACCGACCCGCTGCACACGGAGAGATTGACTTGCCATTACCCAGGATACCCAAAGTCGCTTCCTTGCTCGAGACCTCAACCGAGTATGGACGGGGGTTGCTAAAGGGCATCGTGCGCTATTCTCGCTTGCATGGACCGTGGTCACTCTACATAGCACCTGGACATTACGAACAGGAGCTGCCTAAGGCGAAGTCCTGGGGAGGTACCGGAATCATTGCTCGGATTTCCTCACCCGAGCTTGGACGAGCTATCCAGGCGACAGGTCTCCCGGCTGTCGTATTGGAGGCGTGCTTTGACGAATCGGCCATGGTCAATCCAGGGCAGGGATTGTGCGAGGTTCGCACCGATTCCGCCTCAATCGCCCGCATGGCTGCGAAGCACCTTTTAGAACAGGGATTCCGGGATTTCCTCTTCTGTGGCTTTGAGAACTGCCCATGGTCACTTACACGCGAGAATACGTTTCGCCGATATGTGGCGGACAAGGGATTTCCCTGCCGGAGCTATCGAACCAAGGTTCGCAACTGGATGGATCATGCAAATTGGGTCCATGCGTGGGAACAGGAGCAACCGCGTTTGTCGGCTTGGCTGGGAACACTCCCCCGGCCCATCGGCGTTATGGTTTGCAACGACATTTGTGGACGTCTCGTCCTCCAGGCGTGTACAGAAGCGGCCGTGCGGGTGCCCAGGGACGTCGGCGTCGTAGGTGTCGATAATGATGAGCTTCTGTGCGAGTTGTGTGACCCGCCGCTTTCCAGCATAGCACTGGACCTTGACAGGGCAGGCTACGAAGCAGCCCAACTGCTCGATGGTTTGATGTCTGGCCAAATTAAGGGCAGACATGTGGTTAGGGTAAACCCTCTCTGGGTCGTGACGCGACGATCGAGCGATGCCATTCTGCAAGAGGATGTGCTGGTTGCCGACGCCCTGCGCTTCATTATGGATCACTCGCGACAAGCCATTCGCGTGCCTGATCTCGTGGCCGAAGCAGGTGTGTCACGGCGGAGTCTGGAACGCCGCTTCTCTCGCGCCACCGGGAACTCGATCCTGGGCGAAATCACCCGCTGCCGACTGGAGCGCGCCCAGCGATTGCTCCGCGAAACGAATCTGCCTGTCTATCGGGTGGCTGCCGAGTCTGGCTTCGGCAGTGTTAAGGCTTTTAGCCGCGCCTTCCAACTCGTGGAAGCTTGTTCGCCGGCAGCTTTTCGCCTTTACTCGAGGAAATCTCCTGCGTCCGATCCATCGGCTCGAGGGAGCGGTGTGGTAGCAGGCGGCTGACCGTGTGGAACCAGACCAAAAATGCGAGCCGCCCTACCCGTTGCCTTCTTACGGGCACACTCTTCGGGCGGTCGAGAGAGACTGCCTCATGTCGGGCGGCCTGGCTGGAGGGCACGTTGTGCAGGTTGAACCGGTCTATGTCGTGACCCGGCAGTCAAGTGAGCTCATGGCGCCCGGCGACCCTGGCGTGGCAACCGCCTTGCGATTCATCAAGAATCATGCTCGACAAGCCATCAGTGTTCCGGATGTCATCGAGCGAGCACGCGTGTCTCGGCGAACGCTCGAGAGGCGGTTCTCGCGTGTCCTCGACCGCTCGATCAGTTCAGAGATCACGCAGTGCCGCTTGGAGCGGGCCAAACGGCTACTCCTCGAGACCGACATGCCCTCGTATCGCGTGGCCGCAGGATCCGGCTTCGGAAGCATCAAAACCTTTAACCGCGTCTTTCGTCGCGCGGCTGGTGTTTCTCCACGGCGCTTTCGGCCGAACTCAAAAGCGTGACATGGTGCAGATGTCGTGCCCGCGCTCGCGATGCCGAATCCTCCTGAGTAAGAAAAAACTCGCCCTGTAGATTACACGGATTCGAGTGCCGAGGTATGGTCTGCGGCGGTTTATCCCTCAGACTCAGAGAGGGGCATTCCTGGGTTACTTCACCCCCGGTCATCCTCCTCACTCGACAGGAAGCTTGGGGGCCTCTCCGCTCACTTTGTGCAACAAATCCTCTCGCGTGTTAGCTTGAAGTTGTTGCGCTAGCTTGCTTTCGGACTCGGCCTCCTGGGCCTTTCCCATGGCCTGATAGGTTAACGCGAGCCGATAGTGGGCGTCAGCCTGTGACGGCTCAATGCGAATGGCCTCTTTTAGGGCAGCCACAGCCTGGGGATACTCTTTTCTTTTCTCATAAATCCGGCCGAGATCGAGGTGTGCGATCCGCAAGTTCTTTTTCAGCTTCAGGGCATCGTGGAGGAGACGCGAGGCCTCCTCGAGTTCGCCGCGTCGAAAGCAGATATCGCCTAAATAAGCCATTGCTTGCGCTTGCCCGGGATCGTTCTTGAGTTCTCTTCGGAATTCTTGCTCAGCTTGATCAAACTTTTTCTGTTTCCAGTAAAGATACCCCAACCCGAAGTGAACGTTGGGCTCCTCAGGCGCGACCGCCGCTGCTGCCTGGAACTCCTCGATAGCCTGCGTGGTTCGGTCGAGACCGTCGAGAGCCTCTGCCATCAGCATGTGAGCAGCGGCTGACTGGGGATGCCGTCGTTGAAGCTCCGAGAAAATCTCTAGCACCTTCTGATATTGCCCACTCCAAAGATAGCTCTCGGCGAGAACGTAAAGGAGTTGTGTGTTCTCGGGCTGCCTCTCGGCTGCTCTCTCCAAATTTATGGCGGCGTCCGCAAACCTGGCTGTCGCGTAGTAGGCCATGCCTAAGAGCGTCTCAGTTTGAAGATTGGCTGGCTCCAACTCCGCGGCGCGCTTCAAGGGCGGCACGGCAGAGCGGAAATCCCCCATTTTGAAGTAAGCCAAACCAAGGTTAAGGTGAGTCGCGGCCGCCTGAGGATCAATCGCGAGCGACTTGCGGTATACGTCGATCGCCTGCTTGTACTCGCGTTGCTGCGCCAAGGCCACGCCCAAGCCGTTCAGCGCACGCAGATCATTTGGGACTTGGCGAAGAATGGCCCTAAAGTTCTCCCCCGCTTCCTGGAACTTTCCCTGTGCCATCGATTGCTCCGCTTGCTGATAGAGGCGTCCGGTGTCGGGCGGCTGCGCCTGAGCGAGTCCCGCGAAAGCCCCAACAAGGGCGGCGAAAATGAGGCTAAGCGCCTGCGCCGTGCAGCTCGCCGGAATGGAAAACTTCAGCATCCCTTCCCCCAGGATGTGAATTCCAACGGGGATGATAGATTATACTCTAGTGTCAACTCGGATCCGAAGCGCGGCAGGATTTTCACCGTTTGGTCATTGCCTACCCACAAGAGGCGCTGGCAGTGTCCGTCGATCTGATACACCAGGGTTAGATAGTCATGGCCCCTTCGCCACGCCACCTCATCGATCCCCACGGGCAACAAACGGCCTGACTCTCGCCCCGAGCGCTTTAGCACGTGCAAAGGTGTTGATCAGTAGCATCGGTTACTCTGAGCGAGCGAACGCGATCCCCGCTCCTTCGGCCGCGGTGATCGCAACCCATAGCTCTGCGCGTTGCGCCAGCGCGATACACAAACACCCCCCACAGGTTTCCCGATATTCATGGAATACCAATTACAATAATTCTGTCGCAGACCGATGCCAATTATACATGATGCGAAAAGCCTTCCCGATTTTCAGAGCTATATTCTGAACACTTCAACGATCTTGATAGGGCGCTACGACTGCCTGGAAAAAGACCGTTGATGCAAGGCGCATTGGGGAACCGGTGCCCTTCACGCCCAGTTTTTAGTAAACTCTTTCCCTGTTTTGAATGGGCCGGGGCATTCAACTCAGCCGGCTCTGGGAGATGAAAAGATGAAACCTGTCCGGCTTTCGATTGGCAGTTGGGCCTACTGTTTTGGCCCTTACCAAGATCACCCCGTTTCTTTTGAAACGGTAGTTGCCAAGCTCGGGGAATTAGGTTTTGATGGTGTTGAGTTAGGCGCTTTTCTGCCCCATCCCCATCCTGTCCAGTTTGAAACCAAGGCCAAGCGAGCCGATTTGAAAAGGAAAGTGGCCGATCACGGTCTGGCCTTTTCCGGGCTGGCGGCTGACTTGTGGTCGTGCCCCATCATTCCGCAAGCCGACCATTCCCAATGGTTAACCACGTTTGAGCGGAACCTGGAGTTTGCCACGGATTTGGGTATTGACGCCATTCGCGTGGATACGGTCAGCCCGCCGGACGTGTGCGAGAAAGAGGGGATTGATCACAACCTTGCCTGGGAGCGCGTGGTCCGGACCTTTCAGGAAGGTGCCCGCCGGGCGGCGTCACGTGGCGTGCGTGTTTTGTGGGAGTTCGAGCCGGGCTTTGCTTTCAACAAGCCTTCTGAGATTCTAAGGATGGTCGATGACGTAGCCCATCCGAATTTTCAGATTCTCTATGACACCTGCCACGCCCACATGGTAGCGGCCGTAGGAGGGCGACAGCCGGGCCGGAAGGAGACGTTGCCTGGCGGCGCACTGGAACTGCTCACCTGCCTGCGCGGCAAAATCGGCCATGTGCATCTGATCGATTCCGACGGTACGCTGCACAACAATGAGACCAGCAGCCACCCTCCGTTCGGACAAGGCGTGCTGGACTTTGATGTGCTGATCCCGGCAGTTCTGCGCTGCGAATTGCCTACCAACTGGTGGACGATTGATCTTTGCTTCTGGCCGAACGCTTGGGAAGTGACCGCCGACGCCAAACGGTTCCTGGACGGCATGGCCGCAAAGTATGCTGGGCCGTGGGCATCCGGCTAGCGTCTCTCGCGGGCCGGGAACCTGGGGGTTTCCCCATGCCGTTCAGCGACGGGTTGGGTGACGGCACTTCACCTCACTCAAGGAGATGTCCTATGGCTTCCACCAATCAAAAAGCTACGCTTCGATTTGGCGCTGAGGTCTATACGTGGTTCATGAAGGAAAGCGGGCAGGCCCATGCAAACCAACTCGACCATATGATTCAGGTCGTGGCCCAGGCCGGTTTCCGCGGCATCGAGCCGATGCACTTCTGGATGGGGGATCTACGGGATCCGGGCCGGCTGGCGGGTTCCTTGGAAACGCATGGCATTGACTTGGCCGGTCTGGCGCTGGTGCTCGAGTGGAATCACGATGGCGAAACGGATGAGGAGCGGCGTGAAGCAGATTCCATCATAAACTTACTGGCACGGTTTCCCGGCGCGATGCTGGGCATGGTACAAATGCCGACCAGCCGGGAAGACCTCGGGGAACGGCGCCAGCGCCTGGTGCGGAATCTGAGCGCGGTCGCTCATCGCGCCGCCGAACGCGGGATTCTGTGCAGCTTTCACCCCAACTCGCCGCCTACCTCCATTGCTCGTACCGCCGAGGATTACGCGGTACTCCTAGGCGGGATTGATCGGCAGGCGCTAGGGTGGACGCCCGACGTCGGCCACATTGCCAATGGTGGGATGGACCCATTGAAAACCATGCAGCAATATGCCGAACTCATCAACCACGTCCACTATAAGGATTGGGATGGCTCCCCGGAATTTTGCCTGATGGGCAAAGGGAAAGTTAATTTTGTGGGTATCACCCGCTGGCTGAACGACCGAGGTTACGCCGGTTGGATCATTTGCGAGGACGAGGGCGAGGAAGCCGTGGACGACCCCGATGGCGTAACCCTGCTGGACGGTGAATGGGTGCGAACCCGACTCCTGCCGTCGATGCAAACAAGGAGCTGACATGCCCTACGTCGAGACCCATGGAATCCGCATGTACTACGAAGAGCACGGTGCGGGCGACCCGGTGGTCCTTATCATGGGCATTACTGCGCGCGGCGAGGTCTGGGAAAAGCACGTAGCATTGTGGCAGACGCGTTTCCGCTGCATCGCGGCTGACAATCGCGGTGTGGGCCTGACGGACAAGCCTCAAGGGCCTTACACCAGCGCCATGATGGCCGACGACTTTGACGGCCTGATGAGCGCGTTGGGAATTACGCAGGCCCGCGTGGTGGGTTGCTCCATGGGCAGCATCATTGCCCAACAACTGGCGCTACGGCATCCTGGGCGAGTGCGAAGCATGGTGCTGATGTGTCCGTGGGCGCGATGCGACCGTTACACCCGCGATGTTTTTCAGCATCTGGCCGACTCGAAAGCCCAGCTTCGCCCGGAGGAGTTCTTGAGGTACATCCAACTGTTAATTTTCGCCAAGCAATCCTGGGACGATGACGCGTTCCATGAGCAGATGCTGAAGGATCGCCTACGGGCGGCACAGGACCCTTTGCCGCAGCCCCTGCACGGGCTGGAAGGTCAAGCCGCAGCCTGCATGGAGCATAACGTTCTGCATGAGCTTACCCGCATCCAGTGTCCCTGCCTGGTGATTGACGGGCGGGACGATGCTTTCACGCCGATCTGGATGTCGGAAGAAGTTGCCCAACTCATTCCAGATTGCGATCTTTACTTTTACGACTATGCAGGTCATGCCTTCCACTGGGAACGTCTGGAGGATTTCAATTCGCGTGTCCTCAAATGGCTGATCGAGCACTGAGATCTTCACGCTGGATGGCCAAGTGGTAGTAGTGACCGGCGCTCGGCTTGTCAAAATCACGTCAGTAGAGGTTCCACAATCTGGCCGTGCACATCTGTCAAACGAATAGGTCCTCCCTAACGGCGTAGTGTTTACCGATTCCCCGCCACTTGGACGTATTGTCGAAACCGTAGAAATGCCTCGCGCATTCAAACTCCCGAGATACGGGGTTCGGGTCCCGGAAGCGGACTTCCGGGGAGTCAGGGGGCGCAGTTCTACGGGTAGGGCGTTTACCGTCAAATGGGACGCTGCCTTTGGTGGTAGGTAAACGCTGGCCGGCTAGGAGGGAGGAGCTATTTTGTTGGGCCGGGTTTGGCTGGCGATGGTCACATCCCTGGTTCGAGTTAGCGGCCAAGTGGCCGCCGCATGAAAATTGTGGGCCCTCAGGAAAACGGTGTGCCCATTCCGAGGTTGCTGCAAAATGGCAAGGGCCAGTGGGTGTATAATGCCGGGTGGGAAATCGCGTGATCCACATTCCCGCCGCGGACGCGGCAAGCGATTACCGTGTTTGAATCATGTGGGCGTTGGCGACGAAGTTGTCATCGAACACGATACCCATCCGGCAGCGCTGGTGTGGTCCGTTGCGCCCGTGCCACCCCTTGACGATGTTTTCTCGGCCATCGGCCGAGAGGCTCGGGACGAAAGATGGGAGCGCGTCCCCTCCAACCGGGCGAATTACCTCGACCATTGCCTCTACGTACGTGAGGCGCTATAAAAAACCTTACGAGGTGAAACATGCGTGTCAATAGTTCCAGTTACGTATCCAGTGAGCCGTGGAGGTTTCTCCGCGGACTCCTGTTTGCCATCCTGTTGACGATGCCCGTGATGCTCTTCGGCCAGGGCTACTTTGGCACCGTGAGCGGGGAGATCACCGACTCAAGCGGGGCGATAATCCCGGGGGTGAAGGTCAGGCTCGTCGATCAGCAGAAGGGCTATCAGTTCGCCGCCACCACGGACAGTGTGGGGCGGTACTTGTTTACTTCAGTCCCGCCCGGACTGTATTCCGTGTCCGCAGAAATGCCAGGCTTTGAGAAAATCGTGCGCACCGGGATCAGGCTGGACGTCAGCGAGAAGGCGACGGCAAACCTTGCTCTGAATGTCGCTACCACGAAGCAAGCCGTCGAGGTCCAGGCCCAAGCGGAGAACCTTAAGACCGAGGATGCGGTGACGGGCCAAGTGGTGAACCGCCGGTTCATCAACGATTTGCCGCTGGTTGACCGATATGTGCTGGACTTTATTGAACTCGGGCCGGGTATGAACAACCAAAGCGACACGAATTCCGTCGGCGATACGGGAACGAACTTCATCTCCAACGGCAGTCGCGGCGCCAATTCCGACATTCTGATGGACGGGGCTTCGATCACCAACTTCGAGCCCAACGGCGGCATCACAAACGTCACCTATACCCCGTCTGTAGACGCAGTGGAAGAATTCAAGGTGGAGCAGACAAACTTCAGCGCCGAATATGGATTTACCGGCGCCACAGTCGTCAACATGGTCACGCGTTCGGGTACCAACTCCTTCCACGGAAGCGCTTACGATTTCTCTCGCAACGCGATCACCGACGCTAATAATTGGTTCAACAATGCATCCCCAACCCCAACTCCTATTCCCCCCGTACACCGGCAGAATTACGGCGGCACCCTTGGCGGGCCAATCATCAAGAATAAAACCTTCTTCTTTTTTGACTGGGACGGTACGCGCGAATCCACGATGGGTACCTATATGGCGGGCGTACCCAGTACCTCCGAACGCGATGGCGACTTTGGTGAATTGTGCGCCGCCAATGGCGGCACGTACAATTCCGCCGGCCTCTGCAGCGTCATCGCGGGACAACTCTATGATCCTTATTCCGGCACGTTCCAAACCCCGGCGAATGAGGCTGCCGGCGCCTACCGCAGCGCCTACATCCCGTTCAACAACCTCGCGATCTATGCCAGTCCTGGAAATCCCAACCTGAGCGGCACGCCTTACCAGTTGACCCCGGGAAAGGGAAACCTGATCGACCCTGTTGGCCAGAAGCTGATGAACCTGTTCCCCCAGGCAAATATACCTGGAGGGAGCATTTACGATAACTGGATTGCCTCAGGAGCGAGCTCCGACGGCGGCGACCAGTTCGACCTCAAGATCGACCACCGCTTCAATGAAAAGAATTTGCTCAGCGCCAAGTACTCGCAGGGTTGGGGCGGCAGTACTCCCTACAACTGCTTCAAGGATTTCGCGGATCCTTGCGGAAGCGGGCCGAACCAGAGCCACGCTCACCTGTTCGCGATCAATGACACACACACCTTCAGTCCTACGCTGCTTCTGACCAGCACGCTCGGCTTCACGCGCGGCTCAGAGCTGATCGATGCTTACAACAAGAAGTTAAACTCCGATCCCCTCGGCAGCCTGGGTTTTCCGTCCTATCTTTATCGCAACGGCTTTGTCGGGGTTCCCGCGATATCCATCGGCCCGGGATATTATTCTGCCGCTTACACCGACATCGGACAGGATGAATACGGCAACTACGTGCAGGGCCAGGACACGGGCCAACTCATCGAGCAGCTCACGAAAATCAAGGGGAAACACGAGTTGAAGTTCGGCTTCGAGGGACGGCTGCACCAGCAAAACTATATTCAGACGAACGCGCCGGAGGGCGT
>Ga0116126_1001371_pt1 | contig 15517 bp, 15 predicted proteins | sample June2015DPH_16_5_FD_89730 | JGI IMG/M metagenome (GOLD analysis project Ga0116126, IMG submission 89730) | Peatland microbial communities from SPRUCE experiment site at the Marcell Experimental Forest, Minnesota, USA - June2015DPH_16_40 | ecosystem: Environmental > Terrestrial > Soil > Wetlands...
ATGCCGAGATCGTGCTGCGCGCCTGGCAGTGCTGGGGTACCGAGGCGCCGGCGAGAGTCATAGGCGATTTCGCGTTCGCCTTATGGGACCCATCGAAGCGGACGCTCTTCTGTGCCCGGGATCCTTTAGGGGTAAAAAGCTTCTATTACTTCATCGGTCCAGGATTTTTTTTATGCGCCTCGGAGCTTCATCAACTGTTTCAGGACCCGCGCGTGGTACGAAGGCCGAACGAGCCTGCCATCGCCGACATTCTGGTCAGGATGCCGGTTAATCGCCAGGAGACTCTGTTTGAGGGGATACTCCGCCTCGAGCCGGCGCATTACCTGTCTATGAGCCCGAGCGGCGTGGAATGCCGGCGCTATTACGATCTCGACCCCTCACGCGAAATTACCTATCGGACCGATGAGGAGTACGGCGCACATTTCCTTTCGCTGTTCAAGGAAGCGCTGCGATGCCGCTTGCGGAGCGTCAAGGGCGTGGCGTCGGACCTTAGCGGCGGTCTTGATTCCTCGTCAATTGTCTGTTTGACCGAAACCTTGCGACGTAACGGAGAAGCGCAAGTCCCAAGCTTCGAAAGCTTCTCGGTGCGCTTTCCGCCCGGACCCGCGGCGGAGACTGAGTACGTCGAAGAGGTTTTGAACAAGTACCCTCATCGCCATACGTATGTTTCACCCGGAGCGGTCCCGCTCGCCGAACTCATCCGGCAGGTTGCGCACTATTTGGACGTGCCGGACTATCCCAACACGGCGTGTGCCGATTACACGCCACTCCTTGGCCAGCGCAACGACCTGCGAGTCCGGATGACCGGACTCGGTGGCGACGAGTGGCTTTCCGAAACGTACTTCGCCTATGCAGACCTGATCCGACAACTTCGCATTGCGGCGCTGTTGGAGACCTTGCGGATTCATCGAAACCCTCCGGCCGGGTTTTCCCCTTTTCCGGGTTACGCCAGTGTTCTCCTGCATTACGGAGTGTGGCCGCTCCTGCCCGAGAGCCTCAAGTCCGCGATCAATCAATGGCGGAGTCCTCGGCAGCCCAACGCGCTGGTGTCGCCCGCCTTCGCGGCCAAAACGAGGTTATCCGAGCGGCTGTCCGCGCGATTGCCGTTGCCCCGATGCCGCAGTTTTGCCCAGCGGGAGGTATACCGGGTCTATGCTTCCGGATGGCTCCAATACGCGCTTGAGATCGATGCGCGCTGGACCGCGGGGTTTCGACTCGAGGGACGCCATCCGCTTTTGGACCGCCGCGTGATGGAGTTTGCGTTCGCGATTCCCTATAGCCAACGATGTCGGGGCAACTTTGGCAAGTTCGCGCTGCGCGAAGCGATGCGCGGAATTCTGCCCGAGCGGGTGCGGCTGCGGCCTGGCAAGGCCGAGCTGTCCGAGCTATACGCGATGGCGCTAATCACGTCTGGCGGAGAGCGGCTGTTCGAGCATCTCAACAGCGTCAAGAACGGATGGGTAGACGGCGAGGCGGTGCGGATGGCGTACGGCTCGATGGCCGCCGCATTTTCGCGCCGCGACCCCTCCTACGTGGAGAATTTGTACGAGCTATGGATGGTGCTGGCGATTGAGCTTTGGCTCAGTGTCGTGTTTCTAGGTATCACCGAACCTTTCGAACAGGTGACCGCAGCTCAAAAGGCGGCCGTATAACTTTGTCTAACCTGCCTAATCCCCAGCCTGAAATCAGTTGATCGAAGGACAACCGAGCGAAATGGAACACACACAATGTCATTGATGCTTGATGAGCACCGCCAATACCTTTCCGACCGCATCAGAACCTCATTGTTTCGACGGGCGATAAACACGGTGGTCAAGCCGGGAGATGTGGTTCTTGACCTCGCCTGTGGCACCGGCGTGCTGGGCATGCTGGCGATGAAGGCAGGAGCCGCGAGGCTGTACCAGATCGACGTGACACCGATGATCCAGGTCGCCCGCGACATTGCCCGCGCCAACGGTTGCGGACAAACTGCGGTCGGGATTCGCGAACTCTCCAATCGCGCCAGGCTGCCCGAGATGGTCGACGTGATCATCGCAGACCAGTTGAGCCATTTCGGGATCGGCGCCGGAATGCCCGAGATCTTCAACGACGCCCGCCGGCGTTTCCTCAAACCCGGTGGACGGACCATACCGCGACGCATCGAACTGTTCGTCACGCCCGTAAATTTTCCTGAAATGTGGCGCGTCGTGACTTTTTGGGACAAGAAGCCGGCTGGGCTGAACATGGGGCCGGCGCACGTCACTGCATTCAATACCGGATACCCGACCGAGAATAGCCCGCGTCGAATCCTGGGCAAGCCCGCGCGGATGTTCACTTACGACCTAACCGAACTGACGCCAGGACACCTCCATGCCGAAGCCGAGATCGAGGTTTCTGCGGCTGGCGTGATGCACGGCCTCAGCGGATGGTTCGTGGCCGAACTGGCGCCGGGTATAAATATGACCAACTCGCCCTTCAACAAGAGGCGAATCAGCCGGCGCGCCGCGTTCCTACCAATTGAGAAGCCTTTAGTGCTGCGCAGGGGCGACCGTCTGAAGATCAAGATGGGCATCATAGCGGCGCAGACCATGCTCAGTTGGACGGTGACACTCCTCAATTCCAAGGGTGAAGAGAAGGCGCGGTTTGTTCATTCGACGCTGAAAGGAATGTTGCTTGTGCCCGAGGATTTGGCCAAAACGCGGCCCGACTTCGTCCCGCGGCTGACGGATTGGGGCGAGGCCAGACGGTCAGCGATCGACTTGGTCAATGGCAAGCGCACCGTCGCAGAAATAGAAAAGGAATTGTTTCGGCTTCATCGTGATCTCTTTCCGTCCCTGGCCCAGGCCTCCGAGTATGTGACCGAAGTTCTCATCCCATACAGCCTGCCGGCTACGCCCGGCACTATGGCTTCGCCTGACGTGGACCGGTCACTGGATTGATTATTTACCGCTTAAGGCGCCACCCGAGTTGCGCAAGACGTTTTGGCACTCGTAATGAAGAAATATGTTAGTGTGCCATGCAATCACAAATACGCTGTTTCTTGACAACAGTTGCGGGTCTTGCTAGGTTACCTTGTCAGATTAGGGAGATGAAAAATGACTAAGAGCAAAGAAGAGCGGGCAAAAGAGAAAGAAGAGCGAGCAAAGCGACACTATGTTCGTCCCCGTCTGATCGAGTATGGGAATGTTGCGAAGCTCACGGCCTCCGGCGGGAGCATTACTGCATTTGATGGCTCGAACGCCATGATGTCCAGTACTTGCCTGTAGGTTCGAGTTGCCGGGCGCCGGATTGGGCGTGGACCTGACTTCCGGCTCCGTGGAAGTCGGGATACGCAAAGAAGTTCCGGCGCCCAACGCGCCATCGATGTTCTAGCGAGTCCGACAACTCTCGGAAGGTGTAGTCGGATCCGTTTTCAAGGGTCACCCGCGCCGAGCGTGTCTCTGTGCGGAATACTTTGAGCGGGTGCGCCCATGGCTTGATTTGAGCAAAGCGCGGATCCGAAACTTCCATCAGCAGGCTTATGGGCTACGGATCGTCGCCGACATACCGCTGCCTGAACTAACGACGCTTCAGCCGTCGGCGCAAGGGAACGCGGTTCGTGTGAGTCTTGCCCGGCGCTGTGGGCGCTCACGCCTCCATCCTAAATGGTATCTGCGGTCGCGGCAGCCAGGAGGCAAAATCTGGCTTCGTTACGGCAAGATCCCGGGCGGCTATGTCCTCTCCTTCCCCCATCTCGCCGACTTCGTCGTTGACCAGTCCGGAAGCCAGATAGTCTGTTGCAACGCCAGTGGCGACGCTACTATTCAGACCATCCGTCATCTCCTGATCGACCAGGTGCTTCCGCTCATCGTAAACCTGCGCGGGCGGGAAGCGCTGCATGCCACGGCCGTCGCTATGCAGAAGGGAATTTGTGCATTCACCGGGCTTGCAGGGTCGGGCAAATCGACGCTCGCGGCAAGCTTCGTCCTGTCCGGCTATCCGTTGGTCTGTGACGACTGCCTGGCTGTTGCCGAACGCAAGACCATCATGGCGCTACCAGGGTATCCCGGCTTGCGGCTTTGGGACGATTCGATGCGGGGTGTTGGCGCAACCTCGCGGAATTTGAAGCCGGTCGCCCACTACACGGGAAAATCACGCTGGGCAACGCATTCTCGTCCCACGGACTTCTATTCGAAGCCACACCGGCTCGCGCGCATCTATTTGCTCAAGCGCATGCGATCGGGCAAACGCTCAGCCCGCGTCCTGATCGAGGATCTCGCTCCCGGAGAGGCTCTGATGGGGTTGGTCAAGGCGGCCTACAGGTTCGATATCACCGACACCGCGATGCTGGAACGCCAATTCCATTTCCTCGCTCGCGTGGCCGCGCAGGTGCCAGTCAAACGGCTGGTCATGCCCGACGATTTTTCCGCGCTCGCCGATGTAAGGCAGGCCGTCCTGCGCGACTTGAGCCAAGGGCCCGGCCGTTGACCACGACGCCGAGCGTTGGGTACTGGACGAGCGCTCCCAGAAATGACACCAGCCCGTGTCTGATTCTCAGCATTAGACATCCTGGCTGCCGCTAAAGAATGTGATTGCAGATGGCGATGGAGGCGTAGCTTCGCCTCTACGAGGCCGATTTGTGAGCGGGTTACCGTGCGGGGGAGAACACCGCCGAGGCCGACTGCTCTGGAAATCGCTAAAGTCCGGGCGAGTCTCGGGCGGCGGTGATCGGGGAATCTCACCGGTTCCCCCGCGGATCCCAGTGGATCCGCGGAGGATGCCGGCAAAGCGATCAGAGCTTATAGATTCGGAAGTAGCGGAATGCAGGCCGGGCTGGTCGCAGTGCCGGCCTGCGTCGTTCCACCAGCACCAACAATGAGGGAGACCCAGAGATTATAGTGGCCTTGTGAGCCGCAGGTGGCGGTCGCGTCGTGGAGATCGATACCGCCGTTGCTCTCGGCATCAATCCCGGTAACCACGTCCGCAGCGTTTTTTTCGCTAGTATCCAGAAAAACCCCGTCCGAGCCGTTGTTATAGACTCCGAGTGTCGACGATGTAGACGCGTCAGCTACCGTGAATTCCGAATTGCCGGTTTTGTCACGTGTACCGCCCAAGTGGACTCCGTTACCGGTGTTATCAATAGAGATGAATACGGCCGCCATGCCGTCGCCGGAATTTCGCACGGCCAATCCATCGCCGCCGTTGTCGGCAGTGAAAAAATCCGAAATGCCGCATTCATCACCACATCCGTTGAAGAAGATGCCGTCTCCGGTGTTATAAGCCGAACCCACGTTGTTCCATCTGACGGTGCCCCCTGTCATCTCCAGCCCGATACCATTTCCATCCGCGGTTGCGCACGAACCCGCGAAGCAGCCGACGTCGATGTTATCACCCAAGGTGTTACTACCGTTGTCCAATATTCCAATCGCAAACCCGGTCACATTGCTTGCACGACCGTTTATCACGTCGTTGGTACCCTCGATGTCGATGCCAGCCCCACTCGACGAAGTTGCTCCGGGGCCCTGGACCGTGGACCCGCCTGCACTAAAGGTCAGGAGGTCATTGTTGCCGATCAGCTTGATACACGTGCCGGTAAAGGTTGTCGTGAAGCTGCTAACCACATAGACCGTGTTGTTTGCACTGAGTGTTGTAGTACTCGCTGTACAGGGGATAACGGTCGTAGGATCGGGGCCGGTTGCGGCGGACTTGGGCTTGGCCCATGCAGGCCCGGACGCCGCTAAGGCAATTCCGATCGCAAAGACGAAAAGTGCGATGCTCAGGCTGTTTCTGGTTATGCGATTCCTTTTCATGTTGCACCTTCCTTTGTGCTGAATCATTGAGGGTTCTATCCGAGATTGTCCTAATCCGATTGTCAATTTGTCCTGGCTAACGTCCTCGCAGTGCTGCTGCATCAAAGCGAGACTAGGGTATCTGTATCAAAGGTTCGAACATCTGGCAACAAATAAAAACACAAAAGATAAAGTAGGCTGGAAAGAAGTCATGTGCGCGAATCTCAACTCGGGTTGATAGCTTTTAGACCAGAGTATTAATCTCGGACCAAGCGAAAAAGGGGCATGTCAGCCAAATCACCCATTTTGGTTGAAACCTCCGCCCGCACCGCCGATTTTGATTGAAGCCTCCGGCCAACCCGGAGTCCGAAGCAACCGTCGTCGTAATTCGGGACGCTAGAATAAACCAAGCCTTCGAGTCAAGGGCTATAGCATTATCTATAGCGCCCGTTGCCAATTTTTGGTTCTCTTGGGTAGATCATAGGTGGCAGGCGTGGGCAAAGGTCGCGGGTACCGCGCTCTGCAAAAGCGCGCTATTCCTCTGGGAAGCTTACGCGGTCAATTGACTGTGTCGGGTTGTCACAGAGGCACCGGTCGAGCGACTCCGGATGCGCAACGGTCTGTTCTCTCTGCTATGATTCGGGCATTCTCCAGCCTCCGTTGGCAGATCTGAAAAAACACGCGCGGGGAGAACCGGTGGCTCAACCGAACGCCTTCGCGATCGATGCAGCCGCGCCCGAGGATGATTGCTTGCGGGACGTGGCGGAGGCTTCAGCTTCTCGATCATACGTTTCGTGGAGTTGCTGCGGATCATCCAGCAGCAACTCGCGCAACTGCAATTCTGCGAGAGAGAATACGCTGTGGGCTCTGACCTCGCGATCACTCACGGACCCTTGCTCGGGGCGTTGCAGGTGCTCCTCAATGATCCGCAATTGTTCGTCCAGATCCGGCGGCTGACTGGATGCCGCGAGATCGGCAGGTTCGTCGGGCGAGTCTATCGCATGGCCCCGGCGGAGGTCACGACCTTGTCTGGCACGATGATTTTGTAAAAAACCGCAGGCTCGCGTTAACGGTTAACCTTAGTGAAAATCCCTTCACCGGTGGCTTGCTTCAAATTCGCGAGGCCCGCTCTAAGCGTATCCTTCACGAGATTGCCAATACCGGACCGGGCGACGCCGTGCTGTTCCGGGTGGATCCCGGCCTCGAGCATCGGATCACCCCTGTAACCGGCTCGATCTCCAAGACCGCGCTGGCCGGATGGTTCGTTTCAACGCGGGGCCTCGCGTCTGCAGGTATGAAATGGTTTCCAGAGAACCTCGCATCCGCGATCGCGTTGGATGATTCCATCAGGCCATCGCGAGGAGTTGTGTTTCGCAGGCTCGGCGCGACAACGATCCTCGTCAACATGGTGAGCGGAACGTATTTTGGGCTCGATGAAATCGGCAGCCGAATCTGGGAGTTGCTCATTGCGCATTCCAAGATTGGCAACGCGGCTTCGGAAATGGCGCGCGAGTATGCGGTGAGCCGTGAAGTTGTGGCAAAAGACGTCCTGAGCCTCGTTCGGGAGCTGGAAGCAAAACAGCTCGTCAAGATTATTCGTTCTCACACAGCACGAAACGGCACGCGGTCCAAGCTACCAGGCGGGGTCGGAAAAATCGCGCAGCCTCGAGTTTAAGCAGCCAAACGGCCCAGGCAACGGAGGTCGAAGCGGCGCTTACGCATGTCACAACGACGGCAGAGCCTGATTTCTCCGTATTGAGATGTTCGAGACCTTCTGGCTGACTCGCATAGCACATCTAAGCACTAAGTTGGAGTACTACGCACTTTCCGTATTGACACAACTGCAGCGAGGGAGCGATCCCGGTTTCGGGCACGTCCAATGCGATCTTCACCGGCGCGCTGTACTTCCCTACTACGCCGCTGGTGTATTCGGGCGGAAGCGTCGGCAACGACTGCACTGAGATTTTCGCGGACACCATAACCATATCGGGTGCGAGCACCGTGAATAACAACTGTACGCTGTTTGGCAGCACCGGAGCACCAGTCAAATTCCCCACACTCGCGGAATAGTCATGTTCCCGAGCGCTACAATCAGCTTCATTCGCCGTGGCGGCTTCCGTAAGGTATGGCCTCGCGAGTGGCGCTGGTACACACCCGGCCAAGGTGCTTTGGAACTGGCCCTTATCGCCCCGGTGATTATTTTGCTGCTAGTGGTCGCGGCCGATTTCGGCCGGCTCTTTTATCTGAGTGTCGCGGTGAATAACGCGGCTCGCGCCGGGGTTCAGTATGGCGCCCAAAACGTGGGTGACGCCGCGGACACCGGCCCCAACGGCGGCATCGTCACGGCGGCGAAAAATGACGCCGTCAACATCGGCGGTTTCACTGCGACAGCGACGGAGTTCTGCCAATGCGATGACGGCACCACGGTCACCTGTCCAGGAGTAACCGGAGCCAAGCCCTGCACGAACATGTCGGACATGCGGATTTACGTTCAGTGCAATACCTCGGCGACATTCACCACGATCACCAAGTGGCCAGGGATTCCGTCATCGGTTACGGTCAACGGACAGGCGGTAATGCGTGAGCAATAAGGCTCGGGAGCTTCAGAGGGTCATGAAAGCTACGTACCACGATCGGCGGCTGAGCCGCGGCCAGAGCGCGGTTGAGCTCGCATTGATCGCATCGGTCTTTCTACTCGTGCTCTTCGGAATCATTCAATTGAGCCGGGCGGTGTATTCCTACAATTTAGTTTCTTACGCCGCGCGTGATGCAACTCGGTACGCGATTGTGCATGGCAGCGATAGTATTACGCCGGCGACCAGCGCTGCCGTGAAAAATTTCGTTCTGAACGAAAGTAATGGAGTTGACGCGAGCCAGTTCACGGTCGCTACGACGTGGACTCCCAATAACAGCCCCGGCAGCACAGTTAAAGTCGTCGTTACCTATAACTTTGCGCTCTCGATCCCGTTCTTTGGCAGTGTGACACTTCCGCTTTCGAGCACTTCTCAGATGGTCATATCGCAGTAGCTGACGGCGCCGCAGCTCCGACGCCGCCGGGATTCACTGCGGTCGCATCCAATCCCTCCCTAATGCATGATGACCATCTGAGAAGTTGAGCCAAGCGACAATGTAGTGGAATGAAGAAACAACGAGACCGGTTTAAAATTATACTGCACTTGAACCTTGACCACCCTGCCCGGCTTGTTGTCTGGGGTCCTGGTCGGCGTAATCGTCAAGCTGGTTGAATCGAGGCCGTTCGCCTCGTTCGTTACCACACTCATGAGCGGAGCCTGATTGACGGAGGAAACCGCCGACCTCATGAGATCGTCGAGTCAAAAGTTGTCAGCCGCCCACCGAGTACACCCCCCCTATCATTGGCCTGCGAATGCGCGTACACTCCCATTTGTAACGCTTGGATTGTTCCTTTCACCTGAACCTGGGAATTAGCCCGGGTTTTCCTGTTCGCGAGCTTCCCGGCCATTAAATTACGGAGGGCAACAAATGCCCAGCAAATTGTACGTAGGCAATCTGGCCTACTCGGTTACGAACGCTGACTTGGAACAGCTTTTTTCACAGGCTGGCCAGGTTCAGAGTGCGGCGGTGATCATGGACAAGTTCTCGGGCCAGTCGAAGGGCTTCGGCTTTGTCGAGATGGCGAACGCGGACGAGGCGTCCAAAGCGATCGCGCAGTTCAACGAGAGCGAGCTCAAGGGCAGGAACATCAAGGTGAACGAGGCCAAACCTCGCGAATCCAGTTTCGGCGGCGGCGGCAATCGTAGTGGCGGCGGTGGTGGTGGAGGCGGCGGCGGCGGTGACCGCGGCCGCAACCGCTGGTAACAGCCAACTTGGGGGCGGGCCCGGTCCCGCCCCTTTTCATTTCGGCCGGGGCCAATGAACGTTCGCCAATTATTTAGTCAATCTTGGCGATTCTATCATTTGCCCCTACGCGCCAGCATGCGCCCGTACACGATCGTTCAGACTCCTTGAGCCGGGGCACGTGACGCAACCGACGCGATCGGTCAAATCGTGAGCCAAACCCAAGGAGACCAGTTGGAAAAACGCCGCCGAGAGCAAACCCGTAAACAGAAGCAACAGGACAAACAACAGCGCCGCGTGCAGCGCGAAGCTGAAAAGCGCAACAATCCGGGCGCGACGATCGACAAGGACGCCGACCTCAAGGACATGGTTCCCGGACCGCAGCCCGGTCAGATTATCGATATCGAATGACCGCCGAGGGTTGCCACTGCTTGCCGAATCTATCGGGAGAGCCAGTGGAAAGCTCGTCGCATAATTAATCCCTTCGAATCCCTCTCCGACTTTTTCGCAAAACTTTTTCGCGACGATCGAAATTCCGGGCATCGCAGCCCGGAACTGTCTCACCGAAATCTCCTTTCCGACCGCGCGCCGGCTCTGGCGCTGACCGCATCACCCTGAGAACATAGCCTCCGCGTTGCGGATTTGGACCCGGCGCGCTATCGATCAGCGGTTGATGGCAGGCCGCGACCGCCGCACTCATGGAGATGGAAGATGGAATTTGCGCTCAGCGAAGAGCATCAGATGCTCAAGGACCTGGTTCGGCGTTTCGTCGACGATCAATTGATTCCGCTCGAGCGCGCCGTGCTCGAACGCGAAGCCGCGGGCGGCGGCACGATCGTGACGCCCGCAGAGCGCGTCTCGATCGACAAGATATCGCATGAAATGGGCTTGTGGGGGCTCGACGCGCCGACGGAATTCGGCGGGTCGGATCTGCCGACGGTCGCGATGATTGGGGTCAACGAGGAGGTCGGAAAGACCGTCACGCCTTACACCCTGCCGCCCGATTCGCCCAACCTGCGGATGCTGATGGCGACGGTCAACGATGAACAGCGTAAGCTCTACTTAGAGCCGTACGCGCGCGGCGAAAAAGTCTCGGCGATTGGTATTTCCGAGCCGGGCGCCGGTGGCGATCCAGCCGGGATGAAGACCCATGCGGAGCGCGAGGGCGACCAATGGGTAATCAACGGCCGCAAAATCTGGGTCAGCCGCGTCGCCGAAGCCGACTTTACGATCCTGATGGCGGTCACCGATAAGGCCAAAGGCGTGCGCGGCGGCATGTCCGCCTTTCTGATCGACAAAGACACGCCCGGCTTCAACGTCGTGCGCCGCATTCCGATGATTGGCGGGCTGTACACCTACGAGATCGTGCTCGAGGATTGCCGCGTGCCGGCGTCCAAGCTGCTCGGCAAGGAGGGTCACGGGTTTGCGCCGATGCAGTTGCGGCTCTCGACCCGCCGCATCCAGATCGCCTCCTGGTGCGTCGGCCTGTCGCAGCGCGCGCTCGACATGATCTGCGAATACGCCCCGCAGCGCAGCACCTTCGGCGCGCCGCTGTCCGAGCGCCAGGCGATTCAATGGTGGGTGGCAGATGCGGCCACGCGCATCCACGCCTGCCGCCTGATGACCTACGACGCCGCATGGAAGATCGACCAGGGCCGCGAGGCGCGCACCGAAGCGTCGATGATCAAGGTCTTCGGCACCGAGATGGCTACCGACATCATCGACCAGGCGATGCAGACCTACGGCGCCATGGGCATGACCAAGGAACTCCCGTTACAGTTGATGGCTTCGACCGTGCGCGCGATGCGCATCTACGAGGGTCCGTCCGAGGTTCATCGCTGGGTGATTGCGCGCAATCTGCTAGGCTTGCGCCGCTAACCCCCCGGCCGTTTGGTCCACAAGGCTCCGATCCCAATTCGCAGCAAAAAAGAAATCCCCGCTTAATATAAACTATTGCTTTAAGAACCAATAATTGGAAATCTAACACCCAGGATAGAGCAGATGCTAGGAATCGCTAGCCTACGGTCGATTTATTTCGTTTACGGATTCTGCGATGCGCTCGCCTGCGGAGTGTCAGTAGAGGTCTGCCCGTTACCTCTCAAAAGGGTGGATTCCGCGCTCTCGAAAGCCATAGGAGCTGACTGATGAGACAATTAGGGAAAAGCTATGGAGTGGCAGTTCTACGGGGACTGTATGCGCTGCTGTGTTCGGCCATGCTCCTCTTCGCCATGGGAACTTCGGCGCAGGCGCAGTCCCTGCTGACGCATCATCTGCACGAAGCAGTCGTTAGCGGTCAGGTGCAGTATTTGAACGGCCTGCCGGCTACTCAGGCCTTGCGCATCGACATTGTTCTGCCGCTACGCGACCAGGCGGCGGGGCTGGAAAAACTCCTGCAAAAGGTCACCGATCCTTCAAGCCCCTCCTACCGGCATTTCCTGACGGTGCCGGAGTTTACCGCGCGGTTTGGTCCCAGCCAGAAACATTATGACGCCGTGGTTCAATACGCTAAATCGCACGGCTTGAAGGTGGTTGGCGGTTCCCGCGATGGTCTGGATGTGCAGCTTAAGGGCTCGGTCGCGGACATAGAGGCCGCTTTCCATGTGACCATTGGGGTGTACCGGGACCCCGCGGAAAACCGCACCTTCTATTCGCCAGACCGGGAGCCGACGGTGGACCTGCCGTTCCCGCTGTGGCACGTCTCGGGTTTGGACAACTATTCGATCCCGCGTCCGGCCCTTGAGCATAGAGCTCTGGGTGCGACATCCGATACGACTGTGACGCCCGCGACCACTACGGGCTCCTGTCCTGGCAACTCCTATTGCGGCAGCGACATGCGGGCCGCCTACTACGGGGGAACGGCGCTCACCGGCGCCGGCCAGTCGCTCGGGTTGCTCGAGTACTACGGCTATAACATCGCCGACGTGAACACTTACTTCACGAACACCGGGCAAACGAACACTGTTCCTGTCGTTGGTATTCCCACCGATGGGACCAGCGTGAGCTGCACCTATCCGAGCTGTGATGATACCGAACAGACGCTTGACATCACACAGGCGGTCTCCATGGCCCCCGGGCTGGCAGCACTGAATGTGTACGTGGGGTCGAGCGATACCGCGCTTCTTAGTTCAATGTCCACACATACTACAAATGGAAAGCTGGATGCGCAGTTGAGCTCATCCTGGACTTGGGAGCCGTCGGACCCGGGCACTGACGACCCCTACTTTAAAAAGTTCGCGGCGCAGGGTCAAAGTTACTTTCAAGCGGCCGGCGACAGTGGCGCGTATAGGTCGTCTTCCCAGTATGTTTTCCCGGCGGACGATGCGAATGTCACGGCAGTCGGCGGCACGGATTTGGCGACCAGTGGCGCGGGCGGCTCCTGGGTTGCGGAAACGGTTTGGTCCGACGGCGGTGGCGGCTATTTTACGCCCGACGCTATTCCGATTCCCCTGTGGCAGCAGCTCGCTGGCGTGATCACGGGGGCCAACGAGGGGTCCACGACTTTGCGGAACGCCCCGGACGTCGCGGCAGAAGCCAATTTTGACTTTTACGTGTGTGCCAACCAAAACGGCTGCACGGCAAACTACTGGGGCGGGACCAGTTTTGCGGCGCCCATGTGGGCCGGCTACATGGCGCTGGCCAATCAACAGGCGGTCGCCAATGGCCATTCGACAGTCGGGTTCATTAATCCAACTATTTATCCGCTTGGTCTGGGGTCAGGCTATGACACCGATTTTCACGACATCACCATCGGCAGCAACGGCTACTCGGCAGTGACCGGCTACGATCTGGCGACGGGCTGGGGCAGTCCGAATACAGGCCTGATCGATGCGCTCGCCGGAACCGCATCAGGGCCGGACTTTACGATCTCGGCCTTGCCCGGCTCGCAGACAGTCCCTCCCAGCGGCAGCACGACTTACATGGTGACTATCGGCGCGCTGAAGGGCTACACCGGGACCGTCACTCCCAGCGTGACCTCCGCTCTGCCTACCGGAGTCACCGCCAGTTTCTCGCCCACGACGGTTACGGGCGGTTCCGGCACTTCGACTCTGAGCGTCTCCACGACCAGCGCCACGCCGGCTGGATCGCACGTACTGACCATTCAGGGCACCGACGGAACTCTGACTCACACCACCACCGTCACTCTGAATGTGGCCGATTTCACGATCTCGGCTTCGCCCTCCTCGCGCTCGATCGCCCAAGGGACGAGCACGAGCTACACGGTTACCGTCGGCGCGCTCGGCGGCTTCACCTCGACGGTCGGTCTGGGCGTAAGCGGGTTGCCTTCGGGAGCTACGGCGAGTTTCAGTCCTAGTTCCGTGACGGGTTCAGGGAGCTCGACGCTGACCGTGAATGCGGGCACGGCGGGGGCTGGCGGCCCTTATTCTCTCACCGTCACTGGGACCGCCGGAACCGGCCAGACTCATAACGCTCCTTCCGTATCGCTGACCATCACGGCTAGCGACTTCACGATCTCGGCTTCGCCTTCCAATCCCTCCACGAAGCAGGGGCAGAGCACCAAATCACAGATCGCAATCGGTGCGCTTAACGGCTTCACGGGGAGTGTCGGTTTGAGCATCACCAGCACGCTGCCCGCGGGTTTGACGGCGACCTTTAACCCGACCTCGATCAGCGGTTCGAACAAGTCCAACTTGACGTTGACGCCGAACGGCACGCCGGCCGGCACGTATACCCTTACCGTAACCGGCACGAGCGGTGCGCTCAGCCATTCAACCAATCTCATGTTAACGGTGAGCCTGGGGGGCAACATTACTGTGACCGCTAGGCCGACGACGGTATCGGTCAGCCGCTCTAGGAGCCCCAGCGGTACGACGACCATCACGATAACGTCGTCGAGCGGGTTCGACGGAGCCGTCGCTCTGAGTGCGAACGGTCTGCCCGGCGGCGCGACCGCCGCCTTCAGCCCGACTAGCGTGAACGTGGGTCCCAACAGCCCCGGAACCACGACCATGACGCTTAAGGTCAGCCCCACTACGAATACCGGGAACTCGAACATCTACGTGACCGGAAATAGCGGCGGCGGAGGTCCGCAGGGGCAGGCGAAAGTCACGCTCCAGGTTGGCAATTAATAGGAGAGTGAAATGGAGACGATTCGGTTTGACGATGTCGAGAAGCTGAAATCGAAAATCAGCGCGGAATACAGCGGCTGGAGCCAGCAGGTCGAGGTGACGCAGGAAAAGATCAACCAGTTTGCCGATATCACCGGCGACCATCAGTGGATTCATATCGATATCGAGCGGTCGAAACGTGAGAGCCCGTTTGGCGGGCCGGTCGCGCACGGCTTTCTGACGCTCAGCCTGATCCCGGCGTTGGAAATCGATGCGGGCTGGAAGGTCGTCGGCTATCGCAACGTGGTCAATTACGGCGCCAACAAGTTGCGCTTCATCTCGCCGGTGCCCGCCGGCGCCAAGGTCCACGCGCGCGCACGCCTGGTCGCCGTCGAGCCGCGGCCGCAGGGCACGCAGGTGACGCAGGAGACCACCGTTCACGTCGTCGGGCAGGACAAGCCCGCGCTGATTTACGAAGGAATTTTCCTTTACGTCAAACCATAACCGCCGTGGGTTCTCATTAGTTGATTGCGAGAAGGCGTCCGGCGGCGAGTGATGCCGAACGAGTGATCGGAGGTTCATTTCGTCGGCGCACCCGGGTATGGCGCAGCTTTAGCGAAGATGTTTCACGTGAAACATCTTCGCCCGCCGTTTGCGGGGAAACACTTTTTTCAGTGATTGACGCTCGCGTCGCTCGGGATGCGGCCAAGTCGTGCGGTGCGTGCTCAATCATAAAGAGCCGAGACCCTTCCCAGGCTCAGGATGACGGGGGGAGTCGCCGCTCAGCGACTGTGTTGAAGGTCAAGCAAATAGCTAGGGTTCCACGGCAGCTGGTCGCGCAGGATGGCATTGAGGATAACGAGCAGTTTACGCATGCAGGCAACCAGG
>Ga0116126_1001383_pt1 | contig 15461 bp, 11 predicted proteins | sample June2015DPH_16_5_FD_89730 | JGI IMG/M metagenome (GOLD analysis project Ga0116126, IMG submission 89730) | Peatland microbial communities from SPRUCE experiment site at the Marcell Experimental Forest, Minnesota, USA - June2015DPH_16_40 | ecosystem: Environmental > Terrestrial > Soil > Wetlands...
CCTCGCTTCAAGTATCATAGCTGGAGCAATCATTTCGATTTCTCAAGCAGGGGCGGTACCTATACCAAGGACGATCCAATCATCGTATGGACCAGCTTGATCGGGCGGGCATATCTCGAAGCGTTCGAGCAAACGGGCGAAGAACGCTGGCTGGCAATCGCCGACAGTGTCTGCCGCTGGATCATGGATCTACCGCGGGAAAAAACGGACCGGGGGGATTGCTTAAGCTATCTTGCAGATGCTCAAAGTTCGATCCATAATTCGAATATGCTGGGGGCAGCCATGCTGGCAAGGACTGCCAGACATACCGGTAATAAAAGCTATCAGGCGGTGGCAAAGTCTGCCATGGAGTACAGTTGTTCCCGCCAATTATCGGATGGTTCCTGGTGGTATGCCGAAGAGATGAAATACCACTGGATTGACAATTTCCATACAGGCTACAATCTGGACAGCCTCAAGTGCTATATTGAAAACATGGGTGACGAAACCTGGCGCGGCAACCTTCAAAAGGGGCTGACATTTTTCAAACAGAATTTCTTTGATGACAACGGCTGTCCCAAGTATTATCACAATCGCCGTTATCCGATTGATAGCCAGTGTGCTGCTCAAGCGATCGAGACACTTGCCAATTTTTCTGATAGCAAACCGTCTTGTCTTGCTCTTTCAATAAAGGTTGCTCACTGGACTGTTGAGAATATGCAGCATCCAGATGGGCATTTTTATTACCGGATTTATCCGCTCGTGAAGGCCAAAACTCCAATGCTTCATTGGGCGCAAGCGACCCTGTTCAAAGCCATGGCTCAATTATTGGAGAAGCTGAAGTATTCTTCGGAGCAGGCAAAGGTTCTAAACGTTGATTATTAAACATTTTTTAAGGCAATATGCAGGGCAGCAACCTGAATTATGTGTTGATTACGGCGGCGCGTAACGAGGAAGTATTCATTGAAAATACAATCCGGTCTGTAATAGCTCAAACCGTGTGTCCACAAAAATGGGTGATTGTGAGCGATGGTTCAACTGATCGAACTGATGATATTGTTAAAGCATATGCCGACCAGCACAACTGGATTAAGTTGATACGTATGCCTGAACGTCGGGATCGTCAGTTTGCAGCCAAGGTTCAGTGTATCAAGGCTGCTTATGACACCCTTCAGGGTCTTCGATTCGATGTTATTGCCAGTTTGGATGCCGATATAACGTTTGAAAGCGATTATATGGCATTTCTTTTGGGAAAAATGGCACAAGATGCTTCTGTGGGTGTTGTCGGAACAAGGTTTATTGAGAATTCGTTGCAGATTTACGATTATAAGTTCATGAACGCAGAACATGTTTCTGGTGGCTGTCAGGTTTTTAGACGAGAATGCTTTGATGCAATTGGCGGTTATCTGCCCATGCGAGGCGGAGGAGAAGACTGGGCGGCGGTGACGAGTGCCCGGATGAAGGGATGGCAGACTCGGAGCTACACGGCGAAATGTTTTGTACATCATCGTCCGATGGGCACCCACGGTCAGAAATTCCTGGGAGCACAGTTTTGTCAGGGGAAACGAGATTATCTGACAGGTGGTCATCCACTCTGGCAAATATTCAGATCTGTTTTTCAGATGTCAAGGAAGCCTTATTTTATTGGCGGCCTTTGCCTTTTTCTTGGGTATGTTTCGGCTTTCCTTCGGGGAATCGAGCGTCCTGTGCCAAAGGATCTGATGTTGTTCCACAGATCTGAGCAAATGGCACGACTACGCAACCTTTTGCTCTGCCGTACAAAGAATGACTTAGCCAAGAGCAAGATATAGGTGCTAATTATTTTGCTTTTTCTAAAACCACATCAAGAAAGAAAGCAATGGATTTAAAACGTGAGACCATTATTAGCCGTGACGATCTTGTGCTTGTCACAGGTGCAGCCGGTTTCATCGGTGTCAGGGTTGTGAACTCACTTCTGAAACAAGGGTTGACGAATATTCGCTGCTTTGTAAGACCTTCGAGCAATCTGGCTCCATTGAAACACGTCTTAAGTCAGCACTCTGCAACCAGGTCGGAAATAGTCTCGGGCAACCTGCTGTCGCGCGAAGACTGTGCGAATGCTGTCAAGAACGTCAAAGTCGTTTTTCATCTTGTCACAGGCCGGGGAAAGTCTTTCCCCGCATGTTTTCAAAACTCGGTTGTCACCACTAGAAATTTGCTGGATGCGACAGTGGCGGAGCACGTTCTAACCCGGCTGGTTAACGTCAGCACTTTTGCCGTTTATTCCAATATGAACCTAAAGCGTGGCGGCGTGTTGGATGAAACATGCGAAATCGAAAAGCATTTGGAGCAAAGGCATGACGCGTACGTTTATGCAAAACTAAAGCAGGAGGAACTTGTGCAGGAGTACCATAATACTCATGGAATTCCCTATGTCACGGTAAGACCGAGCGTGGTTTTTGGTCCCGGCAAAAAAGCGGTTCCAGGTGCGGTGGGGATTGATACCTTCGGTTTCTTTCTCCATTTGGGAGGCGGCAACCGGATTCCGCTGACTTATGTGGATAATTGCGCCGACGCGATTGTTTTAGCGGGACTTTTGGCAGGAATTGACGGCGAGATTTTTAACGTTGTGGATGACGAACTTCCCACCAGTCGTTTTTTCCTCCAGCATTACAAGAAGGAAGTCAAAAATTTCTGGTCGCTTTATGTCCCCTACTCGTTGTTCTATTTTTTCTGCTGCTTATGGGAGCGATATTCCAGGAGTTCGGAAGGACAACTTCCGCCTGTTTTCAACCGGCGCTTTTGTGCGTTCATGTGGAAACGCCATCGTTTCACAAATTTGCGACTCAAAGACAAGCTTGGCTGGAAACCGGAAATTCCGATGAAGGAGGCGCTTCGCCGCTATTTTGAATATCAAAGAAATGGGGAAAAGCTCTCATGATTAGGGCTGCAATCATTGGGTGCGGGATGGTGGCGGACCAGCATGCCGAACAAATTTGTAGAATTTCGGGGTGCAAAATCGTTGGTGTCTGCGACACAGAGCCGCTCATGGCGCGCCAATTAGCGGATCGATTTCATGTGCTGCAATATTTTGATGACGTTTCAAAAATGTTAAAATTGGCCCGGCCAAACGTCGTGCATATTACCACGCCGGCTCAAAGTCATTTTCCGCTCGGGAAAATATGTCTGGAAGCAGGCTGCCACGTTTATTTGGAGAAGCCGTTCACAGTCACTGCCCAACAGGCCGGGGAATTGCTTGCCTTGGCAGAGGCCAGGGGGTTGAAAGTGACGGTCGGCCATAACCTTCAGTTCAACCCTGAGGCAATCCGTATGCGTGCGATGATAAAGGATGGATTTATTGGAGGGCCGCCTGTCCACATGGAATGCATGCAGTGCTTTTCCCATGACGACCCAACCTACGGCAAGGCGCTTCTGGGTGACCGTGGCCACTGGGTTAGATCTCTGCCCGGTTCGCTTCTGCACAACCTCATCAGCCACGGTATTGCCAAAATCGCTGAATTTATGCCAACCGACCACCCGAAAGTCATCGCCCATGCTTTCTCCAGTCCATACTTGAACAGCATTGGGCAAAGCGACATTGTTGATGAATTGCGGGCGATCATCCACGATGGTGGAAATACAACTGCCTACTTTTCCTTCTCTACCCAGCTCGGTGCCGCCAACAACCAAATCTGTCTTCATGGAAAGAAGGCGTCACTAATTGCGGATAGCACCAATCACATGCTTGTTCCAATAAAACAGAACCATTACAAGAGTTATCTGCGTTTCTTTCTGACGCCTCTCATCTATTCCAAGCAATACAGGCGTAATTCATGGTACAATATAAAACAGTTCATCAAAAAGGATTTTAGCATGGATTATGGCATGAAAAAGCTGACTCAATCGTTTTACCGATCTGTTGAAAATGGAACACCGGTACCAATCCCATATCGGGAAATATTGACCACGGCTCGGATTATGGATGATATATTCGCCCAAATCCCGAAAAAGTCCTGTTGAATTTGATTCATCTGTTGAGTATTTAAGTCTGACTCTACAGAATTTAGAACTCTATAAAAAATCCCGTTAATATGCCGACTGTCATTCATACCGACTGTCGTTACTACATAGGGAGCATGCCATGTGCCTTCCACAAGAAGGATGGCAGGCTATGTGAAGGCTGTGCCGACTACGCTCCTATTCGCACACGGATTTTGATTGTAAAGCTTGCGGCTATTGGAGATGTCCTGCGTACCACCAGCATCTTGCCTGCGCTCAAGCAGAAGTACCCGGATGCGGAGATTACCTGGATCACCAAGACTGATGCGACGCAATTGTTGAAAGACAACCCAGCAGTTGACCGGGTCTTCGCGGTTGAAACGAATTATCTTGAATACTTGAAGAACGAATCGTTCTCCGTGGGGATTTGTCTTGATGCAGATGCCCATAGCGCCACGATACACAGTGTCGCTCGATGCGAGACACGGTTTGGCTTTGTTGCTGATTTGGCGGGAAAAGTCAAACCGGCGAATGATGCGGCCAGGGAGTGGTGGTTGATGGGGTTGAATGATGCGCTGAAAAGGCGGAATCGCAAGACGTACCAGCAGATCATGTATGAAATTTGTGAGCTGCCGCTGCCGACGGTTCCGCCCCGCCTTTATTTGAATAACAACGACGAATCGGCTGTTAGAGCCCTGCGGGAATGTGCTTCACTGCGAAACACAAATCAGATCATAGGTATCAATACCGGTGGCGGCGGGCGATGGCAGCTCAAGAAATGGACGTTGGAGGGATATATTGGATGCATCAATCTCCTCAAGGAACAACATCCCGAGGCAGGCTTGGTGCTGCTAGGTGGGCCGGAAGAGGTGGATTTGAACAAACGCATTCTCAATGCCGTTGGTGACAAGGTGGTTGACGGCGGCTGTCAGAATTCCCTCATGCAATTTGCGTCACTGGTCAACATGGTGGACGTGCTGCTCACGTCGGATAGTCTTGCAATGCACATCGGCGTTGCACTTGATAAACCCACTGTCGTCCTGGTCGGTCCCACTTCGCCTTGGGAGCTGGATGTGTTTGGCAAAGGGGAGATACTCCACAGTGGCATTGAATGCCTGGCGTGTTATTTATCCCGTTGCGATAAAAAGATCAATTGCATGAACACCCTTTCTCCAGAATACGTGGCCGGAAGAATTACCGAATTTTTGCCGCGCACCGCCGAACCATCTCGTCACAAATACGCCGGATGCAAGGCATGAGAGTATTAATGCTTTTCCCTTATGCGCCGCTGCCACCGCCACTTGATTTGGCCGGCACCAAGCGCAACCTGCCTTTCTTCCTGGAATTGGCCAGGCGCCATGAGGTTTCAGTGCTTTCTTATGGCACTCCAGAAGAGGAATCGTTGTTCCGCAACAGCTATGGCAGGCTATGTAGCGAAGTAAGGTTTATTGACCGCAGACGTCCGCGCATCATCGGCGCATTGCAACTTTTATGGCTGTTGGCGAGAGGGCGAAGTTCATTTCGAATGCTTTATCGGTCGTCCATGCAGCAAGCCATCAACGAAATGACGGCTTCACGGCAATTTGATATTATCCATTGTTGCGTTCAAATGTTTGGGTATTTCAGATTTCCTGAAGGAGTTCCTGTTACCAGTGATACCCATGAAGTCAAGTATGATCTGTTGCGCAGAACCGCCAAAAACACGCGCAATTTTTTTTGGAAGCTTTTTTTGTATCTTTCTTACCGGTTTGGCAAATCGGACGAGATCGAGCTTTGCAAAAAGTTTGACCTCCTGATCGCCACCACGGAGCGGGACTTGAACCTCTTTAAACAAGACATGCCTGAGCAGAACATGGCCGTCATCCAGAATGGTGCGGGCGAAGGCTTTTTTGAGGATCTCGGAATTGAACCTGAACCGTTCACGATGGTTTTTACCGGTTTGTTTACTCATCTTCCAAACAGTCAGGGCATGGTCTGGTTCCTCCGCAAGGTCTTCCCCCGCATACTGGAGGAAGCACCGGAAGCGCGCATTTATGTTGTTGGAAAAAGCCCGACGCGCGAATTGCTCGCCATGGTTTCTGAAAGCGTCATTGTCACTGGCTTCGTTGAAGATGTCCGCCCTTACATGGCCCGTTCCCAGGTTTTTGTTGTTCCACTTCTGGCCGGCGGCGGCATCCGTGGCAAAGCTTTGGAAGCAATGGCCATGAGAAAGCCGATTGTCACCACGACGGTTGGCGTCGAAGGTATTCATCTCCGCGATCAAGAGTCGGCCCTGTTCGCTGACACGCCGGAGACTTTCGCCAAAGCGGTCATCCGAATGTTCCGCGACTCGGATCTTCGGGAGCGAATTGCCAGAAATGCCTTCGTGACCGCTCAACAGCATTACAAATGGGCTGCCAAAGGCGGGGAACTCGACAGGGCACTGTGTTCAGTGGTTGAAACACGCTCGCCGAAGACTAGCAAAAAAATCAATACCTGGTGCAGCCCTCAAAAGCCAATTGCTGTTGGCAAGGCACAGCAGTCTTAAATAACCTGAACCATTCCATTGTGGGAGTGACTCAACATGGCTGGTTATTTTAATGATACATTGGTATGCCTCCAATAATCGCCCTTCTTTTGTGCCTTTTTTTCGTGGGCGCGCTGCTGAAGATTGACTACCAGCGGTCAGCCGGCTTGAGCAAAGGCCTGTGGATACCCTCCCTGTGGTTTCTTTATTGCGCCACGCGGCCCTTGACGGAATGGTTCCAGGGCGGCCAATATGCGGAGCCGGGCGCATTCACGATTGAATCGGGCAGCACGTTGGACCGGAATGTTCTGACCATCTTGATTGTAATCGGCTTGATAATTCTACAAAAGAGAAGAATCAACTGGACAAAAATCTTTAGAGATAATCGTTGGCTGGTGGCGCTCCTGGTTTACATGCTGGTCAGCATTCTCTGGTCGGACTATCCATTCGTCTCCTTCAAACGATGGATCAGAACCGCGGGTACACTGATAATGGCCTTGGTGGTGCTCAGCGAGGCGTCACCCTATGAGGCCATGCAGGCCATCATCAGAAGGGTGATCTATGTGGTGATTCCCTTTTCCGCCCTGCTGGTGAAATATTTCCCCAGAATTGGAATCATCTTTGGCCGTTGGGACGGTTTGCCTTTCTATGCCGGGGCCACCATCAATAAGAACACCTTGGGCGAGATCTGTATGCTCTCGGTGTTTTTCATTGTTTGGTCCTTAGTCCGGCGGCGGGAAGGAAACGATCCCGGCGTGACCAGACATCAGACTCTGGCCGAGATCATGATCCTGGCATTAACCTTGTTTCTCATGAAAGGCCCCAGCGGATATGGGGCCACCTCCCTGAATTACAGCGCCACTTCCCTTGTGGTGCTCCTGGCCGGCCTGGCCACGTTTTTCACGCTCCGGCGGTTGAAAGCCCACATTGCGTATCTGGGCCGGGTGATCTGCCTGGCGCTGCTGGGAGCCGGGCTGATCGCGTTGCTGTTGAACGTGCTGGACATCTCGCCGGTGGCGCTCGTCGCCAAATCCGTGGGACGCAACGCCAACCTGACGGACCGGACGGACTTGATTTGGGCCGTGCTGCTGCCCATTGCCTGGAAGCATCCCGTGTTGGGACTGGGCTACGGGGCTTTTTGGATCGCACCCGTGCCGGATCTGACCCTCGATGTAAACGAGGCGCACAATGGCTATCTGGACGTGTTCATCGAGCTGGGGGTGGTGGGATTGGTCCTGCTGCTGTTCATGTTTGTGGAGTATTTTAAGAAGGCCAAAAGGGAGTTTCAGGGTTACTTTGATTGGGCCGCCTTTCGCCTCTCGTTTCTGCTGATCATCCTGTTGCACAACTGGACGGAGACCACCCTGCTGCGCTCCCGGGAAATTTTGTGGAATCTTCTGGTGCTCTTTCTGGTGGTTTTTCCGGGAGACTGGGTTCGGCGGCAGGTGCCTGTGCCAGCTCCGGTGGAAGAGTTGCATTCAGAGTTGGAAGTCACAGAGTTGGAGGTCAAGTAATTCCACCAGTTCGGTCCCGTGCCTAATTTGCAAGCAAATGCTTCAGTCTTTTGGACACACACTGGCTTTGTTGAGCCCGTGGATTATCTTCAACCAGTCTAAAAAAACGATGAATTTGCCTGTTTGGTTGTCATAATGCGGTTGAAAGCGCGAAGCGCGCCTGCGGCAGATCTTACGGCATGAGCCTTGGCACGGTTGACGCTTAATGCAACGGCATATTGTATGAGTTTTGAATTCGACTTCTTAAAATGTGGTTTTAGACTTTATTTTCAAATGGGAAGAATGATTAATGCTTTTACGTCAAGTTGGTTGTTGTTGCCGGCTTTTCTCGTCACCCTCTCGGTTCACGCGGCGACTTATCAAGCGGCGACTTATTATGTGGCGACCAACGGCAGCGATTCATGGAACGGGCTGACTCCGGCTTGGGACGGCACGAACGGGCCTTGGGCGACGTTCGCAAATATTCCCGGTACTGCCAGCCCCGGAACTACGTTTTACATTGAGGGCGGTATCTGGTCGCACACCAATGACAGCACGGCTACGATGTTTAATTTGTGGGGCGTCAGCGGCACTTCAACTTCGCCGGTCATCATATCCAATTATCCCGGCGCGACTCCCACCATTTACGGCAGCGGGCCAAACAACTACGTTTTGCAGGTAAAATACGCGAACTGGGTAAGGATATTCGGACTCGTCATCACCAATGCCTACCGCTGTGCCGATGTGACCGGCTCGACCAATTGTGAGATTGCCAACTGCGTGTTCACCGGGGGAAACACGAACTATGGCTTTCTGTGTCCATTCACGATGGATACCGGCTCACAGTCCAACTGGATTCACAATAATCAGGTGGATGACGCGCTCGCCGCGCCTGTGTGCGACTCCACTCATTGCTTTCTGTTCGGTCAATTCTACGCTGTAGATTTGACCTCCTATAACATCATTGAGAGCAACATCTGTTTTCACGCGGGGCATGATGTGCTGGGCATTTACGGCCCCAATAATTATGTCCACGGTAATTTCATCCATAATGAGAACTGGTTTTTCAGGCTCGATTTGCAAACCAATGCAGCGCATCGCTGTGTTGAAATCGGAGGGGTTGTGGGTTACGGCAATGTGTTCGATGGAAACCGCGCCCAAGACGCGGGGTTTTGTTACAGCACACCACACGGCATTGAGATTGACGGCCCGGCCAACAACATTGTTCGTCGGAACGTTTTTTACGGCAATAGTTATTCTGGAATAACCATTTATGGAGGGAAGATCGGTGGCAATATATACTGGGGCAGCAACTATGTGTATAATAACACCATTGCAGGGAATGGTTTTGGACCGGACTCCAGCATCGTATACACCACCAACTCGTCTGGAACATGGACGCCGCCGGTTCCTTATCAGACAAACACCTTCTACCCAGAATGGGAGCCGGCCATCACCATTGCGAACAGCGGAACTAATTTTTTAGTAAACAATCTGTTTTCTGGAAACAAGTATGATGGCACTTATGGCGCAGGTGAATCATTTAACTATGCTGTTGCTGATTATCGTGGCAACCTGACCAATTCAATGGCATCAGCAGGGTATGCCGACACCAACGATGGCGGAGCATGGAGCCAGACGCAGCCGAATTTTGCGCTGACTTCAACCAGTCCGGCAATTGATAATGGAGTTTTTCTGACAACCATAACCTCGTCATCGGGCAGCGGCACTTCGTTCAATGTTGCCAATGCAGGCTGGTTCTTTGCCGGATTGACAGCGGCGGGTCATACTGTGCCGGGAGATTCGATTCAACTGCAAGGTCAAATCAACACGGCCACAATCACCGCCATTTCTGGCAGCACTATTACGGTGAACAGTTCGTTGAATTGGACAAACGGGCAGGGCGTGGCGTTGCCTTATTCCGGTACTGCTCCCGATGTGGGAGCATTCGAGTATCCAACCCCGGTAACAGGTCAATTGGCACCGCCTTCAGGACTCAAGGTGCTGACGGGAAAATAGATCATCACGATTGCAGCCGGGTTCGTCGCGCCACCTGTCATGCCCTGTCAGGAGACTCGATTCAGCTACAAGACCTGACAAGCACGGCAACCAGCATTGAACCAAAACAACGCTGCTAAGAATTCAATGCAATCTATCAAACACTTCCTGCAAGAAACGCTGCGGCGAATCGGCATTTATAACAGACTAAAAGCATCGATCTTTTATGATTTTTATTGGCGCATTGCGGGCAATCAAATTATCATGGCCAGATCGGAAGAAGTTGATTTTTATCGAAACCTTTTACAGGGCTTGAAAAAAGGGAATATGATATTTGATATTGGAGCCAATCACGGGCACAAAACGGACATTTTTTTAAGACTCGGGGCACAGGTTGTTGCAGTTGAGCCAGATGAATACAATCAAAATGTGCTCAAGCAGAAGTTCTTGAAGCTCCGTTTTTCGAGCAAGCCTGTCTTTATTGTAGGAAAAGCCGTGAGCGATCGCAAGGAAACCGCGGAGATGTGGATTGAAAAACCGGGATCTGCAATGAACACTTTAAGTCGCAAATGGGCAGATACACTGCGCATGGATGGTAAGCGGTTTGGACACACTCTGGACTTTAGGAGCCATAAAAAAGTTCAAACTATCACCTTGGAGGATTTGATTAATAAGTTTGGTCCTCCGTTTTTTGTAAAAATTGATGTTGAGGGTCACGAAGCCCCAGTCCTGCGAGGACTCAAACATTCTGTTCCGTTTTTGTCATTTGAGATTAATCTGCCAGAGTTCATGCCGGAAGCGCTGGAATGTATCGAGTATCTTGCTCACCTCAATGCAGACGGCCAGTTCAATTATACTGCCGATTGCACTCGCGGCTTTGCATTAGACCGCTGGAGTGGAAAATCTGATTTTCTAAATGCGCTTAGAGCGTGTCAAGAAACAAGCATTGAAATCTTTTGGAGGAATGCAGGATAGGTTTTCTCGCCGCTTGAATCCTTCAAAACCTAGCAGGACTCGGAAACTTACTTCTGGTTGCATTTTAGCATGTTCCAAATGTCGCCAAGAAAACTTTACAGCCGATTATTGAGGAAAACATTCTTGATGGTTCTACGGTTCACACGGACGAATTGAAATCCTACAAGGGACTGAAAAGAGCGGCTACAATCATCAAACTGTAAATCATGCCGCTGGCGAATAGCGCCTCGAACGGTCAATACTTTGCCGCCGAGGATTCGGTTGTCTCGGCTGATAGCACCACGGGAAAATACTTGTTGAGAAGCAGGCACGTCAGCATAAGCCATTGCCAAGGCATTCGATGAAAAATTCAAACAGCGCAACAATCAGGCGGGAACGCCTGGACCCCTTAACCACGTGGCGGTTCTTCGCTGCCGCATCGGTGGTATTCTACCACTGCACCAACGGAGTGTTTCTCGCAGCGCCAGCTTGGTTCCATAACCTGACTCAAAACGGTTATCAGGCTGTGACCTTCTTTTTCGTATTATCGGGGTTTGTCCTCGTTTACAACTATCACAAGGCGGATGCCGCAAGCGGGTTGAAAGGAACGCGTGGCGGCTTCTGGATCGCGCGCATGGCGCGCATCTGTCCAACATACATTCTGGCTCTGTGTATCGCATTGCCGGCGTATTTTTACTATGGTCTCGTTAAACAGACGATTTCCCCGATCTCCTTTGGGCTGGGCTTGCTTTTCACGCCATTGTTGTTACAGGCTTGGCTGCCCATCGCTGGGGTCTGGAATGGCCCGGCTTGGTCGCTTTCCGTGGAGGGTTTTTTCTACCTGTGTTTTCCCAAGTTTGTGCAATACCTTGCCCGGAAGACTTGGCGCTGGTGCTTCTGGGTTGCTTTGGTGGGAGTTGTTTCATTTAATCTGGTTAGATACTACTTGTGCCCCTTGTCTGAATCCGGGGCGGCCACAGAACCCGAGGGCTATTTGCACCACTTTTGCGCATATTTTCCGCTCGCCCATCTGCCCACGTTCATTTTCGGCATGGCCTTGTGCAAGGCTCACCTTTCTCTGCCATCTGAAGTCCGTCAGCGTTATCAGAATTCCATTCTGCTCGTGAGTCTGGGTATTCTGCTGACCCTTTTTTGCCTGCATGGCAGGATCAGTCCGATATTTCTTTCGGATACGCTGCTGGTGCCGTTGTATGGCGCCATAGTATTTGCTTCGGCAAATTGCACTGGAACACTCAATCGCATCTTGAGCCACCGCTGGCTGGTCGAACTGGGAGAAGCCAGTTACGCCATATACATCCTCCATATCCCTCTGGTCTGGTGGGCAACACGGGTCAAGAGCCTCTTTCCCGCCTTTCCGGACAAGGACAATGTTTTCTTTTGTTGCTATTTTGTAGCGCTGCTGGGCACCTGTGTTTTCATCTATGAGCGTTTTGAGAAGCCCATGAAAAAGTGGGTCACCCATAGACTTGGCACCGCCTTCTTGAAACCTACAGGGAAAGAGTCGAGTGCCAGCGAAGCGGGTATTCGCCACATTCCTGAGCCGACGACTCCTTTGGAACTCCATTCCGGATCGCCCCGCCCCCTGATGACCCCGCCATTCAGCAATTTAGACGTTGATGGCTGAAGCCGTTCGGACACCTTGATGGAAGGGTGGCCTGTGGGCTAGTTGTCCGGCCGCTTGTGTTGACTTTGAGACTCGAAATGCAACCGCTCGTCTCCATTCTTATCCCTGCCTTCAATGCTGAAAGCTGCATTGGTGAAACAGTCCAGTCTGCCTTGGGACAGACATGGCCAAGGAAGGAAATTATCATTGTTGACGATGGCTCCACCGATGACACGCTGACATTGGCGAAAAGATTCGAGTCCAAGTTGTTGAAAGTCCTGCATCACGATCGTCGGGGGGTCTCAAAGACCCGAAACGCCGGGCTGATGGCCGCACAGGGAGATTTGATCCAGTTTCTGGATGCCGACGATATACTGCATCCTTTCAAAATCGAAAGCCAGGCAAAGGCCCTGGCCGCTGAAGGGAATGAAACGCTCGCAACGGGCAGGTTTGGAGCATTTTATTATCGATTGCACAAGGCCGTCCTCAAGGATTCGAATCTTTGCAGGGACCTGGATCCAGTTGAATGGCTGATGATCCGCTTTGCCGAGAATTGTTGGATGGCCTCTCACGCCTGGCTGACGCCCCGGCGGTTGATTGACCGGGCGGGGAATTGGGACGAACGACTTGTTCTCGATGAGGATGGGGAGTTCTTCTGTCGTTTGGTGTCACTCTGTAAGGCTGTCAAGTTTGTCCCCGAAGCGGAGGCCTATTACAGAGTGGGCAACCTTGGCAGTCTGTCAAATGGCCGGACGCAGCGGGCGATGGAATCGCTGCTTTTGGCCATGGAGCTAAGCATCGGCCATCTGAGATCGTTGGAGGATAGCGAAAGAACCCGAAAAGCTTGCGTCAAATTCATTCAACACACGCTGTTGTCCTATTACTCCAACGAATATGGAATCATGGAAAGGGCGGAAAAACTGGCAAATTGCCTGGGCGGCACATCGAGGGCGCCGGATGTCGGCTGGAAAATCGCCATAAGCCGGGATTTGCTGGGTTTCAAGAATACGCTCAAAGTTATTCATCTCAAGAGACGCTTGGCCGCCAAGGCACACCGAAGTCTTGATTATGTGCTGTTCAAGCTCGAAAGGCAGAAAATTTGAGAACAAGGTCGCCCTATGGCGCAACCGCGCCGACGATGTCGAGCGTATCGCGGGACCGCAGGCATCTCAACGGCCAAGCCATCCTTGATGCAGTATTGGGACAAAGCTATCTTTCGCATGGAAAAGTCAACCGGCAATGGGAGCGATTAAATATCCCAGGTCTCCTACAGTCACCCCAGTCACTCCAAGGCTGGCACAGTGCGCCAGACAGCAATTCCTCCACGAGTGAAATTGGGACACAATACGGCCCGGCATCAGGGCGGTTGGAATTCCTGAAAACAGTCGCCTCTGGCAACACACGATTGATGACATTGATAGGTTCCAACTGATATATGCCGTCTTCCAGGGAAAATTCCACGCGCACGCGTGATCTCAAAGCAGATCAAGGCGAGGCAGCCGGCGCAACGGTGTCCCATGCCCCTACGCCAGGGCGGTCTTTGTCAGCCGATAAAAGTGCTGCCATCGAAGAAGCGAATGCGGGCCATCTCGCGACAGACCATCTGCTGGCCGATTTGAAACGTCGCACGATTTCCAGTGGAATGGTGACGATTTCGGCGCAGGGCGCCAAGTTCGCCCTCGCCATGCTTTCCACGATGATTCTGGCACGGCTGCTCGTCCCAAGGGATTTCGGCCTCGTCGGGATGGCCACAGTGGTCACGAGCCTTGTGCGGATTTTCAAGGATGCCGGACTATCCACCGCCACCGTGCAGAAAGAAAAGATCACGCACGCCCAGGTTTCCAACCTGTTTTGGATCAATGTTGTCGTCAGCGCGGCGTTGAGCTTGTTCATCGCCGCCATGGCACCCGCCATTGCCTGGTTCTTTCGTGAGCCGCGATTGGTTCCAATTACGCTCTTCCTCTCCATCACGTTTTTAATAAGCGGTTCCACCGTCCAGCATATGGCCTTGCTCAACCGACAAATGCGCTTCAAAACGCTTGCAGTCATTCAGATCGGTTCCATGACCGCCGGGTTTTTGACCGGCGTCGGCATGGCGCTTTCAAATTGTGGCTACTGGTCGTTGGTTGGCTCCAGCATCGCAACCGAGGCGGTTGGGTTTCTTCTGACTTGGTCGGCCTCTCGCTGGCGTCCCCAATTGCCGGTTCTGCATAGTGGAACCCGATCCTTGGTCGGGTTTGGAGCCAATCTCACCGTGGCAAATTTCATTGATTCTCTTTCCAGAAATGTTGACACGCTTTTACTCGGCCGGTTTTACGGTGCTTATTCGGTCGGGATCTACTCGCGGGCGATGGCTTTGCTCATGCGGCCCTTGAACGAGCTTCTAAGCCCGGTTATTACCGTGTTTGAAACAACGCTTTCGCGGCTCCAGGGAGAACCCGAGCGCTACCGCCGCACTTTCCTGCAAATATACAATTCCATGGCGCTGGTGGGTTTTACGGCAACAGCACTTTTGCTTGCCTTGGCGCGGCCCGCCACCTTGGTTTTGCTGGGTTCTCAATGGGAAAAAGCATCTGTCATATTTGCGGGATTCACCGGTTTGGCGCTTTATGCCCCTCTGGCCAGTGGTTTAGGCTGTTTGCTCATCACCCAGGGCCGCGGTCGCGACTTGTTTGTTAATAGTGTGGTTGCCAATATCATGGTTGTCACCGCCATCCTTGGCGGGCTGCCTTTTGGCCCTGCCGGTGTGGCGATCGGTTGGTCTGTTGGTGCTTTGTTGGGCGCCATGCCATATACTTACTACAAGGCAGGGCGCCAAGGGCCCGTGCATACGCGGGACTTCTGGCTGGTTTTTTTGAAACATCTGCCATTGTGGGGTGTTGTCTTCGGCACCACTTTCATGATGCGCCTCCTGGTTGGAGATATGAAA
>Ga0116126_1001384_pt1 | contig 15439 bp, 14 predicted proteins | sample June2015DPH_16_5_FD_89730 | JGI IMG/M metagenome (GOLD analysis project Ga0116126, IMG submission 89730) | Peatland microbial communities from SPRUCE experiment site at the Marcell Experimental Forest, Minnesota, USA - June2015DPH_16_40 | ecosystem: Environmental > Terrestrial > Soil > Wetlands...
GCATACCAGTCTGCGAAGCGCGCGGGACTTGATCTTTCGCCGCGCCAGACGCACCCCCCGCCAGACCCAATACAACTGCGAAGAGCCGAGGATCAGAAGAATGATTGCGAAAAAGGACATCGGGGAAAAGAATTATAGCCACGGATGAACACAGATGAACACGGATAAGAGTCTGGTTACTGATCTGTGTTCATCTGTGTTCATCCGTGGCTCGAAATGGATCAACTAGTGGTCGCGCTCGGTCACCAGGTCGGTCACCGCTATCAGCGCCCGCTGGTAAGCCGATTCCGGAAACTCGCTCATCACCTGCCGCGCCCGCTCGGTGAACGTCTGGGCGCGCTCGCGAACCCGGTCGATGCCGTCATAGCGCTCCACCAGCGCCAGAATCTGCGCGAACGGCACGCGCTGGTAGCTTCGCTGTTCCAGCACCGTCTCGACCAGCCGGCGCCCGGCGGGCCCGGCGCTTTCGAGCGCGTAAACCAGCGGCAGCGTGACTTTGCCCTCGCGCAGATCGCCGCCCACCGGCTTGCCCAGCACATTTTCGCGGGCCGTGAAATCCAGCACGTCGTCGATCAACTGGAACGCCATCCCCAGGTTCCAGGCGAACTCGCCCAGCTTTTCCTGGGTCTGCGCATCGCTGTGCGCCGACACCGCGCCCAGCCGCGCGCACACCGAAAAGAGGCGCGCCGTCTTGCGGTCCACCAGCTCCATGCAGTCGGCTTCGGTGATATCGATGCGGCCGATGCGCTCGAGCTGCAATAGCTCGCCCTCCACCATCATTTGTGTGAGGCCGATCAGCAAATCGAGGATCAGGAAATTGCGTTCCCGCAGCGCGATCTGGAAGGCCTGCATGTACAGCCAGTCGCCGGCGAGCACGCAGGTGTGGTTGCCCCACTTGACGTTGCTCGACGGGCGGCCGCGGCGCGTTTCGGCGGCGTCGATGACGTCGTCGTGCACCAGCGTGGCGGCGTGGAGCAGCTCCACCACCGCGCCCATCTGGATGGCGCTGGGTCCGGCATTGCCGTGCCCCACCAGCTTGGCCGACATCAGCAGCAGCGCGGGGCGCAGCCGCTTGCCGCCGGCCGATTGCAGATAGCGCCCGACCGCCGTGACCGCGTCCACGGAAGCCACCGACTCGGCGGAAATCTTCTTCTCCACCTGGTCCAGGTCGTTGCGAACCAGATCGAAAATTCCCCGCGCTGCCTGGGCCTGCCCGAGCTTGCCTAAACTCATGTTTGGTTCCCCAGTTTAACCGTTTGGAGTCCCGCCCCGCAAACAGAGCCGCTCGAAATTGTCCGCCGTCATCGCGGCAACCTCCTCGATCGTCTGGCCCCGCACGTCGGCCAGCCGGCGCGCGGTCTCGATCACAAAGGCCGGCTCGTTGCGTTTGCCGCGGTGCGGCACCGGCGCCAGGTAGGGGCAATCGGTCTCGATCAGGAGGCGATCGGCGGGCGTAATGCGCGCCGCCTCGCGCACCGGTTCCGCTTTCGGAAACGTCAGCACGCCACCGAATGCCAGGTGGAAGCCGGCGTCCAGCGCCTGCCGCGCCTGCGTGGCGTCGCCGGTGAAACAATGCACTACCCCTTCGCCGCGCCACTCGCCGCGCAGGATTTCGAAAGTGTCGTCCCAAGCCTCTCGCGTGTGGATGATAATCGGCAGCTTGCCCTCTGCCGCGATAGCCAACTGCCGCGAAAACACCGCGCGCTGCACGTCGCGCGGCGAAAAATCGTAATGATAGTCGAGACCGATTTCACCGATGGCCACAACCTTTGGATGCGCGGCCAGCTCGCGGAGACGCTCGAAAGTTTCTTCGGGCGCTTTCGAGGCATCGTGCGGATGCACACCCACGGTGGCCAGCACGAACGGATACTCTTGAGCCAGCCGCACCCCGGCTTCCAAATCGGGCGGTCCGCTGCCGGTGCCGATGGCGAGCATTCGTTCCACTCCGGCGGCGCGGGCGCGCTCGATCACCGCCGTGCGGTCTTCGTTGAATTGAGCGTCGTCCAGGTGGGTGTGCGAATCGATCAGCCTCACTTGAGGCGCGCTCCCACCGGGATGTCCTCGTGGAAGCCCGCCAGCACCGGCTTGCCGCCTTCCACCGACGCCGCCACGATCATCCCGTTCGATTCGATGCCACGCAGCTTCCGCGGCTCCAAATTGGCGACGATGACGACCTTGCGGTTCACCAGTTGTTCCGGCGTGTAAGCCTCGGCGATGCCGGCGACGATGCTGCGCGGCTCGGCTTCGCCGATGTCCACTTTCATGTGCATCAGCTTGTCGGCGCCCTTGACGCGCTCGGCGGAAAGGACCAGGCCCACGCGGAGATCTACCTTGCTGAAATCTTCGATTGGGATCTTCGGCGATGCCGGCGCCGCGGGTGCGGCTGGCGCCGCGGTCTTGCCCATCATCACGGCTTGCTCGGCGGTGACTTTCTCTTCGAGCGCGCGCATTTGCTCGATGGCCGGCTTGGCCTCGATGCGCGGGAAGACGGGCGAAACTTCGCCGATCTGCTGGCCGGGTTGGAGACCACCCCATGCGAGCGTTTCGAATCGAACGCTTTCGATGGGCTCCTTCATGCCGAGCTGCGTCCAGATCTTCGGCGCGGATTGCGGCAGCACAGGGTAGACCAGCGCGGTGGCGATGCGCAGCGCCTCGGCCGCCGTATACAGCGTGGAATCGAGCCGCTTTTGCGCTTCCGGATCGCTGGCCTTCCGCGCCAGGTTCCACGGCGCTCGCGCAACGATGAACTTGTCTACGGCCGAGATCAGGGCCCAGATCGCCTCCAGGCCTTTCGAGAACTCGAATCGGTCGAACGCAGCCTGCACGGTGTCGACCGTCTGGCCAGCGAGCGCGGCGATTTCCGGCTCGGTTCCCTCCGGCACCACGCCCTTCCGGTACTGGTGAATCATCGTCAGCGTTCTGCTGGCCAGATTGCCCAGGCCGTTGGCGAGATCCGAATTATATCGGCCAATCAACGCATCGTAGCTGAAGCTGCCGTCCTGCCCGAAGACGACTTCGCGCAGCAGGAAGTAGCGCAGCGCATCCGCGCCCATCTCCTCGCGAATCGGTTCGGAGCGCACGATGTTGCCGCGCGACTTCGACATCTTGTCGTTCTCGAACAGCAGCCAGCCGTGCGCGAAAATCCGTTTCGGCAAGGGAAGCCCGGCCGCCATCAGGAACGCCGGCCAGAACACGGCGTGGAAACGCACGATCTCCTTGCCGATCAGGTGCAGGTCGGCCGGCCACAGTTCTTCGCCATCCACCGTCTTTCCCGCGACCGCACTCATATATGTGGTCAGCGCGTCGAACCAAACATAGAACACGTGCGGCGCTTCGCCTTCCACAGGGATGCCCCACTTGATGTTGGTCCGCGTGATCGAAAGGTCGGTCAGGCCGCCCTTGACGAACGAGATCACTTCGTTGCGGCGCGTATCCGGTTGAATGAAATCCGGCTGCGAGTCGTACAGATCGAGCAGCTTGTCCTGGAACGCCGACAGCTTGAAGAAGAAGTTCTCCTCGGTGATCGATTCGGTGGGCCGGCCGCAGTCCGGGCACGGGTCGCCGGGCTTGGCGTCGTTCACATAAAGGTTGTCGAAGATGCAGTATTGGCCTGTGTAAGAGCCTTTATAAATGTAACCATTGTCGCGGCAGCGCTTGAACAAGTCGTTGACCACGCGCGCATGTTGTGGACTGGTGGTGCGCTGGAAGTAGTCGATCCCGAGGCCGAGCATTTGCCATTGCCGCTCGAACTCCGCCGCGATCACATCGCAGAATTCCTGCGGCGTCTTGCCGGCGCGCTCGGCCGCGCGCTCCACGTTCACGCCGTGCTCGTCGCTGCCGGTGGTCAGTACGGCATGGTAGCCCTGCATCCGTTTGAAGCGCTTCAGCAAGTCGGCCACGATGGTAGTGTACGCGTGGCCGATGTGCGGCGCGGCGTTGACGTAATAAATCGGGGTGGTGAGATAGTATTTCATTTTTCTTGGTTCAGGTAAGCGGAATTCGCTTCCGCGATGATGTGTTTCAGGGCCACGCCGGAGGCCAGCGCCAGCTTGCGGCAGTCCTCGTACTCGGGCGTGAAATAGCCTTCGCTGGTGACCTTCACGCGCACTTTGCCGTACTGCGTTTCCACTTCCCGCAGCGTGCGCGCCTGCACCCGCCTTTCGGCGGAATAAAAGCGCAGGCCGATCGTCGAAGTCTCCGAGAAGATCAACTGCGCGATGGCTTCGCGGTGCTCTGGTTTGGCGATCACGCGCAGCAGGTGGCCGGGGCGGCCCTTCTTCATGATGATCGGCTCCAGCGAGACATCGAGAGCGCCGAAATCCCACAGCCGGTCGGTCGAGTAGGACAGCACCTGCGGATTGAGATCGTCGATATTGGCTTCGATCACGCAAACCGTGAGCGCCTCTTCGGCGCCGGTGGGTTCCCCCAGGATCACGCGCAGCACGTTCGCCTGGCGGGGGAAATCGCGGCTGCCCGCGCCGTACCCCGTGCACACCACTTTCATCGCCGGCAGCACGCCGAAGCGTTTGGCCAGCGTAACCGCGACCGCCGCGCCGGTGGGCGTGGTCAGCTCCACCTCGGGGCCGCGCGCGTAAATCGGAACGCCCTCCAGCAGGCGCGCCGTCGCCGGCGCAGGAACCGGCAACCAACCATGCTCGGTTTCCACCGTTCCGCTGCCAACGTTGAGCGGCGACGACAGCACCGTATCCACGTCGAGCAGATCGAAGGCCAGGCACGCGCCCACGATATCGGCGATGGAATCCGAGGCTCCCACTTCGTGAAAGTGGACTTTTTCGATCGGCACCTGGTGGACTTCCGCTTCCGCTTCGCCCAGCCGCCGGAACACGGCAATCGCATTCTGTTTTGCGCGCGGCGGCAATTCGGCCTTTTCGATCAGCGTGACGATATGGGACAGGTGACGGTGTACGCGCGCTTCTTCCACCGCCACGCGGTAGTGGGTGGCGCCCAGGCCGTTGCGCTTCACCTTTTCAAACGACACCACGGCGCCCGCGTCGATCGAGGCAATCGCCGCGGCGATGGCTCGCCGGTCGGCGCCCGCATCCACCAGCGCACCCACCAGCATGTCGCCGGCGATTCCCGAAAACGCATCCAAATAGCAAGTGAGAGGCACAGAATTTCATTGTAGCGGGTGGGAAAGACCGCACATCCCGCCTACCCACCGGCGGCGATCAGCCAGCCCGCAACCACCGGCATTACAAACAGCGCGCTGTCCACGCGGTCCAGGAAACCGCCGTGTCCGGGCAGCAGGGCTCCGGAGTCTTTCACTCCCGCGCCGCGTTTCATGGCGGATTCCACCAGGTCGCCGAGCTGGCCCGCCACGTTGGCCAGCGCCGTGAGCAGCACTGCCTCGGCGACGCTCACGCCGGCGAAATGCCACAGGTAAGCTCCGGCCAGCAGCACCGAAGTGGCGACCGAGGCGGCCGCGCCTTCCCAGGATTTTTTCGGGCTGACGCGATCGGCCATGCGGTGCCTGCCGAACGCTTTGCCAATGTAATAGGCGCCGATGTCGCCGGTCCAGCTCACCAGCAGCGCGTACATCAGCCAGTGCGCGCCGAAACCGCGCAGCACCACGGCGCATCGCCAACAGCCGAAGATATAAATCACTCCCAGCACCAGCAGGGAAGTGCGCGGCAGCGCATGCGCCAACTCAGCCGAACGTAGCGCCAGCGTCAGGGCCACCAGCGCAATCGCCGTCACCACCAGCCATGCGTGCTGGTAGGGAACCACCAGCAGGACCAGGCCCGCGTAGCCGAGCACTCCCGGCGCGCCGAAGCCATAGGCCGCGGCGATCGAATCGTACTCCCGGTAGCTCAGCACCGCCGCCAATGCCACCACCGCCAGAAACACCCATGGGTTGGCCCACAGCACCGTGTAGACGACGAAGGGGACGAGCAGGGCAGCGGTCAGAACCCGCTTCATGACGGGCCGAGCGCGGGAATCAGGGTCTGGTCGGACGGCGCGTCCGCGGCGCCGTTGCGCAAGCCGCCATAGCGGCGCTCGCGCTTCTGGTACGCCACCACCGCTTCCAGCAGGTCGGTGCGCGTGAAGTCCGGCCACAGCGTCTCGGTGACGTACAGCTCCGCGTAGGCGATCTGCCACAACAGAAAATTACTGATGCGCATTTCGCCGGAGGTGCGGATGAGCAGGTCGGGATCCGGGCACGAGGCCGTGTAGAGGTTGGTTGCGATCAGATCCTCGTCCATGCGGAGCGCGGCGAGCGAACCTTCGATGCGCGCCATCTCCAGCACGGCGTTCACCGCGTCCACGATTTCGGCGCGCCCTCCGTAGTTGATCGCCAGGTTCACCAGCAGGCCGCGGTTGTTGGCCGTGGCGTCCACCGCCGCGTCCAGTTCGGCGCGCACCGGGTCGGGCAACGCCTCCAACCGTCCGATGGCCTGCAGGCGGATGTCGTTCTTCTGCAACTCGGGCAGCTCCTGCCGCAGGTAGTAACGCAGCAAGCGCCAGAGGGTTTCCACTTCGTGCCGCGGACGCTTCCAATTCTCCACCGAGAAGGCATAGAGCGTCAGCGCCTTCACACCAAGCCGCGCGCAGGTTTCCACCGTCGAGCGCACCGGGCCGATGCCCGCCTTATGGCCGGCCACGCGCGGCAGCCGCCGCCGTTCGGCCCAGCGCCCGTTGCCGTCCATGATGATGGCGATGTGTTCCGGCAGCCGCGCCGGATCGATGGCTTGCGCCAGCTCCCAGTCGCGATCGCCAGGCCGCAGCGCTTCGAGAAGTGCCTTCATGGCAAACCCTAATGGTACAACACCTCTAGTATTGACAAGGCACTTGGCCGCGCAAAGCGGGTAGGGCAGGTCCCCGACCTGCCAACGGTTTCCCTCCCCGCACCGGCGCTTGATTCCACAAGAATCCGGAACGATATATAATCCCCTGTTAGCTGGCTGATCGTTAGCTGGGATGCGGCCCGCCAGAGGGTCGTGAAGGAGGATGGGATGAAAGTCGGAATTCTTGGGTCGGGCGACGTGGCGAAGACATTGGCCGGTGGCTTCCTGAAGCATGGTCACGACGCAATGATGGGTACCAGGACGCCCGCCAAGTTAACCGAGTGGGCGGCACAAAGTCCCAATGTTAGCGTCGGCAGCTTCGCCGATGCGGCGGCATTCGCCGAACTGGTCGTTCTGGCGGTCAAGGGGAAAGCAGCGGCCGAAGCTCTTCGTCTGGCGGGCGCGAAAAACTTAGCGGGAAAACCCGTCATCGACGCGACCAATCCCATCGAAGACGCGCCGCCCGTCAACGGTGTATTGAAGTTCTTTACCAATCTTGATGAATCGCTCATGGAGCGCCTCCAACACGAGTTTCCAAGTGCCAACTTCGTCAAGGCATTTAATTCCGTCGGTGCGGCCGCAATGGTAAATCCGCAATTCAAGGGCGGCAAACCAACCATGTTCATCTGCGGCAATAACGAAGCGGCCAAGAAGTCCGTCAGCGGAATTCTGGATGAGTTTGGTTGGGAAGTGGCGGATATGGGCAGCGCCGAGGCCGCGCGCGCCATTGAACCCCTGTGCATGCTCTGGTGTATCCCTGGCTTTCTGCGCAACGATTGGGTTCACGCGTTCAAGCTGCTCGCCTAGCGGATCGTGCGCGCCAGCGCCGGGCCGGGCATGCCCGGCCCCTACGGCCGTTGAGCGTCGTAGGGGCGAGGCATGCCTCGCCCTCGCGTCCGCGAATCCGTTATTCCACCGGATACCCCTGGTCAATCCAATCCGTCTTGAAGTTGTCCGGCACATACAGTGCCCGCACGTGGGTGAAGCCCATCTGCCGCATCAACTCCAGCGCGGGTCGGATATTCGGGCAGTGGTCCCACGGGCAGCAGCCGCAGTAGAGTACGATCTCGCGATCGCGCGGCAGTTTCTCCGCCGCGGCCTTCAGCAGCTCCAGTCCCTCGGGCCGGTTGGCGGGACCGGCGTAGATCGCGCCGGGAATGTGTTTGCTGCGGTACAGCACGTTCGGGCCGACCTGAAGCACCACGATCGTGGCGCGATGGCCCGCCAGTTGCCCTGCCAATTCTTTCGGCTGAACCACAGCCAGATCCGCTGCCCATGCTCCGGCCAGCACCATCAACGCCATGCCTACATAACGCCGCATCCCCTTACTGTAGCGCTGGAGCGCCGCCTGTGAAACGCCAGCCCACTCGTCGGGGGCCGCGGCGCGTGCTCTAATAGAGGTTTCATGTATCGATCCCTAGGTTTGCCGTCGCTCCTTGCTTTGGCCGTTGGCTGCCTCAACGCCGCGCCGCCCGCACCCACGCTGGCAGCGGCCCGCGCCGCCCTGGAAGGGCTTCCGCTGCGGTTCGAGGCCAACCAGGGGCAGTGGAGTCCGGACGTGCGCTATCTGGCGCGCTCGGGCGGCGTGAACGTCGCGCTCACCGATCGCGGCCCCTCGGTCGGCCTGCCCGGAGCCGGACGCGTGGATCTGGTGCTCGAAGGAGCGGCGCCGCCGCGCATCCAGCCGCTGGAACCGCTCGCCGCCCGCACCGATTACTTCATTGGCCCCCGCTCCAACTGGCACACCGGCGTCACCAGCTATGCGCGCGTGCGTTATGCGCGGGTGTACCGCGGCATCGACGCCGTCTACTACGGGAACCAGGGCCGCCTCGAGTATGACTTCCTGCTGGCGCCGGGCGCCGACGCCGGTTCCATTCGCATGCGGTTCCGCGGCGCCGATCGCCTCCGCGTTACGCCGGACGGCGACCTCGAAATCGAGGCTGCTGGCGCCACCCTCATCGAGAAACGCCCCGCCGTGCGACAGGGCGATGTGGCGATTGCGGGCCGATACGTCCTCGTTGCGCGCGACCTGGCCGCTTTCCGCGTCGGCCGCTATGATCGCACCCGCCCGCTCGTCATCGATCCGCTGCTGGTTTACTCGACTTACATTGGCGGGACTGGCAACGAACAGGTGAACGCCATGCGGCTGACGTCAAATGGGTTGTTATATCTCACCGGGCCCACCAACAGCGGCAACATGCCTTACATTAACGGCGCTTACGCGAACGCCCCCATCCCGGGAGCGACGAATATCTTCGTGGCCATTCTCGATACCACCGCCAAGGGCGGATTTCAGCCGACTTATTTCGGTTATGTCGGCGGAACGGCAATCGATACACCGCTGGCGATGGTGATCGATGCGCAGGGCGACGTGTACCTCACCGGGACCACCTCTTCCCAAGACTTTCCCATGGTCGGCAATTCCATCGTGAGCACCTATCCCGCGATCGCCTCCTCCATAGCCAATCCCACGCCCACTCCGGTGCAGGCGTTCGTTCTGGAATTGAACCCCGCGCAGTATGGCGAAGTTTCGCTGCTCTACACCACGTATCTGGGTGGCACTCAGGGCAGCACTTACGGCAATGCCATCGATCTGGATCAGGCCGGCAACATCTACGTGGTCGGCACCACGCTGGCCGGCGATTTTCCGGTCACCGGCAACGCATACCAGACCTCGCTCTGGGGAGGGCAGGACACGTTTCTCATCGAATTCAACACCAGCACCACTACTCCTCTCTACTCCACCTTGCTGGGCGGCGAGCTGGACGATGACGGGCGCGGTGTCGCCGTCGCGCCAAACGGCCTGGTTTACATGGCCGCCACCACCGAGTCGACCGAATTCCCCATGGCCGGATATTCGTATCAAGGCAACCTGGCGGGAGGTTACGATCTGATTGTCGCCGTGCTCGACCCCACCCAGTTCGGAACCGAGTCGCTGATCTATTCCACTTATTTGGGCGGTTCGGCCAGCGACGCGGTGCGCGGAATGGCCGTGGACAGGAACGGTAACCTTCTGTTGACCGGCTACACCCTGTCGAGCGATTTTCCGGTGACCGCGGATGCGGCGCAGCCGGTCTATGGCGGTAATGGCGATATCTTCGTTACCGTGGTGAACCCGTTCAACCCGGAGCCGCAGTTCTTGGTTTATTCGACTTTCCTGGGCGGTTCGGATGCCGAAGTGGGTTATGCCATCGGCGCCGATGCCCAAAATAATATCTACGTCACCGGTTACACGCTTTCGCGGGATCTTCCGGTCACGCCCAACGCGCCCGAACTCCTCTGGCCGCAAGGCGTCGACATCGTGGCGGCCAAGGTGATACCGCACGTGGCTGGCCCGAGCGGATTTGGCTACGTCACTTATTTCGGCGCAGCCAGCATCAACAGTGGGCAGACGCTGGCGGTGGCGCCGGATGGCACCCTCTACGTCGCTGGTTTCACCGGCGGCGTCCTCACCACCACTAGCAACGCCGCGCAAGGCGCCTTCGGCGGCGGCGTCACCGACGGCTTCCTGTTCGTTCTATCGCCGTAGGCGCGCCGTGGGGCGGACCCCCTGGTCCGCGCGGGTTCCCCTGAACCCGCTATCTCGTCGAAAAATCGGATGCTTGGCACGCGCGAAAAGCCGGCCAGGGGGCCGTCCCCAGAGGGGACCGAGGACGAGGCGTCCGCCCTACAGTTTATGCCGGTGTCTGCTGAACAGCCGTAGTGCACCAGGTGTGCTATTATTCTAAAGGACTTCACTGTGGCGTCCCAGGCACGTCCTCCTGACGCGAATTAACCCTATCAATGAATTTACGTTCTCTTTTTAGCTTGTTTTCTTCGGATCTCGCCATCGATCTCGGCACGGCGAACACCCTGGTTTATGCCCACGGAAAGGGCATCGTCGTCAACGAGCCGTCCATCGTCGCCATCAATAAATCTACCGGCGAAGTGGAAGCGGTGGGCAAGGAAGCCAAGGAGATGCTGGGCCGCACGCCGGGGAACATCGTCGCCATCAAGCCCATGAAGGATGGCGTGATCGCCGATTTCAAGGTCACCGAGCGCATGCTGAATTACTTCATTCAGAAAGCGCATGGCCGCAAAATGCTGGTGCATCCCCGCATCGTGATCGGGGTGCCCAGCGAAATCACCCAGGTGGAAAAGCGCGCGGTGATGGATTCGGCTTATCGCGCCAAGGCCAGCGAGGTGCACCTGGTGGAGCAAGCCATGGTGGCCGCCATCGGCGCCGGTCTGCCGATCACCGAACCCTCCGGCAACATGGTGGTCGATATCGGCGGCGGCACCACCGACGTGGCCGTGATTTCGCTCTCCGGCATCGTCTACTCGCGCTCGGTGCGCGTGGCCGGCAACGAGATGGACGATGCCGTCATGCAGTACCTCAAGCGCAAATACAACCTGCTGATCGGCGAACGCACGGCGGAAGCCATCAAGATCGAAGTCGGTTCGGCCTTCCCTCTGGAAAAGCCCTTGACCATGGAAATCAAGGGGCGCAACCTGATCGAGGGTGTGCCGCGCACCATCACCATCAACGACACCGAGATTCGCGAAGCGCTCTCCGAATGCGTTGCCACCATCGTCAACGCCATTCGCGTGGCGCTCGAACGGACCCCGCCCGAGCTCAGCGCCGATATCAGCGACCGCGGCATCGTGCTCACCGGCGGAGGCGCCCTGCTCAAGAATCTGGACAAGCGGATCCGCGAGGAAACCGGCCTTCCGGTTTCCATCGCCGACGACCCGCTGGCGTCGGTCGTGCTGGGCACCGGCCGCATGCTCAGCGATTTCCGGCTGCTGCGCAAGATTTCGATAGACTAAAAGGGGCGCGGCCCCGCGTATGGAGTCGTTCGTCAACCGTTACCGCAACCTCACCATCCTACTGCTGGTGATCTTCGCGCAGTTCCTGCTGCTGGCGCTTCAGGTGAAAAACGATCAGGACGTGCGCATCATCCGCGTCTGGACGGTGACCGCCGTCACTCCCTTCGCCCGCGTGGTGGAGCTGCTGCGCGGCGGCAGCGTCGGCTTCTTCCGCAACTACATCCTGCTGCGCGACGAAGACGCCGAAAACCGCCGGCTGCGCGAACAGGTCGGCCACCTCAAGCTGGAGAACATTTTTCTCAAGAATGAAGTGAACACCGCCGAGCGCGCCAAGGCGCTGGGCGTGTTTCAGGCGCGCGTTCCCTCCAAGACACTGGCGGCTACCGTGATCGGCGCCGGCGCCGGCTCCAACGCCAAGGTGGTTTACGTCGATGCCGGAAGCACGCGCGGCGTCGAGCGCGGCATGGCCGTGGTGACGCCGGATGGAATCGTCGGTAAAGTGATTGCCGCTTACCCGACTGCGTCGGAGATCCTGCTCGCCACCGATACCGATTTCGCCGCCGGTGTGGTTTCCCAGGATGGCGCTGTCCGCGGCACTCTGAAAGGGCAGGGCACCCCGCTGCTGAAGGTCGACTACGTGCCGATTCAGGAGAAAGTGCAGGTGGGCCAATGGTTTTATACTTCCGGCGACGACCGCATTTTCCCTCGCGGCTTTCCGGTCGGCGTGGTGCGGAGCGTGCGCGACGCGCAGCCATTCAAGGAGATTCTGCTCGACCCCGCCGGCTTGCAACACGGCCTCGAGGACGTGCTGATCATTACCCAGGGCGTGCATCAGGACATTCCGCCCACCCCCGTTACCGACCAGCCGGTGTATATTGCGCCGTCGCCTCCGGATGAATCCAAACCCGCCTCGCCCGCCGCCGCTGGCGCCGCACCAGCCTCGCCGCCGATTACCGAAGCCGACAAGCTGCGCCTGGAATATCAGGCTTCCGGCGATGCTCAGGGCCACAAGTTCGGCTCCGGAGCTTACAGCGAACCCAACTTCAGCGGGATCGGCACGACTTTACCGCAGAAACCTGCGCCGGCCGCTGCCGCACCGGCCGCCGCTCCGCCACCCGCCGTGCCAGCCGCTGCGAGCCCCAAGCCGGCCACCGGCGCCACCACCAGGACCACGGACGTCACGCGCCATTCCAACCAGGCAAATGGCGAGCCGGCTGGGAGCACCAAGAGATAATGGCGTACTCCTCCGGGCGCATGCTGCTCAGCCAGAGCGATGGCCCGGTCTCCCGTTTTCGCGCCTGGGTCTTCGTCGTCATCCCGTTGCTGGCCATCCTCTTTCAGGTTTACGTTCCGCTGTTTTTCCCGGTTCTCAGTTTTCTCGAGATGCCGCTGCTGGTGGTGGTATATCTGTCCCTCACGCAGCGGAGCCAGGTCGGCGGCCTTTTCACCGGAGCCCTGATCGGCCTGGCGCAGGATTCGCTCTCTAAGAACCCGCTCGGCATGTTCGGCATCTGCAAGACTTTGGTCGGATATTTTGCCGCTTCGGTCGGCGTGCACTTCAATGTGGACAACACCGTCATCCGGCTATTTCTCTCGTTCCTCTTCTATTTTTTCCACCAGACCTTGTATTGGGTGATGCAACGGATGCTGCTTGCCCAGCAGCCCCCCTTCGATTATCAGAGCTGGATCCTGTTCGGCGCCCTGAACGCCGTCGTCGGAGTGTTTCTGTTCCACTTCCTGGACAAGCTCCGCGCCGCGGCGTGACCGGGGGAGCCCACCGCAATCTCAGCGCTTCGGGGGTAAGATAAAAGTGGGATCTGGATTGGGATGATGCCGGCAAACGAATACGTTGAGGTGCGCAACGGCGGCTACTATGTGGCCGGCACGCGCATTGGCCTGGACGTGATCGTTTACGACTTTCGGCGCGGACGGTCGGCTGAAGCGATCTTCGAGGCTTACCCATCGATTGGATCGCTGGCCAAGGTTTACGGCGCCGTCACGTTCATTTTGGAACACCCCGCTGAGGTCGATGCCTACCTGGGGGATCAGGACCGCATCTTCGAACAGATCCAGGCGCAATATCCCATGCCTCAGGAAATGATCGACCGTTTTGAGCGCGCCAAGAAAGACGCGGCGCCCAGGGTCGCTTGAAGATCCGTTTTCAAGCCGACGCTGACATCGATCCCGATATTCGCAATGGACTGCTCCGAAGAGCGCCGTCCATAGACTTCCGCCCGGCCGCGGGCACCATCCCCGATGGCACTCTCGACGCGGAGGTCTTGCGGATCGCGGCCGAAGATGGCCGGGTCCTGGTCTCCGGCGACCTGCGGACCATGAGCATCCATTTCCACGGCTTCGCCGCGACGCACGATTCGCCGGGGGTTTTGCTGATTCCCTCATCCCGCTCCATCGGGGCGGCGATCGAAGGATTATTCTTCGTCTGGCTGACCTGGACTCCGGAGGACCTGCGTAACCGGGTCCAGTGGCTCCCATAAACTCGTCGCAACTGGGTGCAACCAGACCGGGACAGCCGCGCAGAACCGGTTTCTGCTGCGTGCTAACATCGCGGAAGATCCGCCGCCGCGGGCGCCGGCAGACGCGGAACCCATCCCTTGCTCAGGCTGATATTGGAGCGCTGCTCCTCTTCGCCGCGGCCCGGAAGCTCGCCGCGCGGTAAGATGACCGGCAAGCTAAAGCATGCCCTACCTTGCTACGATAATTACTTGTCAGGTCTCGGGCTCCGTGCAACGGGCGGCTGCAAACCCCGCCAGGTCCGGAAGGAAGCAACGGTAGCGGTGTAGTTCGTGTGCCGCGGATCACCCGGGGCCTGGCATTTGGTCCGGGCCGTGGCCGGATCGCCCACCCCATGTACCAGGTCATCGCCCGCAAATACCGGCCGCAAACGTTTCGCGACGTGGTCAACCAGGAGCACGTCAAGACCACCCTGGAAAATGCCATTGCGCAGAACCGCATCGCCCACGGCTACATTTTCTCCGGCCAGCGCGGCACCGGCAAGACCACCGTGGCGCGCATTCTGGCCCGCTGCCTGAATTGTGTCGAAGGCCCCACGGCAAAGCCCTGCGGCGTGTGCGCGAGCTGTCTCGAGATCACCGGCGGCGGCACCGTGGACGTGATCGAAATCGACGCCGCTTCCAACCGCGGCATCAATGAAATGCGCGAGCTGCGCGAGAACGTCCGCTACCGGCCGGCGCGCGACCGCTATAAGGTCTTCATCATCGACGAAGCGCACCAGATCACCAGCGAAGCCTTCAACGCGCTGCTCAAAACCATCGAAGAGCCGCCCGAGTGGGTGGTCTTCGTGCTCTGCACCACCGAGGCGCACAAGATTCCGGCCACCATCGCGTCGCGCTGCCAGCACTTCAGCTTTCGCTCGGTGGATTTCGAGGATCTCATCGCGCGCATGGCCTGGATCTGCGGCCAGGAAGGCATCGAGGCCGAGCCCGAAGCGCTGGCCGTGCTGGCGCAGGCGGGCGAAGGCAGCGTGCGCGATTCGCTTTCCGCATTGGACCAGGCCATCGCCTGTTGCGGCCAGAAGCTCAGTGCCGCCCAAGTGCGCGCGCTGTTGGGCGCCTTCTCGCTCGATTCGCTGGAACAGGTCACGGCCGCGCTTGAGGGTAGCGACCCGCGCCGGATGCTCGAGATGGTCGACGAGCTGGAGCGCAACGGCCATAACCTGCAGCACTTCAGCCGCGAACTGGCGCGCTACTTCCGCAACCTGCTGGTGGCGCGCATCGCGGGCTCCGATACGCGTTTGATCGCCGCCAGCGCCGCCGAGCGCGACCGGCTGGCCCAGATCGCAGCGC
>Ga0116126_1001388_pt1 | contig 15390 bp, 14 predicted proteins | sample June2015DPH_16_5_FD_89730 | JGI IMG/M metagenome (GOLD analysis project Ga0116126, IMG submission 89730) | Peatland microbial communities from SPRUCE experiment site at the Marcell Experimental Forest, Minnesota, USA - June2015DPH_16_40 | ecosystem: Environmental > Terrestrial > Soil > Wetlands...
CGAAATCCCGCAGGTCTGGGACATGATCACCACCAATCCCGCCCGTGCATTCGGCGCCACCGACAAATCCTACGGCATCGCCGTCGGCAATCCCGCAGACCTCGTCCTCCTCGACGCCGACACCGAATTCGACGCGCTCCGCCGCATCGCCCCGCGCCTCCTCGTTATGCGCAACGGCCAAATCGTCGCCCGCACCACCCCCAGCGAAACCATTCTCTGCCCGAAGGGCTGGAAAAAAGAAGTGATCGATTTCCAACCGACACAACTGTAGGGAACCAGCCGCGTCTGTCGTCGCCCGCGCCTGATCCGGATTCACCCGCTTGGCGCCGGGCGGTGGCGCGGCGTAGCCGGCGGTCAGCGCGGCTGGCCGTTCTCCAAAATCGGGTAGGCGACAGCGGTGAGATGCGAGTTGATCGCCTTCAGATTGGTCAACACATCGAGATGAATCGCGCTGGTCTCAAATGATTCCGGAAGCCCGTCGCGCAGGCGTTGAAAATGGCGGTTGCGCAGATCACGTTCCAGTTCGTTGACCTCGCGCTTGCGCTCGAGCAATTGGTTGGCGAGGGTCTTGTCCTGGCTGGCGAATGCGGAAATCGCGATGTCGAAATTCTCCAGTACCTTCTGGAAGAACCCGTCCAGCTCGACGGCCCCTTCCTTCGAAAAATCGACGTGCGACGTGATCTTTTTCCTGGCCAGATCGACAAGATTCTTGTCGACGATGTCGCCGATGGTTTCCAGTTCGGTCGCGAACGTCAGCAGGGCGACTTCGCGGCGCGACTCGTCTGGATTGAGCTCCCGCTCGGACACGCGCGTGATGTAGGCCTTGATCGCGTTGTTGAGCAGGTCGATCCTGTCGTCCTCTTTCTGGACCTGCTCGCACTCCGTCTCGTCGCTCTCGTGGAAGCAACGGTAGGCATCGTGCAACATCTCGCGCACCACGTCTCCCATGTGGAGGATCTCTCGTGTCGCTTGCCCCAGCGCGAGCGCCGGACTCGCCAGGGCCGATTGGTCGAGATACCGTGGGCCAAATTCGCCAGTTGCCGAAGCCCGCTCCGGCACAAACTTTTCCAACAGGCCCGCCGCGACGGCCACCATCGGCAGGAACACCACCGCCAGCGCCACGTTGAACAACAAGTGGGCGTTCGCGATGATCTGCGAGTCGCCAGACGGACTGAAGGGCTTCAGTGCCTGGATCAGCAACACCAGAATCGGCGTGCACACCGCCGCGCCAGCCAGCTTGAACAGCAGATTGCCAATCGCCATGCGGCGCGTCTCGGTGCGCGCGTAACCGGCGATCAGTCCCGTCACCGCAACGCCGACATTGGCCCCGACAACCATGGCCACCGCGGCATTCAGCGTCAGCACTTGTTGGGCGCACAAGGCCATGGCAATACCGATGACGCTTGTTGGACTTTGCAACACGACCGTGAGCAAAACGGTGAAGCCCACCAGCCACCACAGATGATTCTCCAAAAGTTGGAGCACCTGGCGGAGTTCGCTGCTGTCCTTCCACGGAGCCACGGCGTCGGTCAGCACCCCGATCGACAGGAGAAGAAAACCGATCCCCAGCAATACCTGCCCCAGCCCGCGAGTGCTCTGCCGTTGGTTGAACAGATACAGCGGCGCACCCGTGACGATGAAAATGGCGTTGAAAATGTAGAATTTGAACGCCAGGAGTTGGACTGTTACCGTGAAACCGATGTTGGCCCCCAGCATCAACGCCAGCATGTGCGGCAGGGTCACATAGCCCGCGTCGATGGCTTCCACGGCCAGCAACGACACGGCCGTGGTGCTCGGCAGCAACACCGATACAAAAAAACCCGCCACCATCGCGCGGGTCCTTCCTTTGGTTGCTGTCCGCATCCATCGCCGGAGTTTTGCCCCAAACGCGCGGTCCGAGCCGACACGCAAATTGCGGATGCCGAGAAGCATCAACGCGATTCCGGCGAGGAAATTAAAACAGCTCAGCAAATCCCGATGCCTCCTTCGTCGCCCCGGCCAGACGAGATGAATCTGGTGGCTAGGGTCAGAATCGAACTGACGACACCTGCATTTTCAGTGCAGTGCTCTACCAACTGAGCTACCTAGCCACCGGAAATTTTCTGGCGCGAAGCGGCCTCTATCTCTATCGCACACGCGAAAGAGTGTCAAGGTTGCGGGTCAGCTTGTCCCAGCCAACTATCCGCTGTCACACTGCCGCTGGGCCAAGCTGGCACAAATCGCCGATGTCTGTTTTTCGCGGGTCTTCAAAATCCGTTGGGCCAGCGTGGGTTCCCCATACAGCGAAAAACCCGGCATACCCGGTGCTAAACAACCACGTCGGAAAAAAAGATGAATAGAAACGGAGGTGTTTATCATGGCACTGATTCGTTGGACTCCAAGACGGGAAGTGTGGGATCCGTTTGACAGTCTCACCGAAATCCACAACGAGATGGATCGGTTGTTTGGCCGGTCGTTGCGTTCTCAAACTGGCTTGGAAGGCGTTTTCAGCCCGGCGATCGACGTTGCCGTCGAAAAAGACAATGTCATCATCAAGGCTGACCTGCCAGGCCTGACCAGGGACGACGTCTCGGTCACGCTGCAGGAAAACTATCTCACCATCAAGGGCGAGAAGAAGCAGGAGACGGAAAAAAAGGAAACCAACTACTTCCTGAGCGAGCGTGTGCATGGTTCGTTCACCCGCGTCATCGAATTGCCGGTCGCGGTCGACGCGGCCAGAATCGAGGCGCGGTTCAAGGACGGCGTGCTGCAAGTCACGCTCCCGAAAACCGAGGAAGCCAAGCCGAAGCAGATCGAAGTCAAGGTCAGCTAACGGCCCAAGGGCATTACACACCGGGGCCGGGCTCGTTTACGGGCTCGGCCTCGGCGCTTTGGGCGGATGGATGCAGCAGCGCCGCCACCTCTTCCTGCACGTGCGCGAGTTGATCCAGGCGCAGTTTCGGATCGGGAATGGTAAATGACTCGCCCGTCCGCGCGTGCTCGTAAACCAGCAACTCCGACCCGTCGTCTCCGCGCACCGTATCGCGGTGTTTCAAAATGCGTTTCCGCTCCAGCATCACCGCCAGAATATACCGGGTCGCCTCGTGCGACGGATCCGTCGATTCAACCAGCTTCCTCAACAACGTTTCCGCCGTCTCCTTCTGTATCGCTTCCGGCGGAGGCGGCAGCGGCAGTTTGTATTCTCCCTGCCAGTACGAAATGACGCCGTCCCGCGCCGCGCTCGCAAAGCACGCGCCGCACAAATCACGTCGCGCGTAGCCCGACGCGTCCATGGTCAGCAGCGTGTGGTACGCTTCCTTGCCCGCAAACGGCCGTTGACAAGCCGTACATGCGTCGGCGCGCGGTTGAATGTCCCATTCCGTCATTTTTGTTGCCAAATCTGCGCATGATTATAAGATGCACCCGACTGTTTGTCACGTGTCGGATGGATTTCTTGATGAGGAGGTTTTTTTTCTGTCTCGCGTTGCTCGCCGCGCTCGCTTCGGGCTGCGGCCGCAAGACCACGGGCGAAAAAGAGTTCGCGCGGGGTCTCGCCGAATACAAAGACGGCAAGTTCGAGAAAGCGGCCGCTGATTTCGAGCGCGCGCTGGCCGTGATGCAAACCAACGCCCTCGCGCTGAATTTCCTCGGCGTCTGCCGCCTCCAACAGGGCGATACCGAGGCTGGCCTGCGCGACCTCCAAACCGCCGTGCGGCTCGATCCGAATTACATCCCCGCCCGCTACAATCTCGCCCTCGCCCAACTCGAGCGCGGCCAGGGCCAAGATGCCGTCGCCAATCTTCGACCCGTGGTCCAAAGCAGCTCCGCGCCGGCCGATTCGTACTACCAACTCGGTCTGGCCTATATGCGCGTCGCCGCCTGGGGCCAGGCCGAGGAAGCCTTCAAACATTATCTCCAGGGCAACCCCAATCCGGCCGAGACGCTCAATTGCCTCGGCATCGTCGCCGCCCGCAAACGGGATTTCCTCGGGGCCAAACGTTGGTTTGAACAGTGCATCGCCGCCGAGCCGGGATTCGCCACCGCCTATCTGAACCTTGCCAACCTGGAAAACCAGCAACTCGGCCAGAAGAAGGAAGCGCTCGCCCATTACGAAACCTATATCGACCTGTTTGCCAAGACCCAGCCCCGTGAGGACGTTCGCCTGGCCATGCTCCAGGTCCGACAGGATTTGGCGGCCTCCGCCAAGCAAACCGGACGCGCCCCCGAACCGCCGCCGCCTCCCGCTCCGCCGACACCGAAGCCGCCCGCTCCGCCGCAGCCAGCTGCCGCGCCCAAACCGGCCGCGCCTCCACCGGCGCCTGTCGTGACCGCAACCGTCGTTTCCGCAGTGGCTTCCCAACCGCCGCCACCGCCGCCCGCGCCCAGAAAAGTGCGGACAGCCATCGCTACGCGGACGCTTAAACCGGGAAATCGAAACAAGGCGTTGGTCTTCTTCAACGGCGGCGCCTACCTGCAACGTCAGGGCAAGGCCGTCGACGCGATCTCCGAGTACACCAAGGCGGTTGCCGCCGATCCCTCGTATTCCAGGATCTATTACAACCTCGCCATCGCCTACAGCGCCATCGGCCAGTCCGAGCGCGCACTGGACAACTACGAACTCGCCCTCATGGCCGACCCCAACTACCTCGATGCCCGCTTCAACTACGCTCTCCAGTTGCAAACGTCGGGCTACACCGACGATGCCATCACCCAATTCAAGAAACTCCTCGCCGCGAACCCGAACGATGCCACCTGCCATCTGTTGATCGGTCGCTTGTACGCCCGCGACCGCGCCACCTTCCCACAAGCCCGCAACCATTATCAGGAGTTCCTGAAACTGTCCCCCGACTCGCCCCTCGCTCGCGAGACCCGCCACTGGCTCGACCAAAATCCGTGACCGGTAATAGCCAAATCCTCCCCGGCCCCTCCCAAACGAAGCCATTCCGGACAAAACGAAGCCAAGTGACAAATTGGCGCACTTAGACTCCTAACACATTGCCCCTCAAGCCAATCCACATCGCACAACACTCCGGGAAATTGGCTTCGTTTGACAGATTTCACTTTTTTTGGCGTCCCTCTTGTCCTGAGGTACGAAGGGCCCCTCTCCACTTCAGCATCGACCATCTTCCATCCCCGTTCAACCCTGAACGATGAACCGCGAACCATGAACCACTTCCCCTATGTCAAAGAACACTAACAATACCGCGCATCATATCGCAACCCGATACACCTGTCAAATCAAAATCTCGCTAAATATTCCGCCGCACCACCCGCCTGTGTGGCGGTGCTTCTGCGAAGCCCCGAATCTTCTTTGGGTAGGGACGGCTCGCCGAGCCGTCCGCCGCGCGACCGTCAGGAGTTCTGCCGTTTCCACCCTCTCCGATTGTAGGGCAGCGATGCCCTTTTCCGTAAGATCGCAAATTGCGACCTTAAAACGTGGCCAACATGCCAAATACCCGCGAATCTGAGCGTCAACTTATGCTCGGGCTAGCTGCTGGGCACGGTTTGATAGTTCTTCCGCGCCGGCAACTCCGGTTGTCGTAGACTGGTTAGCTTGAGATGCTCCGGCGGTTCTGACGGCAATTTCTGCTCCGCGCCAAACTCAACGCCGTCGGCCTGAAAGGGCGGGCCAACCGGGTGCGTTTTCCGATACGCGATGATTGCCGAGGACACGGTTTCGGCCAGTTCCATCGCGCCGTTCCTGTCATGCCGCATGGAGTGGACCGGCAAAAAGAACAGACGACTGCCAAGCTCAAACGCCACCGTCGTCTTATCGACTTCACCAAGGACTTGCCCTTCGGAATGCTCCGACGTTCGAATGTCAAATGCGGTCTTGGCAACGCCATAGTCGCGAAAATACTTGCTGAATTCACTAACCGTTGTCCAACTGCACGGCGTTTCCCGAATCAGGGAGCGGCCGATTCTGAACCGGTTCAGTATTCTCTTGCACAAATCCGTGTCATCACACCGTCGAGACCCGTAGCCGCACGGGACAAAGTCCGTGATCGCATCGACGAGGAAGCACACCCACTTTCCCTCGTTGAACAGCTTCATGACTTGCCGCTCACATTCCAGTAGCTGCTGTTCGTACACCCTGACCGTCGTTGACGCAGGCCACGAATTTCCGTCCACGAACTTCTCGAAGATTCCTTGTGGAATGATCACGCCATCTGCCTGGTCCAATCGTGGGTTGTCTGGAAAGCGGCAAAACTCTACGTCAAAGTTCTCCGCGGGGTGCCTCGGTGCGCCGTTAATGTCAAAGCCGATGGCATCGAATCCGTAGGCAAGAACGATCGCTCGCTTTCGCTTCCGCTTCTGCTGCGGCAGCGCGAGCACCGGCTTGGATACGTCGACCATCTTGGAGACTTTGACTGGCTTCGGCAGATCAATCGTTCTTCGCGAACCGAAAAACCGCACGTCCCAGGTCCGATATAACGAGAGTCCCTTCACTATACCCTACCTCTTTTGACAGGATGATTGCATATTTTGTTCAATAACAGCGGTTTAACGGAACCAAAAGCCGAGCGACCGCCGTTCTTCATTGCAACCAAAACCCGGCCATCTTGCCGTCCCCTCAAAATACGCCCGGCGAGTGTGTTAGGCAAATGGGCTCCGAATGGGCTCGGTATTCTTGACAAGTTACGCGCAGCAATGTGTGTGTCCGGGGTCAGAGCCTGACATATTCCGAAACGCCGCGTCCCCCCAGCCGTCTTCGGGCAATTCGTGTCTGATTCGCGTCCGGAGCCTGCCCTGTTTACCCTGTTTACCCTGAGCAGCGTCGAAGGGAGCAGCGTCGAAGGGAGCCTGCCTGCCCTGAGCTTGTCGAATGGGTCGAATCCGTCGAAGGGAGCGAGGTCGAAGGGTGGCGGATCAGTGAAACGTCTCCGCCAACGCAATCGCCTTCAGCATGGCCTTCGCCTTGTTGACCGTCTCCTGAAACTCGTACTTCGGATCGCTATCGGCCACGATGCCGCCGCCGGCCTGAACGTACGCCATACCGCCCTTCAGCAATGCCGTTCGCAACGTGATGCAGCTATCCACATTCCCGCTGAAGCTGAAGTAACCCACCGCCCCGGCATACGGCCCGCGCTGGCTCTGCTCCAGTTCGCTGACGATCTGCATCGCCCGGATCTTCGGCGCGCCGCTGACCGTTCCCGCCGGGAACGTCGCCCGCATCACGTCGTACGCCGTCCGCCCCGGCTGCAACCGTCCCTCGACCCCGCTGACGATGTGCATCACGTGCGAATACTTTTCGATCACCATGAATTCCGGCACGCGCACGCTGCCGAAATCGCACACGCGCCCGATGTCGTTGCGCGCCAGGTCCACCAGCATCACATGTTCGGCCCGCTCCTTCTCGTCGGCCAGCAACTCCTTCTCCAGCCGCGCATCTTCCTCCGCCGTGTTCCCGCGCCACCGCGTGCCGGCAATCGGCCGAATCTCAACCCTGCCCTCTTCGCAGCGCACGTGCACCTCCGGCGATGCGCCGACGAGTTGAAACATGCCGAAATCGAGCAGGAACATGTACGGCGACGGGTTCACCGACCGCAACGCGCGATAAATATCCAGCGCCGACGCCCGCGCTTTTGCCTGGAAACGTTGCGCCAGCACGACCTGGATGATGTCGCCCGCGCGAATGTATTCCCGGGCTTTCTCGACCATGTCGGCATACCGCTCGGGCGTCATATTCGACTCGACGTGGATTTCCGGCGCGTCCTTGCGAAATTCCAATACCCGCGCGGCCAGTGGCTGCTGCAATTCCCGCACGATCTCATCGATGCGCGAGCAGGCCACCATGTACGCCACGTCCGGTTTGCTGTCGATGTGCGCGTTGGCCACCACCTTGATCGTCTGGCTGACCCGGTCAAAAATCAGGATCGTGTCGGTAATCATGAAGCACAGCACCGGCGTGTGCAGATCGTCCCGCTCGGGCTTCGGTACGCTCGGCTCGATCGGATGGATGTACTCGTACCCGAGAAACCCGACCGCCCCACCCGTGAACCGCGGCAAACCGGGGATGGCGACAGGATCGAAACGGGCCATCTCTTTCTCGACCTCCTGCAGGGGATCGCCGACGCCGACCTTGTCGATGCGGATCACTTTGCGCGGATGCGTCCCGAGAAACGAGTACCGCCCGATGTGTTCGCCGCCTTCGACCGATTCGAACAGAAACGAGCCGCCGATCTTCGTCAGCTTCTGGTAGGCCGACACCGGCGTCTCCTCATCGGCCACGATCTCCCGGTACACGGGAATCAGGTTGCCGTGCTTCGCCAGCTCCAGAAACTCCGCCTTTGATGGCGTGTACATTCTCTCTATTTCTTCCCGTACACCTTCTCCGGATCGACGAGCCGCGGCTCGGTCACCCTGACCTCGCCCTTCTCGATGCTGCGGAAAAAGCACGACTTGTAGCCTTCGTGACAGGCCGCGCCGCTCTGCTCGACCTGAATCAGCAGCGCGTCCTTGTCGCAATCGAACGCCACGTCCTTGACCTTCTGCGTGTGGCCGCTGGTCGCGCCTTTGTGCCAGTATTCCTTGCGCGACCGGCTCCAAAATACCGTCTCGCCGATGTCCAGCGTCCGCTGCAGCGATTCCTTGTTCATCCACGCCACCATCAACACCCGTCCCGTAGATTGCTCCTGCACGATCGCGGGGATCAACCCGTTCGCATCGTACTTCAGTTCATCGAGTATGCTCATAATCGCACGCAAATGCCCTTGTCTCTCAAAAACTTCTTCACGTCAGCCACGGTGTATTCCCCAAAGTGAAAAATCGACGCCGCCAACACCGCATCGGCCTTCCCGCGAGTTAACACCTCCGCCATGTGTTCGAGGCTGCCCGCCCCGCCGCTGGCAATGACCGGAATATGCACCGCCTCGCTGATCGCCCGCGTCAACAGCACGTCGTATCCCGCCTTTGTCCCATCGGCGTCCATGCTGGTCAACAGGATTTCGCCGGCCCCGAGCGCCTCGACCTGCCGCGCCCATTTCACCGCGTCAATGCCCGCGGCATTACGGCCACCGTGCGTGTACACTTCCCAACGCGGCCCGTGGCTTCCCGCGCCGCGCCCCACGCTCCGCTTGGCGTCGATCGCCACCACGATGCATTGGGAGCCGAACCGCTCCGCGCCCGCCCGCACCACGTCGGGCTTCTGCACCGCTGCCGTATTCAAACTCGTCTTGTCCGCGCCCGCTTTCAGCATCGCGCGAATATCGTCCACCGTCCGAATCCCGCCGCCGACCGTCAGCGGCATGAAACATTCGTTCGCCGTTCGCTCCACCACGTCGATCATCGTCGCCCGGTTCTCGGAACTCGCCGTGATATCCAGAAACACCAGTTCATCCGCGCCCTGGCGGTCGTACTCCTTCGCGCACTCGACGGGATCGCCCGCGTCGCGCAGGTTCAGGAACTTCGTCCCCTTCACCACGCGCCCGCGATCCACGTCCAGACACGGTATGATGCGTTTGGCCAGCATGAGACGGCCACCATACCGCAGCGAACCCACGGAATCCAGTTTGAACGTTGCCGGCTCGCCACTCTTCTGCGATGCTGTCCGCGCACCTTGGACGCACCGGATTTTTGCCGGGAATGGAAAAAGTGGGGATGGGTCATCGCGAGTGCGATTCACCCGTCCCGAGCCGTCAGGGCGATTCACCACGAGCCGCGGCTACAACGCCTTCAGCACGCGCAGCGCCTTTTTGGCCGCCGCCGCGGTATCGACCGCCAGGTACGCCACAAAATGACCGCGCAGCGCCGCGGCGGAGAATCCGCGCAAGTTGACCCGCGCCGCCGCCAGCTTCTGCGAGAGTTTGGCGCCCATACCGGGCTTGTCCTTGCCTTCGATGCGCAGCGTATGCAGATTGCCGGTCTTCACGAATCCGGCCGCTCGCGCCGCCCGCGTCTGTTTGCCACCCTTGATCGGCGTTAGAAACAGTACGCCTTCCCCGCGCCGATCCGGCGCGCGCCTCGCAAGGACAAACTCCAGATTGGTCTTGGCCTTCGACAACGCCGAGAGTTTCTCGGAGAGCCCACCGGGCCGGTCTTTGATCGTGCCTGCCCACACGTCCACACGATTGATCTTGAGCTTCATGATTCGTCTCCTTCCCGTGGTTCTTGATCCAGGCGCATTGTACCCCCAACCCGCCCCGCCGTCATATGATTTCTGCCAGGCCGGCAACGCTCACTTCACCTTGATCTTCGACAAATCGACCGCGGGTTTCGGAAACTTCGGATCCATCCGCTCCAGTGTCTCCACAATAATCTGCGAGACCGCCAGGTTGCGGAACCATTTCTTGTTCGACGGAACCACAAACCACGGAGCCGTCGATGTGCTGCACCGGCTCAACACGGCTTCGTAGGCTTTCACGTAATCGTCCCAGCGCCGCCGCTCCTTAAAATCCGCATCACTGATCTTCCAGTTTCGGTTCGGATCTTTCAGCCGCTGGTCCAACCGCGCCAACTGCTCCTTCTTGCTGATGTGCAGGAAAAACTTCAGGATGGTCACGCCGTTGTCGCTCAGCAACTTCTCAAACGCATTGATCTGGTCGTAGCGCGCCGACCAGACGGATTTCGGCACCAGCTCGTGCACACGTGCCACCAGCACGTCTTCGTACTGCGAGCGGTTGAAGATGCCGATCTCGCCGCGCGCGGGCACCGCCTTGTGAATGCGCCACAGAAAATCGTGCGCCGCCTCCTCGGCCGACGGCACCTTGAACGATGTCACCCGACAGTTCTGCGGATTCAGCCCCGTCATGACGTGCCGCACCGTGCCGTCCTTGCCGGCGGCGTCCATCCCCTGCAGAATAATCAACACCGCGCGCCGGCCCTCCGCATACAACCGATATTCCAGGTCGGCCATGCGCGCGATGTTCTTCTCCAATCGCTCGTGCGTCCTACCGCCCTTGTCGAACCCCGCCGTGTCATCGGGATCAAAATCCCCCAGCCGCACCCTGGTGTGCGGCGGGACCCAAAAGCGTTTGTCCATTCTCATACGCGATACCTTCCCGGCGGCGCCCCTACCCTTCCACGTCGCCGACGATTTCCTCGACGATGTCTTCGATGGTCAGAATGCCGACGTGTTTGCCCTCAGGGTCAACGACGATGCTGATGGGATGACGGCCCGCTCGCAGCACGGGCAGCACCCGATTGATGCGCTCCGTCGAAGCCACGAACTGCGGTTTCTGCATCAGTTGGCCCGCCGTCTTGCCGGCGCTGCCGGTATCCTCAAACAAAATTTCGTACACATTGACGACGCCGACGATCTTCTCGCCGTCCCGCACGGGAAACCGGGCGAATCCCGTGCGTTGGGACAACACGAGGAGCTCCGCCACGGGCACGTCGCGCGTGGCCGTCACCGTGCGCGACATCGGCAACATGACGTCATAGACCGTCTTGTACGGGAAATCGAAAACGCCGTCGATCATCTCGCGTTCGTCCGCGGTAAGCGCTCCACCAACCTCGCCCTCCTTCGCCAGATGCTTGAGTTCCTCGCGCGTGACGAAGAAGCTCTTCGGCGCTTCCGCGCCGCCGCCCAGGCGGACAAACAACCGCATGACAAACCCCACGAACAACACCATCGGCGCGCACAGCCACGCTGTCGCGTTGAGCGCGTCGGCGATGGTCATGCACAGCCGGTGCGAGTAATGCCGAAACAGCGTCTTGGGAACAATTTCCCCGAACACCAGCAGCAGCGCCGAGGCGACGAACGTCGCCGCGAATTCGACCCAGAAATTTTCGGTGCGAAACAGCCGCGTCACCAGTACCGAGGCGTATACGCCGACGAGCACGTTGGCCAGGTTGGTGCCGAACAGCGTCGTGCCCAGCAGCCGCTCCGAGTTCTCGACAAATCCGTTGAGGATGATCGCCCGACGGTTCTTCCGCTCGACCTCATGGCGCAGCCGAACGCGGTTCAGCGATATCAAGCCGGTCTCCGCCCCCGCGAAGAACGCCGACGCCAACACGCCGATCACAATGATCAACAGATACGGGAGGGCTTCCATCTCAGTTTCCTCCCTCCTCGGACGATGGCGCACCGACCTCCAACAGAACTTCGCCGACGCGGTTCTTGACGACCTTGCGGGCCGTGGCACAGACGTTGCCGACGCGAACCTGTTCGCCTTCCTTCGGGAGCGCGCCGAGCTGGCCGATCACCCAGCCGGCGATGGTCTCGACGTCCAGTGCCTGCAGCGCGAGCCCGCATTGCTCGTTCACCAGTTCCAGACGCGCCTTGCCGTTGATCAGATACCGGCGGGCGTCGAGCTTCTGCACCATGATCTCGCTCTTGTCGAACTCGTCTTCGATCTCGCCGACGATTTCCTCCAGGATGTCTTCGAGCGTGACCATCCCCTGCGTGCCGCCGTATTCGTCGACCACGATGGCCACGGGGTGCTCCTGTTTGCGAAAGCTCTTGAGCAACTTCGCCACCGGCATCGTTTCGGGAATGAAATTGGGCAGTTCCACGATCTCGTCGAGTTCGCAAGCGGGATTGGCCAGGAAATCTTTGACCTTGAGGATGCCTTCGACGGTATCCGGCGTCTCATGGATGATCGGCACACGGCGGTGTTTGATCCGCCGCAACATCCCGGCCATTTCCGTCGGACCGAGCGCATCGTCCACGCACTGCATGTCCACGCGCGGCGTCATGATTTCCTTCACCGGCATCTTTTCGAGCGCCAGTATCTGGTTGACCATGTAGCGCTCCTCTTTGTGGACCACCCCGGCCCGCTCGCTGACCGTCAGCAACGTGCGGTATTCGTCTTCGGTCGGCGCCGCCGAGCGCACCTGATGGGCGGCAAAGAACGACCACTGCTCAATGCCATGGACGATCATCGCCGACAACGTCTCGGCGGCGCGCCGCAGCCGGGACGTCGAGGCCACCGTCCATTGTATGGGGCGCGCCAGGTGCACGGCAAAAAATTCGGCGCTGCGAATCACCAGCGTCTTCGGCGCAATTTCACCGCACAACAGCAGCAGCACCGTCATCACCAGCACCGCCAGCGTCTCCGCCCGCTGGGGAATGACCGTCTGCAGAATCGTGTAGCCCAGTATCGCCGCGGCGACGTTGACCACGGTGTTCCCAAACAGGATCGTCGACAGCAGCCGGTGCGGCTGATCGAGCAACTCGCTGATGATCTGGCCCTGGACGGGATGCTCCTGTCGCACCCGGCGAAGCTGGAGCTTGCTCAGCGAGAACAACGCGATCTCCGTTCCCGAGAAGAACGCCGACAGCGCCAGCAGCCCCCCCAGCGCGAGCAGTTCCAGAATCAGCGTGATGGTCAACATGAGCGCCGCGGCAAGTCTATGAAACTTCCGCAGCCCGCGTCAATGACACGACGACGCCACGAACCTGGGCCGGCCGAACCGCGCTATTTGCCTGGGCTCGGCGCCTGGACGGGAGTGGTCTGAACGGTCGGGGGAGTCAGGGCCGACGGTCCCGGCTCGGGCAGAAGCACCTCGACCTTGGCCGACTTGCGCAAATCGGCCACATACGTGCGGGTGATGTCGCTGCCCTTGCGCTGCTTCAAATAGTCGGTGAGTTGGTCCTTCACCTGATCAAAGGGCATGATCTGGGCCGGCTTGCGCCCCGTAACTTCGAGGATATGATAGCCAAACTGGGTGGTGATGACGCCGCTGATTTCGTTCGTCTTCAATGAGAACGCGACGGTGTCAAACTCCGGCACCATGCGACCGCGGGGGAAGTACCCGACGTCGCCACCGTTCTCGGCACTACCGGGATCTTCGGAAACCTTCTTGGCGACGTCGGCAAATTTCTCGCCCCCCTTGACCAGCGCCAGGGCGGCGTCGATTTGCGCGCGCTTCTGCTTCTTGACCTCCTCGGTGGCGTCTGGCGAGCAACGGATGAGGATGTGACTGGCGCGAACCATCTCGGGTTGCTTGAATTGATCGGGATTGCCATCGTAGAACGCCTTGGCCTCGTCCGGCGAAATCTTGACCTGTTTGTCCACGAGGGCCTGGATCGTCTCACGGACGAGAATGTTGTCGCGAACCTGGCGGGTATACTGCTCGACCGTGATGCCGGAGCCGGCGAGCGTCTTTTTGAACTCTTCGTCGCCGCCCATCCTCGCTCTCGTTTGATCAACCTGGTCCTGCACCTTCTTCTCGATGTCGGCGGGGATTTGCTTGCTGCCCTGCTGGAGAACCAGTTGGCGACCAATCAACTGGTCCAACACGCTTTGCTGCAGTGCCGCGGTCTGTCCGGGCGGAACGCGCCGGCCCTGCCGTGCCATCTGGTTGCTAAAGTCCTGCACGGCGGCATCGAGATCCTTGCGCGTGATCACCGCCCCATTGACCCGCGCCACGATTTCGCCACCGGTGGCGGCCACCACGGAAGAGGGTTTGTTGGTGGAAGCTGCGGGAGCCGCCGCCGAGCCGGCAGCGAATGCCTGACCGACAACTGTTCCGGCAACGGCGCAAACGGCGAGAACGACGCGAATCTTCATGAATTCCTTCTGGCTGATGTGGTTTGTCTTTCGAGCAAAATGCGGGTGACGCTACCACGCGTCCCATACCACGTCAAGAACCATTCCGAGCGCGAACATTGCCGAAAATGGCGCAAACATGAGCTTTCCGTCGGGAGATTGTCCAAAAATGGCCGGCGTCAGCGACGAAAGTGACCCGGGACGGCCAGTTGGGTGAGGTTCCGCAGAGTCACGGGTCGTTCGGCGCGGGCGAACAGCGCCTCAATGGCTTCGTGCGCCACCAGATCGATCTGGTCATCGGTTGCCCCAGCATTAACAGCCAGCGTAACCAGTTTCTCGTACTGCCAGGTGGCGCCCTTGAGGATCGCTTCTTTCAGCGCGTGCAAGGCCAGACTCAACTGGGTGGGCTGGCTGCACTTGGCTGTCTTCATCACATTTCCGCCAAGAGCACGGCCCGCGCCAACTTTGCGTGTCGAAGCGAAAAGAATCGGGTCGGGGCACAATGACCCCGACATTAAATGTCGGGGTTGGCTCGTGCTGGAGGAATCCAGATGGACGCTGGCGCGGGGCGGCGACGATTGTCTCGATGGCCAGGTCCCTGATTTTGAGGCGATGGCGATTGCTCAGAATCGGCTTGTTAGTCTTTGTCAAAGGTGGTATTGCCAGTAGTCGTCTGACGGAATTGTCCGCGATCGTCGCGGCGTAAGCTGTCCGGGAAATACAGGCTTGTGCCTGTTTTCCCGTAGGTAACACCCGTTCAGGGTACTGCCCTCCGACCACGCCTCGTTTGAGCGGCCAAGGAGAGAGTGTCCGCGGAAGGAACGCTGCCAATGAGGTAAGAACTATGAGCAGTAAGAAAATCCTGTTGACCACCGTGTGTCGGCCGATGGGGCCGCAGTGCGGGGATGCGACGTCGGTTGGGTATGAATTGCTCTACCGTCAGGTCACTCGCGCCCAGGGCATTTTCAGCCCGCGC
>Ga0116126_1001393_pt1 | contig 15336 bp, 17 predicted proteins | sample June2015DPH_16_5_FD_89730 | JGI IMG/M metagenome (GOLD analysis project Ga0116126, IMG submission 89730) | Peatland microbial communities from SPRUCE experiment site at the Marcell Experimental Forest, Minnesota, USA - June2015DPH_16_40 | ecosystem: Environmental > Terrestrial > Soil > Wetlands...
GGAATCGACGGCGTCCAACCGTTGTCAGTTTCCTGGCCTGAAAGATTGACTGAGGCTCCGCCTCTTTTCAGTGATCTTGAAGACGCTTCCAAAATGCGGACCAATTCAAGACCTTGTTTGCCACCCGTCAAGGGGGTTGTCCCTTGATTGATGCAATCCAGAAAATGCTGGCATTCGGTTTTTAACGGCTCCTCCTGTTTGATGTAAGGAATATGAACATCCCCATAGTGATAAGCATAATGAAATTCAGCGAATGTGTCGTAGTGAGGCGGTCTTTCAACTCGCGCGTCGAAGACCCTGATTTTCTCCAGTTGTGAAACATCATCGTAGACGATCATTTGTTTGCTGCCCACAATGGTCATCTCCCTGATTTTTCTTGGATCGAGCCAGCTGCTTTGAATGATGGCCGACCGATCTCCCGGAAAATTGAGCCACATGGTCGTCACATCTTCCACCCCAGGTGTGATGTGCGCGCTGCCCTGGCAGTTGATGGTGACCGCCTCTTTTTCCATGATGTGTAAAATGATTGAAATATCATGCGGAGCCAGATCCCAGGCAACGTTGATGTCTTTCTGAAAAAGGCCCAGGTTCAGCCGCCGGGCACATATGTAACGAATTTCTCCGATATCGCCTTGTTGAACAATTTCCTTGATCTTTCTGACCGCCGGCGAATAGAGGAAGGTGTGTCCCACCATCAACACCAATCCCCTTTTCTTTGCAATGTCAATCAACTCCTCACATTCCTGGGATGAGGAAGCCATCGGTTTCTCGATAAAAGTGTGCTTGCCGGACAACAAGCTCGCTCTGGCCATCGGGTAATGCGATTTGACTGACGTGGCTATGATGACCGCATCAAGACCGACGCCGTTAAGCATGTGATTGTAATTCATTTCTCCTTCGACTTCGGGATAATGCGCCTTGAGATGTGCGAGGCGATTTTCACTGACATCACACATCATTTTCAGGCTGCAATCGGGAAGCGACCTGAAATTGCGGATCAGGTTTGGTCCCCAATAACCACAGCCCACAACTCCGACTTTTATTGGTTTTGTCATACTATTAATTCAATTTCGATGCTTTTCTTATTCAAACATCTTCGCCATCTCCAGCCTGACCCGCTCCTGCAAGAGCTGCTTTCGTAAACCAACAGGCCGCTGTTCGTTGCTTGATGGGCTATCACCACCAATGACAATTCACGCGAGCACTGGTGACATGGAGTCGGCTTGGTATTTGATTGTCTCCATGCCGAAGGGATCGGTTGCTGCCACTGGTAGCACGCGCTCCCGTGGAAAAAAGTCCAGCCCGCCTTTGAGCGCAATCATCCACAAGAAATCCCGGGCACTGAAAGCCTGGTGGTCATCAGGTTCCTGGGACAGGCCGATCAACGCCACCAAGGCACCCACCCGCCGGGCACGACGCGGCACCCAGGCAGCGATCCATACGCAAAGATCAATGGGTAATTTTTCCGCGGCCGAGACAGCAATTACAATGATATCAGCCCGCGCGGCTGATAAAATGGCTTCCGCGAGAATTTCGGGCCGGGCCAGGTCGCCAATACTCCACGAGGTGACGCTGATATTTCCCTCGCCGGTCATTTGCGTCGCCCGACCCCATGTCTCCATGGCCCATCTCCGGGTCGCGAGGTCCTCATAAACCATTGTGACGTTCAACGCCGGTTCATCTTCGGCCAGGGCAATCAGCGCTTCGTCGGATGGGGCCATCCGGTTCAAAATGTTGGAGTGTGCCATGGAGACGATTCAGTTCGAGTTGATGGTTTGATTTGATGAACTTGAATATTTTTTGACCAGAACGCGTTATCCGACCACATGATTTTTACGGCTGTGCCAGGGTTGGTTCCGGCGTGAGCTGTGCCTGACAAGTCAACAAGTCGGATGGACTTTGGAAACAACCACGCCGGTTTCGTGGAGGGGGATTTCCCCAAGGCGTTTCCCCAATTCCCGCCGGGCGGCAAACAAGACTGCCAGCCGGACATACAGAGCGTATTTTCAGATTGTTGCATGATTGAAAAAGACATTAAGCTCATGGGATGAGCTTTTCGCGAGAAGAAAGGCCCTGGCGATTTCCTTTCCAAAATCGGGGTTGGAGATGGCAAGCTGCAGATCGAGCGTTTTAATCTTCGGCGCGTCCTTGATGGCAAATTGGGGCGCGTTGCGTTTGTTTTTTCCGTTCATAAAAACTTTTCCTTTTGTTGATTGTTCCTTTTCTGCCGGGTTGTTTTGGCTCCACGAAAGGGCAGTTTTTTCAATCGTATCAAATGCTTCCTGTGTGCTCGTGTTTTTCATTTGTCACCTCGAGTTCTGGTTCGTGTGGCTTAACGTTAACTGCCTGGCGGCCCTTCCACTGCCGCTTCAACAACCGGGACGAGAATAGAACGCAACCCTTCAAATCGAACAGTCGGGAAAGAGGGAATTCTTGTGTCAGAGAATTTCCTGACGCGCTGCGACGCAAAGCCCGGCCGCGGACGACAGTGGGAGATAAGAATGAGGTGAACTGAAGAAGGGAGCCGATCAACAGCTTGAGTGAATCACCCGCAACGACTTTTCCAACCCGGTCATTTGGCAACCCGCGTAAACGAGTAGGTCTCGTTCATCCAACCCTGTCGCATGGCGTATTGCACCATCCCGCTCCGGCTGCGGAGGCCCAGTTTTTCCCCAATGCGGACTTTGTAAGTTTCGACGGTCTTGACGCTGATTCGGAGTTTGGCGGCGATTTCCTTGTTGCTGTAGCCCCAAGCCAGCTGGATCAACACGTCCTTTTCCCTCTCGCTTAATTCGGCGGCGTGTGGTTCACCTTTGGCGGTGGATGGCGCACGCTGACTGGCCAGCGCCCGGTTCGCCAGTGTTGGGTCAAAAGAAAGGCCGCCTTTCGCCACCGTGCGGATTGCCTGAATCAATTCATCTCCGGCTGAACGCTTGAGCACATAACCGGCGGCGCCGGCCTTGCACAACTGGCGCAAATAGCTTTCGTCTTCATGAACGGTCAGCGCCACAACCTTGATTTCGGGACGTTCCTCCTTCAGCCGGGCCGTGGCCTGCAGCCCGTTCAATTCCGGCATGGACAGGTCCATCACCACCACATTCGGTTTGAGTTCCCGTGCCTTTTCCAAAACTTCCCTGCCATTCCCTGCTTCGCCGACCACGTGCATGTCCGGCTGTTCGTTGACCAGCAGCTTCAACCCATCACGGATGATTTTGTGATCATCGGCCAAAAGAATGCGAAGTCGTTTCATTATCGCTCAATTCACCGCTGGTATTTTGGACTCCAACGGAATGCGCACAAACACCGTCGTGCCGGCTCCGGGAGCCGACTCAATCTCAATCGTTCCGTTTGCCAGAATCACACGCTCCTGCATTCCCAACAAGCCCAATTTGCCGTGAGCACCGGGTTCTTTGAGCGCAGCCTGGGCATCGAAGCCCTGGCCATCGTCTTCCACAATTAGCAGGACATGGTCGGGCCGGCGTTCCAGGAGGACACCGACGCGCTGTGCTTTCGCGTGGCGCAACACATTCGTCAGCGCCTCCTGCGTAATTCGATAAAGTGTGGTTTCGACTTCTGTGGGCAACCGATGCGTTTCCATGCCCTGGCTGTGAAAGTCCGCCGTTACTCCATTATGCTCGGCCCATTCGGTGGTGTAGCGCCGCAGGGCCATGTCCAATCCGAAGTCATCCAGGGCCGCCGGGCGCAATTCCCAAGCCAGGCGATGAATGTCCCGCATCAGGCTGTCGGCCAGGTTTTCCAATTGACCGATGCTGGCCTGAACCGATGGCGTGAATGGCCCTTGTTTCTTGACCAATTGCAGACCCAGCTTCAACGCGGTGAGGTCCTGGCCCAACCGGTCATGAAGTTCGCGAGAGATGCGGCCCCGCTCGGTCTCCTCCGCGCCTTCCAGCCGCCGCAGCACCTGCCGGTGCGCTTCCTCGGCCCACTGGCGCTGCGCGATTTCCTCCCGCAAGTCCCGGTTGGCTTCCGACAACTGAGTGGTGCGCTCCTCGACCTTTCGCTCCAACCCGGCTTGAGCTTTTCGGAGCGCTTCTTCCATCTGCTTGCGTTCAATGGCGTAACGAATGGCCCGCGCGGTCTGGGGTCCATAAGCCTGGCCTTTGATCAGATAGTCTTGAATTCCGTGGCGCACAGCATCGAGGCCCACAGATTCATCGCCGAAGCCGGTCAACACCACGATGGGCACATCGGGCGCTGCGGCGCGCGCCCGGAGAAAGGTGTCACGGCCGGCGCTGTCGGGCAGCGACAGGTCCAGCATCAACACATCAAAATGTTCCCGGCGCAGGCAATCGAGTCCTTCCGCCAGACTCTCGACGTGAGTGAATTCAAAGCGGCCCTGGCCGTTTTGAGTCAGGGATTCCTGCAACAACAGGGCGTCGGAAGGACTGTCTTCGACCAGAAGAACTTTGAAGGGTGCCGTGTTCATCGTGCCGCAGGCGGCAGAGTCACGACAAACAGCCAGAAAGACTCGATAGATTGCACCACCTCCAAAAACTGGTTAAAATCAACCGGCTTGGTGATGTAACAGTTGGCGTGGAGATTATACGCGCGCAGCACATCCTGCTCGGCGCTGGAAGTGGTCAACACCACCACTGGAATCGTCTTGAGTTTTTCATCCGCCTTCAGCTCGGCCAGCACTTCGCGACCGTCCTTGCGAGGGAGATTCAAGTCCAGCATGATCAAGTCCGGCCGGGGAGCCTGCGCGTAGGAACCTAGACGGCGGAGGAACTCCATGGCTTGCACGCCGTCCTCCACGATGCTCAGGTGATTGCGCACCTTGGCTCCTTTCAGGGCTTCGACGGTCAACTCGGTATCGCTCGGGCTGTCTTCCACCAGCAGGATCTCAATAGGATGGGCTTCGATTTCATTCATACGGCAGGTTCTCTTTTACCATCAATTTCTGGAATTGAAAAATAAAAAGTCGAGCCTTGTCCCGGCTGCGATTCGACCCAAATGGTCCCGCCATGACGTTCGACGATCTTCTTGCAGATGGCCAGACCGATGCCGGTGCCGGGATAATGTTTGCGGGTGTGCAATCGCTGGAAAATCTGGAAAATCCGCCCGAAATACTGCGGCTCGATGCCGATGCCGTTGTCCCGCACCCCAAAAAGCCACTGCTCCTTCTCCTTGCGGGCGCTAATATGGATTTCCGGTGTCCGATCGCTGTGGAACTTGATGGCGTTTCCGATCATGTTCTGAAAGAGCTGCACGATCTGGGGGGCATCCACCAGCAGGGTGGGCAATGGGTCGCTGGTGACTTTTGCACCGGCCTCCTTGATGCTGGTTTGCACGTTGTTCAAGGCGTCGCGGAGCAGCGCGTTCAGGTCGGCTGAAGCGAAGGTGCCGCCCTGGGAGCCAACGTGCGAGAACGCCAGCAAATCGGTGATCAGTCTTTGCATGCGCACGGCGCCATCGGCAGCACCGGTAATATACTCCCGCGCCGCAGCGTCCAGTTCTTCCGGAAACCGGTGCTGGAGCAGTTTCACGTAACCGCCCACGGCCCGGAGCGGCTCCTGCAAATCGTGCGAGGCAACATAGGCAAACTGTTCCAGTTCCTCGTTGGACCGGGCCAGTTCCGCGTTGAACTGGCGCAGTTTCTCCTGCACCGCCTTGCGCTCGGTTATGTCGCGCAAGACCACCGTCAGCGCACTTTGGCCGCCCACTTCGAGTTTCGAGATCGAGGCCTCGATGGGGAACTCCTCGCCGTTGGCACGCCGGCCGCTGACCTCCCCCAGTGCCCCCATCCGCCGCGACGTGACTCCCGCCCGGGCGAACGCGCGAACGTGCTCTTCGTGAGCGGCGCGGAACCGTTCGGGGATCAACTGCGCCAGCGGCATCCCGATCGCCTCGGCCACCGGGTAACCAAACATCTTCTCGGCGGCGGCGTTGAAGAGCACGATCCGCTGGTCGGCGTCCACACTGATAATGGCGTCCATCGCCGAGCCGACGATGCCCGCCAGCCGCGCCTCGCTCTGGCGCAATGTTTCCCGGCTCTCGCGCAGGGCCATTTCCCGGTCGTAGGCCGCGGCTTTGCGCCGTTTGCGGCGGTAGAGTTCGGCGACTGCGCTCATGAACAGGCCCATGCCGGTGAACAACACCAGTCCAACGCGGTCCACGGGTGAGGCGATGGCAAGCTGTCCGACCGGCGGCAGGATCCAGTATGCCGTCGTCAGCCCCGTCAATGCAGTGGCCAACAGGCCCGGCCCGAAGCCGGCCAGCAACGCTGTCACCATCACCGCCGGGTAGAACGTGATGTAGGTGGGCAGCCCCGGTCCCGTCCAAGCCGTCAGCGCCACGCGCAACCCGAATCCCGCCGCCGCGGCCACGAATGCCAGGCCGTAGCGCAGAACCCACCTTCGCCTGATGGACGATGAAGAGTCGTTGTGATTCATGGGAATCTCATCTCCAAGGTTTCATGCAGTCGTAGTTTCCTCATCGTAATTCGATTTTCATTTTCACCACCGACTTTGATGCAGATTCCAACATTTTCAAGGCGATGTGACAAACACAAATTCGCCAGGCTCGAACTGCGCGTCTCGTGAAATCAGGGCCACAATTTCAGTTCGAGTTCGTGAACCGGGTTTCCAGCCGCCGAATGTCAGGGAATTCCCTGATGCAAGAATTCCCCCTTCCCCGACTGTTCGGGCGAGGAACTTGTGGGCTATTATGGCCGCGATTTATGGAACAAACAAAGACCTTGGAACGGACCACTCCGTCGGATGAAGCGGAATTTGCCCCGCCAGAAACGGAATATGCGTTAAACGTCACGTTGGTTTATCAAGACATTCCGACCCGGAAATGGGCCACCCAGGTGTGTGACCAGGTGTCGCGACTGGCCGGCAAGGACGCTGTTCACTGCACTCAGTGGGAGATCAGCAGCTTGAGCGATCCCGAGGTGCTCCAGGACGCCGTCCTGACGACGATGCTGGCCGACGTCATTTTAATCTCAATTTATGACGCGAAAGAATTGCCGGTTGATCTCTGCGTGTGGATTGACACGTGGTTGCCGCGCCGCTCCCTGGCGACGGGGGCTTTGATTGCGCTGATTAGCGTGCCCGGAGAGTCGAGCGCCCAGTTGGAACACGCCCGGAGTTACTTGCGCGCAGTCGCGCACAAGAGCCGGTTGGATTTCCTGTTGCGAGAACGCAAGCTGCCGGTGGCATCACGCGGTTACTTTTACATGGAGAAGCTCACGGAATGGACCAGCCCCACGACATCGGTGGTTCAGAATGCTCTTAGCCATGATCACGGAAATTTATCACCGTTAAACAACCCGTAAAAGGGAACGCACATGAAAAATCAAATCCCCATGCAAACCGAACTCCGTCGCGACGCGATCGCGCCTCGAGCTTGCGCGATTGGGGGAAACAACCGGGTGACTGGCAGTCCTGCGGTTGAAGAACGGGGTTGACTTCGGAATACAGCCAAGGAGGTGAATAAGGTGGAGCGTCAGCCACGGGGTGGATCTGGGCAGTGGCTGACGCCGCCATCAAAATCAGATGGTCGCGCGCCACCTTCGGCAACGCCCCGGGAGGGGAGAAATGTGTCAAAACCAGAGACTATACGGAGGGTGCGGTCGCATTCGCCAGCCGCCTTGAAAACGGGGACCCTCTGTTGACCGATGCTGGCAACTCCCGCGCCGTCGAAGTTGACACCAACGACGTTGTGGTCTGGAAATACTTCACCAACACTGACACGAACAGCGTCCCATCGCCATTGCCGAACGGGGACTCTAACTGGAAGTATAAGATACTGGGCGTCATTGATGAAAGCCACAAGCGCGGATACCTGCCCGGACGCTTTAACAGACTCTTTTCAGATTTTGGCGACAAAGAGTCAGCCATCGCCAAAGTCGCACACAAACAGGGAGGAGACGCAGTCGTTTTCGTGGCCAGAAACCAAGAGCCATCCAGTGTGGATCAGTATGGCAATGGGCATCACCGGCGATCTACGGAGTTGGTGGTCATCAAGTATGTGGATGAGTCCAAGCCCTCTATTAAGCGCGAACTTTGGCCCGTTGCGGACGGTTTATACAACGACCACTGACGAATTTTTCAATGGTGCCAGCCGCCGTGCCAACCTCCACCATGCCAGCCGCCCCAGCCCCAGCCGAAGGAAAATGACACTGGCGGATACCAGGCATAAGCCGGGTAGTAATAAGGTTGGTAATAATACGGTTGGTAATAGTAAGTCGTATCCGGCACGGTTTGAACATACGTCACCGCCGGAGCAACCGTGGCCGTCGAACCTGATGCAGTCGTGATGGTCGACGCAGCCGGAATTTGGTCTCTTTGGCGTGGACTGTAAAGCGGCGCAACTCCCGCCGTGCTCGTGCTGGCTGGCGTTGCAACGTTTGCCGCGGCAACTACGGGCTTCGGCTGGTTCAACATCGCCGTGATGACGGCGTCAGAAATGCCTTGGTGCCGCAGATAAATGATCTGATCCACAGTCAAACCATAGCTGTTCCCGGAATTTTTGATGTAAGCAATGATCGTGTCATCGCCGATTTTCGCCTGCGCGAGTTGCACGATTTGTGACACGCCGTAAGACAACTGCGCCATGGGCGCGTTGACCGCTGCCGGTTGCCCCGTGTTTGCGGCAGACGAATCCTGTGCCAGCGCCGTTGACGCCGACAATGCCAGACCTGCGACGGCCATGACCGCCAGTATTTTTTGCAAATTTCTTGTTTTCATAAATTCACCTCTTAATCAATCAAACACCGCACCTTCGCGCGAGTTGCTTATTTTGTTCGACAAATAAACGGATGTTTTAATTCAAAAAAAGTTTCACTTCCGCACAGTCATTTAATGCAGTTGAGCGGCGGATTAAAGCTGGTTGGGAACCCTATGGGCGGCCAAACTGCGCGGTCCCGTCCTCATCCACGCCGGTCAGAGCAAATCCGACACCACGCCCGAGGCGCTCGCCTACATCAAACGTCGTTACCGCGTCGCCAATCTGCCGGACACCTTTGAAACCGGCGGCATCGTCGGCGTCGCGGAGATCACCGATTGCGTGAAACGCCACCGCTCCAAATGGTTTCAAGGCCCGTTCGGCTGGACGCTCGCCAACGCCCGCCGCCTCCCCCTCAAACCCTGCAAAGGCCAGCTCAAATTCTTCACCCCGAAATTCCGCGCCTGAAAACATGCCGCGTCAACTAACGCTGGCTGGCTGGTCACGAACCGTCATGCGACTCCAGCCTCGCCTTTTTTGGGAACATCGTTAATTCTCCCGTCATGCTGGTTCCTGAAGTCGAAAGAGTTTGTGGAGAAGGGCGCGGAAATGTATACGAGGGTGTGAATCGCCTGCACTGACCAAACACTCCAAATCAACGGTTAAACGACAAAACCAAAAGAAAGGAACATATATGCTGCTCAAACAAACATTGGCGTCAGTTGCAGCCGTGGTGCTGCTCAATTCGTTCGCCTTCGCGGCGGACACCTACAAAGTTGACCCGCTGCACACCAGCGTCAGCTTTTCGGTCAGACACTTGGGGATTAACAACGTGAAGGGAAAGTTTAAGGAATTCGAGGGGGCTTTGGTGCTGGAAGGCGACACACTCACGGAAGCCAGTGGCACAATTCAGGTGCAGAGCGTGGATACCGGCGTCGAAAAACGGGATAATCATTTGCGGACCGCCGACTTCTTCGACGCGGCGAAATATCCGACCATCACCTTCAAAACGAAACGGGTCGAGAAAGACGGCAGCGGCCAACTGGTTTTGATCGCGGATTTTACCATGCGCGGCGTGACCAAGGAATTGCGATTACCAGCGACGATGTCGAAGCCTACCAAAGACCCGTGGGACGGAGTGCGCGTCGGATTGGAAACGAAAACCAAATTGAACCGCAAGGATTACGGAATCAATTACAATGAACTTCTGGAAACAGGCGTGATGGCCGTAGGTGAAGAGGTCGAAATCGAAATCAACACCGAAGCCGTCAAGGAGTCTGCCGAAAAACCGGGGAATAAATAGGTGGGTGTCTGCAATCACTGAACCAGCGGAGACAAACATGAAACACGAAGCACAAGCCAGCGCGAAGATTGAAATAACGAAAGACGGCCCTTACCTCGTAAGCGGCGATTTGCCATTGAGCGAACAGTGGATTGCGACCAACGCCGAGGGCGAATCGCTCGACTACCGCGAAGGAAAGAAATACCCGTCACAACCGCAATATGCGCTTTGCCGCTGCGGTCAATCCGCCAACAAGCCCTTCTGCGACGGCTCGCACAAGAAAGCTCAATTCGATGGCACGGAAACGGCCAGCCATCAGCCTTACCTGGAGCAAGCCGAGACGATTGAAGGGCCGACGATGGTGCTCACGGATCAGGAGAACCTGTGCGCGTTCGCCCGCTTTTGTGATCCGAAAGGCAGAATATGGAATTTGGTCAAACAGACGGACAATCCCGAAGCCCGGCGACTGACGGAGTATGAGGCCGCTCATTGTCCCGCCGGAAGGTTGGTGGTGTGGGATCGAGAAACCGGCAAGCCTATCGAACCGAAGTTCAAACCGTCTCTTGGATTGATCGAAGACACAGCCAAAAAGGTCGGCGGCCCGATTTGGGTGCGCGGCGGCATCCCCGTGATTTCCGCCGATGGCAAGACCTATGAGATTCGCAATCGAATGACTTTGTGTAGATGCGGCAGGTCAGACAACAAACCGTTCTGCAACGGGTCGCACGCGGCATGAAGGATTAGACACGCAGCCCAAACATTAATCACAATCAAAAAACTAAATATGAAAATACACCCATTCACTCCCGCCGCCGCAATTGCTGTCTGTTGCTGGGCCTTGATTACGGCAGGCTTGTCCGGTTGTTCAACTGTCTCCAGCACAAAGCTGTCGCAGTATGAGGAGGCGGAACGGATCGCCAACGACCATCTCGTTAAATTCGATACTTTGGACTTCGACGTTTACACGAACCAGAAATGGGAGCGGTTCTCCGAGAGTCATGCCAAGGATATCCTCGTGCATTATCCTGATGGCCACACGACCAAGGGTCTCGATGCGCACATTGAGGAGCTGAAGCCGATGTTCGTCTTCGCGCCGGACACGCGCATCGAGGTTCATCCGGTAAGGATTGCTGCGCGCGACTGGACAAGTGTGATCGGGGTGATCCAAGGGACGTTCACGCAACCCATGCCCGTGCGCGGCGGCAATGCCATCCCGCCGACAGGCAAAAAGTTCAAGTTCAATATGTGCACGGTGGGGCATTGGAAAAATGGGCTGATGGATGAAGAATATCTGTTTTGGGACAATCAGGAATTCATGAAACAGGTGGGTCTCGCACCGTAGCAGTCACCAAACGCGAACCAGCATAAAAGCACGCATGGCCGACAGAACCATGAAACCAAAGTCAAAGCCGGTTCATCCGGAAGTCCGCATCGGACATGTTCATTTGAAGGTCGCTGACCTTGATCGGGCACTTGCGTTCTATCGCGATGTGCTCGGATTCGAACTCACGCAACGCTACGGACACCAAGCGGCGTTCCTTTCCGCTGGCGGTTACCATCATCACATCGGACTCAACACCTGGGAAAGTCAGGGCGGTTCACCGCCCCATCGGGGTGCGACTGGTCTTTATCATGTGGCGATTGTTTATCCGACCCGCGCCGAGTTGGCCGATGCCTTACGCAGACTGACCAAAGCAGGAATTCCGCTCGATGGAGCATCCGATCACGGCGTGAGTGAAGCATTGTATCTGCGCGACCCCGACGGAAACGGTGTGGAACTTTATTGGGATCGCCCCAAGGAACAGTGGCCACACACTCCCGATGGCGGGCTGGCCATGGTAACAGAACCTTTGGACCTCCGAGACCTTCTCAAAGAAGCGCCGGAAACCAAGCTGGACGCTTCGACCTGAATTAACGCATTACCCATCCCCATTTATGAATGATCAACGTGTATTGGTAACGGCCGGAGCAGCCGGCATTGGACGGGAAATCGCTCGCGCATTTGCCGCCAACGGCGCGAAAGTGTTCGTTTGCGATATTGATGTGAAAGCGCTCGATGCTCTGGCGCATGAAATCAAGGGGTTGGTAACTATTGTGCGGCATCCGGAGAAGTTGAAGCCGCAGGCAGGACTAATGCCCTGACCATTATCGTAGAAGACTAGCTCAGGATCCCTGATTTCGAGAAAGATTTTGCCCTTATTGCTATTGGTAGTGAGTGCGAACACACTCAAATATCAAACCACGCGGAGAACGCCTGTCCAACCGGAATTTTTTAATTTTTTCCGCCGCATTACCCCTACGCCGGACGGATCATTTACGGTTCCGACAATGGCTAACAAACCAAGTGGAAACCGGGGGTTCCAATAGTGACACAATCTACTTGAATACCCAATGGAATCAGGCATAATTTAACTGTCGCCCGCCCCCAAAGGCGCTCGATTCCGACCTCCGCCTCCAAGTTTTGTTGCATGAGCAGCAAGGGGTTAGAAATGTTGGAACGGCCACTGTCAGCGAAACTGTCAGTAAAATGGTGGGTGGAATCACTACTCGCCAGAACTCGCCAGAACTAGCTGAAACTCGCCCACTACTCGCTAACGCGAGTGAGCCGGACAGGTTCACCATTCATGACCACGAAAGGCATTGTCATGAAACAGCGTTTTATCCTGTTCCGGCGCGCCGGTGTTTTCTACTACGAGGACACCACCGCCGGCAAACAACTCAGCCTCCGCACCAAGGACGAAGCGGAAGCCCTTACCCTGCTCAACGCCAAGAACGAATCGTTCCGGCAGCCGGTATTGAACCGTCAGATTGCCCGCACCTACCTTGCCGCCACCGATTCGGCCATGGCCACCCGCATCTGGCAGGTGCCGATGGACGAGATGACCAAGACCAAAACCGGCGCCACGCGAGCCCGGCATGAGTGCGCCATGAGGGACAAGGCGTTTGACCTGATACGAAACCTGCCGATTCTGGAAACCCATTCGGCACATTTTCTGAAAGTGCTGGAATTGGGCAAAGTCTCGACGAATGTTTATCTACGGCGGATTCACAACTTCGCACTGGACATGAACTGGCTGCCGTGGCCAATCCTGCCGAAAAGACAGTGGCCACAGGTGAGATTCAAAGATAAAAGGGCCATCACGTTGGAGGAACACCAACGGATCATCGCCGCCGAGGTGAATCCCGAACGGAAAATGCTGTATCAGTTGTGCTGGCACTTGGGCGCGAGTCAGGGTGACATTGCCAATTTGAAAGGCGAGGACGTGGACTGGACGAACGGCACGGTGAGTTTTGTCCGCCAAAAGACCGGCGTGCCGGTGCTGGTTCACTTGGGCGCGGAGGCATTAAACCTGTTCAAAGACCTGCCAGCGGAAGGGATGTTGTTTCCTTATCTGGCGAGCGTGCGGGCTGGCGACCGCGCGACGGAGTTTGGCCAACGCTGCCGCCAGCTTGGCATTAGCGGCGTGACGCTGCACAGCTACCGCTACGCATGGGCGGAACGCGCCAAAACGGTTGGCTATCCAGAACGGTTCGCGCAGGAGGCTTTAGGGCACAACAGCAAGGCGGTGCATCGCGCCTATGCGAAGCGTGCCCTGATGAAAATTCCGTCGCTGGAAGATTACGAAGAACGATCAGCATCGTGGCAGGAACCGGCAGCGTGAACGCTGTGTGGTTTTAACAAATTGCGCTTTTATGCGAATTGCGTTGCCTTAAGGGCTGTGCTAATTTGACAAAATCTTGAAAACCTCACGAAACCTGACGCGGTTTTGTATCCTGTGCGTTGTAATGCTACTAGCACTCAACGGCAACGCCCAATCCATAATCAAGATTGCCTCCAGCGTTTCAGAAAGTCTTTTCATCAAAAGTGACGGCAGCTTGTGGAGGGGAGATCGTGCTTATCAAGTTGCAAAGTTAAGACAGGGAAAATTCGGCAGCCGTAACCTCATGGAAAGTATGGAGAACCGCGAACCCATTGATCTAATCGTGTCCAACGGTGTCACTGCTGTTGCTATTGAAACCCACGAACTCATGCCTATAATCGTGTCCAACGGTGTCACTGCTGTTGCCATGTGGGGACATTACAGTAGCTTTTTTGTCAAAGAGGACGGTAGTTTGTGGGCCATGGGGGACAATAAGAGCGGGTCTTTGGGAGATGGCACTTTCAATACCCCTGACCACCCAATCAAGATTGTGCCCAACGGGGTGATGGCAGTGGCTTGCGGCGAAACCTGCACGATATTTCTCAAGGACGATGGCAGCCTATGGGGCTTTGGCTGGAATGGCCATGGCGAATTGGGGGATGGCAACGAAAACAATTCTGTCATGCGTCCGGAACAGATTATAGCGGGCGGGGTTGTGGCCATCGCCGCTGGGAAATTTCACAGCCTGTTTATCAAAAGTGACGGCAGCCTGTGGGGTATGGGAAACAATAATGACGGACAGTTGGGCATCGACACCAAAAATAATATCCTCCAACCCGTAGAAATTGTGGCTTCCAATGTCGTGAGCGTTGTCGCCGGTGCCGGGCACACTCTGTTTATCAAGAGCGACGGCAGCTTATGGGCCATGGGGATGAATGATCGGGGACAAATAGGTATCTGCAACTACAATTGGGCCTACCATCCATTGCAGATTGTGCCCAACAACGTCGTGGCAGCTTGTGCCGGTAATGAAGGGAGTCTGTTCTTGAAGAACGATGGCAGCCTTTGGGCCATGGGACTTAGTTGGGGGTGCGACTATGGTGAAGGAATTGATTTCAGTTCTTGCTGTCCAGTGCAGATCCTAACCGCCAACAAGGCAGCGGTGGTTGCCGACCAATACTACAATGCTTCGCTTAAAACGTGTGCAAGTATTTGGGCCACGAGTCTCAACAATCGGAACCAACTTGCAGACGGTGCTGGAGGCAATTCAAAGCTCCAGTCGGGCGTAGTGAGTCTTCCTGGATACAACTTAATTACCATTGAAATGCTGAAAGATGGGAATGTCCGGTTGACCTATCTGGGCGATGCTGGAGTAAATTACGCCCTTGAACGTTCCAGCAGCTTGACCAATCCTAATTGGTTGCCACTAGTCACGAATACAGCTCCCAGTGGAGGTATTCTGGTAATCACCAATACACCGGATACGACCATGAATAATTTCTGGCGCATCCGCTCCGTGCCTTAGTTTAACTGGCAACGACCGATCCAGCGGTGGCGTCATGACCGGTCTGCGAACCATTCACCGCACCGTTTTTCTTGGCGGCATTTCTCTTTTGCCAGTGTTGATTCACTGCATTGGTCACCTTGACCAGCCAGCCCCGGTCTTTGACCAGTTCCAGCAGTTCTGACGCGGCAAAAAACTTGATGCCATTGGCCGCCGGA
>Ga0116126_1001397_pt1 | contig 15328 bp, 15 predicted proteins | sample June2015DPH_16_5_FD_89730 | JGI IMG/M metagenome (GOLD analysis project Ga0116126, IMG submission 89730) | Peatland microbial communities from SPRUCE experiment site at the Marcell Experimental Forest, Minnesota, USA - June2015DPH_16_40 | ecosystem: Environmental > Terrestrial > Soil > Wetlands...
CGCGGCAGAGCCGCGGGGGTTGGTCTACGGCCCGGAGGCTGGCCCTGATGGTGATTGGGACACTGCACTTCATCCGCGATGACGGAAGGGGCTTGACGCGGCTTGTCGCGGGCGGCGCACGTCCCGCGGTGGTCGCCCGGCCACGGCTTCCCAATTACTTATAAACCTCTTGGAGACGATGATGGTCTGCCTGCGTTGGCGTTACGCCTCTTGGTTGGCTTGCATCATGCTCTCGAGTTTCCTGGTGCCGGCGATGGCGAACGAACGCGCGTTCCCGTTCGACCGCGAACTGATGTTCGATGCAGCGCCGATGTCCGGCTCCAAGCGCATCCCAATGATCGAGATCGGCGAGAATGGCGCGGTCTCGATCGACCTTTGGTGCGCGAGCATGCGCGGTCAGGCCAATGTCGGCGAGGATTCGATCAGCATCGTGCCCGGACAGGTACGACCGGCGCAATGCGCGCCCGATCCTCAAAGCGGTGATGAAAATTTGCTGGCCGCACTGGCGCAGGGTAACGAACTGGCGGCGCCAAGGGGACGTGATCGAGCTCCGCGGCGCCACCACGTTGCGGTTTCGCCTGATGACGAATTAACTGCTTCCGCCGATCACACCTTGGTCGCGCGGGTCATCAAGAGCGGCATGTGGATCGCGTTGTCATCGTAGAAGTTGCCGACCATCGCCTCGAATTCGGTACGGAGCGCCGCAAGCTTGGCAGGATCGTTCTCCAGCGAGGCAACCATCTTCGTCAGCGGGCCGATCGTTTTCTCTTGCGCCCTGCGGAAATGCGCAAGGCTCAGCGCCGGCATGACCAGCGTGCCGCGGTCAAAGGTGAGATCGCTCACCAACCCGCTGAGCCGCTCGCGAACGACGTTCGGATCGCCCCATAAAGCCGGCGGCGCCGGCGGCTCTGTTCTTGGCGGCGGCGGCGGCAAATTGCGCGCGATGAACGTAAACATCCACCCGGTGAAATGCTCGGGAGGCCAGGTGGAGAACGCAATGCGTCCACCGACCTTAAGAACCCGCAACATTTCTTTGAGCACGACGGCCGGGCGCGGCGCGAAGATGTGGCCGAATTGGCTGAGCACGATGTCGAACGAAGCGTCTGGATAAGGCAGCGCCTCGGCATCGCCTTCGACGAAGTCAACATCGACGGCCGCCACGCTGGCGTTGTGGCGGGCGCGCTCGATCAGCACCGGCGATAAATCGAGTCCGGACACCTTGGCGCCGCGCCGCGCCGCAGTGACCGCAACGACACCAGTTCCGCAAGCGACGTCGAGCACCTTCTCCCCCGGCGCCACCTGCGCAAAATTCACTAACTTCGCCGCCGGTATGATGGTGATGACTTCGACCGGTAAGAAGGCCGCCCAAGCCTCGCGCTGCGCCGCCTTGAATTTCGCGAACGGATCGACGTTCACGGTGTTCATCGTCTCCTCCCGCGGCGTTAGCGTCGAAGGCTACGCCGCAAACCGGTGCGGGAACAGAAAAAAGGCGCGGTTTGCACCGCGCCCTTTGGATTGACAATAGGCCAAGAGATCAGAAACCCATCCCGCCCATTCCGCCCATGCCGCCACCACCGGGTGGCATCGCCGGCATTGCCGATTGCTCTTTCGGCATCTCGCCGACCATGGCTTCGGTCGTGACCAAAAGGCCGGCGATGGAGGCTGCATCCTGCAACGCCGCGCGCACGACCTTAGCCGGATCGACGATGCCTTTCTCCAGCATGTCGACATATTCCTCGGTCTGCGCGTCGAAGCCGAATGTCTCCGACTTGTTCTCGAGGATCTTGTTGACCACGATCGAGCCTTCGACCCCGGAATTCTCCGCGATCTGGCGCAGCGGGGCTTCGATCGCCTTGAGGACGATGTTGATGCCGGCTTGCACGTCGGGATTGTCGTTGGTGAGCTTGCCGACCGCCTTCTTGGCGCGCAGCAAGGCAACGCCGCCGCCGGGCACGATGCCTTCCTCGACCGCGGCGCGGGTGGCGTTGAGCGCGTCTTCGACGCGATCCTTCTTCTCTTTCACTTCGACCTCGGTGGCGCCACCGACGCGGATCACTGCGACGCCGCCGGCGAGCTTGGCGAGCCGCTCCTGCAGCTTCTCGCGATCGTAGTCGGAGGTGGTCTCCTCGATCTGCGACTTGATCTGCTGCACGCGTCCCTCGATGTCCTTCTTCTTGCCGGCGCCGTCGACGATGGTGGTCTTTTCCTTCTCGATCACTACCTTCTTGGCGCGGCCGAGCATCGCCACTGTGACGTTTTCGAGCTTGATGCCAAGGTCTTCCGAGATGAGCTGGCCGCCGGTGAGGATCGCGATGTCCTCAAGCATGGCCTTACGCCGATCGCCGAAGCCAGGAGCCTTCACCGCCGCGACCTTCAGTCCGCCGCGCAGTTTGTTGACCACGAGCGTCGCCAGCGCTTCGCCTTCGACGTCTTCGGCCACGATCAGAAGCGGCTTGCCCGATTGCACCACTGCCTCGAGAACGGGGAGCAGCGCCTGCAGCCCAGGCAGCTTCTTCTCGTGCAGCAGCACGTAAGCATCCTCGAGCTCGGCTAGCATCTTCTCGGCGTTGGTGATGAAGTAGGGCGACAGATAACCGCGGTCGAACTGCATGCCTTCGACGATCTCCACTTCGGTCTCGAGCGACTTGGCCTCCTCGACCGTGATCACGCCTTCGTTGCCGACCTTCTGCATCGCCGAAGCGATCATCTTGCCGACGTTGACGTCGCCGTTCGAGGAAATGGTGCCGACTTGCGCCACTTCGGACGAAGAGCCGACTTTCTTGGCGCGCTTCTTGATGTCGGCCACCACGGCGCTCACCGCGATATCGATGCCGCGCTTGAGATCCATCGGGTTCATGCCGGCGGCAACTGACTTGACGCCTTCGCGCACGATTGCCGCGGCAAGTACGGTCGCCGTCGTGGTGCCGTCGCCGGCCTCGTCGTTGGTCTTCGATGCGACCTCGCGCACCATTTGCGCGCCCATATTCTCGAACTTGTCCTCGAGCTCGATCTCCTTGGCGACAGTGACGCCGTCCTTGGTGATGCGGGGAGCGCCGAAGCTTTTTTCGATCACGACGTTGCGGCCCTTGGGGCCGAGCGTCACTTTCACCGCGTTGGCGAGTGTCTCCACGCCGCGCAGCATGCGGTCGCGGGCGTCGCCGGAAAAACGTACATCTTTCGCAGACATATCAATTCACTCCTGGGGTTTTGCGTCAGACCGCCATCCCGAAGGTGGCGGCAAATGAATTTCAGGCGATCACGCCCATGATGTCGGACTCCTTCATGATGAGGAGATCATCGCCTTCAAGCCTGACCTCGGTGCCGGACCATTTGCCGAACAGCACGCGGTCGCCTGCCTTGACGCCCATGAAAATGAGCTTGCCGTTCTCATCACGGCCGCCGGGACCGACGGCGACGATTTCGCCCTCCTGCGGCTTCTCCTTGGCGGTGTCGGGGATAATGATGCCGCCCTTGGATTTTTCCTCGGCTTCAATGCGCTTGACGACAACACGGTCGTGCAGGGGACGGAATTTAAGCTTCGCCATGATCACCTCGTCGCCGCTGCTATGCGGCCTGTGTTAATGAGAAATTCTTTGAATTACATGGGCTTGGCACTCTATTCAGGTGAGTGCCACAAACCCGCCCGGGACATAAGGTCTGACATGAGAGCTGTCAAGCGTCCCGCTTTACGAGGCGACCAATTCCGCGAGCTTCGCTGCTTGCCAAGGCTCCGGCGAAGCCATGCTGGGTCTGGTCCTCGGCGCGAAAACTCGTCACCATGCCGGCCGGATGTTTCGCGAAGACACGTTTCGCGAAGACATAGCTGGCATCTTAGCGCGAACCGATATTTGAGGAGGGGTTTTATGAGTGCGTGGCTGCGCGATTTTCGGTTGCTTACGCGCCTCGCCCTGTTCGCGCTCGCGCTTTCGGCCTGCACGACGAATCCTCCGCCCGCTGAGGCGCCGCCGCCAGCGCCCGCGGTCATGCCGGAGATTCCGGCATCGATCCGGCCCGAAGAAATCGTCGGCCGCTGGGGTTACGGCGCCTATCACAACGACACTGACCGGGCGCGGACGGAAGCCGCGGCCAGGGGTCAGTGTGGTCAGCCGGTGGTGATCAATCGCGGGCCGGGTGGTGGTGTTTTGATGTATCTAGCCGACAGCGCGCAATTGCAGGAGCTCTATCTCAAGGGTGGCCCTGGCGGCAGGAACTTCATCGGTCCGCCGGGTCCGGCGAGCAGCCCGCAAGATCGCGAAGTCGTCGCGTTCGACGGCCGCACCATGGTCCTACGTTGGGTGAATCCCGAAATCCAAAACCGTTATGGCACCGGCGTCTATGCGCGTTGCGGAGCAGAAGGGATGACGCGCAAGCCGCCGCCGCATTGATGGTCTGTCGCCCGGTCAGGCTGATTGAATGTCGCCTCCAAACATGGAATCGACGTCGCTCTGCGTGACGTGATCGCGATCGCCCGGTAGGCCCGGGCCGTGCACGGGCGGTGCGGCGGCAATGCGTTTAAGTTCGTCTAGCGCGCGGGCGATCTGCTGCTCGAGACGACCGAGGCTCGCCAATACTTTGGCGACGCGCTGGCTGGTGATATCCTGAAAGTTGCTAGCCTCAAAGATTTGAAGCACGCGATCCCGGATATCCTGGGTGAGCCCTTGCTCGAAGTCGTCCTTGAGTGCGGCCGATAGGTTGTTTGCCGCCTGATCGATGTCTTCGGCGGCGGCGAGGATTTTCTGCGTCGCCTGCTCGCTGCCTTGCATCACCGCTTTTAGTTCACTGGCAATGTGCGCCGTTGACGTCACCGTCCAGCGCGAGTCGTCACGGCCGCCACGGTCCTGCTCGGTTCCACAAATGGCCGACTGGATGAGGCACAGCTCGGTTGCGAGCCGCTGAATGTGGTCCTGCTGCGGCGCGTTGGTATCGACCGATTTTCTCGCAGGCGCGTCAGCGAGCATGGCGCGAAGCGCGCTCAACTCTTCCATGAGTTCGGCGTGGCGTGGCGTATGCGGATCGTCGGTCTGAGACTCGATCCGCAGGTCGGCCATCTCTTCAATGCGGAAGACCTTGCGCGGTCCGGCCATTGGTGCACCCCCGTGAAAAAATAGAGGTTGGCCACTTAATGCCGCGTTCACGCGGGCCGCCATCACGCACAGCCAAGCGAGATGCAAAACGCTCCGTTAACCATAACGCGGAGCTATTTACTAAAAATAAACCGTAACTTGATGAACAATGTACGAAGATCGCGCTCGCCGGACAGCCGCGGCGCGAAATTTACCAAACAGTCGAGGTTTACGTCTGTACTCGTCGCGCCAGCGAGCAAGGTGCTCGATTAGGCGTGAGGCTATGTGAAAGTACAGAGTTCAGTGATGCGGCGTATCCTTGCTCGTGTATTCGTAGCGTCCCCTCTGGCGGCTTGCGCCGCCGGCCTTGTCATCCCTTCCGGCGCCTACGCCGGCAGTGAGCCGCTCGATCCCGGTTGGCAGCTCGCTTATTCGAGCCAGCCCGGATACGGCAGCAACGGTCTCATCGAGTCCATGTTCAGCGATGGAACGGGGCAGCCGGTGGTTGCGCGTGCCTATCAGCCTGGGCCCGTGTACTACCAACAGCCGCCGGCACCGCAGCAGCGCGCCTACCAGCAACCTGCGCCCGTCTATTATCAGCAAGCGCCAGCGCCGCAGGCGCGCGCCTACCAGCCGGCGCCGGCATATTACCTGCAGGTGCCGGCACCGCAGCAGCGCGCCGACCAGCAGCCGGCGCCGGTGTATTATCAGCAAGCGCCAGCGCCGCAGGCGCGCGCATATCAGTCCGCGCCTGCGTCCTATCAGCAAGCGCCAGCCCAGCAGCCGCTCACCCCTCAGCCAGCGCCCGCCTACGCTCTACAAAATCCGTCAAAGCAGGCGTCCAACTACGGTCCCCAATACACGGGATCCGTCCCGGCGCAGCAGGTCCGCGGTCTCCAGCCTGCGCCCGCGAACTACCAGACACTCCCCGCGCCACAGCAAGGCGCCTACCAGCCCGCCATTCAGTATCCCCAGCAGGCGCCACCACAGCGGCTGGCCTTCGGTTATCCGGCGCCGCTTTATGCGCCCTCAACGTCCGGCGACATGGCGCAACCGCTGTCCGACCCAAGGTATGAGCGTCAGGTCGTCGACTATCAGGGCAACGAGCAGCCCGGCACAATCATTATTGATACCCCTCACTTCTTTCTCTACCTGGTCATGGGAGGCGGCAAAGCGCTGCGCTACGGCATCGGCGTTGGCCGTCCGGGCTTTACCTGGGCGGGCGTGAAGCAAATCTCGGCGATGCGTGAGTGGCCCGATTGGTACCCGCCGGTCGAGATGATCGCCCGCCGGCCCGATTTGCCGCGCTACATGCCCGGCGGTCCGGACAATCCGCTCGGCGCCCGAGCTCTCTATCTGGGCTCGACGCTCTATCGCATCCACGGCTCCAACGAGCCCTGGTCGATCGGCACCCAGGTGTCGTCGGGCTGCATTCGCCTGCGCAACACCGACATCATCGACCTCTACGGTCGTGTGAAAGTCGGCACCAAGGTCGTAGTGATGTGAGTTGCCCATCCCGCCGGCCTCGCGGCGGGATGCAGGTCATTCGGCGGCAGTACGGCTGTCACTCTCTGGAAGCGCCGCTTCCTCGCGCGGCTTCAATGCATGCTCGGCGACGAAATAGACCGGCCGTCCTTTGATCTCGTAGAGGATCTTGCCGATATATTCGCCGACGACCCCGAGCATGATGAGCTGCACGCCGCCTAGCACCATCACGCCGACGAACAGCGACGGATAGCCCGGGACCTTTTCGCCGTACATCCAAGTCTCGTAGATGATCTGTCCGCCATAGATGAACGCCGTCAGCGCGAGCAATAGCCCAAGCAGGGTAGCGACCCGCAGCGGTGCGACCGAAAACGCCGTCAGTCCGTCGATCGACAATCCGATCAGCGAACGCACATTCCAGGTGCTGCGGCCGTCCGTGCGCGGCGCCGGCTGGTAATCAATGCGGATCTGGCGAAAGCCGATCCAGCTCGACAGACCCTTGAAGAAGCGGTTGCGCTCCGGAAGGCGGCGCAAGGCGTTGACGGCGCGCGGCGACAATAGCCGAAAGTCGCCGGCGTTCTCGGGGATCTTGGTGTGGGCGCCCCAGTTGATGAGCGTATAGAAGCCCTTCACCAGGAGGCGCCGTGTGGCCGACTCATTGGCGCGATGGGCTTTCGCAGTGTAGACCACGTCGTAGCCGTCATCGAGCCAATGGCGGACAAGTCTCTCGATCAGCGCGGTCGGGTGTTGGCCGTCGCCGTCGATGAACAGAACCGCTCCAAGCCGCGCATGATCGAGACCGGCGAGGAGCGCCGCCTCTTTGCCGAAATTGCGCGACAGCGACACGACCTGGACGTCGGCCGCGCTGGCCGGCAATTGGTGAACGATCGCAAGCGTATCGTCGCGGCTGCCATCATCGACGTAGATAATCTCGCAGGCGAGCGTGTGGTTGGCGGCGAGTGCTCGCGCCACCTCGACCAGTTCCGCGTGCAGGCGCGCCAGCGAAGCTGCCTCGTTGTGCAGCGGAACCACGATCGAAAGGCCCGGTGCCGCGCCCGACGGCATGCCGCGCAGCGTGCGCGGTGCACTGCCTTCGCGCGTCGCTGCTGCCGATCTTGGCTCGGTCGTCATATCAGCCACTTGGCTTCTCCTCTCGCTGCCGTCCTATACCGCAATTGGTCCCCCTTTGTCGCGCGCGCACGGTCGCAGCCGCCGCTCGTCTCATAAGGGGGGCAACGGGGCTGGCGGATCGTGGCGAACGTGATATGCGGGAACCAATGACGCTCGTTTCCCGCTATCTGCGTGCTCGCGAAAAGCTCCTCGCCGCCTGGCACAATCGCGCGCTCAGCCTCAAGGCGATCGCCTTCGGCCTGGTCGGCCTCGTCAACACGGTGGTCGATTACGGCGTGTTTCTGCTCGCGCGGGCGGTGCTGGACCGCTCGTCGGCGGCGCTCGGCGCGTTTGCCTCGGTGTCGGATTTCTGTCAGTGCGGCAACGCCGCGACCATTTCATTGATCGCCGCCAACACGATATCGTGGATCGTCGCTGTCAGCGGCTCGTATATGATGAATTCCTCGATTACCTTCGCCGCGGAATCGGGGCGTCAGTTGAGATGGCGCGCATACTTCACGTTCGTCATCTCCGGCATTGCCGGATGGCTGGCGAATACTGCAACGCTTCTGGTGGCTGCGGAGGTTTTGCTTCTGCCGGTGTGGCTGGCAAAGATCATCGCCATCCTGGCAAGCTTCGTGGTGAACTTTTCATTTTCGCACTTTGTCGTGTTCCGGGTGCGCGCCAATCCGGCAGGCGATGCGCGGGAGGATGTTTGAGCTTCCGCGGCCACTATGCCTCGCAAGGCCGTAGCCTTTGCCGCAGAGCGCAAATAAGATTGTAACGCGAGTGCGAATCGGATCGCGGAGGATGGCTGCCCTATGAATCAACGGCGTCGAGGACCAGTGCTTAGCAAGGCCGAGTTGCGGGCCCAAGGCGTTCAGGCCATGGCCGCGGTCACTAAACCCATTGTCAAGCTGCCGACAAAGCTTGTGAGACAATGCGGTCGCTGCGGTGAGTTCAGCTCGGTAATGGTCGAACCCGGGCAGGAGCCGCCCGAATTCAAGTGCAAGAGCTGCGATAAGCCGACCAAGCGGGACTAGCCGCCATTTCGGCCTCGCAGCCAACGAGGCGTCGGTGGCTGATGATCTAGTGCCGCGCGCCGGAGCCGGCCGTGCCCAATTGGTCCAGCTGCCGATATTCCACGTCATAATTCATAATTTCACGCGTAAGCTGGTCGATCATATTTTGTCGGCCCGCTGCGTCCTGGCTGTATGTCAGTTCCGCCACCGTCTTTGCGATCGCGGTCACGACTTCGTCGGTGTCGACGGTGTCCGGCTCATCCGTTGAGACGGGATATTCTGCAAAAAAACCGTCGATCACTTCGACCATCAGGCAATGCAGGCACGGCCGCTCCTCATTCTCGTCTTGATCGTCTGACATGGCCGTTCTCCTGCTTCGTAGGTATGTGAGGCCTCGGACCCCGTCGCGCAACGTTGCGCGGCAGACTAACTGCTCTGTTTGCGGGTCTTTTGGGCGGCGAGAAATTCACGCATGGCGACGCCTGGCTCATCGGTCTTGTAGGCCGCAGCGAATGCATCGATACCGGCCGCAATTGCGGCCGCAAGCGGCAGGTCTTCCCATTGCTTAATCAGCCGCTTTTGCAGCCGCACCGCGCGCGGCTGTGAAGTCAAGAGACGGGCAATCCAGGCCTCGACCGCCTCATCGAGAGTTGATGGAGGGACGACGCGTTCGACCAGTCGCCACGCGAGGGCTTCGGCGGCGGTGAAGGTTTCGCCAAGCAGCAAGATTTCGCGCGCCCGCCCCCACCCGACCAAGAGCGGCAAGAGCGCGGCCTCGATCACCGAGGGAATGCCGAGCTTGACTTCGGGCATGCCGAACAAGGCCGTTTCCGACGCGATGCGCACGTCGCACGCCGCCGCGATCTCGAGGCCCGCGCCGAAGGCGTAGCCCTGGATGCGGGCGATCACCGGCACCGGAAGATCGCGGATGGCGTCGCAGCACCGGTGCAGGCGGGTGATGAATGCTTTCGCCTGGGCGGGATGTTCGATGCTCGCCATCTCGTTGATGTCGGCGCCGACGATGAACGCTTTGGGCCCGGCGCCGGTCAGCACGACCGCTCGCAAGTGCTCGTCGCCGGCAAGTCCCGCCATGGTGTCGACGAACGCGCTCATAAGCGCGCTGTTCATCGCATTGAGACGGCGGGCATTGTCGATCGTCACATAGGCGACAATGCCCTGCATCCGTTCGTCGAGGCGGATGCGAAGAAATCGATCGTCAGAGCTTGCCAACGCGCGGCTTCCTCAATGCTCTTTGGGTGCTCCTGCGCACCAACGCCCGCCTCAGTTCGACGTTTTTTCGGCCGCGTTGTTCCGGTCGAGCTCGGCGATCAGCCGCGCATAGAGCGGATTGTCGCGCGCGTAGACGTATTCGAGCGCGGCGACGGAGACCGCCTCGGCACCGTGCTCGCGCAAAAAACTCGCGAGCGCATGCACGTGCTTGGGCGGGCAGTGCAGCGTCAGCATGCCGGAGGAGGTGGGGCCGCCGAACGGTGCGGCGACACCAAATTTTTCCCGCGCGATATTAAGCAGCGCCTCATTCATACCGGCAAAGCGCGTGCGGACTTCGCGATACGAGTGTGCGCGCTTTTGTGCCGCGAGGCGGTCGAGCAGAAGGCGAACGGTTTCGCGGCGTGCGGCGTCCCAGCATGCAGTACGCGCGGCGACCAGGTTGGCTTGCGAGCGCAGGATCACGCCGTCGTCGATCACCTTCAGGCCGTTGGCTGCGAGCGTGGAGCCGGTCGTGGTGATATCGACGATCAATTCGGCGGTGCCGGCCGCGGGCGCGCCCTCGGTGGCGCCCGAACTTTCCACGATGCGATAATCGACGACGCCGTGGTCGGCGAAGAAACCGCGTGTGAGATTGGCGTATTTGGTGGCGAGCCGCATCTTGCGCTCGTGCTTGAGCCGGAAGGCGGTCGCGACGTCGTCGAGATCGGCCATGCTGCGCACGTCGATCCAAGCCTGCGGCACGGCGACGGCAACATTGGCGAAACCGAAGCCGAGCTGGTCGAGGAACACGACCTCCTGATCGGCGTCGGCAATCAACTCCCGCACCAAATCCTCGCCGGTGACGCCGAGATGGACGGCGCCCTGGCCAAGTTGCGTCGTGATTTCCGCCGCCGAGAGGTAGGCGATTTCCACGCCGTCGAAGCCGGCAATGGCGCCGCGATAGTCACGCGCGCCGCGGGGTTTGACCAATTCGAGCCCCGATCGTGCGAAAAAAGCCTCGGCTTTCTGCTGCAGGCGGCCTTTCGACGGCACGGCGAGGATGAGCGGTGCGCTCATGCGGCGCCCCCCGCATTGCCGCCGCCGCATGCGGCGAGCTCCTCGATCGAGGCGGCGAACCCGACGGCTGGGATCGGCTCGCGCGCGCCGAGCCGCGTTAGCAGGCCGTCATAGCGACCGCCGGCGATGAGCGGGCCCTTTGTGCGCACATCGTGCAGCTCGAACACGAACCCGGTGTAGTAATCGAAGCCGCGTCCGAACGCGGTCGCGAAATGGATGGCGCGGACGTCGACGCCGCGCGCGGCGAGAAAGCCGGTGCGCGTCTCGAACAGATCGAGCGCGGGCCCGAGCGACAGTTTGGCGTCGGCGGCGAGCGCGCGCAGTTCGCCCGCGGCTTCGTCTGGGTCGCCGCGCACGGCGAGGAAGCGCTCGATCAGCGCGCGGGTCTCGCGCGGCAACCGCGTTCCGGCGCCGAGCGCCGCTTGTTCGAGAAATCGCTCGGCGATCTCAGCGACGGAGCGGCCGCCGACCGCGGCGATGCCGGCGATCGAGAGAAGATCGGTGACAAGGTGATGCGCCGCCTTGGGGTCGGAGCCGGCAAGCGCGGCGAGCACGCCCTGGTATTCCGGCGGCCCGCTCGCGGCGGCCAGCGCGAGCTGATCGAGATCGTGCGCCAGCGACCACTTCCTGTTGAAATCCTTGACCAGGCGGCGCTTCCAGGCTGGAGCGAGATCGAGCGCGGCGACGAAGGCGGAAAACAGCCCGACGTCGCCGATGCGAATTTCGGGCGTGGTCAGTCCGTAGAGTGTGGTCGCTTCCAGTCCGAGCGCGAGCATTTCCGCGTCGGCCGCCGCCTTATCGTTGCGGGCGAAGGATTCGATGCCCGCTTGCAGGAACTCCGCAGTCGATCCCTCGCGATGGCGAAACACCGCGCCGAGATAGCAGAAACCGGCCGCTTTGCCGGCCGCCGGCGATTGCAGATAGGCGCGCGAGACCGGAATGGTGAGGTCGGGCCGCAGGCACAATTCGCGCCCCAGCGGATCGCTCGTGAGAAACATGCGCCGGCGAATATCCTCGCCGGACAGATCGAGGAACGGCTCGGCCGGTTGCAGGACCGGCGGCTCGATCGGGGTGTAGCCGGCGCGCACGTAGGAGGAAACGAGCCTCTGCGCGCGCAAGTCCGGGCTGTTCGTTGCCATGTTCGACATGATGGTCAAATCCACGCCGGCGTGTGGTTAATCCATTCCACGTGCGCGCGACGATACCGCTGAATTCGCGGCCCTTTAGCACGGTAACCGTCGCCATTCGATGAAGATTAGCGCGAGCCGTTAATGCCTATAGGCTGGTCGTAGACGGCTCGGGTTCGCGCGTTTCGAAATGGTTGCCTCAGGCCCTTGTCCCAACTAACAGCACGGTGCGCTAGCCACGCAGCATCTAACATTATAACATTAACCATATATCGTTCGCGAGGGTTGGAATAACTGATGCCTTGGCGCCTTTGCAGGAGGCGGTTTGCGAGCTGGTTGGCGCTCGGCGCGCTCGCGCTGCAACTTGCCCTGTCGTTCGGGCACATCCATCTCGATGGCGTCCATCGCACGCATTACGGGACGACAGTCGCCGGTTCGAGCGCGCAGGCGCAACCGCTTCTGGCCCAACAACCCGGCAATGACAGCGACGATTACTGCGCGGTCTGCGCCACGATTTATCTCGCCGCGAACTCGTTCGTGCCACAGGCGCCGCAATTGCCGGCGCTTTTTGCTTCTCGGCTGATCGAGCATGTCGACCGCATCGCGATTGTTTTCGTCGTACCGCGGCGAACGCCGTTCCAGTCGCGCGCTCCGCCGCTGGCCTGATCCCCGGTCGTAGCTGATCTTCCGCATTGCCGCGTTTGCGCGCCGGCGGTGGCGCGGAGATTGAACGCGGCAGCTCCTTCAACGTGCCGCAACCGCACGACCACCCACAGGCCGGCCATTTGGCCATCCCGAGAAACAAAATCAGGCGGAGCGTCATGTTCTATCGTGCTCATCACAGGTTGTCCGGCTATTTAATGATCGGCCCTGCACTGCTGGCACTCGTTGTTGTCGGGGGAGCGGCCAGCGCGCAAACCCAACTTCCCGAGGTTGTCGTCAGTGCGCCGAAGCAAAAACCGAAGCCCCAACGTGCGCCCGCGCATGTAGCGCCTGCTCCGGCGGTGCCCGTCACGCCGGCGGCGCAGCTCAACGCCAAGGCTGACGCGTTCGACGTGGGGCGCAGCAACCTCTACACGACCATCGGCACGACATCCGACACGATCAGTCACGCTACCATTGACGCTCTGCCCCAAGGCACCAACACGACGGTCGAGAAAGTGCTCTTGCAGGCGCCCGGCGTCTCGCAGGATTCCGCCGCCAGCGGCCTCCTTCATGTGCGTAACGATCACGCCAATGTGCAATTCCGCATCAACGGGGTGATGCTGCCCGACGGCGTCACCGGCTTCGGCAGCATCTTTGATGTCAACTTCATCGGCAGCATAGCCTTGGTTACGGGCGCGCTTCCGGCCGAATTCGGGATGCGCACCGTCGGCCTCGTCGACATCACGACACGCGCCGATATTTTCAACAACAGCGGCACCGTCGGTATCTACGGCGGCAGCCACGGCAACCTCACACCGTACGCCGAATACGGCGGCACGTTCGGCAGCAACTGCCCGACGGCGACGCCTGCGCCCGAAACGCACGCTTTGCCGAGCGCGGACTGCTTTGCCGGCGTCCAATACTACTTCACCGGCCGCTATCTGCAGACCAATGTGGGAATCGAAAATCCGACGCCGGCGTACAACGCCATCCACGATTTCTCTCAGCAGGAAAAAGGTTTCGCCTATATGTCGACGTTCATCGACCCGACGACCCGGCTGAGCCTGATCGCGGGAACGGCCTATAGCACGTTCCAGATTCCCAACGTTCCAGGCAAGCCGGTCGGGCAAGCGGGAAATCCCCCGGTCACCGACGCATTCGGCGTCACCAGTTTCAATTCAGCGCTGCTCAACGAGAACCAGAACGAGCTTACTCAATACGGCGTGCTGGCTTTGCAGAAGTCGGTCAACGGCTTCGACGGGCAATTGTCCTATTTCACCCGCTACAATGCGCTGCACTACACGCCGGACCCGATCGGCGATTTGTTGTTGAACGGTATTGCCTCGAACATCGTCCGCACATCCTACACCAACGGCCTGCAAGGCGACGGCTCGTATCAGATCAATCCGGCGCACACCATCCGCGCTGGTTTCACCGTCAGCGGCGAACAGGCGTTTGTCGGCAATTCGTCGCTCGTCGAGCCGTGCACGATCTGCGACGGCTCCGACAACGGCGCGCCCGAGACGATAACCGACAACGTCTCAAAGCTCGGCTGGCTCGCGGGCGTCTATGCTCAGGACGAATGGAAGGTCACCGACAAGTTCACGATAAATGGCGGTCTGCGCTTCGACCAGATGTGGCAATTTGTCAGCGCCGATCAGCTCAGCCCGCGTTTGAGCTTCACATACAAGCCGTTCGATTACACGACGTTCCACGCCGGCTATGCGCGCTACTTCACGCCGCCGGTCCTGGTGGAGGCTGCGCCGGCCAATATTGCGCTGTTCAACAACACGACCGGTGCGCCGCCAGCCGGTCAGGGCAACAGTCCGGTGCTGCCGGAGCGCTCGCATTATTTCGATGCCGGCGTCGACCAGAAGATTCCGTTCGGATGCGTCACGCCGACGGCGAAGGACTGCTCAATCCTCATTGGGGTCGACGCCTATTACAAGACCGCGACCGACCTCATCGATAACGGCAACTTCGGTCAGGCCCTGGTGCTCAGCGGCTTCAATTACGCGCAGGGCATCAATGACGGCGTCGAGTTCAGCGCCAAATTCCACAGCGGCAATTTTCAAGCCTACGGCAACCTCGCCGTGGCGCAGCAGCGAGCGACCAATGTGGTCTCGAACCAATATCTGTTCGACAACACCACGCCGCTCGCCGATCTGGGCGGCTTGACCGAGTTCCAGTACATCCAGACGCACTGGGTCTACACCGATCACAACCAGTTCGTGACCGCGTCGGCTGGCGCGGTTTATCAGTTCTGCGGCCGGCCAGCCTACGCGGCCGAAACTTTCGGCGATGCACTATCGTGGTGCGGGACCAGGCTCTCCACCGATATGATCTACGGCAGCGGCTTGCGCCAAGGCGATGCAAATATCTCTACGGTGCCGCCCTACACGCAATTCAATGTCGGGGTCGCGCGCGAATTCCTGCTGCCCGACGATCCGAAACCGGTGACGGTCCGCTTAGACGTCGTCAACCTGTTCGATAGCGTCTATCTCATCCGCAGCGGTACCGGCATTGGCGTGTTCGCGCCGCAATACGGTCCGCGCCGCGGCTTCTTCCTGGGTCTGTCGAAGAAGATTTA
>Ga0116126_1001405_pt1 | contig 15292 bp, 7 predicted proteins | sample June2015DPH_16_5_FD_89730 | JGI IMG/M metagenome (GOLD analysis project Ga0116126, IMG submission 89730) | Peatland microbial communities from SPRUCE experiment site at the Marcell Experimental Forest, Minnesota, USA - June2015DPH_16_40 | ecosystem: Environmental > Terrestrial > Soil > Wetlands >...
ATCGATCCCGAATCCCTTCATGCAGTTCAACTGGCCAGCGATGCGTCCGTTGAACTGCAGATAACACCGGACCGTCCCGCCCACTTTGTCGCGGGCTTTTCAACTTTGCCCGCACTCGATACGGTGGACACTACCATCGATCTTGCTCGCTCCCACTATTCGGCCCATCGCGCGGAGGCGCACGGCGCTTGGGGAGACTTCGTCGGCGCAGTTGCCGACAATCTGAACAACAACCGGCTTTACAGCAGCCTGACGAAACGGGTCGGCAATGTTATCGGGAGAAGCGGCTGGCTCGTCAAAGACCCTGACTTTCTTCCCTACTTCACATGGGACAGCTCGTTCAATGGACTCCTTGCCTCCATCGAAGATCCGTCGACAGCAAAGGAGACGATACGAACTGTTCTGCGGTACCAACTCCCGGACGGCATGATCTCGCAGGTGACCGAGTGGCCTACGGGTACGGGATCGTTCGTCAACTCGGCCTGCTCCAATCCTCCGGTTACGTCGCTCTGCGCATGGAAACTCTACCTGCGCTGGAGTGATAAGCAGTTTCTGCAAGAGGTCTATCCTCGATTGCTGCGCTGGCATGATTGGTGGCCGAAACATAGTGATGGGAATAAGAACGGCCTCCTGGAGTGGGGCTCAAAGGTTGATTTCAGGCTAGCTCGGTTGGCAACCGGGTGGGACGACACGCCGCACTTCGATGGAGCTGGGTTTGTGCAAGGACAGATGACAGCCGATGCAGTGGACTTGAATTCCCTGTGGTCGCTCGATGCAGAAATCCTGTCGAAGATGGCGGTTGTGCTCAACCGGTCAACAGATGCTCAGCGGCTTCAGGCCGAGCATCTGGAGATGAATCGCCGAATCAATGATTCACTCTGGAACGAGGAGTTAGGCCTTTACTGCACGCGACTGTGGAGTGAGAACGGGAAACCAGGCGCCTTCCTGACTTGCATCACGCCAATGAACTTTTATCCACTCATATGCGGCGCCCCTGATGCCGAGCGAGCACAGCGCGTTCTGCAGACCCTCATCGATCCCAGGAAATTCTGGGGCCCCTGGTTGATCCCGACTCTGCCCTACGACGATCCTGAATACGCAACGCAGGAGTATTGGAAGGGCCACGTTTGGGGGCCGGTTAACTACCTAATCTGGCAGGGACTGCGACGCTATGGCGCGCCGCTCCAGCAAGCTGAGTTTGCTCGTCGCAGCGTAAGCCTCTTCATGCGCAACTGGGCAAAACGCGGTACATGCAATGAGAACTACCGCAGCACGGACGGAACAGGCGACGATCATCCTCATTACACCTGGGGGGCACTGCTCTGCCAGATCGGCATCGAGGCGCTTTACGACATCGACGCCAACGGACATCCCTTTGGATTGCAGAACGAGATGTTGATAGAGAATCTGGAGTTGCGCAACGTGCCTGCTGGCGGCAAGCTTTACACCATCTCGTCTACAGGTGGAAGGGTCACAGTAAAGGCACAGTCTGTTTAAGCCGCTCAACTCTGATAGTTACTGAGTTCCAGGAGAACTGTAAGAGCAGTCCTGCGAGGAATGCAACGGTTGATTGTGAAATATGTTGCCGAATAGCTCTCAGGAAAGGGGGAGTAACCAAATGGTCGTTTCGAGGCGTGAACTCATTGCATACGGAACAGCTGGCGCGTTGACGACGATGAGCAAGGGTATGCCAGCCATTGCCGAACGGACTCAGCAAAGCGTTCCGGTGTCAGCTCAAGTGCCCGTGCAAGTAGCAACTGATAGGTCTTCGCACCCCGCGATAAGTGGGCTTGGTGGCTACGACATGCGCGATCACCTGAATCCAAGGCGATTGACCATTGCCATGTGGGACGTGGCGTACGCGCTACGTCATCAGCCCGGTGGCAGCTTCGCAGATTATGATCGCGTCCTGGATGAGGCAGTCGAGCGCGGCTACAACACCCTGCGCATTGATCCGATGCCCCAGTGGCTCGACTTCAGCAAACCCGACCGCATCCTGGAGTGGCCCGATCCGCAACAGCCCTATATGCCATGGAATTGGAATACAGCGGTGAAAGGCCCGGTGGCACTTTGGGTCATGGAATTCATCGAGAAGTTGCAGAAGCGGAGTTCACTCCATTACACATTAAGCGGCTGGTGGTTCATGCCAGGGTCGCCAACCTCTCCTCCAGTACCCGCTGCCCTTCGCAAGCCTAAGTACATGGCGGAAGGAGCGGAGATGTGGGCAGTGCTCTTGACGGATTGGAGAAAGCGATTTGGTCTGGATCGAATCATCTATGTCGACATTGCCAACGAAACCCCCTACTTCTTTCCAGACTTGGAAGAAAGATTGAGAAAAGAGACAGGCGCAGGCTTTAACGACGGCCCCGTTTTCTCCCCAGCCCAGATTTCCTTCCTCGCAGGTGAGATCAACAAGGCGTTGGGTCTGTTGCGGCGGGAGTTTCCAGAGTTGCGCTTCACCACGTCGATTCACGGGGACTTGCGCTGGCTCGATGTGCCGCTTGAACTCGACTGCCTCGATGTGCACTTCTATGCTGATGCCGACCCGCGCTGGACCGAGCGAACGCGCTTCGATGAGTTTGTTGATGACGGAATATTCCGAAATGACCGCTGGTTTAAAGAGTTTTCCGAACGCTCGTCCAAGACGGCTGCCGCCATAGCGCCTATGCTACGCGCGCGTCAGAGATTCAAGATGACCGAGTTCGCCAATTGGGCAGCGCGGCGGGGCGCGCCCTTGACCACATCGGAAGCCTGGGCGACGTGGTACTACATCGACGATCCCAGGTTGGACTGGGGTTGGTTACTCGATTGGGCCAAGTGGTCGTGTGATGACGCGATCGGCTGCAAATTCTGGGGCTGGACTCCGCATAACTATGCTCAACCGCAGTTTGCAAATTGGAAGGACGTGCAATGGCATCGCACGCTCAATGAACGCTTTTTGCGAAGCTGAGATTAAGACGACTCCGACAATTTCAACGGACTTGCCAGAACTTACGGAAGCGATTGAGTCAGTTTCACCATTTGGAGGATTGAGATGAACCGCCGCGGATTCGTGAAGTGCGGGTTACAGACCATTGCGGCGGGCCTTATTGGCCGCTCTCAACACGCCAATGCGACGTCTGAAAGCGCTCTTCTGGAGCCTGGCCAGGAAGAACGTAGCCGTGCAGTCAGAACGCCATTCTACGACTATGACCTTTTGAAATGGTTGTACATTGGATGGGAGAACGATCATCCAAAGTCGTGGACATTCATGGGGGGCGGAGTGGCGCCGGGACTGGGAGCCACTATCCAGTACACGGTTACTGTCGATGGAACGAACTATATCCCAGACGAGTTCGCCTTGGACCGTAAATCGCGTATCAAGTGGTACCTGAGAGATGGATACCTTCCGTGTCCCATCTCCCAGTGGATGGCGGGGACGTTTCGCGTTGAAATTCAGCACTTCTCCAATCGTGTCCTTGCTGACCGTCTAACCGCGGTATACTCGCGCGTCCGTGTCACAAGCACAGGCTTGATTCCCAAGGTTGTTCGGCTCAACGTCAGTTCACGCCCCGACACAGAGATACCGCTCTCAGGTGAGTGCACGGGCCAGAGCAATACTGACATGTACTTCGATATTTCCGTCAATCCCGGGGATTCGGTTACAAAGGACTTCGTGGCATTTGCCGCGGGCTCTCCGGTTGAGCCTGCGGTTTTGAAATCGGTAGGTGGGTTCGACTCCAACTACGAGGCCATGGCGAAGTATTGGAACGGCCGCATGGCAGGCTTGGCGGGACCAATCAGCCTTCCCATTGCGGGAATGGTCGAAATGTACAAATCCATTCAGATCACGACCTGGGAAAACATGGTTAAGAATGGGGGGGACTATGAAATTCACGCGGCTCCCAGGAATCCTTTCAACAATGACAACTACGACCAGCCCTTTTCCCACGATGCTCCAAATTATGTCGATCAATATATGAGAGAGGGAGACTTCGACATTGCAAAAAGGATGCTGGCCAGCAAGTATTTCAAGGCCTCAAATAGTACTTCCTGGAAGGGTCGGGAGGCGATGGATCCCATCTACGAAGACACACTCGGGAAGTATCTCATTCCGTACGCAGAGTATCTGCGGTGCACCGGAGACCTCGCCTACTTTACCGTCGCGGTCCGGGAAGAACTCAAGAAAGCCACTCGCAACATTCATGCGTTGAGGTCATTCAACGACAAAGAGCACTATGGGCTGATGAAGAAATCGCAAGATTTCGAGAACTGGGCGGATGATGGAGACTATTTGCTCTGCGACAACTGGTCGGCACTTCATGGGCTTCAGGCATATCAATATATCTGCAAGCGGCTGGGCGAGATAGACGAAACGGAATGGGCGGCCAAGGAGATGATTGATTTGAACGATAGCGTGAACAGGGCTCTGGGCCAGACCTGTGCACGCCGGCATATTGACTATTACGAGGGCGCATTCGACGATGTCACGTTAGAGCGATATGGTGATTCTGACTATTCCTGGGTTCCTTATTCGGGAGCTTTAAGCACATTTCCCTGGGGCGCGTATTTGAAAGGGTTTGATCTCGGCGGATTCTGGAAGGAAAAGTTTGACGATTCCATTCGTCACGCCCTGGCGGAGCGAGATAGAAGAGGAATTCCCGAAGGAAGCTGGGGCACGTGGTGGGGGCAAGTTACTTACGGGACCGCCTACAACTGCAGTGCCGGGCTGCAGTGTCTATACTCCGACACATACCGGACGGAGGTGGTCAAGAATCTTGAGTTTCAGCTGGAGAACCAGTGCGCGCCGTACAACTGGTCTGAAGCATTCGAATACAAGGGGAGGGATGCCTGGGTCGGGATGTATGTACCACCCGTAAGCTATGGAAACCTTGATAGCTGGGGGGCTAGCTTCACGAAGCAGGCATTGCTTCAGATGTGCGCCTCTGTCAAGATCGACGGCACGGTCATCATCGGCCGCGGCATTCCAGACTACTGGCTGGAAGCGGGAAATGTGGTGGAGTGGGCAAATGTGAATGTGAATGAAGGCCGCAGGATCAGTTTCAGGATCACCTCAGGTCGATCCACAATTGAGCTGCAGATTTGGGGAGATGTACGGAACGGAGACGTCTTGTTCAACTTGCCTGCCTTCAAGGGCAACATTGCGGCGGTTGATGCAGGGACCGTCAATCACGAGGAGGGAATAGTCACCCTCTCACCAACGACAGATTCCGTTTCCGTAACGTTGCGGCATCCCCCGGAAACCAAACGCAATGGAAATGATCGCGTGAAAGGGCCGGAGGATAGGATCGAGACACTGTACCCGCATTCGGCCTGATGATGTAGAGGAAAAGCGTGAAGATACCATGCATTTTAAATTCACAAGTGATGCCACGACAATATCAACGGTCTTGACTTCGGAAACGAGATGGAGACCTGCTGGAGCGCCGCGTTGCCGGTAGGGGATTCATGGATGGCCAGGATGTTCGCCCTGATGGACTCGGCCTACCCAGGCGGCCTCCATGTAAACGGTTTGGGCTACGATTCGTGGTTCAGGGAGGCGACGTTCTCTCCGCAGGCATAGGTTAAGTATCCGCTGCCGGTTATTCATGTTGCTTTCGGGCGGAGATTGATCGCATTGAGCCAAGTTGATCTAAGGAATCTCTGCACAAGTCTGCAACCGGCGTCATATTTGAATAAACTATAAGTATGAAGCGAATGGCGCGGATTCAGCAGACACTGGCATCGCAGGCGAGTTTTGAGAAGCATGGTCGGAAGAGCAAGCGGGAGTTGTTTCTGGACCATATGAACCAGGTGGTTCCGTGGTCTGAGCTATTGGCTTTGGTTGAGCCTTTTTACCCCAAGGCGGGCAACGGCCGGCAGCCGGTTGGACTTGGGATTATGCTTCGCACTTACTTTCTTCAACAGTGGTTCAGCTTGTCTGACCCGGGGATGGAGGAAGCCTTCTATGAGTCGCCTGTGCTGCGGCGCTTTGCCGGAGTGGATCTGGGCGTGGCCGCGGCGCCGGACGAGACCACGATCCTTCGCTTCCGCCATCTGCTTGAGGAACACGATCTGGGCGGCGAGATGCTGGACACGGTGAACCGCTACCTGGAAAGCAAAGGCATCCGCATCACCACCGGCACGATCGTGGACGCAACGATTATCCACGCGCCCAGTTCAACGAAGAGCGCGAGCGGGGAGCGCGACCCTGAGATGCATCAGACGAAGAAGGGCAAGCAGTGGTATTTCGGAGCCAAGGCGCACATCGGCGTGGATAGCAAGGAGACGGTGGTACATTCTGTGACAACCTCAGCGGCCAGCGTGGCAGACAAGCATATGCTGCCCGACTTATTGCACGGCGAAGAGCGCAAAGTGTGGGGCGATGGCGCATATCAGGGCCAGAGCGAAGCCATCCGCGCTGCCGCACCGAAAGCGCAGGATATGACTTGCCGCCGGACGAAATACAAGAACTATGTGGATGAAGAAGTGCGGCGCAAGAACACCACCAAGGCCCGAGTTGGAGCCAGAGTGGAACATCCGTTTCGCATCCTCAAGCGCGTCTTCGGATTTACCAAGGTGCGCTACCGAGGCATATGGAAAAACCACCAGTGGCTGTGCGCGGCCTTCGCGCTGGTGAACCTGTACCAACACCGTAACCGGTTAGCCCCTCAAAGGGCATAGTGTCTCAGGAGGTCGGAAAACGGTCTCAAGAGACCAAAAAGACACGCAGCAACCCGCCCTTTCCGACAGAAAACTGATCAGAAATCAAGAAATCATCTGCGGTCGAGTCGTCGCTACAAAATCATGCACCTGCGCAGAGGTTCCCTAATGTTCGAGATACGGAAGGCTGTTAGAGATTTGGCGGCTCCTTGGTTGGAACACAGGCGGGTTCTCGACCATGCGCTCGGCCAGTCTTTGCATTTCTTCGTTCAACTGGACATTTTGAAATGTTCTCAACGGAGGGAGCCGCAATTCGCGCAGCGCCGTGAGTACGGCTTCGCAGTAACTGACACTGGGATTCGGCGCGTGCGGCGGAGCACACCTGAATTCAGGTGTGGGTTCGACTCCTCCGCCAACGGTCCCGGCAGGCACTTATTCATTCACTGTCACTGCGACGAGTGGGACGTTGTCTCACACGGCGACAATTTCGGTTGTCGTCCAATAGCGATGGAGGTTCGGCGCGAGGTTCCCACTGCTCCAGTTTTGATCCCTGACTCAGATCGTCATTGCAGCAGTGAGGACCTTGGCGCAAGTCCCAAACAGAGCTGCATTCCGCGGAATGCAAGCGCCCGCCCAAGCATACGAAGCCGGTTCGCTTGCAAGGCAAGGTTGAAACGATAGCCTTGCTGATAACCGGTCTGCTGTAGACGAAAATGTAGCTGTCAAGCACTCAGAAACAATACAGAAACACAGTTTTCAACAACGAGGCTGCAAACTATTCAACATAAAATAGTTAAAAACACGTAATTTCAACAGATTTCAATAGCTGGCTGAATCTGGTTCGGGACCAGGCGGTCGGAGGTTCCAATTCTCTCTACCCGACCATTCTTTCTCTCACAATTCAAAAAGACTTACGCGACTTTTTCAGTTGTGACGAAAATTCGACTTTTTCGGTACATTCGGTACAACTGAAGGTAGCTTGAAGCCGAAACCACATTTTTCGGCCCACTCCCTGCGGAACTCCACGTCCTCTTTGATCTTGTCGTAGAGATCGGACAACCGATTCACACTTTTGACTCAGCCGCAGTCCACGTGACACGCGGCGGCGGCTGCCCCCGCTCGATTCCTGTAGCATGATCGCGCGCGCTGAATGTCTCTATTTCTGGATACGTGCAACCGACAAGTTATTCGTTGCAATGTAGTAACGCACCCTGTCGCTAAGCCCACAAACGTCGGACCTGAAAAGGATTGTAAAAGGAAATCGTGATGAACAGACTCTGTCATATTCTCATGAGCTGCCTCAGTGTGGGCACCCTCATGCTTCAACATCCCTTTGCCTTCTCGCAAATTGGTGCGGCCACTAATACGGGAACCGTAGGCGGCCAGAGTCAGGTTGCACTTGCCAATGCAAGCACAAGCGGCACGGATTTGGCTGCAACTCCACCCATGGGATGGGCGAGTTGGAATCATTTCTTCTGTGACTACACCGATGGCACCATCCGCGCACAAGCGGATGCGTTAGTGTCTTCGGGAATGCGCGAGCTTGGATATAAATATGTCGAGATTCAAGAGTGTATTGCTCCTGCGCGTGACAAACAAGGGAACCTCATCGTGGATTCAAAACGCTTTCCGCATGGGATGAAACCATTGGTTGATTACATCCACTCACGAGGCCTCAAAGCGGGTATCTACACCGATGTTGGATCATACACCTGCTATGAACGCGAAAACGAGCATTACGCGGGAAGCTTCGAGCATGAGAACCAAGACGCCGCAACCTTCGCATCATGGGGGATCGATTTCATCTTTGAAGATTATTGCAATAAACCGGAGGCACACACAGGACGAGAACTCTATGAGAGGATGGCGTCCGCAATTCATAAGACCGGGCGTCCTATGAACCTATATATATGCTCTTGGGGCAACGAGAATCCGTGGATCTGGGGACATGAAGTTGGCCAGGTATGGCGCACTGATTCAGATCTTTCGGCAGATCCAGATAAAGGTGAATGGGATCGCATCGTTCGCAATTTTGAATCGAACGGTCGTCATGCGATCTTTAGCGCCCCTGGAGGTTGGAACGATCCAGATATGCTGGAAGTGGGTAATCGAGGCTTAACCGATAGCGAGGCTCGATCGCACTTCTCGATGTGGGCCATTTCGGCCGCCCCCTTGGTCGCTGGCAACGACCTTGCGAATATGTCAGAAACAACCCGCGCGATACTCTCCAATCGAGACGCAATTGCCATAGATCAAGATCCCTTGGGAGCACAGGGGGTGAAGATTCGCGGTTCGAGCACCGGGGAAGAAGTGTGAGCGAAGCCACTCGAGTCGAGGACCGGGGGCTCCTACGCTGTTCTGTTGGTCAACTTCTCGAGAGTTCCGAAGAAAGTCACTGTGCAGTGGACCGAGTTGGGGCTCGAAGGTTGCGTGACAGTCTACGACGTTTGGACCCACCAAAACCATGTAGGCGTGAGTCAAGGATATGCGGTTGATTTGGCGCCCCACGAATCGGCTCTTCTCAAGGTTTCGGGGAAGTTAGACTGGGATAAAGGAGCCTCTTACGCTGCGGTATGGCCCGGCAACGCACTCAGCAGCGATGCTGCAATTAGTGAGTGCGCGGATTGCTCTTATGGGTACGCCGTTCGTCTCCCAGGGCAAACCCACTCTGAACTGCGGTTCTCTGGCATTGACGTGGACACAGAGGGAACATACTCTCTTTCGATTGCGTATATGTATCCTCCTTCGTACGATTCCGACAATTCAGGGGACGAGAGCAAAGTTGAGATGTTGATTGATGATACAGAACCTGTGATCTACCCGCTCCCTGGATATCGGCACGGGACGATAACAGTCGAACGCACATTGCATAAGGGAAGAAACTCGGTTCTGCTTCGTGTTATGTCAACGAAGGGCGCAATCTACATTGAGTCACTTGGTATTGCTCGTCACTGATAAATGAAAGGGTCTGCTGTCTACTGGCTAGAACTGGTTTCATGTGCGCCGTGAAAGGCGCTGGTCAACAGTGGGTGAAGCCGATAGCGCCGCCTGGCTTTAGACGATACGCACTCGCGTCTAGGTCTCTGACCGCATGAATTCGTCCTTTTGGCTTCCGTGGCTTCCCACCCTTTCGCCAGAAAAAAGCGAAAGGATGGGGCACGGAATTGGTACAACTTCACACGGTCAGAGACCTAGACGCATTGGCTCAGAGACATCCACTGGTTACCGAATCACCTCCGGGTCACCCCATACAAAATTCTCGATCAGCCCACTCTTGCTGCTTCTCGCGACGAGTTCCAGGGACTGCACACCTTCCACGGCAACATCGATTAAGAGCCGCTTCTCACCTTTGCGCCTGTAGAGAAGCTTGCCGTCGCCATAAACGGAGAATGTCGAAGCGGTTCGCGAATCAGAGCGATCCGCCATTTCGGCGATCGAACGGAACCGACGGAACCGCTTATTCAGCGCGATCCGCAAATGATATCCTGATGCGATTCCAATAGCTGAGACATCTCTCTTGCCATCAATGAAAATGGGCTGGCCCGTGGGAAGATAGCCGATCCGTGCAGGTACCCATTCTGTCGGCGCGGGCTGCGCTGGACGCTCATGATCGTCAGAGATAACTGCGATCTTGGCAGGCATCTCATCGAGAAAGTAACCATTCTCACTGAGGGGAGTACCCTGGATCGTGAAGAGAGCGGTCTCGTGAGCGGCAAGCGTGATTTCGAGCTTGCCATTTCGTAGCGCATTGGTCGTGTGTTTCCAGACGTCCCTGATCCTGATCTCTTCAGATGGATTGATATGAAGATCTTCCATCCTAAGAGCCAGCGTGCAAGACCGGTTCTCCCGGTTGATCATAGCCACTGCCTTGGTGCCTCTCGGTGCAAGAGACTTTGCGATAACTTCAGAGCAATCATCCAGCGAAAGGATCGCACCCTGATTTCCGGCGGGATCCTGATCGATTGTGATCATCTCGCGATTGGTCACGATGTCTGCGAGAGCCGGTTGGGGCGTGCTAATGTCGTAGCTGATAATGAGTGGGGCAGCGATGATAGCCCACAGCGACATGTGCGCTCGAGCTTCTGTAAGATGCCGACCATCGAATTCTCCATTACCTACCTCCAAAAGGTCGGGATCATTCCAGTGGCCGGGCCCCGCAAAGAGAGTGCGCGGCGCGGCTGTGTCGAAGTTGTGAAGCATCGATTTCCACGACGGCGTAATATCTTCGCTAGTTCTCCAGACATTGCTATAGCGATATGCCCAGTCAGCAACTTGTGCTTCGCCCCACGCACAGATTTCAAACACAGGCGCCTTCCCGGCGGTCGCCTCTCTTGTGGCGCGACTGAATTCGTAATAGAGCTGTGCAACTGATTTGATATTCGAACTGGAAGGATCGCCGCGAATGATCAGAGGCCCGAAAGGCCGGAACAATCCGCTCTTGACTCCTGAAGAGTCCGGTCCGTAGTCGGCAATACCGCATGCGTCCACCTTGATATAGTCGAAATGCCATTTCGAGAAGAAGAGCCGAGCGTCCTCCTTTTGATAACCGAATGATCCAACCTCCCTCGCACTCATTGAGCCAACGGGAAGATTCGGGCTGTTTGCGTCCCAGAATTGTGAACAGGCGTTTCGCCCAATATCGGTGTAAATTCCCACCTTGAGGCCTAAGGCGTGCAGCCTGTTAACGAACGGCGAAAAGCTTGTTTGGCCACTATTGGTTCTAGCCGACGGGAAGATGTTGGTATTGATACGCAAGTCCCCTTCCGCAGTCCGTTCTTCCCACCATCCATCTTCAACGATGATGTACTTGTAGCCAACATCCGCCATTCCTTGATCGATCATGGCGCCGGCTACAGAAAGGAATTTATTCTCATCTACGTTGGTTCGAAAGGCGTTCCATGGATCCCAGCCCATTGGGGGCACCGCCGCGGGAATGTCCTCCCCGTGAGTTACACGGTCGATATCGTTCTTGGTATCGGCTGCAAATGCTCCAGGAGGAAATGCTCCAGTAAGCGCCAGCGCGGCAATGAGCGCGCGCAAAGCACAAGAGAATTCTCTCGTCATAGATTGCCCCATCAATACTTTCAAACCCGCCCAGATTGATCATCCGGGAAAGTCAGTTTGGTCCCGAGAGACTAATGGATAGTCTCCTGTTGTGAGAGGGCCAGAGCGGTGTTTAGAGCAAAAGCATCACGCCGCGGTTGGGACCTCTATGCCATCAGTTCAAGCTGCAAATTGGGTCAGGATCATGCGACGCACGCCGAGGCGCGGGTCTATTTAAAGCTTCATCCGCCATCGACTCCCGAACAAACCACCTGTCGATAAGATTGCGTCACCCGGTCGGACCGACTGGGTGACGCAGTTGAGTGGCAATCAATTCGCAGTCGCCTAGAATTCAAGGCGGCCGGCGAACTGGATGGTGCGCGGAGAACTGACGCCTCCGTTCCACGTGCCGAAGTTGCTGTTATTCACATCGGTATTGAACGCAACAGAGGGACCGCCATAGTTGCCGCCCTGCGAAGCGATCAAGTAGTGGTTATTGAAAGCGTTGAAGAAGTTCGCCGCGAACTTGAAGTTCACCCTTTCGACGATTTTGAAGTCCTTCGCCAGTGAAATATCCCAGTCCTTGTAGGACGGACCGTAGACAGGCATTACCGCGCTGCCGGTGCCTGTATAGCCGAAGGAGTTGAAGGCGGAGGCCGGTTCAAAGGCGTTCGGGTTCAGGTAGGGCGCGCCGCTGCTCGGGTTGAAGCCATTGCGCCCGTGCAACTGGACCTTCTGCCCCGGCAGGATGCCCGGAACGCAGCCCTCGCGCAACGCTCCCGCATCCGTGGACGTGATGCAGTTGGACGAGTGGACCGAGAACGGTGTCCCGTAATCATAGTGGAACAGCGGCGTGACACGCCAGCCGCCAATGATTTCATCGGCGACGATGTTGTCGTTCACCCACCTTTGCCCCTTGCCGAAGGGCAGACTGTAGATTGCGGAGATCTGGCCCGTAATCGGAACGTTGTCTGGCACGAGGGCCCATGCCCGCGGCTTCTCCATGAAGGGCGAGAACTGCCCGTCGTTGCCCTGGTTACCGGCCGAGGTGAGGTTGGTGGACTGCACCGTATCGGCCGCATCCGTGTACATCTTCTGGACCGTCAGTACGCCCAGGATATACAGTCCGCGGGTCAGGTGACGCTCCACCTTGCCCTGGAACGAGTTGTAGATTGAGGTCGCATGCTGCTCGTTCTGACCCTGGAGTTGACCGCAGATCATCGGATAGGGCACCAGCGCCTGAGCCACGGTGGGAGAGCAGGAAGTCATCTGCGAAGCCCATCCAACATATGGTTGCGAGACGCCGTCCAGACTTGTCTGGTTGACTGCGAAGGTGTCCTTCAGGTGGTCGCCAATCGCCTGAACTGTCGGATTGTTGGGATTGAGAACGTTGAGCGGGCTCAAGGACGAAGGCAGGTGAGTGCCCTTCGTGCCCACATAGGAGAGCTGGACGAAGAAGCTGCTCGGCAACTGCCGCTCCAGCGTCATGCTCCACTCCTGCGAATAAGGCCGCTTGTTGCCATCGAGCGGGCGGTACTTGGGCTGATTCCCACCGTTGTCGAAGGTCGAGCTAATGACGCTGGCCGTCGACCCTGTCTGCGCCGCCGAAAAGCCGTTTTGCAGATAAAGTGGCGGATCCTTGAAGGTTCCGACAGAACTTTCCGAAACCGACACTGTCTTGTTGAAGCCGTCCTGGCTCATGCCGCCATCCCAGCCGGCATAGAAAGCCTGGCCATAGTAGATGCCGTAGCCGGCGCGGACGACGGTTTTCTCGTTGAGGGTATAGGCAAATCCAATGCGAGGCGCCCATGCTGCCTTGAACGGAACCTCAGGATAGCGCGCGCCGTAGCTCGCCGCTCCCCACTTCGTCCCTGCGTAGGCCAGACGGCCCGGCAGTTTGGTGCCCGACGAGGTTACCGCGCCGGGGTTCGTTCCAACCGGATCGAAGAACGACAGGTTGTCGAATTTATCGGCGAACGGAGTGATGTAATCCCAACGTATGCTCAGGTTGGCGACGAGCTTGGGGGTCACACGCCACTCGTCCCCGAAGTGCGCTGCGTAGCCGTACTGGCGCGGGTACTCTGCCGCTACGTTGTAGTAGGTGGTGTTGGCCGATGAAACCGCGCCCAGGAAGAACGAGGCCATGTCGTCGCCGGAGTCGCCGGTGGCGGTGTTGCCCGTCGTATCCTGCGAGAAGTTGAAGGTGCCTCCACGGTTGGTGCCGTTATGGATACTGGTGCCGGCCTTCTTCCACTCGAATCCGCCCTTCAGCGTGTGCCTGCGGTAAACCAGGGTGAAGACATCGTTGAGTCCGTAGGTTCCACGCGTGGTCACGTCTAGCGCCGAACTGGCAGGAGCAGTGTTGCCAAGCTCGGTGTAATTCGCGAAGAACATGGTCGGCATGTCCTGGGTGCTGGCCACGCCTGGGACCTTGGGGAGCGCCGACTTTCCATCCGCCTGGTAGTAGCCTTCATTACGATTCAGATAGCCAAAGCTGAAGTGATTGGTCATCCGGTCGTTCAAGGTGTGTTCCCAGTTGAAGCGCTGGATCGGTGCATTCTCAGGGCTGGCCGGCTTGGCGTTTGAAAGCGCGACGGGCAGGTCGGAGGCAGTGTTAATGCCGCTGTATTGCCACCAGTATGTGTAGTAGAGGTGGTCTTTGGCGCCGATGTCGAGGTCGGCGCGGGCGAAGTAGACATTTTCGCCGCTGGTCAGCGAACCTTGACCGGAAACCGGGATGTAGTAGTTGTTCAACTCGCTGGTGGCCGTCGGAGTGGGTAGCGCGGCCATCCAGGCCTTCGCAATCGGATCCTCAAACTTGGGATCGATTACGTTGTGTCCCAGGCCCGAGGCATCGACCTTTTGGCCGGCCAAGGCGCCGTACTTCGTAGGATCGTCGGGGTACCACAACTGGCTAGTGGTCCAGCCACTGAAGTTGCCCTTGCGGGCATTGGCGGAGGCAATTGAATCGTTTGCCGACACCGCGCCGCCGTGATCCTTGAAACTTTCCCAGTTGAAGTAGAAATAGCCCTTGAACTTTGAGTTGGCGCCGTGGAAGCCGGGGACCCACCAGGGCCCGCCGATGTAGGTGCCGTAGTCGTTCTCCTTGTCGGGCGGACGCTTGTTGTTGCTAAGGTTGAATTGGATGGCGTTGAAGAAGTCATTGCGGATGTACTCGTAGCCGCCGCCGTGAAACTTCTCGCCGCCGCTCTTTGTCTCGATGATGAGCTGGCCTGACGTCGTGTTGCCGTACTCGGCGTCGTAATTGGCCGTGAGCACGTGAACTTCGGAGGTAATGTCGGGCGACATGCCGAAATCGGTCTGCAGGGCAACCATTCCCGATTGGTTCATGAAGCCTTCCGAGGTGGTCACTCCGTCTACGATGGCTTCGTCGCCGGTGATGATGCCGCCGTTGATGCGGGCATTAAAAGCGTTGTCGCCGCCAGCGCTGGTGACGCCTGGCATCATGGTCGCCACGGCGACCGAAGAGCGAGGCGCGCCACTCACCACGAGCGGAAAATCCTGGAGGACTTCAGGACTGACGCCGCCTTCCAGGGTCTGAGTTTCGTAGTTGATCAGCGAGGTATCGGCGCTGACCTCGACCGTC
>Ga0116126_1001414_pt1 | contig 15212 bp, 10 predicted proteins | sample June2015DPH_16_5_FD_89730 | JGI IMG/M metagenome (GOLD analysis project Ga0116126, IMG submission 89730) | Peatland microbial communities from SPRUCE experiment site at the Marcell Experimental Forest, Minnesota, USA - June2015DPH_16_40 | ecosystem: Environmental > Terrestrial > Soil > Wetlands...
CCTCATCGAAGGAAGCGTTTGCAGCGCAGGTCGCCGTTCAACCAAGAAGCCGCTGCACGACGGCCAGTCTTTGGCCTAGCGTTATCGCGCCTTATCGGAAGCGGCTGGATAGTGCCGGTCTCTATTTGCCGAGTAGCGATTATTTGGCGGGCAGTTGCAGCTTGTGAACCATGTGTGTTGTAGCAGTCGGCCAAACCGGCCCAGGCGGCCGCCGCGCTGGGGTCAATCCTGATGGCCCGTTCGAAATAACTGATGGCGGTGAGGGTGTCGGGCACGTTTCTTCGATTCCAGAAGAAGCGCCCCTGCAGATAGTCGTTATACGCAGCGGGATCGATCGCCGTCCAGTGTAAAACGGTCGCCGCTGAAACATGGGCCCGAATCTGCCGGGCAATTGCAGCCGCGATGTCCCGCTGCACGGTGAGGACGTCCCCCAAGTCCCGCTCAAAACTGCCGGCCCAAAGATGGCGGTTCTCGCGCGCCAACAGCAACTGAGCCGTACTGTAGATCGTTGCCGGCGGCGCGGGCGGAGATGCCGAATTGTGACAATCACCGGCGCGCGGGCGACGTAGGTCCGTCCAGCGGAGATTGGTCCATTTGAAGGACGCGAATTGGTAAGGAACATCACCAACCGTAAAGGCGTATTAGGTTAGTGAGGCTCTGGGAGAGACGAGATGAATACCTTGCTGCAAGACATTCGCTACGGCATCCGCATGGTTGCCAAATCGCCGGGCTTTGCGGCGATTGCGATTCTCACCCTGGCGCTCGGCATCGGCGCGAATACCGCACTTTTTTCCGTGGTGAACGGCGTGCTGCTCAATCCGCTCCCCTACCGGCAGGCAGATCGCCTGGTTGCCATCTATGCGAAGAACAAGGAGTTTTCGCAAGGTTATTCCATCTCCTATCCTAATTATCTCGACTGGGTGCGCAACCAGCGCTCATTCTCTTCCATGGCGGCCTTTCGGGAAGACGATTACAACCTGACGGGTATGGGCGAAGCCGAGCGCGTGAAGGCGGAAATGGTCTCCGCGGATTTTTTCTCGGTGCTCGGCGTGAACCCCGTTGCGGGCCGCCTGCTTCGTCCCGAAGAGGACCAGGCGGGCGCACAACCGGTGGCGCTCATCAGCGGCGGATTCTGGAAACGGAAATTCGGGTCTTCCGCGGACACGCTCGGGAAAACGCTGACGCTCAACGGGGTGGGCTACACCGTGGTTGGCGTGATTCCCGCGGATTTTCACTATCGAAGCGGCAATTTTCATGACAGTGACGTTTATGTGCCCATCGGCCAGTGGAACGACCCGACCTTTCGCGATCGGCATACCAGCATGGGCATGGACGCGGTGGGCCGGCTCAAGCCAGGCCTGACGCTTGAGCAAGGCCAGGCAGACATGGACTCCGTGGCGCAAGGTCTTGCCGAAGCATATCCGGATTCAAACAAGGGTATGGGAATCGCGCTCCTCCCGCTCAAACAGGACGTGGTGGGCGAGATCCGGCCGTTTCTCCTGGTGCTGCTGGCGGCCGTCGGATTCGTTCTCTTGATTGCCTGCGTGAATGTGGCTAATTTGCTTTTGGCGCGCTCCACCGGGCGCACTCGTGAATTCGCCATTCGCGCGGCGCTGGGGGCGGGCCAGGGACGCGTGATTCGCCAGCTTCTCACCGAGAGCCTGGTGCTCTCTTGCACCGGGGGCGGTCTGGGCCTGCTGCTAGCTTCGTGGGGAACGCAGGCGGGAATCCGGCTGATGCCGGAAGCCTTGCCGCGCGCGGAGTCCGTCTTTGTCGATTCCCGCGTTCTGCTCTTTACCTTGGCCGCGTCTGTGCTGGCAGGAATCTTCTTCGGACTTGCGCCGGCGCTAAGAAACTCCCGCGCGGACCTGCATGCGACGCTGAAAGAAGGGGGGCGCGGGTCGAGCAGCGCGCGGCACCGGTTGCAGGGGCTCTTGGTGGTCTTCGAAATGGCGATGGCGCTCGTGTTGCTTGTAGGTGCGGGGTTGATGATCCGCAGCCTTGGCAAGCTCTGGAGCGTCGATCCTGGCTTCGATCCGCGCCACGTGGTCACTTTCGCTGTTTCCTATCCCACGACCCCGGATGCGACCCCCGATGCCATTCGCGCTTCCATGCGCCAGCTCCAGGATACGGTGGCTGCCGTTCCCGGAGTGCAGGCGGCTTCGCTTAACGCGGGCGCGCTGCCCATGCAGGGTGATTCCGAGCTGCCGTTCTGGATTGTGGGCCAGCCCAAGCCAGCGACTACTTCGGAAATGAAAACTTCGCTATTCTACGTCATCGAACCGGACTATTTGAAGGCTATGGGGATTTCGCTGGAGCGCGGCCGATTCCTCAGCCCGGCCGACAATGAGCACTCCCCGTTCGTCATCGCTATCGATGAACGATTCGCCAAGCTATACTTCGCCGGGCGGGATCCCATCGGCCAGCGCGTGAACCTCGCAATTCTCAACCAGACAGCCGAAATTATCGGAGTGGTGGGGCACGTCAAGCAATGGGGCCTGGCTGAAGACACCCACTCGCCTATCCAGGCGCAGTTCTATATGTCGATTGCGCAGGTTCCCGACCAGTTCATGCCGCTCGTGGCCCGCGGTGGGCTATTTGTGGTGCGGACGCAAGGATCGCCGGAAATCGAGATGGGCGCCATTCGTCGCGCGCTTGACAAAGTCAACAGCTCGATCGTGATCTACCGGACGGAGACCATGGACAAGATCATTTCCGATTCACTGGCCGCGCGGCGGTTTTCGATGATTCTGCTGGGTATCTTCGCGGCGCTCGCACTAGCTCTCTCGTGCGTCGGCATCTATGGCGTGATTTCGTATCTGGCCGGGCAGCGCACACATGAAATCGGCATTCGCATGGCGCTCGGCGCACAGCGGAACGACATGCTGCGATTGATTCTGGCCCGCGGCGCGAAGATGGCGCTGATTGGGGTTGCGGTCGGGACTGCCGCTTCTCTCGTGCTGACGAGGCTTATGGCCAAGCTGCTATTCGGTGTGAGCGCGTATGACCCGCTTACGTTTGTCGCTGTGGGGCTCCTGTTAATCTCGGTTGCCCTGGCAGCGTCTTACATTCCGGCGCGTCGAGCGATGCGCGTCGATCCCATGGTTGCGCTGAGATATGAATAGTCGGGAAAGCACAGCCCTTCGCCTTCCGGGTTGATGGCATACAGAACTGTCTCCGCAGTTTCCCGTTGGCGATTCACACGGCCGTGGTCCGTGGCGCGACATCCAGCCCGCTACTCCTCAGGGCGTGCGCCAATCGAGCGTGAAGATTTCCATCGAGCCGCTGTCGCGGGTCATCACCGGCTGATCATCCGGAGTAAGGGACAGCGAGAGGCTGTAAAAACCGGCCAGGTTCATGTCTTTGAGATCGATCAGACGATCGATTGTTCGGTCCGCGATGCGGATCCGCATAACGGCGCGATTAATGCTGCCACGAATGCAATAGACGGCGCGGCCGTCGTGCGACCAACAGGGAAAACTAAAAGTACCCTTCGCCAGTTCGTCCCACCGCCCCGTTTCGAAGCGGAAAAGCGCCAGGCGCGTTGAGTCCAAGCTCAAGGCGGCGATGGACCGGCCATCCGGCGACCAACGTGGTGAGAAAAAATCATCCGATCCAGGCACACCGGTCACGGCGCCGGTTTCTAGGTCGAGTATGTGGATGTTCGGACCGGCCGGCTGGCGGGCGGGGCCCGAGAGGCCTCCAAAGCAAACCTTCCGGCCGTCCGGAGACCAATTCGCATCCGAGTTCACCTGGTTGAAGCCTGGCAGTAACAACTGGGGCTGGCCGCCGCTGGCCGGGACGCGGTAGATTCGCGTGATCTGGCCAGGAACGGCTGCTGAGTATAGGAGTTGCGACCCGTCCGGCGACCAGCGGGGCAGAGCTGCGTACGAACTCGGCGCCTGCTGGGTGAGTTGCAGCCGTTCGGTGCGGTCTGCCTTAGACCGCCACAAAGCGCCGTCCGGGTAAGTCACGTACGCGATCCACTGGCCGTTCGGAGAAAATGTCGCGAAGTCCGCCGAGATTCCACCAAGCAGCGGCACGAATTGCCCGCTGCGCGTGTCATACCGGCTTACTTCGCCGCGTGGCGCGACTCCAACCGCAAACAAACGCTGAGAGTCCTTGGAGGGCAGCGCTTCGACAAACCTGATAGCGCCGTTGGTGATCTGAACCGGCTGAGGATGCGACCGCCACGCCAGCCGGCGCGGCTCCGCCATGGCCCAGATTTGTCCCTGCCGGTAGAAGACGAAGTATTTTCCATCGGGCGTCCATTGCCCGCAACAGTCTCCGGAAGGTGCACCTACGAAAAGAGGATGCGCCACACCCCGGTCCAACGAGACCTCCCAGAGGCTCTGCAGGCGGCGCGGATCGTCGTACACCGTGAAACGGATTCGCTTGCCGTCTAGCGACCATGCGGGCCTGGCGATACCTCCAGCCACGCTCGCTACCCTGCGCGCAACAGTGCCGTCGCTTTGGGCCGCGAACAGGTCGCCTTGTCTCGCGTAAGCGATGCGTCCGCCATCCTGCGACCACGTCGCCCAAGAGGCTGACAGGTTACCGATGCGATGCGGAGGGCCACCGGGAATGGGCACGCTCCACAGCGGACCCTCCCCATAAGTGGCTACATCTATGGCCAGCAAGCTTGCGCCGTCCGGAGCCAAGTCGAAAACCCTAAGAGTCGGCGACGGCATAGGAAACACCGCCGGTTCTCCGCCGCCTACAGCCACCTGACCAATCCAACGCCCAGTCTCGTAGAAGTACAGCCGCACGCCGTCCGTCCCGAGGAGACCCTTCATCCCGCCGTCGTTGGTGATTTGCGTGTACGCGCTCACCTTCGGTATCGGCCAGGGGCGCAGCTCCACGTTAAGCCAGGCGGCGACTGCAGCCACGGCCAGCAGGGCAGCGATCCACCGGCGGCGAACCGCAATCCTGGCCCGGGCAGCCTTCCGCATGCCGCCAGCCAGCCACGCAGCCGGCGTAGCGGCCGAGCTGCTGTCGCGCTTGAGCCGCTTCAAGTCCGCGCCCATTTCGGCGGCCGACTGATAGCGCAGCGTGCGATCCTTCTCCAGAGCCTTGTTGACGATGTGCTCCAGCTCGGCTGGCAGCCGCGGATTCAACCGCGACAGCGGGACCGGCGTTTCCGCCAGAATCTTGTGCAGGACGACGGCCGCGACGTCTCCCTGGAACGGGCGCTGCCCGCTCGCCAACTCGTACAACACCACTCCAAAACTGAACAGGTCCGTGCGCGCATCCATATCTTCCCGCCGCGCCTGTTCCGGAGACATGTAGGCCACCGTTCCCACGGTCACGCCGGGATCGGTCAGCGAGACATCGACGACGGTCGCCGTCGGTTCGGATGTTCCCGTGCGCGCCACTGGCGCCATCCCTGGCGGCCGCGCATCCGGCGTCCACGATTTCGCCAGGCCGAAGTCCAGAATCTTGACTTGCCCGGGGCTGCCGCTGGCCTCGCCGGTTACAAAAATGTTGGTTGGCTTGATGTCCCGGTGGATGATGCCTTTGGAATGAGCAGCGGCCAGACCGTCGGCGATTTCGATGGCCAGGTCGATCATGGTTTGCGTTCGCAGGCGCCCTTGCTCGATCACGTGCTTGAGGGTGTGCCCTTCGAGAAATTCCATCACCATGAACGGCTGGCCCTCGTGTTGTCCCACGTCATGAACCACCACGATATTGGGGTGGTTCAAAGCCGATGCGGCCCGTGCCTCGCGCCGGAAGCGCTCGAGCATCTCGGCCTGGTGCTGCGGCGATTGCTCGTTGCCAAGATCGCCCAAACCCAGCCTGGCGGGGCGAAGAAACTTGAGTGCTACCGGTCTTCCCAGACGTGTGTCCACCGCCTTATAAACCACCCCCATTCCGCCACCGCCCAGTTCCTCGACAATCTGGTAGTGGGAAATGGTCGTGCCCACCATTCCGGCTGCGCCGGGATTTCCGCCGACGTGCGCCTGGTCCTGCGCTACCATCCGCGCTGCGGCGTCGAGCGCCGGCGATTCCAGGAATTCGTCGCCTCCGTCGGCTTGTGCCAGCAGCGACTCCACTTCCCGCTCCAGCTCGTCATCTCCCTGGCAGGCCTGGCGCAAATACCCGCTCCGGTGCGCCACGTCCTGCTCCAGGGCTGCGTGGTACAGTCTCTCAATTTGCTGCCATCGTCCGGGTAGCAACGGGTTTCTCCTTGCCCAACTCGCGCCGCAGCCAGCTCTTCGCGAACTTCCAGTCGCGCATCACGGTCTCAGGGGAGATCTTCAGTGCCTCCGCGGTTTCTTCCACGCTCAAGCCGCCGAAAAAGCGAAGCTCCACCACTTTGCCTTTGCGGGCGTCGAGCGCGGAAAGATCTTTCAGCGCGTCGTCCAGCGCCACCAGGTCCCGGCCGGGCCCTTCCGCCACCACCAGAGATTCCACCAGCTCCAGCGGCGCCGCCGCTCCACCCCGCTTCAGAGCCTGGCGCGAACGAGCCCATTCCACCAGGATGCGGCGCATCACGTTGGCGCAGATCGCAAAAAAGTGCGCTCGGTTCTGCCAGCTCGCCTGCGTCGTATCGACCAGCCGGAGATAGGCCTCATTCACCAGCGCCGTGGTCTGCAGCGTGTGGCTGGACCGCTCGCGTGACATATACACCTGGGCCAGCCGGTGCATCTCCTGGTACACCAGCGGAACCAGTTCGTCCAGCGCGCCTTGTTCTCCTTCACCCCAGGCTCGCAGCAGGTACGTGACCTGATGGGTTGACGGATCCATGACATCACAACCTAATCAGACCGGATCTTCTTAAAACCTAGCACATGCGAAGCGCCGTGTATCTCTCGTCCGGCGCCGCGCGCCACAAGTGATAGACCAAAGCGGCAGGAGGACTTGTTGCAACCATGCCGGCAGCCCGCTTTCCGGATCGCAAAATCTCTTTTCCTGCGGTGACAGTTTCCCGCGGCGTTTTGCGCATTACAGGGTGAAGGCAACTCGAGGGTTGGCCTGACAACGAACATAAGGAGGTTCGTCATGAAATCGATTCGTACCAATACGCTGCTTCGCACCTTGGCACTGGGCGTTCTGGCATCCTGCCTGGGCGCCTCGGTTGCGAATGCTCGATCTTTCCGCGGGACATTCTCACTGCCGGCAGAAGTCCGCTGGGGCACCGCGACCCTGCAGGCGGGCAACTACACTTTCACCTCCGAGGGCGCCAAAACGGACGACACGCTGCAACTGATTCAGGGCGGAAAAGTGGTGGCTATGGTGCTATGCCAGAGTCACAATCCGGCCGTGGCGGGCCGCGCCGAACTGGTGATCGACAAGAACGCGGGCGGCCGAACGGTGCGCGAAATGCGCCTGCCGGAAATCGGCGTGGTCCTCTATTACGCGCCGCACAAGCCCAAGCGCGGAACCGCCGCCGAAGAGCGGCAGATCGCAGAGTTGATTCCGATCGCTGTCACCGCTGGGACGCGGTAAGTGCTTCTGGGACAAGAGGGGTCGGAGCGAGGGACTCTGGCCCCTCTTCTTTTTGGGGCACGCGACGCGGACGCCTGTGAGGAGGTCTTCATGTTGCCGTCCATCAAGCACGCCCTCCGAAAGCTGCGCAAGGCCCCAGTCTTCACTGCCGTGGCGATCTGCTCCCCAGCGCGGCGGGCAGCGCACGTGGACCCCCAAAAAAGCGCTGCGGGCAGAGTGATCACCGCAGCCACAAGCCTGGCCACCACCTGAACAAAGGTGCGCATAACGTATGAGCGCCGTTTTCCGCCAGCGCGCTGCCGTTTTCTGAGACCAATCGCCACCCAATGGAACGACGGCCAGCGTCCCATCAGATAACCCAACGCGCCACCCACAGAGATTTGTGCGAAGAATTCCCGAAGGGATCGGTACCGAAAAATCCGGTTGTGGTCCTTTGGGAATATCCCGGCGGCAGAGTGCCCTGTCCATGCTCCTCGAAGCCCGTCACAAGCGAGACTCGGCAACGATATCACCTCTTATCGGCTCTTCGCTGCCAGCCTTGCGCAGAGTTCATAAACGCCTTGTGTCATGCTGCTTCCTTTGGCGAACGTGACTCGCGGAAAGAAGTTGGCCGGACTTGCCCGGCGCGCGCAATAGAAACCCTGTTTCCTGATCCAAGCGATCAGCAGGGCTGGGATGCCGTACAGCAGGAGTGAATAGGACGGCGGCTCCGGAACCGGCGAGACGTCTCCAATCGACCCGCTGATACTGTACGTGAACGCGTCAGAGAATGTGTTGGTATTCCATGTTCCGTCGCTCAGGACAAAGTCTGCCGTGAACGGGAGCAACTGACCCACCTGAGCCGCAAACGGGTAACTCCCTGGGTTTCCGTCTGCCAAGTAGTAGAAGGGACCGAGATATTCGACATAGCCGCTGACACTTGCCAGGTCTGTCCCGACGTTCGCCGTCAGGACAAGCGGGGCCGTGTATTCGAAGATCGCTTCAACCGGGGCGACCTGGGTACCGGAGCCGAAGTCCTGAAACGCCAGCGCGAGGTCGGTGTCTGATGGCGGAATAGATGTGCCTTGCCACGCGGGACCTATCGGTTGCAAGGGAAACGTAACGGTTGTTCCGCTCTGCTGCCCAGTGCCGATAGCCAACTGACCGGTGATCGTGGTCCCCGCATCCCGCCCCGAAGCAGTCGTTCCATCGCTCAAGAAAAAGATGTTCGTAAAAAAGGGCGCGGGGAACCCCTGAGGGGGCCCGGAAGAGCCTGGTGTGTAGGTAGTGTAGTAGCCGGGTGTGGTTGAGAAAGTAAAACCGTCAATAGTCGCCGCTTGCAAGCTCGCTGCGGTCGACAAGCCAAGCCCAATAACTAATCCCCAGAGTTGAATCGATTTCAGAGTGGACATTCCGATATTCTAGCAGTTCCGCGCAAAACCGCGCTGTCACAAGTGAGAGCACAGGTGACTCTGCGCGAGCGTTAAGTACCATTATCGGCAGCCGAACCTCGGCGACGGCAAGGACGAGTCGAGGACATGGGGCGCGGATCGGATTGAGAGATCCTTGGCCGCGGGGCAGCACCGGGGCAGCACGTCAGCCTTCCGTGGGGCCCTTTGCGCCCTGGTCGCGAACCGAACTGGACCGAAAACACTACTACTTAGACCCAACTGGACTGTATCGGAGTGCCAGTCACCGGGTTCGATTCCCGTTAGCGCTACCATGTCTTCATAGAGTTACGGGCAATGGGGCAGCACGGGGCAGCACGCGCAACGGGCCATAATACGAACCCGGCTAGATTTCCTTTAGAGATCCTCCAGGCGCCGCGATCGCAATGTCTGAAACATGACCTAACACAAGACAGGAATAGCGATTAGGCGGACGTGTATTCCTTAGGGCAGGGCTTGCGCAACTGGCGCGAAGAGATCATGCTCGTCGCCGGCCCCGATGCGCCTGCGGATGCCGGGCATTACCTGTTTCAAGCAGTGCGTCGTTGTCGTACCTGGAACAATCGGTAGGCACCAGTGATCTTGATCCGGTACTCGGTAAGCTCTTCGCTCACCTCGAATCTCTCGGCCAGTTCGGGGATGTTTATGCCTTGATTCAGAAATCCGAACAGGAGCGTCCAGGGGATTAGCGCTGCTGCACCCGTACCGTAGGCTTCCGCTTCTCGGAGGCATCGAAGTCACGCACCTCAACCATGCCACCCCCCAGAGTGATCTTGGTCGGCTTGTGGTTAAGGAAACTGTGCGTGATCTCTTCCATAAGCGTGACTTTATTTCGCCTTTTCTGATGGCGGGGATTGAGAATACACAAGCGGCTTCCATCTGGCAACGGGAGTGGCAATACGCCTCCTGACCAGGAGCGCGATGCCGGGCCGCACAAGTGCAGCCGATCCTCTTCGGGAAGCAATGCTAACGCTGTCTCGCCATCCATCACTTGAAGCCCGACCTTTGGAGCAAGCTGCCATGGATCTACTAAACCCTCTTCGCGCCGCTGGCCTCCCCCAGGAACGCATCGCTCGCCTACGCTATCTGCTATGTGCTGCTGATGTACGGGATCGCTTACGGCATGTACAAACAGAGGTGGTTTCTGAAAGCGTAGACCGAGCGCAGCGTTATGTGGTGATATCGGCAGCTGTTCTCTAAGCGATGGCACCCAACCCGCTGAAACGGCGCCGCTCATGGGCCTGAGCGAAAACAAGAGCCGGACAGGTAGTTGGCGAAAATCACGGTTTCGCCGGTTGGCCGTCTTTCTTCTTGAGCTTCAATGGGAGATCGTATCCGGATTGTGACCATCGGCCGTTCAGTTCCGTGCCGTCTTTATTGATTTCGCCCCGATATTCGCCTCCGACCCCCGTCGCCATGACAACCAGCGTGAGCTTTGCATCCTTCTGCCCGATGGTGGTTACAGGGATCTCGGCGCCGCCCTGGTCCGGACTAATCAGGACAGCGCTCGCTCCGCTTTCATCGTTCGCCATCTTAAAGACAAATCGTAGCCGCTGACCCGCCCCGGCGATCGCACCTTCCCATGTCCCCAGGAATTCCTGGGCTACGGCCGGACTTCTCTTGATTCCGAGCTCGTAGTACGGGTCGGCGGGCAGGACATAGTGCTTCAGGTCATCCCAAGCCTGACGGTTGATTTTCGAGGAGATTGCGAAATAGTTGTGGTCATGACCTGGAATCTCGCTGAGTGAGACCGGGAACCCTGCATCCCGCAATGTGTCGCGTGTGATGCGGACCGTTTTTATGGGGAATATGGAATCGGCAGTTCCCGAGAATATTGCCATGGGAATCTTGCGCTTCGCTGTGGCGATACCATCCACGGCCTCGAAGTCCACCAACGCTCCCGCGTGGAGCGCGGCCGCGGCGAAATACCGCGACTCCCACATGGATATCAGCAGGGTAAAGACGGCGCCTCCGGAGTGCCCGAACAGGTAAACACGCCGCGGGTCGATTGGATAGGCCTTCTTTAACCGCTCTACGATGTCGTACAGAAAGTCGGGGCCGTCCACCGGGGCTGCCCAAAAGGCGGGATCGCGCGAATCCGGCCCGACCAGGATCATCTTCTCCTCTGCCGCCAGGTCTTTCCATTGGTCGACCAGGCTGGCACCGTCGCCGCCGCTGCCGTGAAGCGTCACCAGCAGGGGCACGGAGCCGCTGGAAGGGAGCGCCTTGGGGACGAAGAGGTGAAAGCTGCGCTTCTGCCCCATGAACTCGATGGTTTCCTTGGTGATCTTTCCGGAAGCGCACCAGGCTGGGGCGGAAATGAGGAGAGCGCCGCATAGAAAACCATGAGAATAGTTCATGCAGGATTTCCGCTTTGGCCTCCTGGACGCCATCGATTGTACATCTCTCTGCCCATAGCGAGCGGTCTGGTGGCCCCGCTGCAGGCCGCTGCGGGGACACGAGGCGGGCAGAAGAAGTCCGTCAGCCCTTGTGGAACGCGTCCGAGGCATTCGCGGCTCCGCTGGGGGCCGGCAGTTTTCCATTTTCTGGGTGAGGAAATCGACCATGCGGCGGAGTGGCTCGATAAATCCCTCGCGCAGCGCGATCCCAGACTGCGATTCGATCAGTAACCCGAGTAGACGGTCGGATAGCACGGAGCCGCCTGCCAATAGCCGAATCCGTCATAGTAGCCGCAACCGGAACCCGAATAGTAGCCCCAGCCGAATGGGATGCCGATCCCGATGCCAAAGTAAGGACGAGCCCAGAAGCGCCCACCGTAGTAATAACCTCGGCCGGCGTAGAACCGGCCAGGGTAGTAAGCGCCTCCGCCACCAGGGTATCCGCCGCCGTAGTAGCTGCGCCCGCCGCCGGAGTAGCTGCGGCCCGCGTAAGGAGCGGCATAGCTGCGCCCGCCGGAATAGCTACGGCCCGAGTACGACGGGGCAGAATAGCGGCGTCCACTGCCGCCTGAGAACGAACGGCCGGAAGAACTGCCGCCAGAGTGCCCACCGCGTTCCCCGCCGCCGCGCTGGGCCAATGCGGCCGTGGGGCCAAGCAACATCAGGACCGCGCCAAGAGCAAGCGCCGGCATCGCGGATTTGAACGACACTGTCTGCACTGTCCGATTCATAAGAACCTCCAATACTTCCGGCTTTGAATGTGCAAACCACGGGCCAATCCTAAGTAACGGGGAATAGATAACTTATGTCATAGCAAGCGTGAGCCCCTGGCTGAAAACCACCGCTTGGGGTGCACCTCAGCCATGCCGCCTAAGTTGGGGCCGATCGGGGTCCGGCCCTCGACAAAGCCGCGCTCGTCGAGCAGATTGTGGCGACCGCGGCTGCTCGGCTCCCGGTCGTCATGCGAACGACGAACCTGCCCGGCGCCAGCACCGAGCCAAGAGGTATAGAGCGTTATCGCGCTTTATCGGAAGGTGTCTTGTCCGGTGATCGCTCTCCTCAAGCAGGCGCTTGTACTCTCATCAAACAGCGTTTGCAGCGCGCTATTCGTAGTGCAATGCTTCGAGCGGGTCCACCTGTGCCGCGCGGCGCGCCGGAATCAGCACCGCGAACAGCGCCACGGCGAGCATGAGCAACGGCACGCCGCAGAAGGTGAGGGCATCGGTGGCGCTCACGTTGTACAGCAGGCTCGCGGTGAAGCGCGTCACGGCGAACGAAATGGCCAGGCCGGCGGATACGCCAATCGCCGCCAGCAGCATCCCCTTCCCGGCTACCATCCGCAGTATGCCGCGCGGCTGCGCGCCCACCGCCAGCCGGATGCCAATCTCTTTCGTGCGTGCTCGCGCGGCATAGCTCATCACGCCGTACAAACCCACGATCGCCAGCACCACGCCCACCAGGCCGAACACTCCCAGCAGCGTGGCGCACAGCTTCGGCAGCAGCATCGACTTGTTCACGTGCTCGTTCATGGTCTCGATGTTGAACACCGGCAGATTGGGGTCGAGCGCGCGAAACTGGTCGCGGACTGCACGCTCAAGCTGTCCTGGGGGCGTGCTGCCTCGCGCGAGCACCGAAATGCCGAAAAAGCTCATCGCCTCCTCGGGCTTCGCTTCCAGGTAGAGGAACAAGCAGGGCTGGTTGGCCTCGGCGAGAGTCCTCGATTTCGCGTTCTTCGCCACGCCGACCACCTCGTACTGCTGCTTGCCATTCAGACCCTCGGCGGCGATTTGCTGCCCCAGGGGATTGCGGCCAGGGAACAGCCGCCGCGCCAGCTCTTCGTTCACGACCGCCGTGGCGCCGTGGTCGTTGCGCGGGTCAAACTCGCGCCCGCGCAACACGGGTGTGCCGATGGTCTCGAAATACCGCGCGCCCACGTTGTAGAAGTCCGGGGTCACGCGGATCGGGCCATACTCGCCGTTCGCGGTCGCCTCGTATTGGGCCCCGGCGAGGCTGAGCGGAATACTGTCGACAAAGCTGACGGATCGCACCCCCGGCACGGCGGAAACCCGCTCACGGACCTGCGCGAGAAACTGGCGGCTCTTCTCCGCCGAGTAGTGATTCAGCTTCGGATCGAAGGCCATGAACACCACGCCGTCGGTGCGCATGCCGAGGTCGATCGAGGACGCGTTCTGCAGGCTGCGCAGGAACAGCCCGGCGCACACCAGCAACACCAGCGAAAGCGACACTTGCACCAACACGAGAGCGTCGCGCAGGCCAAAGCGGCGCAGGCCGCCCAGCCCGGCGGTCTCGTTCTTCAGCCACGTGGTTAGGTCCACATGCGTAGCGCGCAGAGCCGGGACCAGGCCGAACACGATTCCCGTCCCCACCGCCAGCAGAGCGGTGAACAAGACGACCCGCAGATCCGGCTGGAACGCAAACGCAATGGGAATCGGCACCGGCAGCTTAAATTCCGCAATCGCGGACACGGCCATCCAGGCCAAGGCAAAACCGAGCGCCGCGCCGATCAGCGCCAGCAGTATGCTTTCGGTGAGCAACTGCCGCACCAGCCGCCCACGGCTTGCGCCGACCGACAGACGAATGCCGATCTCCCGCCGCCGCGTGGTTGCGCGCGCCAACAGCAGGCTGGCCACGTTGACGCAGGCGATCAGAAGAACCAACCCCACCACCACCGAGAACACGCCGAGGATTCCCGACGTGGCCTGGTCCGAGCCGCCCGGAAGTCCTCCCGCGCGGGCGAGGGTAAGCGGCGCCCGTTTCTCGCCGTGGCGATACGTGGCGTCAATTCGCCGCTGGATCACGTTCAACACCGCCGTGGCCTGCGCCCGCGAGACGCCCGGCTTCAGCCGGCCGATCAGCAACACCCATTGTTCATCCCGTTTGTACAGGAACTTGTCCGTGGGCAAATCCGGCATGAGCTGGCTGGTCATGGCCAGCGGCGCCCAGAACTCCGGCACAAAGCCGCGATCCGCGCCGTGAAACTCGGGCGCGGTGACGCCCACCACCGTGTAGCGGGTGTTGTTCAGCAGGATGTCCTTGCCGGCGATGTTGGGATCGGAAGCGAAACGCCGCTTCCACAATCCGTTGCTCAGCACTACAACCGGCTTCCCCCCGGTGGCGACATCCTCATCCGGTCGTATCCCGCGCCCCAGTTGCATCGGCACGCCCAGCAGGCTGAAGTAGTTGCCGGCGACGGTCTGGCCCCACACACGTTCCGGCTCTCCGGCGCCCCCTACGCTGGCGGGCATGATGACGAAGTAAGCGGTGAGCCCTTCCAGCGCGGCTTTCCCCTGGTCGCGGTAGTCGAGATAGTCTGGCCAGGAGAAAGAACCGCCATCGCCGAGACTGACCAGCCGAGCCGGCTCGCGCACCGGGAGGGCGCCCAGAAGCATGGCGTTCACCAACGTGAACACGGTGGTATTGGCCGCGATGCCGAGCCCAATGGAAACCGCCACAGCGGCGGCAAAACCCCGGTTCTTTCCGAATGTTCGCAGGGCGAACACAATATCCTGCCGAAGTGTGCTGAGGATCTGCACGGGAACGCTCCTCGGTTTGCTGATCGGAGCACGCAGGCCGTCATGGGGAAGTCGAAAGTTGCTAAGCGGCCTGCGAACTCAATTCAGAGACGAGCAAGCGTTTCCGAAATTAACGCCGGTTTGTGAGATGCCAATAATGATAGGACGTCCCGCCTAAAGCAATCCGGCCGGAGCAGGCCGTTATGGTTATCGGCAGCCCGCCTCCGGCGGCAGAGTTTGCGCACTCCGTGACAGACGCATTTGTTAGACGGTCGTTCGGCGGCTATTATAATGACAGGCTGTCTAGCGCTCCACGGCGCCCACATTGACCGCTTGATTGCGCCCCGCCATAATCGAAGTATCCGCAAACTGACCCTTCTTCTGCTGCCCGCATGGCTGTTTGC
>Ga0116126_1001416_pt1 | contig 15201 bp, 11 predicted proteins | sample June2015DPH_16_5_FD_89730 | JGI IMG/M metagenome (GOLD analysis project Ga0116126, IMG submission 89730) | Peatland microbial communities from SPRUCE experiment site at the Marcell Experimental Forest, Minnesota, USA - June2015DPH_16_40 | ecosystem: Environmental > Terrestrial > Soil > Wetlands...
AAAAAACTGCCCGAGCGTCGCAAACCTCGTTAGCTTGCAGCAACTTGCACGTAAAGCGTCACTCCAACTCAATGGTGAACACCCGCTGGAATGCCGAGAACCGTCTGTGCGGCCAATCCGATATTCCCCTCTCCGAGGCCGGTCGCCGGCAGGCAATGAGCCTCGCCGAGCGCCTGAAGCCCATCCGTTTTGATGCGTTCTATACGAGCCCGCTCGGGCGTGCCTTCGAGACCGCGCGCTTGATCGCAGAGGCTGTGGGCCTCGAACCTGTCCCCGACCAGCGGCTTGTGGAGCTCGATTATGGCCTGTGGGAAGGGAGAATCTTGTCGGACATCGTGGAGAACGACGCCCAGGCTTTTCGCGCTTGGGACGCCAAGCCCGCGCAACTCGCGCCTCCCGGCGGCGAAAGCGGCCTCGCGGCCCAGCAGCGCATCGTCTCTTTTCTGGATTCTGTGGCGGCCAGACATGCGCAGGGTCGCGTGCTGGTGACCTTCCACAAGACCGTCTGCCGCCTGGCGATCTGCCACGTCCTGGGGATGGCGCCGGACGAGTACCGAAGGCGGCTTGTCCTGAATAATACCGCGCTCAGTATTATCCGCTCCCGGCCATATGGGTGGGAGCTGATTACCTTCAACGATACATCCCATGTATCAGATGCCCTCGCCGAACACTCTTCGTTGGGTGAGGAGTTTTGAGCCGCGCCACGCCTGAACATCAACCAAAGCAATCATCTTCCACGAGAATAGCGTGCACCTCGCCCGGACCGTGAACGCCGCGGATGAGGATCTGTTCGATGTCGGCAGTGCGGCTGGTTCCTGTGATGAACACGATCGACCGGCCCCAGGCAGGTTCCCTGGGCGCGCAGGCCACGCGAAGCCATTCCAGGGCTTCATCGAGCGTCGCTACGAGCTGTTTCCGCCGGTACAAAGCTACGTGCACAGGCGGGGCCAACGATGCCAGTTGAGCGCCTTCCGTCCAACTCGTAACCACCAGGCTGCCGGTCTCCGCCAGAGCGCATTCCACCCCAGTAATTCCCACGGTGGCCGCAAAGCTGGCCTTGGCAAAGGCGCGGTGGGAAGTCTCCGCGACGGGAACCGCTCGACCCCCAGTGGCCGGCCAAACCGTAACGCCCTTTTTCAAGTCACGGAGTAGCGCCTCGAGTCCTAACTCCTTCAGGAGTGGATTACGGGAAAGGACCACGCTCTCGGCTTTAGCCTGGAAGAGGATAACCCTGAGGAGTTCCTCCAACTCCTGTCGACTAGCCGCTCGATGGGGTACACCGGCTACTCTTGTCAATTCCGCCTCGAACTTGGTTAGCACCTCCTCAGGAGGTATGGGAGGCAGAACTCCGGCGAGCGTTGAGGTCGGCGGCAAGGCGCCCGCTCGAGCCAAAGTGTGGTCCAAAGGACGGCCCATAGCCATCCGAATCCGTCGTATAATCGCATCGCGTTCTGCCAATTCTAACTCCTCCCTAAGCCGGGAAATTGAAGGAGCGGCGGCACGAAAACGCCATATTGTCCGTCCGCCGCCGAACTTGCGTATCGCTACTCCCCGTCACGCGCCGTAAGCTGCCACCGCAAGCGCAGGATTGTACCATAACTCCCGGTATTGGTGTCATTTGTGAGAATCGCGGAGTTTACCGCCTTTAGGGTATGGCGCTGACTTTCAGGCCTCTTGCCGACCTAAAGGTCGGCTCTACGACCAAACCGGGATTACGTCCCGAAAGTCTTGACACTCGAGCTTAAGATTGTGTATACCATAGCCAAAATATATCCTTGAAATTGTGCAACCTTGAGGGGTCTAAGTTCATCAATTATCGCTGACGATATAGCTTGCTAGGGCTTGGGTTCACGAATAGGTCGGAGAAATGTGAAGGAAAGGGAACTGAGGTGAAAACTACGAAAAACGTCTATCGATCATTGCTGCTGAAGAAACGGACTGAACTGCTCGCATCGGCGAAGGGTGCGCCGGCTGCGCTGGCCACCAACGTCCAGTCGCCCGATGTGGTTGAGTTTGCTGTCCGAACTGCCGAACAGGACGTCACGGCGGTCACTGCAAGTCTGCGCAGTCAGCTTCTGAGGGAAGTCGACAACGCACTTGGTCGTTGTGTGCGCGGCACTTACGGCGCTTGCGAAGGGTGCCACGAGGAGATTGCCTCTCCTCGCCTTAAGGCTGTCCCTTGGGCTCGCTACTGCCTTACCTGCCAGGAACTTCGCTCAAGAAACTAGGTGGCGGTTCCGCATCGTAGCTCAGACCTCACAGTCTGCACGGCGCGGAACTGCGTGCCTCAAACGAGCTTGAGCTAATCCCCTTCGATACGAAAGCCTGACGCGGCGATGCCTGAGGTGTGCTATCTTTAACCGGCGGCTGGACATATGTCTCGAATCAGAGTTCGATTTGCCCCTAGCCCGACAGGCTACGTCCACGTCGGGAACGCGCGCACTGCCCTTTTCAACTGGCTTTTCGCCCGGCACTACGGCGGCGCCTTCGTTTTGCGGATCGAAGACACGGATATCGAGCGCTCCAAGGAGGAATTCGAGCGACAGTTGCTCGGGGACCTGCGGTGGTTCGGGATCGAATGGGATGAGGGACCGGACAAAGGGGGTAAGTTCGCTCCCTATCGCCAATCGGAGCGTAAGGAGGTCTATGGCCGACTGGCTACCCAGTTGATTGACCAGGGCCAGGCCTATTTCTGCTTCTGCACTCCGGAACAACTCGAACAGGAACGCCAGGAGGCATTGAAGGCAGGTCTCCAGCCCCGCTATTCGGGACGCTGTGGGAAGCGTCCGCGCGAAGAGGCGGCGCGCAAGGTTGCGGCGGGCGAACCGGCTGCGATCCGGCTGAAGATCATTGCCAGCGCGTTCTCCTGGAACGACCTCGTGCACGGGCCGACCAGTTTTTCAGCGGAAGTTATTGGCGATCCTGTCCTGGTGCGCTCCGGCGGGAGTCCCAATTACAACTATGCTGTGGTAGTCGACGATCACCTGATGGCCATCACTCACGTCATTCGCGGCGACGATCACATTTCCAACACTCCTCGCCAACTCGCCGTCTACGCCGCCCTGGGCTGGGAGCCACCGCAGTTCGCTCACCTCTCAACGATTCTGGGTTCCGACCGGACACGCCTTTCCAAGCGCCACGGAGCAACCTCGCTCGAGAGTTTCCGCGAGATGGGAATTCTCCCGGAAGCACTGCGGAATTACCTCGCGCTGTTAGGATGGTCGCCGGCGGATGGAAAGACAGAAATCCTCAGCCCGCAGCAACTCATCGAGCAGTTTTCGCTCGAGCACATCACCAAGAGTCCGGCAGTGTTTGACCAGGAGAAGCTCTACTGGCTGAACCGGCACTACATGAAGGAATGCCCGCCGCAGCGTTTAGTTGAGCTGGCGATACCGTTCTTTCGTTCGGCGGGGTACCTGGACGCGCAACCAACTCCCGAGGTCGCGGCCTGGCTCGAGGGGGTGCTGCACGCTGTGCTCAAGAACCTCAGCACGTTCGAGCAACTGCCCGATGCGGTGCGGATCATTTTCGACTACGACGCAAGGAAGGCAGTCGCGGAATTAGACCTCGCGGCGACGCCGAGCGCCCGCTCGGTGCTGAGTGCGTTCATCCCCAAAGCCCTGGCCCAACCGGATTTGAGCTACGAGCAGTTCCGCGCACTCACCAAAGAAGTTCAAAAGGAAACGGGAAGTAAAGGGAAGGACCTGTTCCACCCCATCCGCGTCGCCCTAACCGGCGCAACCTCGGGCCCCGAACTTGAGAAGCTCATCCCCATATTCGAGGCCGGCGCCAAGCTGCCTCTCCCCCGGCACGTCAAGAGCGTCGCCGAACGCTTGGGCGAGTTCGCCTCAGCGGCAAGCATTTAAGACCGACCCGCGCGACACCAGCCCTCTCCTCCTTGGGGGAGAGGGTGACCCGCGGCGGCGTATTCATCAGCCGGCGCGGGTCGGGTGAGGGGGTTGTCTGGGAGTCATACCAGCACCCCTTCCCGCCGCACATTAATGAGCAGCGGGCTGAGTTCGTTCTCGAACCGCTCGCGCGAAACAAAAGCGCAGGAAAACACCACGTTGTTTTCGAGTGAAAGCTCGGCAACCGGGTCAAGAGTGCGGCGAATCTCTTCGCCCGGTCGCACCGGCCCCTCCAGAACCACAAGAACGTCGATGTCGGACCCGGGTTCGGCATCGCCTCGAGCTTGCGAGCCGAAGAGCACCAAGCGGACAAGGCGCGGCCCATAGAGCGCCTCAAACCGTCTCCGCAACTCTGCGATCAGGCTTTGCAACCGCTCGCTCACTTCGGAAATCCCCCCTCCTGGCGAATCATTGCACGGTCGAGGGGCGCTTGTCGAGGTTTTGGAGTCCGGCAGCCCTGGAGCCTGGCAGCTACTGTTCGAACGTGTCTGTTAATCGGACCACTGGACCCGACTCGACGGTGATTCTGGTCGTAACACCTACAGGAACGAATTCTCGCTCGCTTCCGGCGACAGAAACAGGAACACCAGTGGCACCCCGCTCCGTCTGCCTGGCTACGCCTCGAGGCACGCAACCTGAGAGCTTCCCGTCCTCCGCTCCGCCCAATGCGCGTGGCGAAGGCAGACGGCCCACTTCTTAAAGGGCGGCTGCTTCGATCGGCTGCACGTCACGTGCGATCCTGCCTGCCAGCTCGTCTTCCGCGACTTCGAGGTCATAGCGAACCTGGAGGTTCATCCAAAAAACCGGCGTGGTGTTGAAGTAGCGCCCCAGGCGCAGGGCCGTATCGGTCGAGATGGCACGGCGCTCGTGGACAATCTCCGCGATGCGCGTGACCGGCACGCGCAAATCCAAAGCCAGCTTGTTCATGCTGAGGCCGAGCGGCTTCATGAACTCCTCGCGCAGAATCTCGCCCGGATGTACGGGCTTCAGTTTCTTGGCCATCGTGTCCTCCTAGTGGTAGTCCGTGATTTCGACGTGGTAGGCGTCGCCCTCGCGCCAGGCAAAACAGACCCGCCACTAGTCGTTGATCCGAGTGCTGTAGTAAATCTGTAACGTCTGGCGTTAAATGTCAACCAGTATAGAACCGCAGGTGATACCCATGTCTCCCAAACGACCCCGCAATCAGCCCATCAGTAGCCAGCCGCACGGTAGTGTCCTAATCTGGCTACTTTCCTAATATGGATGTCATTCCGAGCGGAGCGAGGAATCTCGCTCTGTCCTTGCAATTGGGGCACGCTCGAGCGAACCAGAGCGAGATTCCTCGCTCCGCTCGGAATGACATCCCCCTACGGGATCCATCAAATTAGGACACTACCAGCCGAAACAGAAGCCTGAAACAGAGGCCTTGCCCCGTCTGTGATTCCCGGTTTAGAATGCTCGCGAGGGCTCATCGAGAGAACCTGACTGAATCGCAAGATCTGCCGGCCGCCGATTCTGCCGATGGCAAGACGGACAGGGGGCAAGTCATGAAATCGATTCGAAATTACGGACTGTACGGATTATTGGAGATTGCGGTCCCGATCATCTGCACCGGCGTTCTGTCCGCGCAAGTTCGCCAGGCGCCACTCCCTCCGGGAGAGACGCCTGCGGCGCTTTGCAGCACGTTGCGAGAGGGTTACACGAATTTTGCGCAGTGCCACTCCGCAACCCAAGCCCAAATGTGCGCCATGGCGCAGCTCGCCAGGGAGGACCAGACACAAGCCCATCGATTCGACGCCATCATGGGCGAGTCGGACCCGGACAAGGCCATCCGGCTGGTCGATGATTTTGCCGGAACTTATCCGAACAGCAGCTTACTCAGCTACGCTTACTTTTTCGCGGCAAGTGCCTATCAACAAAAGGGCAGCATCGAGCAAATCGCCGAGTATGCCGGTAAAAGCCTGAAGCTGGACCCTGATAATCTCATGAGCTTGATTCTGAGCGTTGAGGTGCTGCCCCAGCCACAATATATCAAGAAACACACGTCTGACCGCGCCAATATTCTGCGGCAAGCACAGAACGAGGCCGACCGCGCCCTGCAACTTATACCGCAGGTTCTGAAGCTATCCCAAGAGTCCGATGCGGATTATCAGAAGCGCCTGGCAGCGGTGGCTAGTGAAATTCACGGAGCTCTGGGCACGGTCCACATGGAACTCGCGTCCGGCCGGCCAGGCGGCCTCGACAAAGCTGAGTTGGCGAAAGCTGAGCAGGAGTTTCAGATCGCTGTGTCCACGACGCGCTATCCCGATCCTCGTGATTACTATCGACTGGGCGAGGCATATGGCGTGGAGGGCAAGTTGGACGATGCCATTCAAGCTTTCACCAAGGCCGGCAAGCTTGGGCAGGACACAGCGATTAAGGCTTACGCGAGTGAGCAGATCGCCCAATTGAAAAAGAGGAAGGCCCAGGATTTGGCCGCCTCAAATCGTGCGGCAGCGTCCGGACATTAACTTGACGATGCTTTCGGCCTCATTCCACCGCTCCGCTCCGTCGCCCCCTTTGGCAATACGACCCTCGCTCGATTTGTCCTGAGTTCCGAAGTTGATCTAGAGAACGGAACGGGTCTTCAGATTCTTCGGAAGTAACCCCTCACCCGGCCTGCTCCGGCTGATGAATGCGCCGGCAGCAGGCCACCCTCTCCCCGAGGGAGAGGGCCGTCAACGACGATAGTTTTCAGCCCTCTCCCGTGGGGAGAGGGTGGCGAGAGTAGCGAGCCAGGTGAGGGGTTTCTTCTCATAAAGCCTCGCAACTTCGGAATTCCGGTTTATCAATTCCGGTTTACAATGGTCGCGATGACTTCACGAGACAAATTGATTGTAGCGCTGGATCTGCCCAGCGGCAGCGCTGCAACGCAAATGGCGGAACGCTTGCACGGCCACGTCGGGCTATTCAAGGTTGGGTCGGAACTCTTCACGGCCGAAGGGCCTGTGACGGTGCGTTATCTCATCACCACCGGCCACAAGGTTTTCCTCGACCTTAAATTCCACGACATCCCCAACACGGTGCGGGCGGCGGCCCGCGAGGCTGCGGAACTCGGGGTGAGCCTGGTGAACGTGCACGCCTCCGGGGGCCGGAAGATGATGGAAGCCGCGATGGAAGGAGTGCGCTCAACGGCGGCGGTCGGCGGAGGCGGCCCCGGGCAGCCACAAGGGCTGCCCCTGCAGGCAGGCACGAGGGTGCTGGCGGTGACGATCCTGACTAGTCTCGAAGCCCAGGATCTCGCGGAGTTGGGCATCTCAGGAACGCCGATGGAGGCTGTCGTCCGCCTGGCCCGCCTGGCGCAATCGGCAGGCCTCGACGGCGTTGTGGCCTCGGCGCGCGAAATCACGGCGATTCGCCAGGCGTGCGGCCCGGACTTTCTGATTGTCACCCCGGGGATTCGGCCTGTTGCCTCCGCCACAAACGACCAGGCCCGAATTGCGACCCCCGCGAGCGCCATCGCCGCCGGCGCCGACTACCTGGTGGTGGGACGGCCCATTACCGGTGCGCCTGACCCGGTGGCGGCTGCAGATGCGATCGTCGCGGAGATGGATACGGCGAGAAGTACTCCCCTCCTTGGATAAGGAGGGGTTGGGGGTGGTGGACCCGCAGCGCTCACCACCCTCAGCCCCTCCTCAGGTGAGGAGGGGAGTTGCTGATTCAAGACCAGTTTCTCCACCGAGGCCGCAGAGGAGCGCCGAAGAGGGTCGGAATAAAGCCGGCCGGTTGTCATCCTGAGCATTGACAGCCGTGCGGCTGCCCTTGCAGGATGACATTTACCGTTCTTTCGGCCGTTCAACGCTTTTACTCTGTGTACTCTGTACTATTATTCGCCAAACTCTTCGCGGGCCGCGCAGATTTCGTGGCACGGGCGTCCCGCCCGTGCACACGGCCAGGATGGCCGTGCCACGTTGGGTTGCGGCTTCGCCGCGCTGTGCTATCTGTGGTGAATCTCTCATCGAGAGGGAAATATCTCATGACCGACAACGAACTCCTCCAAATCTTTCGCGAGAACTCCGCCCTGCTCGAGGGTCACTTCGTTCTCTCTTCCGGGCTTCACAGCGATCGTTACATACAATGCGCGCAGGTGCTGCAACATCCCAAAATTGCTGAACAACTCTGTTCCGAACTTGCGGCGAAATTGCGGCACCTGGGCGCGGCGGTGGTGGCGGCGCCGGCCCTGGGTGGCATCCTGGTGGCGCACGAAGTGGGCCGCGCGCTGGGTATCCGAGCGCTCTTCACCGAGCGCCAGGACGGCGTGATGACTTTGCGCCGCGGATTCTCGATAGCCCCCGGCGAACCGGTGCTGGTGGTGGAGGATGTGCTGACCACCGGCCTCTCAACGCGCGAAACAATGAAATGCCTCGAGGAAGCGGGTGGGAAAGTAGTGGGTGCAGGCTCCCTGATCGACCGCAGCGGCGGCACGACCGATCTTGGCGTCCCCCGGTCGGCTTTGCTGACTCTGACCATCCAGAATTACAACCCTGCCGATTGCCCACTTTGCAAGTCAGGCATTCCCGCTGTCAAGCCCGGAAGCCGTATCAAGCGCGCTGCGTAGCCTAGGTGACGTGGGGACAACCCTTGTGGTTGCCCAGGACGGCCACAAGGGCCGCCCCTATGGGACATGTTTTGCTGGATTTCAGGCCTCCGGTCGGAGTATCATGCGAGCGTTCAGAGGGGCGGCAAAGAATAATCAGCCGGTCGGTCCCGGAGATGTTGCTGAAGCAGGTAGGGCTGAAAAAACACTAAGGAGGCATATTCATGACCGATGGAGTAATGAGCCGGAGAAAGTTCTTGGGCGCGGCCGCTGCAACGGCGGCGGGCGCCATGATCGTGAAACCCGGGGCCGTGCGAGGTTCGGACGCGAACTCCGCCTTGCGCCTGGGAATTCTTGGCGTTGGGGGCCGCGGCACGGCGGTTGGGACGGGATTCATTGACAACACTAACACGCGCGTGGTGGCCCTCGCGGATCTCTTCCCCGATCAACTTGCAGCGGGCCGAAAACACTTCGACGAGCACCAACAGGCGAAGGGTTACGCGGCGATTGATCCCTCTCAGCTCTTTCAGGGTCCCAATTCCTACAAGGAGCTCGCGGCATCGAAGGAAGTGGACTTCATTCTCATTACCACTCCTCCCTATTTCCATCCTCATCACCTGGAAACCGTCGTGGCAGCAGGGAAACACGTCTATTGCGAAAAGCCTGTGGCCGTGGACGTACCGGGGGCGAAGCACGTGGTGCACATCGGTGAAAAGGCCAACGGGAAACTGAGCCTCGAAGTAGGCTTTCAAATCCGCAAAGCCCCGCCTCATGCCGAACTTGTGAAACGGATTCAAGCGGGCGCTCTGGGCAAGATCGGCTGCGGTTTGGCCTACTACTATTGCGGCCACATCGATCGTCCGGAATGGCCTGATGCCTCGCCGGACGAGAAGAAACTCCGCAACTGGGTCTGGTACCAATCGCTTTCCGGAGACATCATCGTCGAGCAGAACATCCACGTGATCGACATGGTGAATTGGACTCTCCAAGGACATCCCGTTATGGCGGTTGGCAGTGGCAGCCGCAAGCTGCGCACGGACGCCGGCGACTGCTTTGACAATTTCAATTTGGTCTTCACTTATCCCAACCATGTGCAGATCAGTTTCGGATCTACGCAGTTTGACAATCCGACGTTTGACGCCGCGACGCAGTTTTACGGCGAGAAGGGCAGCTCGCAGGCGCACTACGACCACCGGGTCAGCATTGCCGGAGCAGAGCCGTGGGACGCAGGACTTGGCCCGGCGCAAGGCGGCAACCAGTTCTCCGTGGCGGGGACATTCAAAGGCTCCCTGGACGAAGCCGAGTCGGAGAAACAGAAGGCGTTCATCGACAGCATCACCAGCAACCAGTTCCATAACCAGGCGGCACAGGGCGCGGAGTCCGCGCTCAGCGCCATGTTGGGCCGTACCGCCGCCTACACGGGCAAGCTGGTGACCTGGGACGAATTGCAGAAATCTACTGAGGTATTTGATCCCCATATCGATATCTCCAAGTTCGCCACAACGTAAAGCGAACGTGCCAGAGTGCTAAGTTCACCACAGAGCGCACGGAGATCACAGAGAAAATGCTCCGATCCTTCTCCGCGAACTCTGTGCCCTCTGTGGTGATTCTTTTTTGCTTGCCGCCGCCGGTCGCGCGGTGTTCAAATCTTTCCTGATCCGTGGAAGGATTCATATCGCAGCACCACTACGTGTAATGTTTATGGTAATGTGCACTGGTCTTTTGTACGGCTATAGAGTCCGTGTGAGAACCCCATTCGGGCTGTCATTCCGAGCGAAGCGAGGAATCTCGCTCTGAATGTTGTCAAGGCAGTGCGAGATTCCTCGTCGCCTGCGGCTCTTCGGAATGACAGACTAATCGAGTTTTCACACGGACTCTATAGACGCCGAAATGAGATCAAGTAGAAGGGGGTTGAAATGGACAATCATAGTTCACGACGGGATTTCTTAAAAACATCCATCGCGGTTGGCGCAGCGGCGCTCGGCGGCACAGCGACGACTGCTATGGCGTCTCCTGCACCTGAGGCGGGACACATCAAGAAGGCCCTGCAGATCGAGATGCTGCCGAAGAATCTGAGCCACGCCGACCGGATGAAACTGGTGAAGGACGTGGGCTTCGACGCGATCGAGGGCCAGACCGTGACCGACCAGCACGAAGCTGAGGAAATCAAGAAGGCGGCGGACGACGCCAAAGTCAGAATTCATTCCGTGATGAACATGGCGCATTGGGCGAATCCGCTCTCCTCGCCCGATCCGGCGGTCGTGGAGAAAAGCCTTGAGGGAATGCGAACTTCGCTCCACAACGCCAAGCTGTGGGGCGCGGATACGGTGTTGCTTGTGCCCGCGGTCGTCAACCCGCAGGTGAGCTATCGCGATGCATGGACTCGCTCCCAGAAGCAGATCAAGAAACTGCTCCCGCTGGCCGAGGAATTGAAGGTCGTGATCGCCATCGAGGAAGTCTGGAACAAATTCCTTCTCAGCCCGCTCGAGATGCCAAAGTATGTGGATGAGTTCCAGAGCCCCTGGCTCAAGTCGTATTTCGACGTGGGCAACGTGGTGCTTTACGGTTATCCCCAGGATTGGATTCACAACCTGGGCAAGCGCATCGCTAAAGTCCACCTGAAGGATTTCAAGCATCTCGAAGACGGCTACCGTTGGGTCAATTTGGGAGAAGGAGACATCGATTGGCCTGCGGTCCGCAAAGCCTTCGCGGACGTTGGCTACACAGGCTACGCGACCACCGAACTCCAAGGCGGCGATGAAGCTTACTTGCGCGATGTGGGCAAGCGAGTAGACCGGCTGGTGCTGGGGGTGTCTTAGTTGTTAGGTAGCGCCGACCTTTAGGTCGGCAGGTGCTGGCCTAAAGGCCAGCGCTACGAGACAAATCAGGACACCATCTCCTACCTTTCCGGCTTGAAAATCGCAACGCCGAGCGGCGGAAGGGTTACGTCGATATGGCAGGGCTGGTTCTGCCACGGCATGGGCGTGGCCTGCCGTCCTGGCGAGTTCGTAACGCCGCTGCCGCCGTAGTGCGAGGCATCCGTATTGAGAACCTCACGATAGAAACACGGCGCAGGCACGCCGATGTGGTAGCGCTCGCGAGGGACGGGCGTGAAGTTGCATACCACCACCACGTGATTATTGGGGTCGCGCGCGCGGCGCTGGAAAACGACTACCGAGTTGTCCGTATCGTGAAAATCAATCCACTCAAACCCCTGCCAATCAAAATCAACTTCGTAGAGTGAGGGCTCCGCCCGGTAAAGGTGATTCAGATCAGCCACCAGCCTCCGGACCTCCTGGTGCGGTATAAAGTCCAGCAGGTTCCAGTCCAGGGACTGCTTGGAATTCCACTCGTTCCATTGGCCGATCTCCCCGCCCATGAAGAGCATTTTCTTGCCCGGGTGCGTCATTTGGAATGCATAAAGCGAGCGCAGGTTGGCAAACTGCTGCCAAACGTCTCCGGGCATTTTCGCGAGCAGCGCGCGTTTGCCGTGCACCACTTCATCGTGGGAGAGCACCAGCACAAAATTCTCGCTAAAGGCGTAGAGAAGCGAGAAAGTGAGGTTGTGGTGGTGATACTTGCGATGGATGGCCTCCTTGGAAAAGTAAACCAGGATGTCGTGCATCCAGCCCATATTCCACTTCAGGCTGAACCCCAGACCTCCCAAGTGGGTGGGGCGTGAAACCGCGGGCCAGGCGGTGGACTCCTCCGCGATAGTGAGCACGCCGGGATGCTCCTGATGAGCGAGTTCGTTGAACCGTTTTATGAAATCGATGGCCTCGAGGTTTTCGTTGCCCCCGTAGCGGTTGGGGATCCACTGTCCGGGCTTGCGCGAGTAGTCCAGGTAGAGCAGGGATGCCACCGCGTCGACCCGCAATCCGTCGGCGTGGTACTTCTCGAGCCAGAAGAGTGCGCTGTTCAACAGGAAGTTTCGCACTTCCGACCGGCCGTAGTTGAAAATCCGCGTGCCCCAGTCCGGATGCTCGCGCAGGCGCGGGTCGTCGTGCTCGAAAAGGTGTGTGCCGTCGAAGTACGCCAGGCCGTGAGCGTCGGAAGGAAAATGCGCCGGCACCCAGTCAAGGATCACGCCGACCCCATGTTGGTGGCAGTAATCTACAAAATACATGAAGTCCTGCGGCGTGCCGTGGCGGCTGGTGGGCGCAAAGTAGCCCACGGTCTGATATCCCCAGGATTCGTCCAGCGGATGCTCCATGACAGGCAGCAACTCGAGGTGAGTGAATCCCATTTCTGTGACGTAGGCCACCAGTTGCTCGGCGAGTTCGCGGTAGCTGAGCAGACGATTGCCGTCACCGCGGCGCCAGGAGCCGAGGTGAACTTCGTAGATGGCCATTGGCGACTTCAGGGACTGGCGCTCGCGGCGCGACTCCATCCAGGCCTGGTCATGCCAGGTGTAATTGTTGATGTCTCGCACCACAGAAGCAGTGTTGGGCCGGAGTTCGGCAAAGAAGGCGAAGGGATCAGCCTTCTGGCCAAAGTAATCGTTGTGACCCTTGATCTCATACTTGTAGACCTCGCCCTCCACGAGGCCCGGAATAAACAGTTCCCAGACACCGCTGCTTCCGCGCACGCGCATGGGATGACGGCGGCCGTTCCAGTTGTTGAAATTCCCCACCACGCTCACCCGTTGCGCGTTCGGAGCCCACACGGCGAAGGCCACGCCTTGAACTCCCTCGACCTCCGTGAGGTGAGCGCCGAGTTTTTCGTAGGATTTGTGGTGGGTCCCTTCACCGAGAAGGTAGAGGTCGAACTCGGAAAGTGTCGGGGGAAAGCGGTAGGGGTCTTCAAACTCCACCTCATTGCCGTCCCCGTAATTGGCACGAAGCCGATATCGGAATGCTTGCGCTTGGTTAGGAAACACGGCCTCGAAAAAGCCGTCGGCGTGGATGAGTTGCGCCGGAAATGCTTCCGACTCGCGCAACACCCAAACTTCTTTGGCTCCCGGCAAGTAGGCGCGAACGGCAATAGCCGGTTTCTCTTCCCACTCCACGACGTGCGCGCCGAGAATGTGGAAAGGGTCCGAGTGTTCGGCGTTCAGAATCGACTCGACCTCCTCCAGCGACGCGGTGGTTGCAGCTAACAGGTCGGTTGGCTCAAGCATATTCAACTATTGTATATGAGAACTTACGGGATTGCAGGAGTCAGGAGTCAGAAGTCAGGAGTCCGAAGTCAGGATCTCGAAGCCCGGGATTCAGGAGCCATAAAAAAGCGGTGGCGCATGCCCTTTAATCCAGGTATGCGCCACCTCGTCTCTGGCACTGACTCCTGACTTCTGACTCCTCCGCGTTATCGTCTGCCGTGGCCACCGCCGCCGCTATGGCCGCCGCCACCACCGGAAACGTGGCCACCACCGCCCCCACCAACATGTCCACCGGTAGAGTTCCCCCGCCCGCCGCCGGACGGCGCCGAGCCGCGACCGCCGCCACTGTAAGAACGCGGCGCGTTGGACCGTGGGACGACAATTGGCCTATTCATGTTCAGCGTAGGACGGCCACTGTAACCGCCATAGGGCCGCGCTCCCGACCATTGGCCCCAGCCGGGTGCGGCAGAGCGCGGGGCAGGCTGAGACCGCATCGTTCCGTAGCCGCCATTGTTGTAGCTTCTGGACTGCCCGCCCTGCGAATTCGGCGCGCGCGAAGAGAATTGCTGCCAGCCTGAGTTGCGCGACTGGCCTTGAGGAGTCGCGGTCCGAGGGTTCGCAAAGCCAGAGCGGTTGGTGTTGCCATAGGCGCCGCCGGCATTCCCAAATCTCTCCGTGGAGTTTGCGCCCCGCGCGCCATAGTTCGCGGCGCTCGTGGGACCCTGCCGCACCATCTGCTGAATCTGTCCGGCCCGCTGATTGAATGACTCCGTGCGGGCGGGAACAGGATTCCGCGAGAAGAAGTGAGTGCTATTGATCGACCGTGACGGTATGGCGGAACCGCTGGCCATACGATTACCCGGCATCAGGCTGGCGCGCGTGGGAACCACCGGCAGAGTTCCGCGCACCATCTGGGCTGAATGCAGCGTCGCAGCATCCACACCCCGCCCGAACTCCCTTGCTGGCATTCCCCTCCCAAACTGACTGGAAGGCATGGTGGTTATACCTCGCCGGACATTGGCGTTGGTAAGCGCCGCTTGCAGGTTGGACGTGTAGCGTCCATTCATCGAGCGCGGAAAGCCCCGGCCGTAGTTGTTGATGTGGGCTATGCTGCCAATACCTACAGCGCTGTAGCCGTTATGATGTCCCCACCACCCGAAGGCGGCGTCAAAAGGCCCCAGGGCTAGCCAACCAATCGAACGGAAACCCAAACCAAGACCGATTCCGGTTCCCCGCCCGAGGCCGAGGAAAGAGACATAGGCCGGCGCCCAAAGCGGCCGCACTCCCAATCCGATGCCCGGCCACCAGCACCAACGGCCACCACCAAAGAACCAACGCCCGTAATGGTAAGGCGCCCAGCCCCACGGTTCATAGCCAACCCAAGTCCATCCCCAATAAGGCTCCCAAGTCCAGTTACCATCGGAATAGGGTGACCAGTCCGGCCCTTCGTTCGGCGACCAGACGTTGCCGTAGTCAGGGTTATTTTGCCATGTCCCGTACTGGTCGAGGTCCTGCGCGCCGGCGTAATACCGGTTGGCGTATTGCCAGCTTTGCGCCTGGTCGATCACCCGATCACGCTGCTCGTTCCACCGATCGAATTCATCGAAGGGCCGGGCGTTAGCAACCTGGTATTCGGGATT
>Ga0116126_1001424_pt1 | contig 15144 bp, 9 predicted proteins | sample June2015DPH_16_5_FD_89730 | JGI IMG/M metagenome (GOLD analysis project Ga0116126, IMG submission 89730) | Peatland microbial communities from SPRUCE experiment site at the Marcell Experimental Forest, Minnesota, USA - June2015DPH_16_40 | ecosystem: Environmental > Terrestrial > Soil > Wetlands >...
CAGTGTCTCCTCTCCAATCACGAAGCGCGTATACAACCTCGGGCTCGACGAGTTCTTCGCCTGGCTATCCGTCCAGGAACCCAGACCCGGGTTTACGAAGGCGACGGTGAGCGCCTGGCGAGTCGCGCTGGAGGCCCGCGGGCTCGGCGCGGTTTCGATCAACGTCCGGATCACGGCGGTGCGGAAGCTGGCGGTCGAGGCTTCCGACAACGGGATGCTGGCGCCGGAGTTGGCCAACGGGATCACCCGAGTGAAGGGGGTCGCGTCGAAGGGCGTCCGCCTGGGGAACTGGCTTTCCGTTAAGCAGGCGCAGACGCTGTTGAATGCCCCGGACATCGCCACCACGAAAGGACTCCGCGACCGCGCGATCCTCGCCGTGCTTTTGGGCTGTGGTCTGCGCCGGTCCGAGGTGGCGGCGCTGACTTTTGGGCACGTCCAGCAACGGGACGGACGTTGGTGCATCGTGGACCTCGTTGGCAAGCATGGCCGCGTGCGGACCATCCCGATGCCCACCTGGGTGAAGGTGGCGATCGATGCCTGGACTAACGCGGCCGCCGTTTGTGACGGCCCGGTCTTTCGTTCAGTGCACCGCGGCGATCAAGCCCAGGCGACCGCGCTGAGCGAAAAGGTTGTCTGGCAGTTGCTCCAGCCGTACGCCGCGGCTGCGGGTGTTCCCGGAATTGCACCCCATGACTGTCGTCGGACATGCGCGAAGTTGTGCCGCGCTGCCGGTGGCGAGCTGGAGCAGATCCAACTGCTGCTGGGCCACGCATCCGTGCAAACGACGGAGCGATATCTCGGCACGCAGCAGGATCTGGTTCATGCGCCGAATGATGGAATCAAACTGAGGGTGGCGGTGTAGCCAAGCCGCCTTCATCAGTCGTGAGAGCGTACACCATGTCGCCGACGAAGCGCTTAAACGACTCGTTCTCCACGAACTGCTTGTAGACCTGCGTATCATCCTTCAAGAGGTGCTGCATCACCTTGGCCAGCGCTTGATCGTGGGCCATACGCGCGGTGTGCGGCGTGTTCTCCTTCGCGTTCTGGTAGGCCGCGTCGGCGGCGACCTTGGGGGCGATGTCGTCTCGGATGCGCTTCGCGACCCGGTCACTGTCGGTGAACAGCGTGCCGAACTGCTCATTGAACGTCTTGAGGATGTTGCTCAGGCGGTCGAGCTCGGGCTCGGGCTTGCGGCCATGAGCATCCGTCGGTACCGGTTCGATCTCGGCGTCCTTATCCGTCAGCGCGATATTCATCGCCGCCTTCTTCTCGACGCGGTAACTGTCCATGTCTGTGGCTTCGAGGATGCCCTTGGCGAGGTCCTCCTCCTGCGGCGCCGGCAACTTGGGTGTCAACAGATTGAGCAGGATTGACAGCTTCTCCCACTCAGCGTTGTTGTAAGGAATCACCGACGAGAGGAAGCTGTAGGTTCGGCAGAACACCTTGGCCTTGCCCTTGAAGTCCACCTGGCCGTCCTCGTCGAGCCCGTCCTTATAGACCGCCACGCACGCATCGAGGATCGGGTCAAGCTTGTCGCGGTCCGCGCCTCCGAGGAACAACGCCACTACCTGCTGCACCTGCTCCGGCGAGTACACCTGCGCAGCGTCCAGCGCCGCCTTTAGGTCATGTAGCTTGTTGGGATCGGTCTCCTCAGCGAGCAGCGTGGTTCGGTAGTAGTCCTGGAAGGCGAAGGTGATCGCCTCGGTGTTGTTCTGGAAATCGAGCACGAAGCAGTCGTGTTTCTGCGGGTGCGCGCGGTTGAGACGCGACAGAGTCTGCACGGCCTTGATTCCCGAAAGCGGCTTGTCCACGTACATCGTGTGCAGCAGCGGCTCGTCGTAGCCGGTCTGGAACTTATCGGCGCAAATCAGGAACCGGTACGGGTCGGCCTGGATCTTGGCGGCAATGTCGCCACTTGAAAAGCCGTTCAGAGAAACCTCGCTGACCCTGGCGCCGCCGTAGTCGTGCTCGCCCGAGAAGGCGACGATCGCCTGGTACGGGCTCTTGCGCTCCGCGAGGTACGTCTTGAAGGCGTGGAAGTACTGGATGGCCCGCTCGATGCCGCTCGTGACCACCATCGCCCGTGCCTGTCCGCCGATCTTCCCGGCCGCCAGCACCTGCTCGTGGAAGTGGTCCACCATGATCTCGGCCTTGAGCCGGATTGCGTGGTCGTGGCTTTCCACAAACCGGCGCAGCTTCTTCCTCGCCTTCTTGGTGTCGAACTCCGGGTCGTCCTCGGTCTTCCTGACCAGCTTGTAATAGCTGTCCACCGGCGTGTAGCTCTTCAGCACATCGAGGATGAAGCCTTCCTCGATCGCCTGCTTCATGGTGTAGCTGTGGAATGGCCGATGCTTGACCTTGCCCTCGGCGTCGGGCGGCAGCGGCTCGCCGAACATTTCCAGCGTCTTGTTCTTGGGCGTGGCGGTGAAGGCGAAGTAGCTGGCGTTGGTCAGCATCTTGCGCGCCTCCATCCGCTTCGCGAGCGCCTCGTTCACGGTGTCCTCTGGGTCTGGCCCCGCGTCTTCGTCCTCCGCCGCGGCGCTAAGCGCCTGACTCATCGCCGCCGAGGTCTTGCCGCCCTGGCTGGAGTGCGCCTCGTCGATCACGATGGCGAAAGTCTTGCCGGCCTCGGTAGCGATCTCGTCGAGGATGAAGGGGAATTTCTGCACCGTCGAGACGATGATCTTCTTCCCCTCCTCAATGAACTTGCGCAGGTCGCCGGAGCGCTCGGCGTGACCCACCGTCGCGCTCACCTGCATGAACTGCTTGATGGTGGTCTGGATCTGGTCGTCGAGCAGGCGCCGGTCGGTCACCACGATGACCGAGTCGAAGATCTCCTCGTCGTCGCGCTTCAAACCGATCAGCTGGTGCGCAAGCCAGGCGATGGAGTTCGACTTGCCGCTCCCCGCCGAGTGCTGGATCAGGTAGCGCTTCCCCGCGCCGTAGGCCCGCACATCGGCCAGCGCCTGCCGAACCAAGCTGAGCTGGTGATAGCGCGGCCACACCTGCTTGCGCTTCTTCTTGCCCGTGCGCGGGTCCTTCTCCTCGACGATCTGCGCGTAGTTTTCGAGTATATTGGTCAGTCCCGCCGGGGTGAGCACCTCCTTCCAGAGATAGTCGGTCTTGAGGCCGTTCGGGTTGGGCGGGTTGCCCGCGCCGTCGTGATAGCCCTTGTCGAAGGGCAGGAACCACGAGCGCTTGCCCGCAAGCTCGGTGCACATTTGCACTTCGCTGTCGTCTACCGCGAAGTGCACCACGCAACGGCCGAACTCGAAGAGGCGCTCGCGCGGGTCGCGGTCGTACTTGTACTGCTGGACAGCGTCCTCGACCGTCTGCTTGGTAAGACTGTTCTTCAGCTCGAAGGTGGCGATCGGCAGACCGTTGATGAACAGGCACAGGTCGAGCGCGCGGCGCGTCTCGTCCATACTGTAGGCGAGCTGACGCGTGATCGAGAAGCGGTTCTGTGCGTACAGAGCCTCAGCCTTGGCGTTGCCCGGTGACGGCGTGGCGCAGAACAGATCGAAGCGCACCGGCCCGTGCTCCACACCCTTGCGCAATACATCGATGACGCCACGTTTGCCGATTTCGGCGGAGAGGCGTGCAAGGAATTTGAGGCGATTGATGTCGTTGGGATCATCGCCCATAGCCAGCTTCTTGAACGCCTCGGGCTGGGTGGCGCGCAGGAAAGCGAAAAGCTGGAGCACATCGAGCGCCTGGGCGCGGTCGTAGCCCTTCGGGCTGCCCGCGAAGTAGCCAGTGCCGGCAGCGACTGGCTTTTCCGCCACTGTGCCTGGAGTGACGGTGAGACCATCCGTGCCCGTCATGTGCCGCACGATGAGTGTTTCGAGGCCCCTCTCGCTGGTGTCCGTGGTACTCATCAGGCAACCGCCAAAGTGTTCATCAGGGCCTCCTTGAACAAGGGGTCTCGGATCAGTCCGCCGCGGCGCAGCTGTTTCTGGGTACACCCCAGTGCGTGCGCCAGAGACTTCACCTGTCGGCGCCGCCGGGCCGGCCGCTCCAGGTAGACAAATGAGACCAGCCTGCTACCATCTTTCCGCGTACGAACATACCGGACGTTGCCGGGCGGTGTCACGAAGACGCCGCTGCTGCCTTCGTCCGTGACTTGGATGACCACATCGCCGAGCCGGTAGTGCCACTTTCCCGTGTAGCGAAAGCTCTCCAGTTCAAAGCTGCGCGGATGCTCCCGACGTTTCTTCGCCACCAACATTCCCGCATCATGAAGCGCCTGGTCACGCTCGGACCAGTCTTCCAAGTGGAGTTGAGCGAGCAACAGACGAGGCAAGGACGGACGTTTGGACGTCATAGCTTGTCGCGGCTTGCCCCGCTTACCGCCGGGAACGAGCGGCGGGCGGTATAGCGTCGCCAAACGCTTTAGGACCGTGGGTGTCAGTTCGTGAAGACAATGCTGTCGAACAAACTGCCGGGCAGCGCGGACGGCGCCGCGTTCGGTGGTGCGAATGACAGCCTCTACCAGTTGCGAAGCAGAGTGGCTGGAGACATTGGCAGAACCGATATAGGCCGTTGCGGCCTAGGACGAAGACCTTGGCGTGCAGGTTGGGGACGCCGTAAACGGCCACGCCACGCTTCACGAGCTTGATGAGGTCGGCGGGACAAGTCTGGCCTGAGGCGACAGAGCGTTCGCTGGCATCCACTACGAGGCGGCTGCCTTTGGCGAGCGGCAACAGGCGGCTCGCGCCCTTGCCGAAGTAGGCTACGGCTACGGCGCACCTCTGCCGGGAATCGCGCGCCGCCTTGGTGAGCTGCGGCCAGATGTCCCGACTCAAGAACGCGGTGGTCATACGACAACCTCCTCGTCAACGGCCTCGGGATCGACGCTCGGTTCGGTGTCGTCCTCGGCGGTGTCGGGTGCGGCTTCCTCAGGCAGCTGCGCCGCCGCCTCGCGCACGTCGAGCTTGCCGGTCACCACATCGGCGATGAGGCGGGTGCGGTATTCGCGGAGGAGGCCAATCTCGCGTTCGAGGCGGGCGATGGCGGTTGTGAACTCCAGCGATTGTGTTTCAAGCGCCTCGACAATCCTGGCCTGCTCGGTCAATGACGGTGGAACAGGGAGCTCAATGTCCTTCATTCGGCCCAGTCCCAAGTCTTGATTCGTAGCACCTCTTGTGAATAGCTGCGATTGTTCGTAGCATCGCGGCGAGTTGAGGCAAAACGCCAGGAACTCCGGCGTGATGCGAGTGTGGTTGAGCTTTAGGACCGCGATATGTACCCAAACTTGAAAAGGGAACTCCAGATCAACGGCGCGAGCTACGCCCGTTGTGCCGCCCTTTGTGTAGAGGACATCGCCAACCTCTGGCCGCACCCGCCGGCAGAATTCCCGGTAGTCCTCCTCGCTGATGAACTTTGCATCCTCCAGACTCCAGCGGCCAGCTTTCACGTTCCTCGCCGACAGGAAAGGAATGCCAGAGTCGTGGTACTTCGGCGAGAAGTGGGGGCCATCTATTGCGGCCAAAATCAATCGCCGCATGGGTAGGACCTCCCATTTTTCTGGAAGCTCGGGAAACCAGCGACTATCGCTGGACTTGCGGGGGACGGAGGGGTCGAGGCCGCGGGTGACGGCGCGGTGGATGATAGCCTGCTTCTGCTCGTTGAGCAGCGCGATCACCCTCCGCTTCGCCCGAATCGCCCGCTCCAGCCGCCCATTCACCCAGTCCAAAAACCGCACGATTGCGGCCTGTTCCGATAGAGGCGGCAGCATCGCCTCGATGCGCCCAAGGTCGTCCGAATAGAGCCGAAGGCGACTCTCCACAACGCCGGTCGATGATGTCCTAATGCGAGCCTTGTAAGCCGGCGAGCGCAGCAGATTGTGGAAATACCACGGATGCACATCCCGCCCGAGGCGGTAAACACAATACGCGGGACTCACAATTCCCGAGTACCGAGAGACGCCCATGCTTCCGTTCCACGCGAGCATGATGTTAATCACTAGGTCATCGGGCTCCACACGCTTATAACCGACCAACGAGTCGGCACGCGTATCCGGCTCCTCGAAACCGTCGGCCAGGCGGCGCCGGGTGACACCGGTGTATTGCGATATACGGAGCAACTGCTCATTGCCGCTCGTTGAGCGAGAGTAGGTCTCACGCACGACGAACTTCATACGCCGGACAGCCCAATGCGCCGGGATCTCTCCGAGCCATTCCCCTGCGGAACGGTATTCCGCGTATGGCTTGAGGTCGGCTATCATGGCTGGCCCACCTTCAACAATCCATCCAGCAGGCCCTCGGACTCTCTTTCGATGGCCAATATATCGACGCTGATCTCTTCCAGCGTGCGCAGCGGCTGCGGCTTATAGAAGTGCCGCGTGAAGCTCACTTCGTAGCCGATCCTGGTGGCGTCCTCCTTAATCCACGCGTCGGGCGTGTAGGGCAGTACCTCGCGGCGAATGAAGGCCTCGATTCCGCCATCTTCGAGTAGCGGCACCTGCTCTGTGTCGCGTAAGTCGGAATCGGACTCGTATTCGACAATCGCGGGCTTGCCGTCCACCGTCGCCTCGAACAAGCCGTGCAGCGGGTCGGCCTTGGCCTTGCCGCGCTTATGCACCTTGGCGATGACGGGCGGCGCGGTCTCGACGCGCCAGCTAACAGCTTTGAGAATCTGCTTGAGGTCGGCGGCGGCGAGCCTGATGTCCGCCTTTTTGAGCGCCGCATCCACGCGGTCGCGGAAGACGTTGTAATCCTCGAAGAGCATCTCGCCCAGCGCCGCGCGCAGCTTCGTGGTGACTTCGACAAGGCGGCCGTCGCGCTCCCACGTTCTGGGGTCGAGCAGCTTCTTTTTCTTCTTCTCGGGCAGGCCCATTCTCGCGCTGCCGCCCTCGTCGTCACCGCCTTCGTCGTCATCGTCGCTGCCCCAGTCCGAGAGGCGCTTCTCCAACGCGGCGGAGAACTTGGCGAAGTTGGTGAACAACTCATCGCCGAACTCCTCGTAGAGCGTGGCTCGCAGGTCTTCGTCGCCGGAAGTGAAGCGCAGCGACTCGATGGCCTTGAGGGTGAGTTGGCTATGCAGGCACAGCGCCCGCTCGACCGTGACCTTCCAGTAGCCGAAGGCGGCATTGGGGAAAATCTTGGATTCTGGTGTTTCCTTGAAGTCGAGGAAGGTGTGGCTGATGCGCTCGATGTCCTCGGGCGAGAGCTCGCAGTTCTTCTTGCCGAGGTTCTTACGCAGGGGCTTGAACCACTGGGTCGCGTCGATGAGCTGCACCTGGCCCTTGCGGTGCGCGGGCTTCTTGTTGGACAGCACCCAGATGTAAGTGGCGATGCCGGTGTTGTAGAAGAGGTTGAGCGGCAGTGCGACGATGGCTTCGAGCCAGTCGTTCTCGATGAGCCAGCGGCGGATGTTGCTCTCGCCCTGACCGGCGTCGCCGGTGAAGAGTGACGAGCCATTGTGAACCTCTGCGATGCGGCTGCCGAGGGCGGACCTGGCGTTCATCTTCGAGGCCATGTTGGCGAGGAAAAGCATCTGGCCATCGCTGGAGCGCGTGACGAGCGAAAGTTCCTCGCCCTTGTGCATCACCTTGAACCGCGGGTCGCGCATGCCGTCCTTGCCACCCATTGCTTCGAGGTCCTTCTTCCAGCTCTTCCCGTAAGGTGGGTTGGCGAGCATGAAGTCGAACTCCAGCGCGGGGAAAGCGTCGTGCGAGAGTGTGGACCATTCCGCGCCGCCGACGATGTGGTCGGCGCTCTCGCCTTTCAGCAGCATGTCCGCCTTGCAGACGGCGTACGTCTCGGGGTTGATTTCCTGGCCATAGAGCACGCTCTTGACCTGTTGGGCGCGCTGCGCTCCGATCTCTGTCAGCGTCTCCTCGCCGACGGTGAGCATGCCGCCCGTGCCGCAAGCGCAGTCGTAGAGAAGGTAAGTGCCGGACTTGATCTTGTCCTTGATCGGTAGGAGCACGAGATTCGCCATCAGTCGGACAGCGTCGCGCGGCGTCCAGTGTTCGCCCGCCTCTTCGTTGTTCTCCTCGTTGAACTTGCGAACCAGTTCCTCGAATACCGTGCCCATCGAGTGGTTATCGATGCCAGCGGGTGAGAGATCGATGTCGGGGTCGAGGAACTTGTTGATCAGCGTGCCAATCGCGTCGGCCTTGGACAGCGTTTGCAACTGGTTGCGGAACTTGAAGTTGTCGAGGATGTCCTGGACGTTGGGCGAGAAGCCGTTCAGGTAGTCCTCGAAATCCGCGAGGAGCTGCTGTTGGCTACCGCGGGACTTCAGATCGCGTAGCGTAAACTTGGAGGTGTTATAGAACGCTTGGCCCGCGGCATCGCAGAGCGCGGCGCGCTGTTCGGTGATACCCGCCTCGTCGAGTATCTTCTTGGTGTCGAGCACTTTCCGCTTGGTTGGTTCCAGAACGGCGTCCATGCGCCGGATTACGCACATGGGCAGGATGACGTCGGGATACTTGCCTCGCTTGAAGAGATCTCGCAGAACATCGTCGGCGATGCCCCATATAAAGGAGACGATTTTGTTGTGCGTTGCCTGATCCATGTCAGTTCAGAGAAATGCTGCGCATATATGCTGAGTGCTATTTGAGCACCACGCGCACCGCCGATCAAACCGACCGAGTCCTCGCAGTGCACGACTGGCGGCGTTATTCCGCAATATCGGTAGCAGTCGGGCTGCCCGTGCCAGCCGTACGGGTTGGGCCCACGACGCGCCTATGCCACCGAGTGGCCAAGTTGGTCGCGGTGGGCGCAGACGGCGTAGCGTGGGCGAACGGGGCGCGACGTGTGGCGTCATTTTGGGGAAGCGGACGCCGCGGCGGCCCTCCGGTGTCGCCTGATGCGACCGGTCTGTCTTTCGGAAACAAATCCGGGTAGAATTGTTGTCGGCCGCCTAGTCGGGCCTCATGAACCCGGCGAAAGGCTCCGCCCCCTGGCGGCCTCCTTTTCCAAGTGGCGGAGTTTGGGACGGCATGAGCCACGAATGGGTGGTGAACTGTGAGAATTGAAAAGCGCGTCCGGGCGCTGGAAGCCAGATTTATCAAGGATCCAGTGGTCCTTTACTTCGCTGATGGCAGCAAGCGGGAAATACGCGGCCACGGCGACTTCCTGCTGAACCTGGTCGCTGATGCCTGCCGCGGGACGGAACTCGGTCCCGGACAGGCCGCGCAAATGGACCTGATTCGGCAGTCCGTAGCCGCGCAGGAATCGGGAGGCGGGCACATGGTTGAGGTGCTGCGCTGCCTGCTGGATGGCCCGGCTGAAGGACGAGGGAATCCACTGAGGGAGTGATGGGGGATTTTCTCGCCGAGCTTTTCGACCAATTCGATCAAGAAGAACGAGCGCGGATCAGAGCAGCCGAAGCTTCAACTATAGCGATAGTCGCGCAAGGCGCTGCTGCGGTCAATCGGCGGCAGCTAGCTGAATCGCTACATGACAGTTATTGGGTGCTTCAGCCAGAGAATGACGCTCGGATAGATTCAGCCGGCGTTGTCTTTGTTGCATACGTAAACGCGCTCTGGCGGAAAACGGACGCGGCGCGCGCCGAGTGCATTCACGACTTCCTCGCGAAGGTCGAGAACCTGATTGGACCGGTTCTAACAAGGTATGGCCGGGAGGGTAAAGACCTGATAGACGAGCTGCGCGCGGAATGCGATATAAACGCGTGGCAGGTTCACTCCATGCTGCCGACGAGCCCTTCATGCACGACGTCCTCCAAGGAGGATTCCGCGGCTGGTGCATCGGAAGACGGAACTGATCACGCCGGTGGGCACAGCGAAGCAACGGATGCCAATGAGCAATCGGAGGCGGAGGGATGCCAATCCGACGCGAAGCGTCCTGTCATTTCCATCCAGCTCCCGGCAGTTTTGGAGTTTTCCGACTCGTGGCGAAAGCGTATGAGGCGGAACGCGGATCGTAGCGCGCAGTATGCCCGGCATCTTGGCAGAAATGGCCCTGAAGTTGGAAGACAAGAGGACCTACTTAAAGACGCTCGCGTCTGGGCCGCGGCGACATTAACAGAAACGGTGTCCGAAGTACAGGATGTGCGCGAACTCAGAGAGCGAGTTGTGAAGCAGACGTGGGATCAGTTCGTTCCGAAGCATCGGTACTACTCCGACTTCCGGCTCGGCTATCGTGAGTTCCAGTCGGCGCTGTGGGAAGAGGGATGGCCCTCGCTTGAGGATTGCGCATTGGCGGAGGTAATAGAGCGTGCGGATTCAGCAGGCAACGTGCCTGAGATTCCCGCAGATTCAGCCCCGTTGACTGCACGTTCGCGTCCGGGAGTCGCGCAGGGACCGAAGCGCACGGGTGCCTGGCTGCGGATTGCGCTGCGCTTCCGGGGACTTCAGAAGGCGTGCGATGGCAAACTGGAGGCCCGGTGGTTTGCGGGCGGCAGGTTTGATGGTTCGCAATGGCTGCTCGCAATCACGGGGGGGCCAGTCCACGGCATCGATAAGAAGTTTGAGAGGATCGCCAGGAGTGCCACCAAGGAACTCGGATACTCGGGCGCACGCGCGAGCGTTGATCGGTGGCTTGACCTGCTTAAGCGGGATGGCCCCAATTTAGCAATCCGGGAGAGCACCACTACAGCAATCATCGGGGACGTTTGCGGTGCGTCGGCTGACTATTGCCGACGGCGTGATGCGCGCCAGTTCGAAACCGCCGCGAGGGAACAGGCCGAACTTGACGGAGGGCCTCCCGCGCCCGGTCTGAGCACCTCGGACCCTCTCGTGGGTTGGATTCCCGCACAGCGGGTAGATTGGCGCGAAGACGCAGCCGATGCCTTAGAGTGTCCTCCCTTCCTTCGGCCGGTGAAGGCCGCGAGGCTCGATGCAATTGCCAAACTGCGGAAGGACGCAGCGGACGTTATTCAGCGTACCAAGCCACAGGGACGCGAAGAACTAGAACGGTGTTTGTGGCCTGTGTTTTCGGAGTATGCGCAACAGGTCTTCGACAAGATAGCCGGCGCCGAGCTTGAACATTGGGCCGTTGGCCGTGACCCAGAGGACTACGCGAAGTGGCTCAGATCAGAATGCTCGGCGTCAGTTGTCGCCGACGTCTGCGGGCCAATCCGTGGCCAGTTCTACGCCTCGCTTCGTTATGTTGCGGAGATTGTCGGCGAAGTTAGTCGGCCCCCAGAACTCGTGAGAATGCGGCACGTACTATGGTTGATGATTGCGGAGGAGGTTGTGCCGGGTCCCAGTTCATCCACGAAGAGACTGGAGAGCCGTTTGATCGGTATGCTCTTGGAAGAAACGATTCCTCACTGGGAAGCCAGAGCCGCCCAAATGCTGCAGGAGACGGTGGCTTGCGCAGACAGTGGCGAAACGCCGGCGCCCGAAGGTGCCACGCCGCAAGCTCCTTTCCGAGACCCGGAGGCGAAACCTGATGAGGAGATTACGCCGGATCCAGCTCGGCTGGACGGGCCACCGCCGTCCGAGCATGACACCGAGGTAGGGCTTCCGTCAACAAAGGACGCGCATGTGGCCCTTCTGGAAGCCATTCTTGAGAAACGGCCGACGACGTTGGAGAAATGGGCAGGTGACCACAGATTTGGTCGGACCACCGTGTTCGACTGGAAAGCAGCGCGAGCCGCCGGCAAGTCACTTAAGGGCAGGGTTAGTGGCCCGAAGATCGCCGCGATTGAAAAAGCGATCAAGGACGACGCCGAAGCTCTCGGACTCTCAACTCGGACCCGCTCGGACTAGCTCGGACTCGTCCGAGCAGCGCTGCCATGAGATTCTGGCAGCGTAATGCGGCGTAAAGAAACTTATTCCTTCCAGCTTCAGCGACGCTTTGTTTCCGAGATAGAGCTCGAACAGCTCACCGGGATTTCTCGTCGGACTTGGCAAAAGCACCGGCTGTTCAACCGTGGCCCCCGGTACTACAAAATCTGTGGCTCAATCCGCTATGACGTCGAGGAGGTTGTGGCGTGGATTAAGAGCCTGGCTGTGACCAGTGGAGCGCGACATGACCAGTGATCAGCTAACGGCGGTCTTGGCCGAGCGCATCATGGGCTGGCGAGTTGGCCCCGATCGGTTCTTGCTGGGGGGCCGACGCTGGCTGCCTCGCTGGCGGTTTCAGCCCACCGAGAACCTCGGCGATGCATTCAAGCTGCTGGAGAAGGCTAAGCCTAGTGACTACGCAATGGGGAATGACAGCAAGGGTTTCTGGGTCCGCGTCCGCATCGGAACGACCATAGGCGAAGCGCGCGACGCATCCAAGCCGCGGGCCATCGCGTTTGCTATCGCGCGGGGCTTTGGAATTGACGTGGGGGCAAACGGGTGACCCCCAGGGAGACGGCTGTCACGACTAACCAGCAAGCTGCCGACGAAGCGCTCCGCGCCATCGGCGCGCTGTTCGAGCCCGGCGACGTCATAGAAATTCGAGCGCTGAACGTCGGGCGAACCGAACATCGGGCTGGCGCCACCTATGCCGGCTATTTCAACTTCGAGAACCAGAAGGCGATAGCCGACGCTGTTCGGTGGCTGGACGGGCGAACGGAGGGCATTTATGTGGTGCTCAACAAGCTCAATCCGGTGCTGCTCGCCCGCGCAAATAACCGGATCCTGGCGAGGTTGAAAAACACCACCACCGATGCCGACATTCTGGAGCGGCGATGGCTGTACATCGATGCAGATGCCGTCCGACCAGCCGGGATCTCTGCTACCGACGCCGAGCACAGCGCTGCCCTCGACCGCGTGGCCGTAATCAGGCGGTATCTCAGCGATCGGGGATGGCCTGAGCCGATCTGCGCCGATTCAGGAAATGGCGGTCACTTGCTCTATCGGCTGCCCCCACTGTCCCTCGAACGTGCAGCCGACTTGGTGAAGGAGTGCCTACACGCTCTTGCGGCGCGCTTCAGCGATGCGGTCGTGATAATCGACGAGAGCACGGCCACCACTGCACGCATCTGCAAGCTTTACGGCACCCTGACCTGTAAGGGCGAGCCGATGCCTGACCGCCCGCACCGGCGGGCTCGCATCATAGATGATCCTGAGCGAATCGTGCCGGTGGCGATTGAGCGCCTGGAACAATTGGCCGGCGAGGTTTCCACTGGCGAGGGAGAACAAGCTGCGGAGAGGAAGGCATCGACACGTAGTTCATTCGACATCGATCGTTGGCTCGTAACGAGTGGTTTGGATGTAATCAAGGGCCCCGAGTCCTACCAAGGCGGTCGCCGATGGACGTTGTCAGCGTGCCCGTTCAATCCGGCGCATCTAAGGCCTGTCGTTCTCCAACTTCGGAATGGCGCCCTTGTCTACAAATGCTTGCATCAAAGTTGCAGCGAAAAGAACTGGCACTCTCTCCGTGATCTGGTCGAACCGGGCCGCGGACCTGCTCGCGCCGGCGAAGCCACGGAGGGTTCGGTGGCGAACTCGGCGTGGGACCCGCCCATTCCTTTCCATCATTTCGACCTGCCGCAATTCCCCACCGAAAACCTCGCAGCGTGGTTACGAGACTTCGTCGTGGCGTTAGCTACCGCGACCCAGACACCTGCCGACCTCGCCGCCCTACTCGCCCTTTCCGTGATTGCCGCTGCCTGCGCGAAAAAGGTAGTGGTTCAGGTCAAAGATGGTTACTGTGAACCGGTCAATGTTTTCACGGTGACTGCGTTGCCACCTGGAAACCGGAAAACGGCGGTCTTCGCGGCGGTGACGCGACCGATCGAGGAGTACGAGCGCTTCGAAGCCAGGCGGACGGCGGGCGAGGTGGCTCAAGCGAAGACAGCATTCAAGATCAAAGAGGCTACACTCAAGAGGCTCCAGGAGCAAGCAGTCACAGCCACAGGGAAGAGACGCGAGGACCTCGCGCGGGAGGCAGGCGCCCTGGCTGCCGAACTGACAGAAACAGTGCTGGCAGTTCCGACGCGGTGCATCGTCGACGACTGCACGTCGGAGAAATTGGCGGGCCTTCTTCGAGATCACGGAGGGCGCATCGCGGTGATGAGTGCTGAGGGCGATGTGTTCGACCTCATGGCCGGCCGCTACTCGGCCAAGACCACCAGTAATTTTGGCGTCTACCTCAAAGGTCATGCTGGCGACCCACTCAGGGTGGATCGAGTGGGTCGTCCGCCGGAGTTCGTTCAGCAGCCAGCCCTAACCGTGGGGCTGGCGGTCCAGCCGGATGTAATCCGGGGTCTCGCGCAGAAGCCGGAGTTCCGCGGCCGCGGTCTGCTTGCCCGATTCCTCTACGCGCTACCCGCAAGCCTGTTGGGGCGTCGCAACATCAACCCGCCGCCGGCTCCCAAATCGGTACTCGGCGATTATCACGACAAAGTGCTCGCGCTGTTGCATATCCCGTTCGCGAAGGATCAGAATGGGGACCCCTGCCCCCACGTATTGACCCTCGATCCCGGCGGGCGGGCGCGTTTGCAGCGCTTCGAGGCATGGCTGGAGCCTCGGCTTTCTGAGTTCGGTGAATTGGGCAGGATGACCGACTGGGGTGGCAAGATCGTCGGCGCGGTAGTAAGGATCGCCGGCCTTCTGCACATGGCCGATCTTGTCGGAACTGACGCTCCCTGGAAGGTACCGATTTCGGAGGCGATTATCGATCGCGCGATTAGCATCGGTATGTACCTGATCCCCCATGCAAAAGCGGCGTTCGCGGAGATGGGAGCTGACGAAAACGTCGAAAACGCGAGGGGCATCTTAAGGTGGGTCGAGCACAAGGGCCTTGATTCGTTCACGAAGCGTGATGTGCACCAGAGCGCTCGAGGCGCTTTCAGGCGAGCCACAGATGTTGACGCTCCCCTAACGGTCCTGGTGGAACGCGGTTTCATCCGACAGCGGCAGGAGACTTCTACTGGCGGGCCCGGCAGGCATCCGAGCCCAACCTACGAAGTGAACCCGAGATGGGTGCGCCGGAGCCAGGATTGCGAGCGGGAGGACAATTCTGAGTATTGTGAGGATTCTGAGACGGCATGTGAGCCGCAAGAGAAATAGTTTGGTAAGGGCACGTAATTGGCCGCAATGGTTGGACTTGAACGATGTTAGAAGTCGAAGGTAACCTCCACATGCTGGCTGGAGGCCTACATGTGAAGGCGCGCGTTCAACACCCCGGAGTGAAGCCGCGGAAAGACCGAGCCGGTTGGCCGTGGATTTTTCGCTATTACGACGACGAGATCCAGTCCGACGGCTCGGTCAAGGTGCTCCGCCGCTACCGC
>Ga0116126_1001431_pt1 | contig 15115 bp, 5 predicted proteins | sample June2015DPH_16_5_FD_89730 | JGI IMG/M metagenome (GOLD analysis project Ga0116126, IMG submission 89730) | Peatland microbial communities from SPRUCE experiment site at the Marcell Experimental Forest, Minnesota, USA - June2015DPH_16_40 | ecosystem: Environmental > Terrestrial > Soil > Wetlands >...
CCCCGCCGCCGTTGACGCCCGCGCCGGGGACGCGGTCGAGCATCGCCGCCTCCAGGCGGTCCCGCAATCCCCGCAGCCGCTCCGCCTCGGCCTCGCCGTTCTCGGCCAGCCACTCCGCCGCGCGTCCCAACGCCACCGCGCCCGGCACGTTCTCCGTCCCCGGCCGCCGGTCCCGCTCGTGGTGCCCGCCGAATTGAATCGAGCCGATCGGCGTCCCCTTGCGAACGAACAGCGCGCCCTCGCCCTTCGGCGCGTACACCTTGTGCCCGCTCACCGAATAGAGGTCCACGCCCAGCGCCGCGACATCCACCGGGATCTTGCCCAGCGCCTGCACGCCATCCGAGTGGAACACCACGCCGGCCTCTCGTGCAATGCGCGCGATCTCCGCAATCGGCTGCACCGTGCCCAGCTCGTTGTTCGCGTGCATCACCGAAATCAAGACCGTCGAAGGCCGCAGCGCCCGCCGGATGGCGTCCGGATCCACCACGCCCTCCGGGCTGACCGGCACTCGCGTCACCTCGACGCCCTCGCGCTCGAGCTGCGCGCAGGCGCCCAGCACCGCCGGATGCTCGATGGCCGTCGCGATCAGGTGCCTCGCCGTCCGCGCCGCGTTGCGCACCACGCCGAATAGAGCCAGGTTATCGGCCTCGGTGCCCCCGCTCAGGAACACGATCTCCTGCGGCTCGGCGTGAATCAGCCCCGCCATCTGCCACCGCGCCGTCTCCAGGTGCTGTTTCGCCCGCTGGCCGTAATGATGGATACTGGAGGCGTTCCCGAAATCTTCGCGCAACAGCGGCGCCATCGCCTCGAATACTTCGGGCGAGACCGGCGTGGTTGCGTTGTGATCGAAGTAATAGCGGGTCATTGCCCAGCCTCTTTCTATTATGGCGCGACCGATCGTTACGCTGACAACCGACTTCGGCCTCTCGGATCATTTCACCGGGGCCATGAAGGGCGTCATCCTGCGCATCGCGCCGTCGGCCGAGATCGTCGACATCACGCACCAGGTGAGCGCTTTCGAAATCACCGAGGCCGCCTTCGTCATCAGCGAGGCGTACCGCTATTTCCCGAAGAAGACCGTACATGTGGTGGTGATCGATCCCGGCGTGGGCACCGCACGCCGCCCCATCGTTGCCGAGGCCGCCGGGCAGTTCTTCGTCGCGCCCGACAACGGCGTGCTCTCGATGATCTACGCGCGCGAGAAGCACAAGGTGCGCGCCGTCACTTCGGACCGGCATTTTCTCAAGCCCGTCAGCCGCACTTTCCACGGCCGCGACATCTTCGCTCCCACCGCCGCCCATCTGGCCGCGGGCGCGCGTCCGGCCAGCTTCGGCCGCCTCATCCAGGACTATTGCCGGCTACGCTTCGCCGAGCCGCTGCGCATCGGCAAGCGCGTCTGGCAGGGCACGGTTCTCAAGGTGGATCGCTTCGGGAACCTGATTCTGAACCTTCACATCGCCGAGTTCCCCGGCCTCGAAACCCGCCCCTTCCAGCTCCTGTGCGGCCAAGTCACCATCGACCATCTGAACGCCACCTTCGCCGAAGGCGCGCCCGGCGAGCCGCTCCTCATCGTTGGCAGTTCGGGCTATCTCGAAGTCGTAGCCAACCGGGCCTCCGCCGCCAAGGTCCTCGGCTGCGCCACCGGCTCCCCGGTGGATCTCACGATCTGGTAAGACGGCGGGTTCCCCACGTCGCGGGCAGGGCCACGGTCCCTTTGGGTGTAGAATTGTTTCCGGTCCGAACCTCTCGATACCAATTCGCGAGGAAAGAGCTCAGCCATGACGAAACTGCTATGGATCGCTGGGGCTGTCGTCGCCCTGCTGGCGCTCTCGGGCGCTGCGGGTACCCAGTTAAACGTGGCCCCGAGCAAACTGTTGTCGCTGGCAAGTCTGCCCGTCGGACCGCGGTCACCGGCCGGGGCCACTGTCGGCAGACCCTTGGTGGCCGAGGGCTACGGCAAGCTGCCGCTGGCGTTCGAGCCCAACCTGGGCCCGACCGACGCGCGGGTGCGGTTTATCGCGCGGGGCGGCGGGATGACGGCCTTCTTCACCGATACCGAAGCGGTCATGGTGCTCAGCCGGGCGGAGCGGCGCGATCCCAAAGCGTTGCCACAGGAGCGGCGGGAGCCGGGCAAGGTCGAGCAGGCCGTGGTGCGGATGAAGCTGGAGGGCGCCATGAAACCCCGCCAGGCTGTGGGGCTGGACAAGCTGCCCGGCATCAGCAACTACTTCATCGGCAACGATCCGAAGAAGTGGCGCACGGACGTGCCGCACTACGCGCGCGTCGAGTACGACGGCGTGTACCCGGGCATCAACCTGGTGTGGTACGGGAACCAGCGCCAGTTGGAGTACGACTTCGTGGTGGCGCCGGGCTCGGACCCCAAGCAGATCCAGGTGGCCTATGAGGGAGTGGAGTCGGTGGGAGTGGCGGCGGACGGGGAACTGGTGCTGCGGACGGCGCTGGGCGAGGTGCGGCAGCAGCAGCCGCGCGTGTACCAGGAAGTCGACGGAAAGCGCGCGGCGGTGGGGGCGCGGTACGCGCTCCTGGCGCGCAACCGGGTGAGCTTCGAGCTGGCGAAATACGACCGCAAGCGAGAGTTGCGCATCGACCCGGTGGTGCTGGTCTACTCTACCTACCTGGGCGGCACCGGCAGTGACGGTGGCGCCGCCATAGCGGTGGACGGGGCGGGCGCGGCCTACATCACCGGCATCGCAGGGTCGGTCGACTTCCCCACCCAGTCGCCGTTCCAGGACGCCTATGGGGGCGGACAGGACGTGTTCGTCGCCAAACTGGCGCCCACCGGCGACGCACTGATCTACTCCACCTACCTGGGCGGCAGCGGCTACGATGTCGGCAACGCCATCGCGGTGGATGGAGCCGGCTCGGCCTACGTCACCGGAATTACCATGTCCGCCAACTTTCCTGTCCAATCGCCTTACCAGGCTTCCATTCAGGGCGATAGCAACGCTTTCGTGACTAAGCTGGCGCCGGCGGGCAACGCTCTGGTCTACTCCACCTACCTAGGTGGATACCGCGACAGTTTCGGCCAGGGAATAGCGGTGGACGGAGTGGGCTCGGCCTATGTAACGGGCCAGACTGGCTCGGGCGACTTCCCAACCCAATCGCCGTACCAGGCGAGCCTCAAGGGATACTCTAGCGCCTTTGTGACCAAGCTCGTCCCGGCCGGAAACGCGCTGGTGTACTCGACGTTCTTGGGTGGCAGCGGCATTGATGTAGGCACCGGCATCGCTGTAGACGGAACAGGTGCGGCTTATGTGACGGGCAACACGAGTTCGACCGACTTCCCCGTTAAGTTTCCCGTGCAGGACACATATGGGGGCGGAAACGCGGACGCCTTTGTGACCAAGCTCACGCCTGCAGGCAACGCTCTCGTCTACTCCACGTACCTGGGGGGCAGCGGGTTCGATCAGGGGTTTGCCATAGCGGTAGATGGGACGGGTTCGGCGTATGTCGCGGGCAGCACGGAGTCGCCCAACTTCCCCGTCCAGGAGGCATACCAGAGCGCTCTCCGAGGGCCCGGCAATGCTTTCGTGACGAAGCTGACACCGGCCGGCTCCCTCACCTATTCCACCTACCTGGGAGGCAGCGGCGCGCTCGGGGACGGGGCCGGCGGCATCGCGGTCGATGCTGCGGACTCGGCCTACGTCACGGGTACAGCGTCTTCGGTTGATTTTCCCACCAAATCGGCGTATCAGAGCACCCTCCGAGGAGTCTCAAGCGCATTCGCGACCAAGCTGGCGGGGTACCCGGGGGCATTCGTTCTGTTGAGCCCGGCCCAAGGCGCGACCGGGATTTCGATCAATCCAACTCTAAGCTGGGATGCCTCGCCGTTTGCCACCTCCTACGACCTCTACTTTGGCACGTCGTCCTCGCCCCCGATTATGACGACCACCAGTGGCACAAGCTATGCCCTGGGGGCGCTGTCGCCTGAGACAACCTACTACTGGCAGGTCGTGGCCAGCGATAGCTCGGGCTCGGCCTCCTCCGGGATCTGGTCTTTCACGACGGCGGCGCCGCCCGCGCCGCCACTGTTGCTCCTGCCCGCCAACGGAGCCACGGGCGTGACAACGCCTGTCTTGAGCTGGAATGCCGCTAGCGGCGCAACCTCCTACGACGTGTCCTTCGGAACGCAGGCGTGGCCGCCGTTGGTGACCAACACGACGGGAACGAATTATAGTCCTGGGACGCTGGTGGCGAGCACGACCTATTACTGGCAGGTCGTGGCTACGAACAGCGTCGGCTCAGCGAGTTCCGCCACATGGTCGTTCACGACGCTGGTATCCGCGCCACCAGGGCCGGCGCTGGTCTCGCCCTCCAACGGGGCCGCCGGGGTTTCGCTGACGCCAACGGTCAACTGGAACGCTGCGACCGATGCAACCTCCTACGACGTGTACTTCGGGACCGCTTCCCCACCGCCTCTGGCGACCAACACGATCGGCACCAGCTACAGTCCGGGCACGCTCAGTCCGGGCACGGCCTACTACTGGCAGGTTGTGGCCAAGAATAGCGGCGGCTCGACCAGTTCCGGCACCTGGTCGTTCACGACCGCCGCTCCGGCGGCCGGCTTGCTGTTCGTGCCCGTCGCCCCCTGCCGCGTGGCAGACACGCGCAACTCCGGCGGCCCGTTCGGCGGACCCACGATGACGGCCGGCTCTACGCGCTCCTTCGCGATTCCTCAAAGCGCGTGCAGCATTCCGAGCACGGCTCTGGAGTACTCGTTGAACGTGACGGTGGTGCCCGCAGGGCCGCTGGGCTACTTGTCGCTGTGGCCCACCGGGCAGACGCAGCCGTACGTCTCCACGTTGAACTCCCCTGGCGGCATTGTGCTGGCCAACGCGGCCCTGGTCCCGGCCGGCACGGGCGGGGCGGTGAGCGTCTACGTCAGCGACGAGACCGATGTGATCCTGGACATCGACGGCTACTTCGCTACGAGCACCGGCACGACTTCGTATTCGTTCTATCCCGCCCCGCCGTGCCGCATCGCCGACACGCGAAACGCGACCGGCCAGTTTGGCGGGCCTTCCATGACGGCCGGCCAAACCCGGGACTTTCCCATTCCGTTAGGTCCGTGCAGTTTTCCGCCCGCGGCGCAAGCGTATTCGCTGAATGTGACGGTAGCTCCGCCAGGTCCTCTCGGGTATCTGACGACGTGGCCGACGGGACAGGCGCAGCCGAACGTCTCGACGCTGAACTCCGGGACGGGCAAGATCGTGGCGAATGCCGCGCTAGTGCCGGGAGGAACCAACGAATCGATCTCGGTGTACGTCACCGACCCGACGGATGTGATTCTGGACGGCAATGGGTACTTCGCGGCGCCGGGGAGTACGGGTGCGCTGACGTTCTACCCGGTAACGCCGTGCCGGGTAGCGGACACGCGGAATGCGGCCGGCCCGTTCGGGGGACCGGAGCTGGCGGGAGGGAGCACGCGCTCGTTTACGATCCCGGCGAGCGCTTGCAGCGTGCCGTCGACGGCGGCGGCGTATTCGTTGAACGTGACGGTGGTGCCCGACGGTGTTCTGTACTACCTGACGGCCTGGCCGGCGGGCTCGTCGCAGCCACTGGTGTCTACGCTGAACTCCTTTGACGGGAGTGTGGTGGCGAACGCGGCGATCGTGCCGGCGGGGACGAACGGAGCGGTCAGCATCTACGTGACGAACCCGACGCAGGTGATTCTCGACATCAACGGGTACTTCGCGCCGTAGGGCGCGCTCAGCTATTGGCGGCAACCGGCTGATGGATGCACCTGGCCTCTGCGGCGAGGTAGTCGCCGGTGAGGGCGAAAGCGCGGGAGCGCGAGCCGCCGCAGGGGTTGCGGTACTGGCACAAGCCGCACTTGCCCTGAGTAGAGAGCTGTCGCGGAGGACCTGGAAGAGCGCGCCTTTTTGGTAAACCTCGACCAGCGAATCGCGCCGCACGTTGCCGGAAGAGATCGGCAGGAAGCCGCTGGGGTAGATCTCGCCCGTTCGGGAGACGAAGACGAAACCGCGGCCGCTGTTGAGGCCGGCCAGTCAGTCGGGCGAAGAGGAGCGCGGGGAGGATAAGGGCGAGCCAGATCGCCTGTCGAGGGATCGTGCATTCACAATAGGCTGCGGGTTTGGGTGCTGTCCAGCGCGGCGCAGAATCCGGACATGCTTTACCTCTTTTGGGTGTAGAATTGTTTGCGTCCGGGCCTCTCAATGCCAACTCGTGCTGTAGGAGTTCACCTATGACGAAACTATGGATTCCCCGTGCCGTCGCCACCCTGCTAGCGCTTTCGGGTGCCGCGAGCGCCCAGTCCGCGGTGGCCCCGAGCGAACTGTTGTTGCTGCCAGACCTGCACGTCGGGCCGCGGTCCCTGGCCGGGTCGGCTGTCGGCAGACCTCTGGTGGCCGAGAGCTACGGCAAGCTGCCGCTGGCGTTCGAGCCCAACCTGGGCCAGACCGACGCCCCGGGGACGTTGAGCCAGGACACCACCTACTATTGGCAGGTCGTCGCTCAGAACGGCGGTGGGTCCACCAGTTCCGGGATACGGTCGTTCACCACCGGCGTAGCTGCGGTTGGCTCGCGGTTCGTTCCGGTCGCTCCCTGCCGCGTGGTGGACACGCGCAATCCAGCCGGTCCGTTCGGCGCTCCCACCATGACAGCCGGATCCACTCGCTCTTTCGCGATTCCCCAGGGCGCATGCAGCATCCCGCCCACCGCCCAGGCGTATGCCCTCAACGTGACGGTGGTGCCGCAGGGACCGCTCTCCTACGTGACGCTGTGGCCTACTGGGCAGACGAAGCCTTTCGTCTCCACGTTGAATTCTCCGGGCGGGATCGCGGTAGCCAACGCGGCCATGGTTCCGGCCGGTTCGGGCGGAGCGGTGAGCGTTTATGTTAGCGACCAGACCGACGTGATTCTGGACATCAATGGCTATTTCGACTCCACAAGCGGCCCGAGTTCGTCTTGGTTCTATCCCGCCACGCCCTGCCGTGTCGCCGATACGCGAAGCCCCACCGGCGAGTTCGGCGGGCCTTCCCTGTTCGCCGGGCAGACTCGGAGCTTTCCCATTCCGTTGAGTACCTGCGCCAGTGCGGCGACCCCGACCGATTTCTCGGTCACCGCTTATTCGCTCAATGTCACCGCAGTCCCCGACACGGACTTTCTCGGCTATCTGACCACCTGGCCCACGGGCTCGTCACAACCGCTGGTTTCGACTCTGAACTCCTGGACCGGCACGGTGGTGGCGAACGCCGCCCTTGTTCCGGCCGGCAGCAACGGATCGATTTCCGTCTTCGTCTCCGACCCGACCGACGTAATCCTGGACATCAACGGATATTTCGGCCAGCCCGGCCGAGTGATGGGACTCTCGTTCTACCCGGTGGCGCCGTGCCGGGTGGCGGACACGCGGAATGCGGCCGGGCCCTTCGGGGGACCGGAGCTGGGGGCGGGGGCGACGCGCTCGTTTGCGATCCCGGCCAGCGGCTGCAACATTCCCAGTACGGCGGCGGCGTATTCGCTCAATGTGACGGTGGTGCCCGACGGTGTTCTCTACTACCTGGCGGCGTGGCCGGCGGGCTCGTCGCAGCCACTGGTTTCCACGCTGAACTCATTTGACGGGAGCATCATCGCTAACGCGGCCATTGTGCCGGCTGGGACGAACGGGGCGATCAGCATCTACGTGACGAACCCGACACAGGTGATTCTGGACATCAACGGGTACTTCGCGCCGTAGGGCGCGCTCAGCTATTGGCGGCAACCGGCTGGTGGATGCACCTGGCCTCTGCGGCGAGGTAGTCGCCGGTGAGGGCGAAGGCGCGGGAGCGCGAACCGCCGCAGAGGTTGCGGTACTGGCACAAGCCGCACTTGCCCTTGAGCAGCGAGCTGTCGCGGAGGACCTGGAAGAGCGCGCCTTTCTGGTAGACCTCGACCAGCGAATCGCGCCGCACGTTGCCGGAAGAGATCGGCAGGAAGCCGCTGGGGTAGATTTCGCCTGTTCGTGAGATGAACACGAAACCGCGGCCGCTGTTGATGCCGGCCATCTTGTTGAGTGGGTTTTCGCCGGGGTGGCCCCTGACGGCTGCGCCGACTTCTTCCTTATGCCGTTGCATCAGGTAGCGGCGATAGTGCATCGCTTCGGTGGTCTTGATGACGGCGCGGGAACGCTTCGAGCGCTCGTACAGGAAGGCGAAGACCTGCTCGAACTCGGCGGCGTCGAGCTCGGCCTGCGACGCGCCGCGGCCGGTCGGCACCAGGAAGAAGATGTCCCACATGTCGCAGCCGAGCCGGTCCACCATGTCCGCGATCTCATCGAGATGCTTCCAGTTGTGGCGGCTGACGGTGGTGTTGATCTGCGTCGAGAGGCCGATGCGCTGCGCCTCTTCGAGCGCCAGCATGGCGCGGCCGAAGGAGCCGGGGACCTGGCGGAAATCGTCGTGCGAGGCGGCGTCCCATCCGTCCACGCTGATGGAGATGCGCGCGACGCCGGCCTGCTTGAACCCGGCGATCGCCTCTCGCGTGAGCAACGGCGTGGGGCTGGGCGAGACCGTGGTGCGCAGACCGAGGCCGACGCTGTGCTCGAGCAACGGGAACAGGTCGGGGCGCTTGAGCGGATCGCCGCCGGTGAAGATCATGATGGGATCGCCGAACTCGCGCACTGTGTCGAGCAGGCGGAAGCCTTCCTCCGTGCTCAGCTCGAGCGGGTGCCGAGAAGGGTCCGCCGACGCCCGGCAGTGCAGGCACGCCAAGTCGCAGGCCCGGGTCACTTCCCAGATCACCAGGAACGGAGCCTGGCTGAAATCGCGCATGAACCGGAACGGGCAATTCCGGGTCCAAATCAGAGACCGGCGGATGTGATTGATTCTACGCTCCGACGAGGGGCCAGGATGGGGAGGCTTGGGGCAAATGCCCCAGCGATAGGCGGCAGATCTGTCACACTTTTCCGAGTCCGAGCGAAGAAACCTGGGTTAGTGTATCCTGACGCCAAATGGCCGAACGTCTTGTAATCGGTCTGGACCTCAGCGGGACGAGAATCGCTGCCGCAGTCGTCGACTCGGCCGGCACGATCCTGCATCGGAGCAAGCAGCCGTTCCGCAAGGGGAGCTTTCAGGAATCCACCCATCAAATAGTCGAGGCCGTCGAAGGGGTGGTGGCCGAATCCGCCGTGAATCTGGCCGATATCGGAGGTGTTGGCATCTCGCTACCAGGAGTCTATTATGCGGCGACCGGAAACGCGCTGGCGCCGGATCTCTGGGATTGGGAGGAGGTTCCGCTGTGGCGCGAGATCGAGGAGAAACTGCCGCAGCCCGTCATGGTTGACAACGACCGCGCGGCCTCCGCGCTGGGCGAACAGTGGGTGGGCGCCGCGCGCGGGCTCTCCGACGTCGTGTACTTCTCGGTGGGCAACGAAATCGGCGCGGGCATCATCAGCTCGGGATGGCTCGTTCATGGTGGAGGCGATCTGGCGGGAGCAGCCGGCTGGCTGGCCGTGGATCCTCGCAAGAACGGTCTCTACAGACAGGTAGGGTGCCTGGAGGCCGAGGCGGGAGCGGCCGCGGTCGGCCGGCGCGCCGCGTCGCGCATTGCCGCGGGTGAGCCGACCGTCATGGCTGGTCTGGCCGGGGCGCGTCCGGTCACAACGGATATTGTGATCGAAGCGGCGCGGCGGGGCGATGCGGTCGCCATTCGAGTTCTGGAAGAGACGGCGCGGTACCTGGCCATGGGCATCGCCAATCTGATCGGCGTTCTCAACCCGGAAATGGTCGTTCTCGGCGGCAGCCTTTTCGAGGCCAGCGAGTTCCTTCTGGAACCGTTGCGGCGCGAGGTGCCGGAGTGGGTGCAGCCGCTGGCCGCCAGCCAGGTCCGCATCGAGCTCGGTCAACTGGGCGAGGATGCCCGGCTGCTGGGTGCGGCCCGCATGTCGCTGTTGGCGCGGGGCGCGAGCGAGTGAAACGGACCGGCGAGATAGGCTAGACTACAAGGCTTCATGTCCAGCGAGGCCGGCACCGTCCGCGGTTTGCTCGAAACTTGGGCGGCGCAGACTCCGGATGCCCCCGCGCTTCTGGCGCCGGGCCGCGCGCCCCTGAGTTACTCCCGCCTGCTCGCGCAAGTGGACCGGACTCTAGCAACGCTCCATGCCAGGGGAATCGGCCGCGGCAGCCGGGTTGCTTGCGTGCTTCCGAACGGACCGGAAATGGCGGCGGCTTTCCTTTCCGTCGCGGCGGGCGCGGTTTGCGCTCCGCTCAACCCGGCCTACCGCGAAGCGGAGTTCGATTTCTACCTTTCCGATCTCGAGCCCCAGACCATCATTGTCGAGCGCGAAGCGGCGTCGCCGGCCATCGCCGCGGCCGAGGCGCGCGGGATCGAGATCCTCTACTTGCAGCCGCTCGAAAAGGAGCCGGCGGGCTCGTTCTCGATCGAAGGTCCCGCGGAAGGGCCGTTCGAAGCCGCCGAAGCCGGCGACGTGGCGCTGGTGCTGCATACCTCGGGCACCACATCGCGGCCGAAGCAAGTGCCGCTGACCGGCGCCAACCTGTGCCACTCCGCCCGGAACGTCGCGCGCGCTCTCGAACTGACGGCGGCGGACCGATGCCTGAACGTGATGCCGCTCTTTCACATCCACGGCCTGGCTGCGGCGGTGCTGGCGTCGCTGGCCTCGGGTGCGAGCGTGGTGTGCGCTCCAGCGTTCTACGCGCCGCGGTTTTTGGAATGGCGGGATGAGTTCGAGCCAACTTGGTACACCGCGGTCCCGACCATGCACCAGGCGATTCTGGCGCGGGCGGGCGGGGAAGCGCGGCGGTCGTCTCTGCGCTTGATCCGCTCCTCCTCGGCGGCGCTCGCGCCGCAGGTGATGGCCGAGTTGGAGCGCGTCTTCTCGGTCCCGGTGATCGAGGCCTACGGGATGACGGAAGCGGCGCACCAGATGGCGAGCAACCCGCTTCCGCCGGGGCAACGGAAACCGGGCTCGGTGGGCCGCGCCGCCGGGCCCGAGATCGCGATCATGGACCAGGCCGGCGGCCTGCTCGGGCCGTGCCAGACGGGCGAGATCGTCATTCGCGGGCCGAACGTGACGGCGGGCTATGCGAGCAATCCGGAGGCGAACCAGAACGCGTTTAGCGGCGGCTGGTTCCGCACCGGCGACCAGGGACGGCTCGACGAGGAAGGCTACCTTTTCATCAGCGGGCGGACCAAGGAGATCATCAACCGGGGCGGGGAGAAGATTTCGCCGCGCGAAGTGGACGAAGCGCTGCTCGAACACGCGGCGGTGGCGCAGGCGCTGGCCTTTGCCATCCCCGACACGAGGCTGGGCGAGGACGTAGCTGCCGCGGTGGTGCTGAAGCCGGGTGCGGCAGCGACCGAGGCCGGGCTGCGGGAATTCGCGTCGCGGCGCCTGGCGGATTTCAAAGTGCCGCGGAAGATCGTGCTCCTGGACGAGATCCCTAAGGGACCGACGGGGAAGCCGCAGCGCATTGGCCTGGCCGCGAAACTGGGTCTCGATAAGCCTTGCGAGGAGGCGCGGCCGGTGGCCGAATACGTCGCGCCGCGGACGCCCTCCGAGGAGCTGGTGGGCCGCCTGTGGTGCGAGGTGTTGGGCCGCGAGCGCGCCGGCGTGCGCGACAATTTCCTGGACTTGGGCGGCGATTCGCTGCTCGCGGCGCAGTTGCTGGCGCGACTGGCGGAAGCGGCCGGCGCGGCGCCGCCGCTGCTGTACCTATTCGAGAACCCGACCATCGAGGCTCTGGCGGCGTGGGTGGATTCGAACGGGAAGAAGCCCGGCGAAATCCCGATGGCGCACGACTCCAGCGGCATGGAACCGCCGCTCTCGTTTGCGCAACGGCGGTTCTGGTTTCTGGACCAGTACGAGCAGGACCGGTCCGCTTACATCCACTGCGCCGCTTTTCGCTTGAAAGGGCCGCTGGACGTGGCGGCGTTGCGGAGAGCGCTGGACCGCATCGTGGAGCGGCACGAAGTCGTCCGCACGACGTATCGCATGCGGGGCGGAGTCCCGTACCCGGTGGTCGAGGAGCCGCGGCCGGTCGAGCTGGAAATAGTCGAGGTGGGCTCGCTCGACGAGGCTCGCGCGCTGGCCGCCGCGCAGTCACGGCAACGGTTCGACTTTACCCGCGACCTCATGATCCGCCCCACGCTGGCGCGCCTGGCGCCGGACGATCACGTTCTGCTTTACACGCGGCACCACATCGCGTCCGACGGCTGGTCGGCGGAGGTGTTCGTGCGAGAGCTCGCGGCGTTGTACGAGGGCGCCACGGTTCCCGACCTGCCCATTCAGTACAGCGACTACGCGCGCTGGCAGCAGGCGCGGTATGAGGCCGGCGCGTGGGACGATCAGATCGAGTACTGGAAGAGGAAGCTGGCAGGAAGCCCGCCGCTGCTTCCTTTGCCGACCGACCGGCCTCGCCCTCCGCGGCAGACATTCGCGGGAGGCCAGGAGACGATCGTGCTGCCGCCCGAGCTGACCGCGCCGCTCGGGGAACTGGCGCGCCGCGAGCAGGCCACCCTGTTCATGGCGCTGGCCGCGGCGTTCCAGGCCTTGCTCTGCCGCTATTCGGGCGCGACCGACATCCTGGTGGGATGCCCCGCCGCTGGCCGCAGCCGCATCGAGACGGAACCCCTGCTGGGCCTGTTCCTGAATACGCTGGTGCTGCGCACCGACCTTTCGGGCGACCCGACGTTCCGCGAGCTTCTGGCGCGCGTGCGGGCGATGGCGCTGGGCGCGTATGCCCACCAGGAGCTGCCATTCGAAAAGCTGGTGGAGGCGCTCCAGCCCGAGCGCAGCCTCAGCCATTCACCGCTGTTCCAGGTGTTTTTCCAGTTTCGCAACTTGCCGTTCGATGCTCTACGCTTCGCGGGCCTCGAATGCGAGCCGGTGGAGTTCGATCCCAGGACCGCGCAGTTCGACCTGGCGGTCGAGGTCACGCCCGCCGGTGAGTCGCTCCGGGTTGCGCTCACCTATAACAGCGACCTGTTCGAGCGCCAGACCGCGCGCCGGATGGCGGGGCACTACCGGGCGCTGATCGAGGCCGTCGCACGCGATCCAGCGCAACCGCTGTCGGCGATTCCGCTGTTGCAAGAGGAAGAGCGCCGGCAAGTGCTCGTCGAGTGGAACCGCACCGAGCGGCCCGTGCCGCCGCTGTGTGTGCACGAGCTGTTCGAGGCGCAGGCCGCGCGCACGCCCGATGCGGTGGCCGTCATCTTCGGCGACCGCGAGATCGCTTACGCCGGCCTCAACCGCAGAGCGGACGCCCTGGCGCGGCGGCTGCGGCGGCTGGGCGTGGGACCGGATGTGCTGGTGGGCCTGGCGGTGGAACGCTCCGGCGAGATGGTGGCCGCGCTGCTCGGCATCCTCAAGTCCGGCGGCGCCTACCTGCCGCTCGACCCCGGGTATCCGCACGAGCGGCTGGCCTTCATGCTGGAGGATTCGGGCGCGCCGGTACTGGTTACCGAGCGCAAGCTGGTGAGCCGGCTGCCCGAGCGGCTGCCTAGGGTGGTGTTCCTGGATGAAGCGGAAGAGGCGGCGGGACCTCCCGTGGCAGGCCAGAGGCCTGTCCCACTGGATTCGCTGGCCTATGCCATCTACACCTCGGGCTCGACGGGCGTTCCGAAAGCCGTTCTGGTGACGCACCGTTCCCTGACCAACACCATCGAATCGTTCCGCCGCGAGCCCGGCATGAGCGAGCGCGACCTGGTGCTGGCGGCAACCACTCTTTCCTTCGACATCGCGGCAGTCGAAGTCTTCCTGCCTCTGATCTGCGGCGCGCGCTTGGCCGTGGCGCCGCCCGAGGCGCAGAAGGACGGAGTGGCCCTGGCGCACTTGATCGACCGGCTGCGTCCGACGTTCTTGCAGCGGACGCCGGCCGGCTGGCGTATGTTGATCGACGCCGGATGGCGCGGCAACGAGAACCTGACCATCCTCAGCGGCGGCGAGGCGCTGGCCCGCCCGCTGGCCGATGCGTTGCTCGACCGCGGCGCCCGCGTGTTCAACGGGTATGGCCCAACCGAGGCCACGATCTACGCCACCCTGGAACAGGTGCAGCGCGACACGCCCGGTGTTGCGATCGGCCGGCCGCTGGCCAACGTGCGCGCCTACGCCCTGGATGCACATCGCGAGCCCGTCCCGGTGGGCGTCGCCGGAGAGCTCTACATCGGCGGCGCGGGCGTCGCGCGCGGATACTGGAAACGGCCGGACCTCACAGCCGAGCGCTTCCTTCCGGATCCCTTTGCAGGCACGCCGGGCGCGCGGATGTACAAGACCGGGGACCTGGTGCGCTGGCTCGCGGACGGCAGGATCGAGTATTTCGGCCGGCTGGACGATCAGGTAAAGGTGCGCGGGTTCCGCATCGAGCTGGGCGAGGTGGAAGCGGCGCTGGCCGCGCACCCGTCCCTGCAGGCGGCGGCAGCGGCGGTGCGGGAGGATACGCTGGTTGCGTATTGCAGGTGGCGCGACGGGCACGCCGCGGACGCGGGCGCCCTCCGCGCCTTCCTGACTGCGCGCCTCCCCGGCTTCATGGTTCCCACGCGCTTCGTCGCCATCGCTTCGCTGCCCCTGCTGCCGAGCGGCAAAGTGGATCGCAGCGCTCTGGCCGCCCTCGATCATCCCCAAGCGCCTCGGGACGGAACTGCGCCTCGGGACGAAACAGAGCGGCGATTGGCGGCGATTTGGGAGGAGCTGCTGGGCACGGCTCCCATCGGCATCGACGACCGCTTCTTCGAACTGGGCGGCCATTCGCTGCTGGCGGCGCGTGCGGCCGCGCGCATAGAAGACGCATTCGGCAAGCGCGTGGCGCTAGCGACGCTGTTCGAGGCGCCCACCATCGCCCAACTGGCGCCGCTCGTTCGCGGAGAGACGCACGCGGTTTGGCCGCCGCACATCGCGCCGATTCAGCCGTCCGGAACGCGGCCCATCTTCTGGGTCCTGGGCGGCGCGGCGCCGTATCTTCCGCTGGCCGAACATCTCGGGCCGGAGCAACCGGTCCTGGGCGTGCTGCTCGAAGACGGCGATGCACCGCGATTCGCGCCGCCCTGCGGGCTCGAAACGATCGCCGCGGAAATGGTCCGGCTGATGCGCCAGCAGCAGCCCCGCGGCCCTTACTATCTCGGTGGTCATTCGCTCCATGGC
>Ga0116126_1001433_pt1 | contig 15086 bp, 13 predicted proteins | sample June2015DPH_16_5_FD_89730 | JGI IMG/M metagenome (GOLD analysis project Ga0116126, IMG submission 89730) | Peatland microbial communities from SPRUCE experiment site at the Marcell Experimental Forest, Minnesota, USA - June2015DPH_16_40 | ecosystem: Environmental > Terrestrial > Soil > Wetlands...
AAACAGCACGTCCACGAGATTGATCAAGCGAATGGACGGCGGGCGCTGTGATTTGGCCGGATCGAAGATGCGCATGGCGGAGTCCTACTGGGGATTGCGGTACAGGCGGGTCAGCAGTTCGTTGGTGTGCCGTTCCAATTCCAGGACCAGCACCTCGATGCGGCGGCGCAAATACATGTAGGCGATCAGCGCCGGAATCGCGATGCTGAGGCCGGTCATCGTCGCGGTCAGCGCCTCGTAGATGCCGCGGGAAATCATCGCCGGCTCGCCGAGTCCCTTTTTCGCCACGTCCTCGAACAATTGCACCATGCCAATGACCGTGCCCAGCAGTCCCAGCAGCGGTCCGAGTTCGGCGATGAGCGACAGCGTGGTCAACCCGCGCTCCATCCGGCCGACAATCTGCCGGGCCAGCGCCTGCATGACCTCGACGTTTTCAGTTTTCGGCAGCGAGGCATGGGTGAACATCGTCTGCACGAGTCTACCCAGTACCGTCGTGTCGGATTCACTCAGCACGCGCACCGTCTCGGTTTGCTCGGGCGTACCGGGGCGCTGCTCAATGGCCGCGGCCAGCCCCGGCGAGATGATGCGGCACCGTTGCAACGCCCAGACCCGTTCCAAAATGATCGCCAGACCCGCGATCGAGCACACCAACAGCGGCCACATGGCGATACCGCCCCGAAAAAACCATTCCGGCATGAACTCCTCCTCCTTTGTTAATAATAAAAGGTGATACTGGCCTCGCGCGGCTCCTTCCCAACCAACGCGCGCAAATTCTCGGGCCATGGATCGAATGGCCCGGATTCTAAGATGGCCCGTTCACAAAACAATGACAAAATGGTGTCCTCCGAACCTTCGGTTGTTTTCACATTCTTGACCTGGCCGTCGTCCAACAACTGGAAGTAAACCGTGACCGTGGCTGGCCTTTCATAAAGCCCGTAGCGGTCGATGATGAAAAACCAGCGGCTTTGAATCGCCTTCACGACCTTCTTGTCGTACGCGCCGAAGGGGCTTTCCTCGACATTGAATGCGGCCACACCGGCGCGCGTGACGCCGGCGGTCACCAAGTGCGCCTTTCGTGATACGAGCTCGCGACCGGGCACGCCCGGTTCGCTGGCGACCGCGGGTGCGCCGTTCCCGCCCGCTTCGGCTGCGGCCGGCGGGACGGGGACCTCCGAGCCCGTGACGACGGTTGGTGCGGCGGCTGGTTTCTGCAACTGCGCCACATTTTGTTCTTCCACAATTTTCAGACCGGCGGCGGGAACCTCCTGGGGCTGGGCCGGAGTTTGCGACTGTCGCAGAGTCGAAGCCGGTGGTTTTTCCTGGGGCGCAGCCTGAGCGGTCCTGGACGGTGTGGGCGCACCCGGTGCGCCCGGCTGCACAACCAGCGGGGCCAAAGCGCCCGAGGGCGTCGGCACGTCCACGGTGTTCAGCGCGCGAGTCTCTTTGCCTTCCAAATACGGTGTGTCGGCTACTTTGCCGCTGGGATTCTTGGGATTCGCCGCGACGGTCGATTTGTCGGAGTAATACTGGGCGTTTTTCGGTTTTTCGCCCGTGACTTGCGACGCGTCGGTCTCGATGAACGTCTTGACCTCTTTGCCCTTCTGCGGCTGGGTTGGCGCGCGCGGCTCGTTCACTTGGATGATTGTTAAGGTGACGGTCTTGGCTTGCGGATGCGACACGCTGGGGCGTGTATAGGTCACTTGCACCAATTTCGCCAAAGAGGACAACAATGGCAATTTCAGGAGGGGCGAGCCATATTGCAGTGTGCAGTAGCACATCGCGTGCAGGAGCAACGACACCAGTAGCGCGATCTCAATGGGCAAGTTCTCGCGGTCTACTGTTCGATCCATAGTTGTCATCATGATAGCAGATTGTGTTGCGCCATCAACTCACGGTGCCGGGTCTCGAATGTACATGACGACGAGGGGCAATCACTGTGCCAGCAGGTCAGATACGCTGCCGAAAGACCGCCCTGGATGACGGGCAAAGCGCGCCCACCCGTCAGGCTGAGCGCCGTAGATCCAACTGCTTATCGGCGCCGATGGGGAGTTCACAGGAATCAAATCGGGCATGGGTGTGCTCTTGGTTTGTTGAGTTGCCAGCTTGGCTGAGGGCTGGAAGTTTTGTGTGTTTGGCCGACATTTCTCCTATTCTAGCAAACGGCACTATTTTTGTAACAAGTTAATAGTAAGGACAATAGAACGCGACTAAGCCGCATAGATTATAGTAGTTGACTATATAGTAAACTAGGATATTGTTCCTCAAATTTTCAAAAGAGGCGAGTAGCTAATCAACGGAAGAAGGTGAGAATAATGGGACGCGTCAGCTATGCCAGAGAGAGATTGATGGAGGCCGTGTTGGAGCTGATTTGGACCGGTTCCTACGGCAGCACGACCATCGACCACATATGTGAGAAGGCGGGCGTCAAAAAGGGCAGTTTCTATTACTTCTTCGAGTCGAAGGCGGACCTCGCGTTGGCGGCAATCGATGTGGGGTGGAATCGCATCAAGCCCGAACTCGACGCGCTTTTCTCCGCCTCGGTCCCGCCGTTGGAACGACTGCGAAAGTATTGTGAGTATAGTTATCGATTCCAAGGCGAGATCAAGGCGAAGTGCGGTCACGTGCTGGGCTGTCCGCAGTTCTCGCTGGGTTCGGAAGTCAGCACACAGGAGAACCGCTTGCCCGGGAAGATACAGGAGATTCTGGAATGCAAGCGGAAGTACTTCGAATCGGCCATCCGCGACGCCCACAGTGCCGGGTTGATTGACGCGCCCGACGCCGCCGCAAAGTCGCGAACATTATTTGCCTACTACGAAGGGTTGCTGACCCAGGCGCGCATTCAGAACAACCTCGAGGTGCTGCGGGAAGCGGAACGCGGCACGTTTGAATTGCTCGGAGTGAGAGAAACCGAATCCGCCTCCGTGGAATCGAACTGAGGTGTTTTGCACACCAATTAGGAAGGAAAGTCGTGAACACACCGATCATTGAAAAGGGATCTCCACAATCCGGTCCGGATCCGACCTTGACATCTGCAGCATCGCACGGTCACGCTACTCCTTCCCTGAAAGGCCCGGCGGAACAAAGTCCGCGTTCCGGTTCCATGATGAAACGAATGTTGATCATGCTGGCGATCGCCTTGCTCTTCATCGCGGCGATTGGAACCTGGAAAGTGATACAGATTCGCGCCGCCATGGCGCAGTACGCCAGGTTCGCGCCACCGCCCGAGGCCGTAACGACGAAGGTAGCCGCCCGAGAGCGCTGGCAGCCGGTGTTGAGCGCGGTGGGGTCGCTGAGAGCGGTCAACGGCGTGACGGTCAGCACGGACCTGGCCGGTATCATCTCGCAGATTTCGTTTCAGTCCGGCACGACGGTGAAGAAAGGGGACCTTCTGGTGAAGCTGGACAGCCGGCAGGAAGAGGCGCAACTGCGTTCGGCCGAAGCCCACCGTGACCTTACCAAGCTCAGTCTCGAACGCCAGCGCAGTCTGGTTGCCGATGGAGCGGTGTCGCGGTCGGACTACGATACCGCCGAAAGCGAGTTCCGTCAGGCAACCGCTGCGGTCGACGACGCCCGCGCGCTGATCGACCGGAAGACCATCACCGCTCCGTTTGACGGGGCGGTGGGTATCCGTCAGGTGGATCTCGGCCAGTATCTGAACGTCGGCGCGCCGATTGTGGCGTTGCAATCGCTCGACCCGATCTACGTCGAGTTCGCGCTCCCTCAGCAGGATCTCGAACAAATTGCCGTGGGCAAGGCGCTCCGCATCACCGCCGCGGGGATTTCGGGCGAGAAGTTCGACGGCGAGATCACGGCGATTGACTCACGTCTCGACGATTCCACGCGCAACATGACCGTACAGGGCACCATCAAGAACCCGGAAAACCGATTGCGCCCCGGCATGTTCGTCAATGTTGACGTGCTCCTACCGGAAAAAGACGCCATTTTCATTCCCGCGTCGTCCATCAGTTACGCGCCCTATGGCGACTCGGTCTTCGTGGTGAAAAGCAAACAAGGCTCCGGCGGCTCCGCGGGCCAGGAAGTCCGGCAACAGTTTGTCAAACTCGGGCCGGCCCGTGGCGACCAGGTGACGGTCATCTCGGGCGTCAAGGAAGGTGACGAGGTTGTCAGTTCGGGCGCGTTCAAACTGCGGGGCGGCACCGCGGTGCAGGTGAATAATAAGGTCCAGCCGGGCAACGAAGCCAACCCGAATCCGCCGAACATGTAAGACGATCCACGGCGAACGAGACATGAACCTGACCGATTTCTTCATCCGCCGGCCGGTCGTCGCGACGGTCGTCAACCTGATCATCCTGTTGGCGGGTCTTCAGGCGATTCGCAGCCTCAACGTTCGTCAATACCCGCGCAGCGACATCGCCATCGTCACCGTCAAGACGATCTACGTGGGAGCCAACGCGGATCTCGTGCGCGGGTTCATCACCACGCCGCTGGAGCGTGTCATCGCCAGCGCCGACGGCATCGACTACATCGAATCGCAGAGCGCCCAGGGGCTGAGCACCATCACGGTGCATCTGAAGATCAATTACGACAACAACGCGGCGCTCACGCAAATCCAGTCGAAAGTCGCGCAGGTGCGCAACGATCTGCCGCCCGAAGCCGAAGCGCCGGTGATCGAGTTGGAGACCAGCGACAACCAGTTCGCCGCTGCCTACCTGAGTTTTTATTCGAACGACCTCGATCAGAACCAGATCACCGATTACCTGACGCGGGTGGTCCAGCCGAAGTTGACCGCCGTCAGTGGCGTGCAGCGGGCGGAGATCCTCGGCGCGCGGACCTTTGCCATGCGCATCTGGCTGAAAGCGGATCGGCTCGCGGGGCTGAACATCTCACCCTCCGAAGTGCGTCAGGCGCTCGCGGCCAACAATTACCTGTCCGCGGTCGGCGCGACGAAGGGCTCGACGATTTCCGTGAATCTGATCGCCAACACCGATCTGCGCACGGCGGAGGAGTTTCGCAATCTGGTGGTGCGCCAGAAGAACGGCGCCATCGTTCGGTTGCGGGACGTGGCCGACGTCGAACTCGGCGCGGAGAGCTACGACGAGGACGTTCGCTTTTCTGGCGAGAAGGCGACGTTTATGGGCATCTGGGTGCTGCCGACCGCCAACTCGTTGGATGTCATCAAGGCGGTACGGGCCGAACTCCCGGAAATCAAACGGCAATTGCCCGTGGGAATGAAGGTCGGCGTTCCTTACGATTCGACCGAGTATATCCGCGACGCGCTGCACGAGGTGACTCACACCCTGATCGAGACCCTGATTATCGTCGTCATCGTCGTCTTTCTATTCCTGGGTTCGTTCCGGTCCATGCTGATTCCGGTCGTGGCCATCCCGATCTCGCTCATTGGGGCCGTGTTCCTGATGTTGGTATTCGGGTTCACGCTGAACCTTCTGACCCTGCTGGCGATCGTGCTTTCGGTCGGGTTGGTCGTGGACGACGCGATCGTGGTTGTCGAGAACGTCGAACGCCATTTACACGAAGGGCTGGGGCCGTACGATGCCGCGATCCGAGGGGCGAGAGAATTGTTCGGCCCGATCATTGCCATGACGATCACGCTCGCGGCGGTGTATGCGCCGATCGGATTCCAGGGCGGACTCACCGGAGCGTTGTTCCGGGAGTTCGCGCTCACGCTGGCGGGCGCGGTGCTCGTTTCGGGAGTTGTCGCCATCACCCTGTCGCCGATGATGTCATCGAAGTTGCTGCGGGCCGGTACAACTCACCATGGGTTTGCCGGGATGATCAACCGGCATTTTGACATTGTGCGCCGAAAGTATGTCCAGATTCTCACCAACACGCTCCGATGGCGGCCGGTCACCATCACCCTGGCGGTCGTGGTGATCCTGCTCATGGCGCCGTTCCTTATGTTTTCCCAACACGAATTGGCGCCGAAAGAGGACCAGGGTGTGGTCTTCGGCATCATCCAGGCCGCGCCCAATGCCACCGTCGACCAGACCACGCGTTTCACGGAAAAGGTGAACGATGTGTTCGAAGCAACGCCGGAAACGGAGCAGACGTTCCAGGTCACCGATCCATCGGGAGGTTTTGCCGGTATGGTGATGAAACCGTGGAGCCGGCGGAAACGATCCGCAGAACAGGTCCTGGCCGACGTATCGGGAAAACTCAGCGGTATTCCTGCCATCCGTATCATTCCCACGACACCGCCGCCGCTGCCGGGCGGCGGAAACTTCCCGGTGGAGTTTGTCATTGCGTCCACCGCGGAACCGCGGGAGCTTCTCGAATTCGCCAATCAACTGGTCGCGAAGGCGTTCCAAAGCGGCCTGTTCATGTTCGCCGACACGGATTTGAAATTCGACCAACCCCAGACGGAGATTGTTTTTGACCGCGACAAGGTGGCATCGCTGGGACTGAACCTGCAGCAGGTCGGGCTTGATCTGGACACGATGCTGGGGGGCGACTACGTGAATCGCTTCAGTATCCAGGGCCGCAGCTACAAGGTCATTCCCCAGGTCACACGCGTGCAACGCCTGAATTCCGATCAGTTGGGAAACCTCTACGTCAGCGGTCCGAATGGGAAGCTCGTGCCGCTTTCGACGTTTGCGACATTGACGGACACGACGGAACCGAGGGCGATTTACCGGTTTCAGCAATTGAACTCGGTGAAGATTCAGGCGGCGCAGGCGCCGGGGGTGACACTCGACCAGGCGTTGAGGGTGCTCGAACAGGAAGCCGCCAGGATCCTCCCGAAAGGGTACGCGGTTGATTACGCCGGCGAGGCCCGTCAGTTGCGGGTGGAAGGCAACAACCTGAATGCCACGCTGATTCTGTCGTTCATCCTCATCTTTCTCGTCCTGGCGGCGCAGTTTGAGAGTTTCCGCGATCCGTTCATCATTTTGCTCGGATCGGTGCCGCTGGCGTTGTCGGGGGCGCTGCTCTTCACCTTTCTCGGGTTCACCACGCTGAACATCTACAGCCAGATCGGCCTGATTACACTGGTGGGACTGGTTTCCAAGAACGGGATCCTCATCGTGGAATTCGCCAACAAGTTGCAGGAAGCGGGCGCCGCCAAACTTCATGCGGTCATTGAGGCCGCGGGAACGCGGTTGCGGCCCATCCTGATGACGTCCGTGGCCACCATCGCCGGCCACTTCCCCCTGGTCCTGGCCCGTGGACCCGGTGCCGGGTCTCGAAACAGCATCGGTACCGTGCTGGTCACCGGCATGGCCGTCGGAACGTTGTTCACGCTGTTTGTCGTCCCCGCCATCTACATGCTCGTGGCCCGTGATCGCGCGGCGAGCGCCAGAAAAACTGAAACCGAAGAGGCGATCGCGGAATCGGAAATCGAGCACGCGGCGGGCGTCGCGTCCGTCCGGGATGACGTTCTCGTGCCGACGCCCCGGGCGCAGGCATGAGTTGTCGAACTCTGAAATCAACCGTGGAAAAGAAGGAAGCTGGACAATCGTGAATCCCATCCATCGGGAACAGCTTGTCGACCAACTCCGCTGGCGGTATGCCACGCAGCAATTCGATCCGCAGCGCAAGATCAGCGCCGAAGACTGGTCGGCACTCGAAGAGGCGCTTGTACTCACGCCTTCGTCGTACGGTCTGCAACCGTGGAAGTTCATCGTCGTCACCGATCAGGCGGTGAAGGAGAAGCTGGTTCCGGCCTCGTGGGGCCAGCGTCAGCCGGCGGATTGCTCGCATCTGGTGGTGTTCGCGATCAAGAAGGACCTCGGCGAACGCGAGATCGACGCGCTCCTCCACCGGACGGCGGAAGTGCGGAAGGTTCCTCCTGAATCGCTCAAACGATATCGTGAGAAGATGGTCGGCAGGCTGGTCAAGGGGTTGGACAACGCCGGTCGGAACGCCTGGGCCGAACGTCAGGTGTACATCGCCGTCGGCACATTCCTGACCAGCGCGGCGTTGTTGGGGATCGATGCGTGTCCGATGGAAGGTTTCGAGCCCGCGAAATACAATGAAATCCTCGGCTTGGACAAATTGGGATTGAGCACCGTGGTCGTCGCCACGGCCGGCTATCGAGCCGCCGGCGACAAATCCGCCACACTCAAGAAAGTCCGCTTCCCCAAGGACGAGGTCATCGTCCACATCTGACGCGGGTGGCGGCCCGGCGGGAGCTGCGAACTCGGAATCGGGGTAAACTTCGCTCTCCCCAGGAAGGTTGGCGCGGTCAAAACATGCCCAGCCGTTCGAGGGAGGCCTGGAGACGTTCGGTTGGTAGGCCCATGACGTTGTGGTAGCTGCCGTCGATGCGCTCGACAATGCCTTCACCGTGTTCCTGAATGGCGTAGGCCCCGGCTTTGTCCAATGGGTTGATGCGGGCGAGGTAATCGGCGATTTGCGCGGGCGGCAGCGGGCGCATCCAGACGCGGGTGGTGTCGGCGAAGACCAATTCGGTATCCAGTGAACGGTGCACGAGACACACGCCTGTGATCACCTCGTGTCGTTGACCGGCGAGTTGGCCGAGCATGTGGCGGGCGTCGTCGCGGTCGCGCGGTTTGCCGAAAATCTTTCCGGCGAGCACGACGATCGTGTCCGCGCCGATCACCATCGAGTCGGGATGGCGGCCGGCGACGGCCCGGGCCTTGCGCTGGGCGTTGTGCATCGCCACCACGTCGGGAGCGGCGCCGCCGGAGAGTTCTTCCGTATCGTCCGGGCGCACCACGAGGAAGCGCAATCCCATCTCACGCAGCAGCCGCTCGCGTCGCGGCGAGGCGCTGGCGAGGATGATTTGAGGTTTGTCTCGGCCCATAAAACTTGGTATGGTTGAGGAGGAGTATGGGAATGGAGCGCGGCAAAGTCGAGCACCTCTACGTGCACGTGCCGTTTTGCGCGGCGAAGTGCAACTACTGCGCGTTTTACTCCGAAGCCGGCAGCGCGGACAAGATGGCGGATTACGTCGAGGCGGTGCGGCTGGAGCTCGAGGTGTTTGCTCCACAACTTGCCCTGAAGACGATCTTTTTTGGCGGTGGCACGCCGAGTCTGTTGCCCACGCCGCTGATGCGGCGCATTCTGGAGTCCATTGTCGAGCGAAGCTCCTGCCGCGCCGTTTCCGAATGGACCGTCGAATGCAATCCGTCGACGGTTTCCACCGACAAGGCAACACTGTTTCGCGAATTCGGTGTGAATCGCATCTCGATGGGCGTGCAGGCGCTGGATGACGAGTTGCTGGAGAAGATCGGGCGCGTCCATTCGGTGACCGGCGCTGTGAAATCGTACGAGCGACTGCGCGATGCCGGGTTTCAGAATATCAATCTCGATCTGATGTTCGGATTGCCGGGCCAGACGATGGAACATTGGAAACGGACGCTGGCCAAGGCCATTGAGCTTCAGCCCGAGCACCTCTCGACGTACTGCCTGATTCTGGAAGAGGACACCCCGTTCTGGTCGTTGGTGCAGCAGGGATTGATCAAGCCCGACGAGGAACTGGAGCTGGCGATGTACGAGACGGGCATGGAAACGCTGGCTCGGGCGGGTTACCGTCAATACGAGATCAGCAATTTCGCCAAACCGGGTCGCGAGTGCGCGCACAACATCGCGTACTGGGAGAGCAAGGACTACATCGGGCTCGGCCCGAGCGCGTGTTCGACCGTTGGCGATAGACGCTGGCAGAACGCGTCCGATACCGATCGGTACATTGCGGCGATGCGCAGCGGCGAACGGGCGCTGGCCTACGAAGAACCGCTCACGCCCGAACTGCGCGCCGCCGAACGCGCCGCATTCGGTATGCGCATGAACGCGGGCGTCCCTGCCGAACTATTGCGCGGTCGCTGGGACAAACAGGTCGCCGAGTTGCTCTCCGCCGATTTGGTTCAGTGGAGCCACGACCGTCTCCAGCCCACCAAGCGCGGGATCCTGTTCGCGGACGAAGTCGCGGCGCGGTTTGTGTGAGTCCGCGTTCTCTGGCGTCACGTCAGCGCGGCGACCGCTCGAAGTCGTCCAGGGTTTTTCTGGCGCGAGAGTAATGGCCAAGGATGGCGGCGCTGGCGACGAAGACGAGTACGAGCAGAGGTTTGAGGTCGGCGAACAGGAAGAAGACAAACAAACCGGCCAGCGACGCGACTTCGGACAGCGCGAACCCGATAAAGAACTGCTTTTGGACTAGTTTCAGAACGGACGCTGAATCCGCTTGGGCCGGCTGCTGTCGAATTCGGGCTGCCGCGACGGGAAATGAAATGATTGCGGCGAGCACGCCGACTGTTAGCGCAGCAATAATGGACGTTCTTTCCGTCAAACCGCGTGCCATGGCTTTGTAGCCATGTTCCTGGAGCCACAATGCCAAGGCCGCATATAAAAACTGAGCGCTAATGAGGGCGGCAGTAACGGGGGCCAGTCGCTGGCGGAATGCAGCCGGTTTGGCCGTCGCCGATTGGGATGGTTGATACGGCATCGGTAGATTTATACTGCGGTATGCCCGACGGCACAACGGTCAAAGCGGCGCAAATGGTGCAAGTGAGAGCGAGGGAGACACGGCGAAGGGGCTTGGGTACTATTTCGTCGGCGAGGTTGCTGCGGAGTTAGTGTGATACCATTCAGAGTTGTGTCGTGAGTGTGGCATTGCCATCCGGCACCAAATCAAATGTTTTATGATGAGACCTGACCCTATACATTCGTACCAACGGTGTCGAATGGATCGATACGATGCCGATTCTGGCGGCGCGCAGCCCCTGGCTACTCCTCGGGCACCACTGGGGCAAACGGGGATGGTTGGTCTGCCCAGGGCGAACGATCACCTTCATCGACTCAAACGATCTGAAGGCCAAACTGCTGGCATACCCAGGTCCTGCCCCTGGATCGACCACCGACGAGCAGTCCTTGGCCAAGTGGGGACCACCACCGATGGATTTGGAAGGCAAGAAGACAGAGGGGCCACGGGGTGGCCGAAGATGAAGAAGCTCAGCGCGTGCATCCTGCTCGTAGCAGCGCCCATAGCTTCCGTACAAGCCCAGACCTCTCTTATCGTGCCATGGCACGATTTTCCACAGGAACGCGCCGACTGAGCCCCGAAAGGGATTCGGGTTAAACCGGGCCGGTTGCCCGACAATTGACGGCATGGCGGGAGCCCCACGCACAGCGATCAGGGGTAAAAGCCGGCCGTTCCTGACGTATGACGCGCCATCGATTTTGGAGTTGACGAGATATCGGAATGTGATATAGTTCGTGATGTGAATGTGGGTTGGAATGACGGGGTGAGGGAGCGGCAGGAAACGACAGAGATGCTTCGCTTCGCTCAGCATGACAGACGGGGAGGCACAACGCGTGTCGACGGTGCTCGGCTGGTCGTGAAAGTATTCGGTCGGCACGGCGACGGAGCCACGCCCGAGGCGGACAAGCGCCGTGGCTACAAACGGCGAACGTTCGGAGGACGCGGAATTCAGTGCGAAGGCATTCGGGGGGGATGCGTCCAACCTACCACGGAGGCAGAGGATCGCGAAAAAAGCAAAAATTGTAAAACGAACCCAAGTTTAGCCAAGCCGGCGTGGAAAACTGATGGAAACAAAGCCAAAAACGAACCCATCTTTGGGGGGGTGGGATGGCTAAAAGGAGCGCATTATTCAGGTGAAACCGGGGGGATTCACGGGTAGATTGGAGCCGTTATGGCAAAGAAGCTGGCGCAGATAGTCGAGGGACTGGTCGGGTCGTTTCACAAGTACGGCGGGATCAATCATCTAGACGGGGTGAACCTGCCGTCGCGGGAGGCGGTGGTGGAGATCACGCGGGATTTGTTGCGGCTGGTGTTTCCCGGATTTTACGACAAGGACCCGATTCATTCGAATCAACTGACCGAGTACACGTCGGAGTTGGTGTCATCGCTGGCGCGGCGGCTGGAGAACGAGATACAGCGGAGCCTGGAGTATCGTCCGTGCGACGAATGCGACAAGAACGATCTGGCGGGCACGGCGGCGCGGGTGACACAGGAGTTCTTGAGCGAGTTGGCGGGTGTGCGGTCGATTTTGCAGACGGACGTGACGGCGGCGTACGAGGGCGATCCGGCGGCGATCAGCAACGAGGAGATCATTTTGGCGTATCCGGGCATCGAAGCGATCGCGGTGCAGCGGATGGCGCACCTGCTGTATCGTCGGCACGTGGCGTTGATTCCGCGGATCATGACGGAATGGGCGCACAACAAGACGGGCATCGACATTCATCCGGGGGCGACGATCGGGCCGCACTTTTTCATCGATCACGGCACGGGCGTGGTCATCGGCGAGACGACGGTGATCGGTCGTCGGGTGAAGATTTACCAGGGCGTGACACTCGGCGCGAAGAGTTTCCCCAAGGACGCGAAAGGGCGGGTGGTCAAGGGCACCAAGCGCCATCCGAACATCGAGGATGACGTGACGATTTACGCCGGCGCGACGATTCTGGGCGATGTGACGATAGGCCAGGGGTCGATCATCGGCGGCAACGTGTGGTTGCTGGACTCCGTGCCGGCGCGTACCGTGGTGTATCAGGAGGGCGGCAAGACGATTATGAAGACGGCCGCCGCGGACCTCGAGCGGATGATCGGCCACACACACGGCGCAGGGATATAGAAATGCAAATCCGAAATTCGAAACTCGAAATCCGAAACAAGCACTAATCTCGGAAATCCGAATTTCGAATCTGTTTTGTGCGTCGAGATTCGGATTTCGACCTTACCAGGTCATGCGAAGGATTTACGCCGATCACAATGCGACCACGCCGCTGGATCCAGCGGTGTTGGAGGCGATGCTGCCGTACCTGCGCGAACATTTCGGCAATGCCAGCAGCGTGCATGTGTTTGGCCGCGAGGCGCGGGCGGCGGTCGATGACGCCCGGGTGCGCGTGGCGAAGCTGCTGGGCGCTCAAGAAGGCGAGATTGTATTCACGGGAGGCGGCACCGAGGCGGATAACATGGCGATTTTTGGCGTGGCGCGCGCGCTACGCAAGAAGGGCCGCCATATTGTGGCCAGCAGCATCGAGCACCACGCGGTGCTGCACGCCTGCCAATACCTGGAAAAGACCGGCGCGTGTGAGGTCACGTATCTGCCCGTGAGCCGTGATTGCCTCGTGGATCCCGAGGATTTGCGGAAAGCGATCCGCAACGACACCGTGCTGGTATCGGTCATGTCGGCGAACAACGAGACCGGCACGATCCAGCCTGTGAAAGAGCTTGCGGCGATTTGCCGGGAGCGGGGCGTTGCGTTTCATACGGATGCGGTGCAATCGTGCGGCAAGGTGACGGTGAATGTGGGCGATTGGGGAGTGGACCTGCTGTCCATCGCCGCGCACAAGTTTTACGGGCCGAAGGGCGTCGGGGCGCTGTTTGTGCGGCGGGGGATGAAGGTGGATCCGCTGCTGTTCGGTGGCAGCCACGAAAACGACCGTCGGGCGGGCACGGAGAACGTGGCGGCCATTGCCGGTTTGGCGAAGGCGGCGGAGTTGGCGACCGCGAAGATGGGCGAAGAACAGGGCCGGCTATTCGGTCTGACCGAGAAGCTCGGGGCGGAGGTCGCCAAACGGATCACGGGCGCGCACCGCAACGGCCACGCGAACCGGCGCATCGGCAACACGATCAATTTCAGCTTCGAAGGCTGCGAGGAAGAGGGTTTGTTGCTCGGGCTGGATCTGGAGGGCGTGGCGGTGTCGAGCGGGTCGGCCTGCGCGGTCGGTTCTCTCGAACCGTCGCACGTGCTGAAAGCGATGGGATTGTCGCATGAATTGTCACGGGCGGCCGTGCGGTTCTCGTTTGGCAAGACTAACACGGCCGGGGACGTCGAGGAGATCGTCGAAGCCGTGGCGCGAGTTGTCAGCCGACTGCGAGAATTTGCGCGTGCCTGACCCGGGGCGGACGCGCGAACCCGCCGCGGCATTCTCAATCGAAGAAGCGGTAGCGGAAAATGAACCAGAGGGCGGCGAGACCGTCTTTCCAGATGATTTTCTTGCCTTCGGTGTAATCGCGGCCGGCGTAGTTGATACCGGTTTCGTAGAACCGGTAGCGTCGGCGCGCCAGTTTGGCGGTCAATTCCGGTTCGATACCGAAACGCTCGGACGTAAGTTTCAGCCCCTCGACGCACTGACGGCGGAAAACCTTGTAGCAGGTCTCCATGTCGGTGAGGTTGAGGTTGCAGAGCATGTTCGACAGCAGCGTGAGAAGGCGGTTGGCCAGGTAATGCCAGAACAGCAACACGCGGTGCGTCCCGCCCGCGAAACGCGAGCCATAAACCACGTCCGCGCGATGGTCGAGGATTGGTCGCAGCAGGCATGGATAATCCGATGGATCGTATTCGAGGTCGGCATCCTGAATCAGAACAATATCGCCAGTGGCCTGTTCGAGGGCCGAGCGGAGGGCCGCACCCTTGCCGCGATTGAACGGGTGCGAGAGGATCTTAAGCCCGTCTTTCTGAATTCTTTTGAGGGCATCACTGGTGCCGTCCGTGGAGGCATCGTCCACGAGAACGATCTCTTTTTCCAGGCCGCAGGAATCCGCAGCGCGGACGCGCCGCAGAATCTCCTCAATCGTGTTCACCTCATTGAAGACGGGAATCAGGATCGACAGCCGATGAAAGTTGTCACCCATTTGGGGGCGCAGTATAGAAGATGCACCATGCAACCGTCACCAGTTTTTTTCCGTATGGCCATGTGGCGGGCGGGCATGGTATTGTGGTTGTGCCCATTGTGGGGCGGGTTAGCCAAGTGGTAAGGCGGGAGTCTGCAAAACTCCTATCCGTCGGTTCGATTCCGACCCTCGCCTCCAATGCCAACTGCGTGTGCAGCATCGGTTTAGGAGCAAGGGAGTCCGCAACGGACACCAAAACGGACACCAATTTTCCAATCCGTAGGAAACCAGAATAGTCCGGCGTAATCCGCCCGCTATCGGCTACCTGTTCGGATTCGGCCTCGTTTATTCTCGCGGTTGCGTGAAAACTATGAAAACACGTTACCGTCTCATCTGCCGTGGAATCCGTGGCGGAGCCTACTACTGCGTGGACACCAAGACCGGCAAACGCACCAGTCTCGGCACCACCAATGCAGACGATGCCCGGCAGGTCATCGAAGCCAAAAATAATTCCGAACGCCAGCCGGTGTTGAATCTCCAGATTGCCAAAGCGTATCTGGCGGGCAGCGACAAC
>Ga0116126_1001437_pt1 | contig 15040 bp, 8 predicted proteins | sample June2015DPH_16_5_FD_89730 | JGI IMG/M metagenome (GOLD analysis project Ga0116126, IMG submission 89730) | Peatland microbial communities from SPRUCE experiment site at the Marcell Experimental Forest, Minnesota, USA - June2015DPH_16_40 | ecosystem: Environmental > Terrestrial > Soil > Wetlands >...
CTCGTAGTGTTCAATCGCCTCCGGCACCCGGCCCAGTTGGACCAAGGCGAGCCCAAGGTCGTTGTGGATCTCAGCGTAACTGCCTGTGTCAGTGTAATCGGGTTGGATCCGTAACGCTTGCTGGTAGTGGGCAATCGCCTCCGGCAGCCGGCCCAATCGGGCCAGGGCAAGCCCCAGGTTGTAGTGCGCACCGGTATAATCGGGCTTGAGCCGCAGGGCCTGCTCGTAGTGCCCAATCGCCTCCGCCACCCGGCCCAGTTGGACCAGGGCGTTCCCTAGGTCGTAGTGCGCACCGGTGTAATCGGGTTGGATCCGGAGCGCTTCCTCGTACTGCCCAATCGCCTCTGGTATCCTGCCCTCTTCGCTCAAAATGAACCCCAAGTTGTTGTGTGCCCGAGGGTTGTTGAGACGCTTCTCCACCGTGTCCTGCCAAATCGTCATCTCCGAGTTGTAGTCTCGATTGCGTTGGATGGTCAGAAAGGTCAACAGCACCACCACGGACCCACCCGCTATGCATCCGAGCACAACGCCCTGCTGTTTCTTCAACAGCCGTTTGCCGAGCGCAACCACGCCGACCACCACCATCGTGACCACCGCCGCCAGCGGCAGGTACATCCGATGCTCTGCCATCGGTGACCCCACAATCGGCACCACGCTGGACGTCGGGGCCAGAATCACGAAGAACCAGGCCCCAACAAACCCGATGGCCGGCCGCCGCTTCAGGGCGAACAAGATGCCGGTTGCCAAGACCGCCAGAATCAATGCGTACGGCACCACTGTTGCCAGAGGTTCTGTCGGCACATACTGCCCGTAGTCAAAAATCAGCGGATGTGGCCAAACGGCCAGCCGCAGGTACCGCACGACCGCTCGACATTCCGTCAGCGCATAGCCCCACCATGTAATCCCCAGGCCGTAGCCGACATCGCGGTTGTGCAAACCGACCATCAAATCACCCAGCCACAGCCAACTGCCGGCCAACCCCAAATACAGGCGCCGGTGCCGAGTCCATGCTTCCCGAAAGTTCCCGCTGACAAACGTGCGGTCGTACAGCAGCACCATCAGCGGAGCCGTCACCATCACTTCCTTGCACCCCACGCCCAGGAAACAGGCAGCTACGGACAGGCTGAACCACCCGAGTGATCTCCGGGATTCCGTGCCGCGAATGAAGCCATACAGGCACAGCAGATAGAACAACCCCATCAACGATTCGCACCGCTGGGAGATGTACGTCACGGCCTCGGTCTGCAACGGATGGACCTCCCAAATGAGCGCGATCGCCGCCGCCAGCCAAACGGCTGCCGCGCCGAATCGGTCACGAAGCTTCTCTCTCTCCAACGTCCTCCGCAAAATCCCAAACAGCACCAGCGCGGCCAACAGATGCACCGCCAGATTGAGTGCGTGATACCCCCAAACGGCCAAACCTCCCATCGCGCAGTTGAGGGCCAGGGAGAGGTTCAGGACCGGGCGGCCACCCACGAACAAGGCGGGGGGTGGGGACAGGACATCCCACATCGGCCACAGATGGCGGATTGTCCGGTTTTTGAGAATGTTACCCACATCATCATAGATGAACGGCCCCTGAAAGCTATTGTGATACGCCCAGACGCCAGCGGCGACGATCAATACGGGGATGAACTGACGCAGTTTCAACAGTCCGAGATTCTATCCGAACTCGCCACGCACGTGAAGTGTTTACTGATCTACGCCTCTCCACAAGTAGGACCCGAACCGTCCGATGCCTCATCACGACTCGGTGGATTGACTGCCACCCGATGCCAATGAGCCTGTAGCCGACTGAGTTTAAAGGCAGGCGGCACCCCAATCTACCGCAAAGGGGCGGGCTTGCCTAAGTTTCCTCTGGAACCAACCCAAGGCATTCGGTCACGGAGTGCCGCGTAGGCGTGCGAGTTGTTGGGCCGCTTCCGTGAAATCGGGCTTTAGGCGCAGTGCGCTCTCATAGCGTTTCATCGCCTCGTCGGTCCTGCCAGCCTTCAGCAGCGCGTTTCCGAGATTGTAGTGTCCCACCGGGGAATCAGGCGCGATTTGTAGTGCTCGTTCGAATTGTGCGATGGCGTCCGGGACCATTCCGGCTTGGAGCATGGCACTACCCAGATTGATGCGAATGTTTGCACTGGTCGGGGCGATTTTCAAGGCCTCCTCATAATGACTGATGGCCTCGTTGACCCTTCCCGCTCGCTTCAACGCCAGACCGAGCTTGAACTGGAAGTCGGCTGAGTTGGGGTTGATGCGTGCCGCCTCCTCAAAATGCCTGATCGCATCGGGAAGCTTGTTCTCCTGAAGTAGGATGATTCCCAGATTGTAGTGCGCGTCGGCGCTATTCGGGTCGAGTTCTAGCGTCTGCTCAAACAGTGCGTTCGCGTCCTGGAGGCTGCCCGCGTTCAAGAAGGCAACACCGAGGGAATTGCGCGCGGTGACAAAACGGGGTTCGATGCGCACCGCGTCCTCCAAGTGGGTGATGGCCTCCGGGAATTTTCTCTGCTCCATGAGTGCGGTTCCCACAACGAAGTGCGCCATCCAATTGTCCCGCGTTACGTCCAAGGCGTGGCGAAACAGCACGTCGCTGTCCTTCCAGTACCCGACTTGAATCCTGGACAACGCCATGCAGACTGCAAGCGCTGCGCCCACCGCCACGCACGTAATCACTCTCACAATCGGCCGCTCCATCGCACGGCTCGGCACACTCCAACACAGCATGATAAACAACCCAATCGACGGAACATACGTATAGCGATCAGCCATCGACTGTGGCCCTGCCTGCACCAACCCAATAACCGGCACCAAGGTTCCCAAGTACCAAAACCAGCCCGTGAAAAACCATGGCCCGTGGCGTGCCCGCCACATCACGGCCGCCGTTATCCCGATCAGTCCAATACCTGCGATCGCCACTGCTGCCATTGGCAACCCTGCGTGTAGCGGATAGAAAGCGGCCAATCTCACCGGCCAAAACGTTTTGCCTATGTAGCGCACATACGAGAGCAACGCGTTGCCAATCCTCATTCGCATCGGCACCATGACCAGCGATTCTACCGCGCCGCTGCTACGCTGCGCCCAATAGGTCAACACACTCGACGTGGCCCCCAGCGCGAGAAACGGGAGCTTTTCTTCTATCAATTGACTTGGGGGCGTTGAGACATGCTCCTTGGCCGCAGATTTCCCCCATGGTGACCGGCCTAATGGCCAGTAATCCAGCAGCAGCAACACGAATGGCAAAGTGACCACCATCGGTTTGGCCATCAGCCCCAAGGCGTATAGTCCCAAGGCCGACAGATATCGCCAGCCACTTGGTCGCTCAACATAGCGGACGTACGCCCACATCGACAGCAACCAAAAGCAGGTGCTCAAAACATCCTTGCGTTCCGATACCCAAGCCACTGATTCCACGTGTAGCGGATGCAACGCAAACAGCCCCGCGACCAGTGCGCTGCGCCATGCCGACGCAGTGATCCGAGAGAGCACCCCGAACAGCAGCAGTGCATTGGCAACATGCAATAACACATTCACCAGATGGTGCGCGCCGGCGAGGCCTCCCCACAACTGCCAAACCAGCATGTGGGAAAGCCAAGTCAGCGGATGCCAATTGGATGCGTGAATGGTTGTGAAGGCCCAGACAAGACCCCGCAGCGTCAATCCGCTCTGCACATGAGCATTCGTTGTGACATAGACCTGATCATCGTAGCTGACAAATCCGAAATGACGGACTGGTGAATAAACCGCGACGATAGTCGTTGCCAGACACAGGCAAATGAGCAGGTTTCGTCGCCCGGGCCGCATAACCCGATGCCACCACTTGGTGTTCAAGTCGATCATCGCATGAAGGCAATACTGACGCACTGCGCATTCGGTTTCAAGCCTTGAACCCGACCCCGCCGTGATGGAAACTGCTTCCGTCAAATAGGCGCGTCCTGTAGGGGCGCACGTCGATCAACATGTGCCGGGGAATGATAGCTGACTCTGCTGCTTAACGGTTACTCGGATTTGTCAAGGGCTGCGTGGACGCGTCGCGCCCACAGACTGACGGTACGCGTGCCCGCGGCGATACAATTCCAGCCGTGGCTCGACCTGCTCAACTATTTGCGGTTGCCCGGCAGAGCGAGCCAGATCGATGGCGTGTTGGGCGGTGGCGATGGCGTTGCTGAATTGGCCTGTGGCGGCGTAGGCGGCGGCCAACGTGTCGAGATAGGGAGCCACCTGATTGCGAGTAAGTTCGCTGACCTGTCGGGCCAATCCCAAACTTTGAACCGGGTTGCCGCCGTCCTCTGGTGCAAGCGTCGCCAGCAACCACGCCAGGTTGTTTTGTGCCGGAATGATGTTGGGTTTGATCCGCAACAGCTCCTCGTACTGTTTGATTGCCCCGCGAAAGTCGGCGGCTTGCTCCAAGGCGTTTCCCAAAGCGACATAAGCCTCGGCGTAATCCGGCTTGATTCGCAGGGCACGGTTGAAGCGGCCCACCGCGTCCTGCACTTTGCCGGTTTGGAGCAGAGCAGCTCCCAGGTTGTAGTACGCCTCGGCGTTATCGGGTTCAAGGCGGAGTGCCTGTTCGTAGTGGCTGATTGCCTCCTGCACCTTACCCGCACGAAGCAAGGCGTTCCCCAGGTTCTCGTGTACCTCGGGATAGTCGGGCCTGAGCCGCAGCGCCTGCTCGTAGTGGCTGATTGCCTCCTGCAGGCGGCCCTCTCTCATCAGGGCGGCTCCCAGATCGTTGTGTGCCATGGCGGAATCCGGGTTAATACGCAATGCCTGCTTGTAGTGCCCCATCGCCTCCTGCAGGCGGCCCGATAACATCAAGTCCGTCCCCAGATTGTCGTGCGCCATCCAACACCGGGGGTTTTTTGCCAACGTGTCCTGCCAAACGGTTTCATCATCATGATAGATGTGTGCCTGTCTCCATGTGAGTGCTCCGAGCGATAGAAGTACTACGGTGGCCGCCACGACTCCAATCTGTTTGCCGAGTCGTCCAGCGCGGTCGCACACCATTGCCCCCCCGCTCGCAACGGCAGCGATCAAGCCGGCACTGGCCAGGTACTGAAAGTGGTCGGCAACAAGGGAGTAGCGAAAGGGGAATACATCGAAAAAACCAAGCGCTGGGAACAACATCACCGCAAATACCAATACGGCGATGAGCGGCGTCTTCCCAACGCGCCGCCGCAACAACCACAATGTGATTAACGCCGCTGCTGCGGATAGCGGAAACAAATACTGCCACCACACGCAGGCATCGATTTCCCAGCGGGGATAGATGAATGAAAGCTGGTGCGGCCAAAACAATTTGCCTGCATAAAACCAAAGAGCCCGACCTGCAAGAAGGCATCGCTGAACAAATGATAATGACCAATCCGTCCCTGCGCCCACATGGTATTTCTCAAGCCAGGCAGTCATAAGGCCCAGTGCCGCCCCGATGACAAACAGTGGCATGAGTACGCCAACATCGCGCTTCTCCACATGGCCTTTCTTCCACCAGGTTAGCAGCACCATCACCGCCGGCAGAGAACAGGCTACTGTCTTGCTCAACAGGGCGCTCAAGAAAAGGACGAGACCCAGCAAATAAAACCGCCAGTCGGACTGACGATTTTCCGTTGCAACGGCCTTCAGTGGCCGATAACGGAAGAGGGCGAGCAACGCCAACAGGTAGAACATGCCAGACAAGGTATTCTTCCGTTCCGAAACCCAGGCTACGGACTCCACTTCGACCGGGTGGACTGCAAAGATAGCCCCAGCCAGCCAGGCACCAGGAACCTCCAGCCGCCGCAGCACCTGCCAGAGCAGCATTGCGTTGCAAGCGTGCAACAGGACGTTGACCAGATGATATCCGAGAGGTTGCAAATTCCAGAGGTGGTACTCCGCCCAAAAACTGGTGAAAACCAGCGGATAGTACTGCAGGGTGGACCCCGGTTTGAACCAAATGCTTTTCAATCCACCCGGAGACCGCAGCACCGAATTGTTCGTTACCAAGGCGTCGTCATCCCAGATGAAGCCCGCATGCCACACCGGCTGGTACGCCACGATTGTCACAATCAGCAATACCAACGCCAGAAGCCGGGTGCGCTGTGTAGAATTGATTGTCCCAACCGGAGACGGTACCGCTGTCCGCAGCAAGGCGGCGTCATTGCTTGGCCTCGGTTCTGGCATCGCGCCAATCTTAGGGTTTCAGGCCCGGCTTGACAAGGATCACGGCGCTTCGACGGCGACGCGTAGCCATGACAACAGCAACAACTTCCGCTCCCCTCACGGAACCGCCCGCGCTCGGGCCAAGGCATTCTGGGCTCGGACGAAGTCGGGCCTGATCCGCAGCGTCTCCTCGTACTGCTGGATGGCCTCGGCAAGTCGGCCCTGGGCAGCCAGCGCGTTGGCGAGGTTGTAGTGGGCCTCGGCGAAGTCGGGTCTGATCTCCAAGGCTTTCTGGTACTGCTCGGTGGCCTCAGCAGACCGTCCTTGCCTCGAGAGCGCTGTGCCCAAGTTGTTGTGTGCCTCAGCATTATCTGGCTTCAACGCAATAGCCTTCCGGTACTGCTCGATGGCCTCGGCAAATCGGCTTTGGGCAGCCAATGCATTGGCCAGATTGTTGAGCGCTTGCTCGTAACGCGGATTGATTCGGAGCGCTTGCTCATACTGCTCGATGGCCTCGCCAAATCGGCCCTGGGCAGCCAATGCGTTGGCGAGGTTGTAGCGGACTTCAACGAAGTCGGGCTTTGTCTCCAAAGCTTTCTGGTACTGGTCGATTGCCTCGGCACGCCGGCCTTGACCCAAGAACACGGTGCCGAGGCGGCTGTGTGCCTCGGCATTATCCGGCGCCAATTCAAAAGCCCTCTGGTACTGTTCGATGGCCTCAGCGGATCGCCCTTGGGCGGCCAACGCATTGGCCAGGTTGAAGCGGGCCTCCACGAAGTCGGACATTATTTCCAAGGCTTTCTGATAATCGTCGATCGCCTGGGCAGGCCGTCCCTGGCCGGAGAGCACGATGCCCAGGTTGTTATAGGCAGCGTAATTCCGTGACGTGCAGGAGAGCGCGTGGACCCAGAGTGCTTCACTGTTACGCCAATACGATGTCTGGATTGTCGCACAGACCATCAAAGTCGCGATCACGGCCAACGACAAAGCGCCCAGTACCAGACGTCCGTGTCGCCGGGAGGAAAAAATATCCCTTGCTCCCCACGCCACAAGAAGATAGACGCCAATTTGTGGTAAATAGGTGTAGCGATCGGCGCGGGCCTGATTTCCCACCTGCAAAAGGCCGATCACCGGCGCCAGCATTCCCACGTACCACAGCCAGCCGACCAACAAATAGGGCCGCTTCCGCCGCTGCAGGATGACTCCCGCGGAGATGCCAACCAGGAGGAGCAACGCCAAACCGACTTTCCACATAGGCAGATCGTTGGCGAAGAGTGGATAGAATGGCGCGAGTCGCACCGGCCACACCATTTGTCCCAGGTAGACGACATAGGAAACAACGGCGTTGCCGACCCGCAAGGCGACGGGCACCTGGGAAATCGTTGTGACCGCTCCTCGCTGTGCAGGAATCGTCACCGCACACGAGGCAGCGGACAACGCGAACAGGGGAATCTTTTCGACCACCAGCGGGCGGAGTTCGTCGAGTAACGAAGGGCAAGCAGTTGGTGGGATGCGTCTCAACGGCCAGTAGTCCAGCAGCAACAATACAAACGGGAGCGTCACCAGCATCGGCTTGGACAGCAACCCCAGCGTAAAGCACAGCACCACCGTGAGGTAACGGCCAAGCGAAAAGACATGACGGGCATATCGCACATACGCAGCGAGCGTCAGCATGAAAAACAGACCGCTGAGGACGTCTTTGCGCTCTGACACCCAGGCTACCGATTCCACTCGCAGCGGGTGAATCGCGAACACCGCAGCGACGAAGGCGCTGGGCCAGAGCGCACTTGTCATCCGCCACAGCACCAGAAACAGCAGGATTGCCGCCGTGGCATGGAGAACGACGCTGGTGAGGTGATGACCCCCGGGATTCAGCCCGTAGAGTTGGCAGTCCAGCATGTGGGAGATCCAAGTCAGCGGGTGCCAGTTGCTCGCGTAACTGTGGGTGAGCGCCCAGGTAATTCCAGGTAATGTCAGCCCTCTGATAACTTCCGTGTTCTCGTATACATAGTCTTCATCATCGAGGTTGACGAATTCATGATGAAGCGTCTGGCCGAAAACCATGAACACAGCCACTGCCAGTAGAAGGCAGATGCCAATGGCCAAGCGCGTCTGCGGTTCGTGTGGAGATACGCTCTCGGGGTTGGTTTTGCCGGGTGCACTTACGGACTTCACAAGCAAGAAGACTAAGGGATGCTGATTCAGATGGCGACCACCAAGTTGGTCGGTGGAGCGCGCCCGATAGGGCTGGCAGCCACAACGTATAAGGCTGACGGGGCACGTCCATTTTCATGTGCCACTCCTCCCCAAGTCAACCTCTCACTGAACAGCCCGCGCTCGGGCCAGGGCGTTCTGGGCTTGGACAAAATCGGGCTTGATACGCAGGGCTTGCTCGTAGTGCCCGATTGCTTCCTGCACCTTGCCCAGTCTGACTAGGGCCATACCCAGGTTGCAGTGCGCGTCAGCAGAATCGGGTTGAACCCGTAACGCTTGCTCGTAGTGTTCAATTGCCTCCTGCAACTTGCCCTGCCTCATCAAGACGACCCCCAAGTTGTTGTGCGCCTCCGCGAAATCGGGCTTGATTCGCAGCGCTTGCTCCCAGTGTTCCGTCGCCTCCTGCACGTTGCCCAGTTGAGCCAAGGCGATCCCCAGGCTGTTATGTGCCGTGGCGTAATCGGGTTTGATCCGTAGCGCTTGCTCGTAGTGCTGGACGGCCTCCTGTGGCCTGCCCAGTCGAACTAGAGCGATCCCCAAGTTGTAGTGCGCCACGTGTAAATCCGGCTCGAACCGCACCGCTTGCTCGAAGTGCCCGATGGCGTCTTGCACCTGGCCCCGTGCCATCAAGGCGGATCCCAGATCGTTGTGTGCCATGGCGTAATACGGGTCGATCTGCAGCGCCTGCTGGTAGTGCGCAATCGCTTCTGGCACTCTGCCCTGCAGAAACAGAACGCTCCCGAGATTGCAGCGCGCCTCAGCACTTCGCGCGACGCTCACTAACAGGTTAAACGCCACCGAGAAGCCCATCAGGAGGCTCCAGCTACAGCGCACCGCACGCCGCCAGAACGGCCGGTCAGCCAGTGCGCGCTCCAAACTCAAGATGCCGATTACTGCCAGCAGCACCAGCGTGGGAAGGAATTCCACTTCATAGCGAGTGCACGCAGCAATAAACAGGCACAGGGTCAGCGCGCCAATCCCGAAAAGTACGGTTATCACCGCTAAGAATCCGCGCAAGGCGGAACGCACGTCCGCTGGGCGACCTCGCCACGCCAGCGGCACCGCCAGTGCCAACCACACCAGCGGAATGTTAGTCAGGATGCCGAAAGCGTTCTCAACTTCCCCGTAGCCCGCAGGCAACGTTGGAATTCTGATCTCACGCACGAACGGAAACCGACCACCCCAGCGCGCCGGCTCCAGAAAATAGACCCGGAAGTTGAACCACAGATACCGCAGACTGAATAATTGCCGCGTAAGCTGCCAATATCCGTTCAACTGGTAGCGAAGCCCGAACTCGAAGGGATTGTCGAATCGCATCGCATTGTAGAGCATCAGCCCCAGGCCAATAAGCGCGATGGGAGCTGTTGCCGCCAGCAATGCAGCCAACACCCTCCGTCGCTCACGCCAAGCCTGAACCACCGGCACCAGCAAAATGACCGCCCCGAACAACAAGGAAGGTCGGCCCCCCACGGCCAGCCCGTAGGCCAGACTGGCCGCCACCAGCCAGCGGCACCTCCCTTCCGGCTCATGCAACGCCTTCCAAACCGCCGCCAGGGCTAGCATCGTCAGCATATACCCGCAACTGATCGGCACCTCGTACACATCACACCGCGCCAACAGAAACGGCGTGAACGTGGCCAAACCCAGTGCGAGTGTGCCGGCAACCACCACCGCAACACTGACTTCGGCAAAGTAACGCCGCCAGAGCGCGCACAGCAGCCCCACGCTGACCAGGAAACCGACAAGGCAAAAAATCAGCGCGGCGTCCTTTTGAGAGAGATAGTGGCGGGTTAGCGCCACATACGGCCAGAACAACACCACCGCGGGTGTGACCCCGAAATACAGGTAGAACTTCCCCTTGTAATAACTCAGATCGAGCACTCCATTGGGGGCGTTGGCCGTCCCGTCGTAGGGGCCAGCGAGTTGCGCGAGCGCGGGCGGCACCTCCTTTTTCAGGATCAACTGGCCGCCGCGAAAGCCCTGCACAAGTAAATTGTAGCAATCGTTAGCCGCATTCAGACTCGACGATGTAAGAAAGCCGGAGTGGGCCGTGTACGCATAAACCCCGATGACCAGCGCACACGCTGCGGCCAGTGAGATCCATGCGTTTCTCATTGTGCCACACCGACCAGCCCCGTGTAACGTTGTCGCAAAAACATTATCTGCCTGATGACATTTTATACGCTTCTCCAGTCGAACGCACGCGCATTGTCGAACGCGGAACCGTAAGGGCTTGTCCGCCGTCTACACATGCGGGATGAGTGGATTGGCGGTGTCGGCAAAGGACGGGCTGGAGGTAAAAAAGAAGAAGCCAATCAGCGTGAGGACCCGCCTCGCCCCGTCAAGTGTCAAGGGCGTGTTGCCCAAATGCTTCACACACCACAAGAGGCTCCATATTCGCATTCTGACACCCCAATTTTCCTTGGAAATCGAAGGCTCCGGATCGGGAAAAACGTTTGGAAAACACAATTCAGTGGTTTGGGAAACAGCCCCTCAAGTTCTGACCCCGGAGACGGCTCCCCGCTTTGGACAACTTGCGAATCTTGCGGTTTAAACTTTCGAGGGCTGCCGTTGCGCTGTCGGCAAATCTCCGGTGTGTCTCGCTCCGCTGGTGCTGCGCTCGGCCTACTGGCCAGATCGCAGTCGCGCCAGGGCGTTCTGGGCTTGGACAAAATCGGGCCTGATGCGCAGGGCTTGCTCGTAGTGTTCAATCGCCTCTTGGACTTTTGCCTGCTTGCAGCAAAGCGTCCCCCAAGTTCTTTTGCGCCGTGGCATACTCGGGCTTGAACCGCAGGGCCTGCTCGAACTGAGCAATTGCCTCCGGAACCCGGCCCAGCCGCAGCAGGGCACTCCCCAGGTTGTTGTGTGCCTCGGCATACTCGGGCTTGATCCGCAGCGCCTGGTCGTAGTGCCCGATCGCCTGGAGCGGTTCGCCCGACTGAAATAAGGCGTCCCCCAGATTCTTGTGGACCTCGGCGAAATCGGGTTTGATTCGCAACGCCTGCTCATAGTAGCTGATCGCCTCCGGCAGATTGCCCAGTCGCATCGAGGCCAGCCCCAGATTGAGGAGGGCTTCGACATTATCGGGTTTGATCCGTAACGCCTGCTCGTAGTGGCTGATCGCTTCCGGCAACTTGCCCAGCCCCATCAAAGCGACCCCGAGGTTGTTGTGCGCCTCAACGAAATCAGGTTTAAGCCGCAACGCCTGCTCGTACTGACCAATCGCCTCCGCCACCCGGCCCTGTTCTCTCAAGGCGGCTCCCAGATTGTTGTGTGCGTCAGCGTTATTGGGTTTGATGCGCAGGGCCTGCTCGTACTGGGCAATCCCGTCCGCCACCCGGCCTTGTTGAATCAGGGCGTGACCCAGGTTGTAGCGCGCCCGGAGGTCGTTGGGACGTTTCTCCACCGTATCCTGCCAAATGGTGATCTCCGAGTTGTAGTCCCGATTGCGTTGGATGGTCAGGAAGATGAACAGCGCCACCACGGATCCACTGGCCACGCATCCGAGCACAACACCTCGGCGATTGTCAAACAGCCGTTTCCCGATTTCGAACACCCCGGCAACGACCATGGCGATCACCGCCGCCAACGGCAGGTACATGCGGTGTTCGGCAATGGTCTGCGTGGCTACGGGGATCACACTGGATGAAGGGGCGAGAATGGCAAAAAACCAGACACCGAGGAAACCCGCCGACGGCCAACGACGGACCGCGATCAACGTGCCGACAAGCATGGCGGTAACGATGATCGCGCCCGGCAAAACCTCGCCAAGACCGTTCGCCACGCCGGTTCCGTAATCAAACAGCAGTGGATGCGGCCAGACGCTCAGGCGGAGGTAATGCGCGATCGCTTGAAGTTGCGTGAGCGCATAGGCCTGCCACGCCATACCGGTGCCCATGCCGGCAGTGCCAGCACGGTTGCCGGTACAAACCACAAGATACCCCAGCAGGATCCAGGTTGCAGCCAACGCCAGATACAACCGCCACCGTCGCCGCCACGCCTCGGCGACCGAGCCGCACAGAAACGTGCGATCGTACAGCAGCACGATCAATGGAGCCGATACCATTACCTCCTTGCTGGCCATCCCGAGCAGACACGAAACGAAAGACAAGGTGTACCAGTTGTGCGGCGAGTCCGACTCCGCCCCGCGGATCACGCAGTAGAGCGTCAGCAGGTAAAACAATCCCATCATCGACTCTGCTCTTTGGACGATATAGGCGACCGACTCAGTCTGCAAGGGATGGACGACCCAGATGACGGCAATAACCAGCGCCAAAGGCAACGCGGCCTCGCCGAAGCGCTGTCGCAACCGCGGCTGCAGCAACGTACGCCGCGCAATGCCCAAGAGAACCAGGCCCGCGGCGATATGGATGGCAAGGTTGACGGCGTGGTATCCGCGCACTCGGAACCCATTGATCGCATAGTTGATCGCCAGGGAGAGATTGACGATGGGACGGCCCTCCACGGTTGTGCTGCCCTTGTGCGGCGGCGTCAGTGCCTGCCACACGGGCCACAGGTGACGGATCGTCGGGTTCTCCAGAATCGTCGACAGGTCATCGAAGACAAACGAACCCGTGAAACTGTTCTGGTACGCCAGCAACCCCATGGCAACCACCAGAAACGGAATGAATTTCCGCGCTTTCAACAGTGCGAAAGTGTAGACGAGGCTGACAAGTGTGACCAGAATTTAGTGTAGAGAGGGGCAGGGGACGATTCGCCTTCGCAGGTGCACAGAAACTGAAATCTACGCTTCACAGAAGCGCAGCCACAACGACAGATCGAGGTTCCCTCTCATTGAAGGACCCGCGCTCGGGCCAGGTTGCTTTGAGCCTGGACGAAGTCGGGGTTGATGCGCAGGGCCTGCTCGTAGTGGCCGATGGCATCGTGGAACCTGCCCAGTTGCGCCAAGGCGTTTCCCAGGTTGTAGTGCGCCTCGGCGTTGTCGGGTTTGAGCCGCAATGCCCGCTCGTACTCTCCGATCCCCTCCTGGATTCTGCCCGCTCGAAGCAAGGCGTTCCCCAGATTATTGTGCGCCTCAACGAAATCAGGTTTAAGCCGCAACGCCTGCTCGTAGTCGGCGATGGCCTCCTGGACCCGGCCCAGCCGGACCAAACCGTTTCCGAGATTGTTGTATACCTCGGCGTAATCGGGTTTGATCTGTAGCGCCTGTTCGTAATGCGCCATGGCTTCCCGCCACCGGCCTGTCCGCGCCAGGGCCATGCCCAGATTATTCTCTGCCATCCAACACCGCCGGTTCTTCGTCAACGTATCGTGCCAAAGGCTTTCGACGTCCTGATATACGTTCAGCCGCTCCCAGGTGGCCGCCGTCAGCACCGCCAGCACAATGGCGCCAACAGGCCTTCCAAGATCGCGGCCCGATGGGCCCGCCCGCCGCGCAATTCCAACCCCGGCGCTGACCAGCAGGGCGATGATGCCGATGATCGAATAGTATTGCCAATGGTCGGCTACCAGGGAGTAGCGCATGAAGTAGATGTTCACGAATCCCAACGCGGGCGCCAGCATGGCCACGTAGTAGCCCAGCGCAAACAGGCAAGGCTTTCCCCATCGATGCCGACGGGACCAGCACACAAGCAACCCCAACACCACCAGCAGCCCGGGGACATAGGCCAGCGGATTCTTCGGATCGATCTGCCACCGTGGATAGACGAAACACAAGTGGAACGGAACAACGGCCTTGTACAGGTAAAACCACACCGCCCAGCCCGCCCCGGCCAGTCGTGACCAGAAACTGTCCTGTCGGACGATCTCGGTCCCAATAGCGCGATGAGATTGGAACCAAACTGTTACCGAGCCGAGCAGTCCGGCCACGGCAAAGAACGGCAGGCTGCGCATTATGTCCTTCCGCACGATTCGACCCCGTCGCCACCACGCCACGCCCAACAGAACCACCGGCAGCGGGGCCACCGCTGCCTTGCTCAGCATCCCCAGCGCAAACGTCCCCACGGCAATCCAGTACCAGTGCCATCGGTCCTCATCTTCGAATTTCAGATACAACAGACACGTCAACGCGAAGAAGAACATCGCCAGGGTGTTCTTGCGTTCAGCAATCCACGCCACCGATTCCACATTGACCGGGTGCACGGCAAAGATAGCCGCCGCCAGCCAGGCACCGGGAATCTTCAGCCGGGTCAGGATGCGCCACCACAGCAGCGTACTGAGCGTGTGCAAGATGACGTTGACGACGTGATAGCCCAAGGGGTTGTGGCCCCAGAGCCGCCATTCCAGCCACCATGTCGTGGAGGTCACCGGCCAGTAATCCGGGGCTTGGGTGGTGCACCAGAACCGATACAGGCCGTCAGACCGCTTGATCAGAGGATTGTCGGTTACGAGGCTGTCATCGTCCCAGATGAAGCCTGCATGCCAGATCGGCTGGTAGGCTGCGAATGTCGCGATCACCAAGACCAGAGCCAATAGCCACGGCTGGTACGCGAGCCCAGGATGTGGGGCCGGGACCGGACGCGTCGTCCGTTCGCGCGGAGCGTCATCGGCTGGCACACCATTGGTCATCGAACCAAACTATAGGGGTTCACGCGCGGCTAGACAAGGATCGCCACGCCTTCGACGGCGCGTTTGCGACCCGGGATACGACGTGGTCGCGTCTCGAGGACTCAGCTCCGCTCCGCTGGTGCTGCGCTCGGCTTACTGGCCAGCTTGCAGTCGCGCCAGCGCGTTCTGCGCC
>Ga0116126_1001441_pt1 | contig 15020 bp, 14 predicted proteins | sample June2015DPH_16_5_FD_89730 | JGI IMG/M metagenome (GOLD analysis project Ga0116126, IMG submission 89730) | Peatland microbial communities from SPRUCE experiment site at the Marcell Experimental Forest, Minnesota, USA - June2015DPH_16_40 | ecosystem: Environmental > Terrestrial > Soil > Wetlands...
AAGAGGATCTAATCTACAAACCATGCTCTCAGGCATCAGGTGAAACACAGATTCACTCTTCCCTTTTACCCCGGTGTCCCAAAGTATTTTATACCATACGATAAATTATAAGAACACAAGGTGTTACCAATAATTAAGACAGAACTTAATTTGACATTGGGAGAAGAAATCACGGTGTAGCTGCTTTTCTGCCTAGTTCCCAAGCCTGCTTTTTTGCCGTTTCGTTTTCGGCAATGTCTCCCTTATCGGAGGCGGAGGTCATAATGGTTCCCAGCCAGTTCATTTTTGTCATTTCCGCAGTTGATTTAAAGCTGTGAACAATAGGGTCAGCCGTGTGCACGTCCGGATCACCGCAAACCGTTATCAGCCCGATGCGTTTGCCCCGCATTTTGGGATAGTAAACTTTCTGCCAACGCCACTCCTCATCAAAGAATACACACCATCTGTCCAGATATGCCTTCATTTGCGAGGTCATAGACCAGAAGTAAACGGGGACGCTGTGGATGATAGCGTATGCTTCCAGTATCTTCTTCTGAATTTCAACCATATCGTCCTTAATGGCGCAGACGCCCATCTTGTTGCATTTTTTGCAGTCTTTACAGCCGGATATTTTCTTCTTATCCAGGATAATTTTTTCCACTTCCGCTCCGGCAACTTTGGCGCCGGCCAGAGCCTCATCCAGGAGGATATCGCTGTTACCACCGACCCGCGGACTTCCCATAATGCCCAGTACTTTCATTTTTATCCTCCTGGCTTGTTGGTTTGTGTTTGCCAATTTTGTATCTCTTTCGGTATAATTTGTAAACAATAAAAAAGTTGAAGAACTCTAACTTTAAATATGTTAAATATTAACCACAAGAATTAGTTTTATTATGTAATTAACCGGTGCTTTCCTATGAACAAAATTCTTATCCTTTTTGCTCATCCGCGTTTTGAGAAATCGAAAACAAACCGCACGTTGCTCAAAAATATCGGAAGGCTCGAGGGAGTAACTTTAAATGATTTGTATGAACAATATCCCGATTTCAATATCGATATCGATCGGGAAAAAGAACTACTGCAGGCTCATCAGATAATCATCTGGCATCATCCTTTATATATGTACAGCGCCCCGCCTCTGCTCAAACAGTGGATCGACCTGGTTATGGAATACGGCTGGGCGCACGGCAAAGGCGGAGATTTTCTAAAAAATAAAATCATCTTTAACGCCATTACTGCCGGCGGCACGCGAGAGGTCTATGCGGCCGGCGGTTATAATCGCTTTACCATTGGCGAGTTTCTTCTTCCTTTTAATCAAACGGCGACTCTCTGCAAAATGGTTTATCTCCCGCCTTTTGCCGTGCACGGCACGCACCTTTTGACAAAAACAGATTTGGAAAACTATGCTCAGCTTTATCGCACTCTTTTGGAGCGGCTGGTAAGAGGAGAGTTTGATATTGAGTCAATGAAAAAATTTCCGTACCTTAACGATTGGCTCTCCAAGGGAGCGGGGATGTCGAAACCATGAGCACTGCCTTCTTACATGACGCCTTAATCTATCTGGCGGCCGCGATTGTCTTTGTCCCTATTGCCAAAAAGCTGGGCATGGGGTCGGTATTGGGATATCTCATCGCCGGAATAATTATCGGTCCTTTCTTTCTGGGCTTTATCGGGCAGGAAGGAAAAAACATCATGCACTTTGCTGAATTCGGCGTAGTGATGCTGCTGTTTCTCATCGGGCTGGAGCTGGAGCCTTCCAATTTCTGGAGAATGCGCAATTTGATTATGGGAACAGGCTCCTTGCAGATGGGCGTGACAACTTTTTTATTCTTTATTGCTTTATTGTTTATTGGATTCAGCTGGCAGGCGGCACTGGCTTCCGGCCTTGCTCTTTCCATGTCCTCCACCGCTATTGTTATGCAGACGCTCCGGGAAAAAGGATTAGCCAAAACCGAATCGGGGAAAAGTTCTTTGGCTGCATTGCTTTTTCAGGATATTGCCGTCATTCCCATTTTGGCGCTTTTGCCGCTTTTAGCTCTATATGCGGTTAATGCTCCTTCCAATGAACACGCCACAATACTTTCCGGACTGCCGGGATGGGCGCAAACTTTAATGCTGCTGGGTACGGTCGGTCTGGTTATCCTGAGCGGCCGCTTCGTGATTGTTCCCTTCCTGCGGTTTATTGCCCGTATCCATCTGCCCGAGCTTTTTACGGCGTCTGCTCTTTTGATCGTAATGGGCACCGCCTACATTATGGGATTGGTGGGGCTGAGCCCCGCGCTGGGTACATTTTTGGCCGGGGTGGTTCTGGCTAATAGCGAATTTCGCCACGAACTGGAAAGCGATATCGAACCGTTTAAAGGAATATTGCTCGGCTTGTTTTTTATTGCTGTCGGCGCTTCCATTAATTTCAATATGATTGTCAATAATCCGCTAAAAATTATTGCCCTGGTTTGCGGCATTATTGTCATCAAAGCCGGCGTGCTTTTTTTGACGGGAAAGTTTTCCCGGTTGAGTTTTGATCAAAACCTTTTATTTACTCTGGGTCTGGCGCAGGTCGGGGAATTTGCCTTTGTTCTCTTTTCCTTTATTCACCAACTCAATATTTTGTCCGCTGAATGGACGGATATGATGATGGGAGTAACAGCAATCAGTATGACCGTGACGCCTCTGTTGTTGTTGATTAATGAACGGCTTATTCTTCCGCGATTCGGAACGAAAGAAACTGAGGGAAAAGAAGCCGATGAAATAGACGAGCGTCATCAGGTAATTATTGCCGGATTCGGTCACTTCGGGAGCACCATTGGCCGATTCTTGAGGGCGAACGGTCTTAACGCGACTATTTTAGATAACGATTCGGACCGTGTCGATCTCTTAAGAAAGATGGGCTTTAAGGTTTTCTATGGCGACGCGACGCGTGTTGATATTCTGAAATCAGCGGGCGCCGATCAGGCTAAAATTCTGATTGCCGCGATTGATTCGCCGGATGTTAATTATGATCTCGTGGAAAAAACCCAAAAACTATTTCCCCATCTTACCATAATGGTGCGGGCGAAAAGCCGTCTGGATGCCTACGAGCTGATTGATTCCGGCGTGAAGGACATTTATCGTGAATCGTTGGATACATCCGTGCGTTTGGGAATCGATGTTCTCATCAAGCTCGGCGTTCGCAAATACACGGCAACGCGTGCCGGCCAGAACTTTATCAAATATGATGAAACGGCAATGCGAAAATTGGCCGAACAGAGACACGATCAGAGCGCGTATATTTTAACTGCGCGTGAGCAAATTGAGCTCCAGGAACAACTATTAACGAATGACCGGGAAGTTAACCCTACTCTTAACGATCATGCCTGGGACAGCGATTTGTTCGAGGGAAAATTTACTGACGAAGGATCGGAAAAATGATTGTGTTTAACCAGCTTGGCGATTAATCTTTTTTCTGTGGACCAAATGTCAATTGATAGCCAATGTAGAGAGAGAGGTAATTGGGGCCGTTAATATCCTGTCCTACAGAAAGCAGCACATGATGGTTTTCGGTAATGTTGATGACGGCACCCACAGTGTATCCGGCGGCATTGTTGCTATCGGAAGTGCTTGCTGTTTTGTAATAGAGTTCCGTTCCTAGCGTTAGTGTTTTATTGATTTCGCGCTGAATCAGCCACCCGAACTGCCACCAGTCCTTATTTCCTCCGCCGGGATTAATCCAGTATCCCCCTCCGCCATAGGTTGTCCATGGCCCCCAGCTTTTCTGTAACCAGAGGGGCAGAAAATATTGAGTCCTGCCGTTTCCTAAGCCTTTTTCCGAATCACCGGTGGGAAGCTCAACCAGGGGAAATATTCCCACTTGAGGAATGTAATCAGTTTCCTGAATAAAACGATATTTGACACCCAGCTCCGTGTCTCCGTAACCATATTGCGACGAAGCACCTTCCGGTTTTACATATAGAAGCGGAGCAATTAAATGGATTTGAACATTCGGCATGAGGCCATAGTTTATCTCGAGGTGAGGCAGTGTAGATGAATCCTGATCCCGATCATGCCTGTACTGTGCGGCAAGATATACTTCCCAATGTTGATATTCTACCGGTTCGGGATCGTCTGTGACAAAGGGTGGACCAGCCAGAACAACTTTTGGTGCCCAGGTCGAAATAAAACCCAGAACAATAACCAGACCAACAATAAGAAATATAGTACTGACTATAATTCTCATGCGGTAACTTTTTGGCCGGTAGCTGCATGTTCTCCAGTATTCATCAGTGAAAGATTTATTAAATATATGAATGAAACTGAAATTGGCTTTCATGTTACACTCCTATTTTGAAAGAAACTCATTTTAATTTACTTAATATATGAAGGAGGCGCCTGCACGTCAAAATAATTAAGACACCATATATCGCGGGATTACAAGGATTCAATTGAGAAAATATATCATAAACACCTACTGCCGTTCAGTTGCAAGAGCTCTAATTTGGCATTGACTTCTTTATTTGCTTTGGTTAAAGTAAAATAAGTGGTCTGTGAAATGTCTAATGCCAATTACTGCTCAAGCCCTTAATTATTGCTTACATCGATATTCCCCCTTCATTCCTCCTCATATTAAGACAAAAGTAAATTTTTGTAAACAAAAGCATAAATAGAAAACTGATTATCATATGAATTAATGCCTATGAAGAAAGAAAATCAAACAAAAAAACAGAACATAAACGGAATGGCGGAAATGCAGCAGCGAATTGCTGAATTAGAAAAAGTAGCATCCGAATGTCGCCTGATAGAGGAAAAACTTCAGGTCTCCGAGATTCGTTACCGCCGGCTATTTGAAACAGCCCAGGATGGAATATTAATACTCGATGCGGACACTGGAAATATATTAGATGTTAACCCTTTTTTGATGGATATGCTGAGTTATTCGTTCCAGGAATTTGCAGGGAAAAAGCTCTGGGAGATTGGAAGTTTTAAAGACATAGAGGAAAGTAAAGCGGCCTTCACGGAATTGCAAAACAAGAAGTATATTCGTTACGAAAATTTGCCGCTGGAAACCAAAGACGGGCGTAGAATTAACGTCGAGTTTGTCAGCAATGTTTATCAGGTCGATCACACAAAAGTCATTCAATGCAATATACGCGATATCACTCTGCGCATACAAGTGGAAACCGAGCGTGAGGACCTCATCCGGGAACTTAAAAAAGCGCTTGCAGAAATCAAAACATTGAGCGGGTTGTTGCCGATTTGTGCATATTGTAAAAAAATACGCAATGACGAAGGTTACTGGGAACAAATCGAGGGCTATATAAAAGAGCGATCACTGGCTGAATTCAGTCACGGCATTTGCCCTGAATGCATGAAGCAATATTATCCGGATCGTCATAAATGATAAAAAATTATTAACATAACTCCCGATTTATTTTCTAATTACCCACTATATTCCATTCGCATGTATTTCCAGGCAGGATGCCGTATCGTACAGCTGAGTATCCTGCTTTCCGAATTGCCCTGGTGATCAAGAGGATATAAACAGTCCACCAGAGGATTGTGATAGTGAAAATTCTTGCGTAAAAAGCAGAAGAAATCTGTCTTCAAATGTGCTAAGAAATTATTAATGGCAGGAGGTAATTAAATCCAAGAAGGAGGCTTTATGAGAAAATCAAGTATTGTGTTGCTTGTTGCGGTGCTGTTTTTGATGGTTCCATTAATGGCTCAAGCCGAAGAAATGCACAGAACAGGAGCGTGTAAGGCCGATGCTGAGAAATTTTGTAAAGATGTAAAACCGGGACAGGGCAGGATAGTGAGATGTATGCAAGCACATGAAAATGAGTTGTCGCCAGCTTGTAAGGATCAAATTGCCGCAGATAAAGAAAAGGCGCAAGAGTTTAGAAAAGCTTGCAGCCCTGATGCCGCGAAATTTTGTAAAGACATAAAACCGGGGCATGGCCGTATCATCAGTTGTCTGAAGTCACATGAGGCTGAGTTATCTCCGCAGTGTGATACCTATTTTCGAAAAAAATAGATATTATAATTTACCGGATATTTAGTAACAAAAAAGAATTAATAAATTTGCTATACATTATATTTTATTTGGAATGCGCGTTGCTCATTAGTCTTTCGCGAACGAAATCAATGTGTCCCCGAAGCACGTAGGATTGGTCGGCAAAGGACGCCGGCACTTTCATTTTGTTGACTTCTTCTTCGATGCGGTTCAACTTTTCTAACAATTCAGCATGCTGCTTAGGAGTAAGGTGCGAGAGCATATCCTGTTCGACTACCAGTAGTAAACGATACCGGCGGTAGATGCGCAGCCTCATTCGCCATCTAAAGATTGCGGGAATGCTTTTCATCCCGGGAATCAAGATTAAAAGCATAGGCACAAACACCACCAAAATGCGGTTTACCATGCTGGCCATCCAGAACGGCAGGTACCGGTAGAGGAAACTCTTGCCTGATTTATAGTAGCGACTCGCATCAGAGCTGATGCGGTATTCATGCTCCAGCGGCATGGGAAATTCACCCCGCCGCTGAAATATCGAAGCCCGCGAATGTACTTCAGTTGCCGCCTCCAGCAACAGATCGGAAAGTGCGGGATGCAAATCGGACCGGGCAATTAGTTCGACCGTGGGGCTGATCAGGTTGACATCATGATCGGGAATGTTGTTTCCGAAATCGAGGGATCCCTGAGGAAGTACAATCTTGTTCAAATAGCCAATACGTCGAGTGTAGGCATCAGCCTGTATGAAATCGAAAAGCTTGATCCCCGGTTTGCGCAGAAGACTGTGTAAAGTCTTGGAAGAAGCGGAATCACCCATCATGAACGCGGCATCAATTTTACCTTCAAGCAGTGCCTTTTCTGCCTCCTCATCGTCCATCTCCAGCAGTGCGGTAGCACCGCCTGGCTTAATTTCATTCATGGCCAGGAGTTCCAGTGCCAGTACTTGTGTGCCGGTGCCGTCTTCACCGATGGCTAACCGCTTGCCGCTGAACCGGGAAAGAATGTTAATGGATTTACTGCTCCGATAGAAAATATAAAGTGGTTCATAAGAAGTGCTTCCCAGCGATACCAGCTTATCGGTATTTTTTCCCTTGGCCACGCCGGTTTGCACGAAGCCTATATCAACACGAAACGATTTATTTTCCAGTCTCTCCAGATTTTCCAGCGAGCCTTCGGAGGGAAGAATTTTCAACTTTACGCCATTGCGCGCCAGTATCTGGGCATATTTTTCGGCATTCCTATAGAAACGGCTGTCTTCGTCGCCGCTCGTAATGGTAATGGTATCGGGCGGGGCGGAACGAAAAAACCAGAAACCAGCAACGATAATTACCACACTGACAAAAATAATCGCACTGAGCGCCGCTGCGGGACTTAACCCAAAAGTTTCCATGAACATTGTCTGCACTCGAGACAAGCCGAGTCTGAAAGCGTCCGTAAATAGCGATCCCGTCTTAGCGAAAACGGTTTTCTTGCCCCCTTTTTTCATAAATGGATTCCTCATCCGATGTTAGTGTTTTGAAAACGATAGTTCTTTTTCTAAAATTTTGTTGAATTTTATAAAAACTTTACGGTCACTTAAAATAGAATCATGGTCACAATCGAAAGCGAACTTTTCACACGCACCTAGAGCAGGCAGAAATATCAGTAAATAGCCGGATCGATTTTACCCTGGGCCATGATTTTAGTCAGAACCCAGGCGATATTATAGGCGGCCTGCTGAAGACGATTGCTGAAACTCATTCCCCATGCCTGCGCGTAAGGATTACCGGATCTGCTGTTCACGGTGACAACACCTGAAAATAGTTTCTGGCTGGTGGCGGCATCGGTAAAACTAACATTGCACAAAAATTCATCGGGCTGAGCCGCAAAGGCATTCCATTTCAAGATAATACTTTTTACAGCCACATCAACAACGATTCCTTTGCTGACACGCTCATCCGGGCTGATTATCTTTACTTTCTTATTATCAATATTCGCTTCCTTCAATAAAACAGGGAACGCGTCGGCAAAGGCCTGGGGGACCGGCTTGCTGTCGGTTTTCCATTCCTCCGCGCTATTGTAACCCAGGTCTTTCGGGTTGATGGCGCCAAAATCAATAGGCTTGACACTGAATTCAGTGCCGGATTTAATCAACTCTGATGCGCTGGAAGGCTGTTCAATGGTCGCATAGTAAGCGGCAGCGCCACAGGATGACGCGATTCCCCATACTAAAAGGCCGGCAAATACAGAAAATATTTTTTTCTTGCTCTTCATTATTCCTATCCTCCTTAAATAGTTTTGTGTTGATAATATCTTCCAGATACAGAAATATCAACTGCCGAATGAATATTTATGTTATTTGCCTGCGCCAATCTCCTGGAAAAGATCACGGAAAACATCGATCGGTTGGGCTCCCACGATTTTATGCTTGGCATTGATGATAAAGGTCGGCACGCCAGTCAGATTGATTGCCTGCGCTTCTTTTCGGGATTGTTCTAATCGCTTTCTATAGCGGCCATCTTTCAGGGATTTGCGCATATCAGTATCATCAAGACCGCTTTTTTTGGCCATGGCAGCAATGACATCAAGAATGCCGATATCCAAAGCTTCAGTAAAATAGGCGTGGAATATGTTTTCGTGAAGAGCTTCGTACTTGCCCATATCACGGGCATATTCACTGGCTTCTAAGGCTAATCTGGAGTTGGAAAGGATAGCGCGATTGCCAAAGATAACGCCGGCTTCTTTGCCACGCCGGCGCAGTTGGTCGTAAAAGCCGGACATATCACGGCCTTTAAATCTTTCGGATAGCAGTATGCCTTCGGCGGGCGTTTCCGGATGAAGCTCATAGCTGACCCATGTGTCTTCGATGCTGTATTCTTTTTTTAACCTGTCGACAATTCCTTTGCCGATATAGCAGAACGGTCAGATATAGTCGGAAAAGATTTTGAGATTAATCATGGTTTCTTATTCCCTTTCTTTTGTAGTCGGCGGCTTTCAACTTTGTCGCCTTGTTTTACACCTGGTTTAACTCTATACGCGTTTGCATAATTTTCCAATGATTTAATTAAGGGTTTATAAAAAGGCGCGTTACCCAAACTGAAAGGTTCCCTTTATTTATTTTTAATGAGACTCAAATATTACAAGCGCAGTGCGGTAATATTTGTTAGCCGAATTAATCCCACCGTAGGCGGAGGGTATCATAGATACCCGTGGTTAATGAGACTCAAATATTACAAGCTTCCTTTTATTATTTATCAACAGTTTTTGTTAATAACTAGCTTTTTTTACTATTCTTGATTTATCTAATGCTTTATCATAAAAAGAAATATAGCAAATTGCCCAATATTTGGGCATGGTGCCGCCAGTTATGATGGTGTAAAAATAACCCCGGAGAATCTGAATCGTGAAAAAGAAAAGAAAACCCGCAACCGGTCCCCTGAAAGACATTCGCCTACTGGATTTTACCAGACTCTATCCCGGTCCGCTGGGCACGATGATGCTTGCCGATATGGGTGCCGAAGTCATTAAAATTGAGGATATGAACACTCCGGACTATATGCGTTTCTATCCTCCTTATATTGCGTCGGAATCCGCCGGATACCTGGCCGTGAACCGCTCCAAAAGAAGCATAGCCCTGAATCTTAAGCACAAAAAAGGTGTGGATATATTTTTCTCGCTTCTTCCAACAACGGACATCGTGGTGGAACAGTTCCGGCCGGGAGTTCTTGATGAAATGGGATTAGGTTATAAAGCTGCTAAGCGCGTGAAGACAGATATTATTTATGTTTCCCTCACCGGATACGGCCAGAATGGACCTTATGCCCGGGACGCGGGACACGATATCAACTATATTGGATACTCCGGAATCCTGGCGACAACAGGTTCAAGAAAAACCGGGCCCATAATTCCCGGCCCGCAAATTGCCGATGTAGCAGGAGGAGCGTACATGACAATTATAGCTTGCCTGTCCGCTCTATGGGCGAGAGAAAAGACCGGGCAGGGACAGAAGGTTGATGTTTCCATGCTTGATGCCATACTTCCCCTGATGACTCTGCAGATGGCTCACTACCATGCCGTAGGTCTTACGCCCGCTCCGGGAGAAGCAGCGCTCACCGGCGGTCTTGCCTGCTACGGAGTTTATAAGTGTGCCGATGGAAAGTATATTGCGCTGGGCATACTGGAGGAGAAGTTTTGGAAATCTTTTTGCAAGATGGTGGGGCGCCCCGAATGGTTAGGCAGGCAATTCGTTATCGGGGAAGAAGCGGAAAAACTACGGGCGGAGATTGCCGCCCTCTTTATAACACAGAAGAGGGACCAGTGGATTGCCGCCGCAGCCGGGTGTGATACTTGCCTCACGCCGGTTCTGGAAATCGGAGAGGTCGAAAAAGATTCTCACGTGCAGGCGCGCAGCATGATTATCGAACAAACACATCCTGTATGCGGAAAAATAAAAGGCATCGGTGTTCCCTTAAAATTTTCTCAGACTCCAGCTAAGCCTTCCTGGTCTCCTCCCGTTCTGGGAAAGGATACGGCAGCCATTATGGAAGAAATCGGCTACTCACAAAAAGAGATAGAAACTCTAAGAAAAGAAAGCATAATTCTCCTTGCTGAAAATTAATTATCGCGGGTGTGGTAATTTCTATTTACCAGCTTCCGGAAGCGCCGCCCGATGATCCGCCTCCCCCGGAAAAGCCCGAAGAGCCGGAACTTCCCGAGCTCCAGGATCCCCCGGAATCGCTGGAAGAAATCATGAATCCGCCGATGGATGCCAGACCCTTGTTTTGGATATCCTTCCTGGCCTTATTATACCAATCGGTATTTTTGAACAGCAGCTTGGCAATCGGGAAAGCTATCAGGTAGGTTATGAGACAGTAGAACGCGCCTGTGGTGCCGGCAATTATAGTTGTGAATTCCATCCGGGCCACAGCAGATCAAAGATAAAAACCAAAAGACCGGCAACGGACACGCCCAAAGCAAATGCTTTCCAGGGCAGTTCGGAGTATAGGTCACTGCGGTGGATGACGGCAACTACAATCTTAGCACCTGTGCGTTTTTCCGCATCTGCTATGCGTCGGTCCAACCGGCTGCGTTCCTGATTGTTTAATATTTTCTTCATATTTTTTTCGTAAAACACCAACTCCGAAAGCGAAGCGTATAACCTAATAACCTGAAGGTCACGCGAGGTCACACGTCGGAATTGGTTCCCAAACCTTGCTTTGGGGTTCATGCCCGTGATCGAGACCGGTTTAATTTTACGTCAATTCGTTTTATTGGGGGGAGAAGTATAAGCAGAATGGCCTTTTGTGTCAATCAAATAAAGGCAGCGAAATCTTGAATACAACACGTTCAGGCCACACACCTCTTTGAATTACCATCCTCCAGCACCAGAGGCGTACCTGAATGGAGAAATAAAAAACGGCTGAACTCTAACTTAACATGTGGTACAACTATCTAAGGCAGATCACCCTCTTCTTGAGGAACTTTCGACAATACCTCATAACGGAAAGGAGGACGGATATGAAGGTTATCGGCTTCAACGGCAGTCCAAGGAAAGACGGCAACACCACCACGTTGATAAGCTATCTCTTACGGGAGATCGAGAAAGAGGGCATTGAAACCCAACTCGTTCAGCTCTCGGCAAAGGCGATTCACGGGTGCATTGCCTGCTACAAGTGTTTCGAAAATCAGGACCAGCGGTGCGCCGTTAAGAACGATGCGGCAAACGAATATATCGAAAAGATGACAATGGCTCAGGGTATCGTTTTGGGATCTCCTTCCTATTTTCAGGATGTGACAGCGGAGATGAAGGCCTTGATCGACCGGGCGGGCTTCGTCGGATTGGCCAATGGGAAGATGTACAAGAACAAAGTTGGGGCTTCCCTATCCTGTTTTCGTCGCACCGGAGGGATGCATACCATCGAAACCATGAACCATTTCTTCTTTGGCAACGAGCTTATCATCGCCGGTCGGGCATTAAGCGTGGCCAGAGAGAAGGGAGAAGTGGAAAAAGATGAGGAAGGCGTCCAGAGCGCACAGACCCTGGGGCAAAAGATCGCCTGGATGGTGAAAAAGCTCTACGGCTGAAACCGGTCGCTGAACCATGTGTTTCAACCGCGCCGGGCAGCTCGCCGTTACTCTTTTTCCATCCGCTATCCTCAATTCTGATAATTGCCCACTTCTGAACAGTTGTAGGTAGTGATTGCATACCGGATGGAACAATTTATGAAGACAGGTGAGGCATCTTTTGAAGTCTCTCCTTTCCGGAAAGACGGATCAACCTTACCTCTCTCGGTTCAAGCAAAGATAGGAAATTGGGAAGACAAGAAAGTGGTCTTGAGTATCGCCAGAGACATCATCGAAAACGAGGAGACAAAAAATGTTGAAGAAAAGAACCGTAACAAAATCCCAGGAATACTCAGAGAGCATCGTCAATACCGTGCGTGAACCATTAATCGTTCTGGACCAAGATCTAAGGGTAGTCTCCGCCAGCCGCTCCTTCTATGAAGTTTTTAAGGTAAAACCTGAAGAGACCGTGGGACAGCTTATTTATGACCTGGGCAATAAACAGTGGGATATCCCCAAACTGCGGGAACTGCTGGAAGACATCCTGCCCCAAAAGGCAACCTTTGATGACTATGAGGTGGAACACGATTTTCTTGGCATTGGCAGACGCACCATGCTTTTAAATGCCCGGAGGATCCCCAGTCCACCGGAAAAGCCAAAAGTTATTCTTCTGGCTATCGAAGATATCACCAAGCACAAGAGTAGGGAAGAATCTTCTCTTAGCTTAGCAGCAATTGTTAATACATCTCTTGATGGAATTATTGGAAAAACTTTGCAGGGAGATATTGTTAGTTGGAATAAAGGGGCAGAAAAAATATACGGTTATACCGAAAAAGAGATGCAGGGCCAAAATATTTCTCTTTTAGCTCCTCCTGGTTACAAAGAAGAAATCCTCAACCAGCTTAAAAAGCTGCGAGCCGGAGAATTGATTAAAAATCATGAAACAAAACGTGTCCGAAAAGATGGGGTAGTAATTGATATTTCTTTGACTCTTTCGTCAATCAAGGACAAGTCAGGGAATATTTGTGGCGTGTCGGCTATTATGCACGACATAACCGAACAAAAAAAGGCAAAGCAGGTGCTGATTGTCAGTGAATACTCCGAGAGCATCATCAACACCGTGCGTGAACCTTTAATCGTTCTGGACCAAGATTTAAGGGTGGTCACGGTCAGTCGTTCCTTCTATGAATTCTTTAAGGTAAACCCTGAAGAGACTGTGGGACAGCTTATTTATGACCTGGGCAATAAACAGTGGGATATCCCCAAACTGCGGGAACTGCTGGAAACCATCCTTCCCCAAAAAGCAACCTTTGATAACTATGAGGTGGAACACAATTTTGCTACCATTGGCCGGCGCATCATGCTTTTGAATGCCCGGCAGATTCAAAGAGGGGCTGGAAAGGAGCGGATAATCCTCCTGGCCATTGAGGACATTACCGAGCGTAAGGAGATAGAAGCCGGCCTGGAAAAAGCCCATGAAGAGTTGAAGGAGTTGGCGGCCGAGTTAAAACGTACCGCTCAGGTAAAATCTGAATTTTTGGCCAACATGTCGCATGAGCTCAGGACTCCGCTTAACTCCATTAACGGTTTCTCCGAGGTGTTATACGATGAGACTTTCGGACCGCTTAATGAGAAGCAGAAGAAATATGTTAATAATGTTTTAACCAGCGGAAAGCATCTTCTCTTACTGATAAATCAGATACTGGATATGGCAAAAGTTGAAGCCGGAAAGATGAAGCTGTCATTATCCAGCTTACCCATGAAAACCCTATTAAATGATATTTCAATGCTGGTAGCGGATATGGTCAGTAAAAAGAAGATTGAAATGTCGCTGGAAATAGCCGAAGGTCTGCCGAATATTGAGGCCGATGAACTCAAGGTAAAAGAAATAATTTACAACCTGTTTTCCAACGCAGTTAAATTTACCCCCGAGGGTGGCAAAATTGGCATGCGGGCCTCTGCGAGGAAAGCCGATTCCGAGATAGAAGTAGTGGTCTGGGATACGGGAGTCGGTATCGCACCGGAAAACATGGAGAAAATATTTGAAGGTTTTTTCCGTGTCGATACTCCATATTCTCGGGTGACTGAGGGGACCGGGCTAGGTTTACCGCTCTCTAAAAAGCTGGTTGAGCTGCACGGCGGGAAGCTTTTTGTAGAATCAGAGGGGTTAGATAGAGGCACCTTGGTTCGGTTTACTTTGCCTATTATATTCAGGAGGGTGGTGTGAGATGAGGAAGAAAGCATTAGTTGTCGACGATAATGCAAACAATCTGATGCTGGAAAAAGACCTTTTGGAGGTCGCCGGCTTCGAAGTATTTGAAGCTGAAAATGCTTCCAGCGGAATCGCCATCGCCCGGAAAGAAAAACCGGATATTATAATTATGGATGTGCGGCTTCCGGATATGCGTGGCTACGAAGCCGCCAAGATATTACGTCAAGACAAAGAGACACGCGATATTCCCATTGTTTTTGTGACCGCTTCGGTTATGGCAGAGGGCAAAGAAGAGATAAAAGACATATCTAACAGCGGATTTATAGGCAAGCCGATAAATACGCGCACCTTTGCGAAAGAAATTAGTCAATTTATTAAGTGAGTTTCTAACCCCGATAAACGGGATAAGTGCGTTAACGAAATTATTTTCTACCAGAAAAGTGCAGAAATAATTTCTAACTTACTAATATGTGGGAAAGTCAAATTGAAAAGAGATAGACGATGAAAGACAAACCGGTAATCTTAGTTGTCGATGACCAGCTCCAAAACATTGAACTTCTCGAAGCATATCTTGTTCCCCAGGGCTACGAAATTGTCAAGGCGGTAAACGGTGAAGAAGCGCTGGGAAAACTTTCCGGTAATCAAATCGATCTGATTCTGCTGGATGTAATGATGCCCGGTATGGATGGTTTTGAAGTTACCCGCAGGGTCAGGCAAGATGATAAAAAGCGGCTGCTTCCGATAATTTTGGTTACCGCACTGCGGGAAACGGAAGACCGGGTAAAAGGAATTGAAGCCGGTTGT